>Ga0190274_10000288_pt1 | contig 32026 bp, 33 predicted proteins | sample Popmic531T_FD_133002 | JGI IMG/M metagenome (GOLD analysis project Ga0190274, IMG submission 133002) | Populus adjacent soil microbial communities from riparian zone of Yellowstone River, Montana, USA - 531 T | ecosystem: Environmental > Terrestrial > Soil > Riparian zone | place: USA: Montana... | reverse complement strand
GTTCTTGGCCAGGCCGCCGGCGACGATGAACTCCTCGACCGGGACCCCGCTGTCGCGGAAGGTCTCGACGATCACCCGGGTGCCGAAGGCGGTCGCCTCGAGCAGCGCGCGGTAGACGTCCTCGGGCCGGGTGGCGAGGGTCTGGCCTACCACCAGTCCGGTGAGCTCGTGGTCGACCAGGACGGAGCGGTTGCCGCTGTGCCAGTCGAGCGCGACCAGGCCGTGCTCGCCGACCTCCTGGCGCGCGGCCAGGTCGGTCAGCAGCTCGTGCAGGCTCTGCCCCGCGGCGGCCGCCCGCTCGGCGTACGGCGCGGGTACGGACGTCTCGGTGAACCACCCGAAGATGTCGCCGACCCCACTCTGGCCCGCCTCGTAGCCCCACGACCCGGCGACGACCCCGCCGTCGACGACCCCGCACATGCCGGGCACCTCGCGCAGCACGTCGGAGCTCATGATGTGGCAGGTCGAGGTGCCCATGATCGCGACCATCTGCCCCGGGCTGACGGCCTGGGCGGCGGGCGCGGTGACGTGGGCGTCGACGTTGCCGACCGCGACCGCGATGCCCTCCGGCAGGCCCGTCCAGGCGGCCGCCTCGGCGGTCAGGGTGCCGGCTCGGTCCCCGAGCTGGCCGATCGGCTGGTCGAGCTTGTCGGCGACGAACCCGCCGAAGCCGGGCGCGAGGGCCTCGAGGAACTCCACCGACGGATAGCTGCCGCCCTGGAGCTGTCCCTTGTAGCCGGCAGCACACGCGTTGCGGACGTAGCGGCCGGTCAGCTGCCACACGACCCAGTCCGACGCCTCGACCCAGCGCTCCATCCGGTCGTACGCCGAGCGGTCGGCCTCGAAGAGCTCCAGCCCCTTGGCGAACTCCCACTCCGAGGAGATCAGCCCGCCGTACCTCGGCAGCCAGGCCTCCTCGCGTTCGGCGGCCAACGCGTTGATCCGGTCGGCCTGCGGCTGGGCGGCATGGTGCTTCCACAGCTTCACGTAAGCGTGCGGGCGGTCGGCGTACTCGGGCAGCTCGGCGAGCGGGGTGCCGTCGGCGAGGGTCGGCACCATCGTGCAGGCGGTGAAGTCGGTGCCGATGCCGACGACGTCGGCGGGGTCGATGCCCGCCGCGGCGACCGCCGCGGGCACGGCGACCCGGAGCACCTCGCGGTAGTCCTCGGGGACCTGCAGCGCCCAGTCGGGCGGCAGCTCGGTGCCGTCGGGCAGCGCCCGCTCGAGGACGCCGTGCGGGTAGTCGCGCACACCGGTGCCGAGCTCGGCCCCGTCGGACACCCGGACGACCACGGCACGCCCCGACAGGGTGCCGTAGTCGACGCCCACGACGTACTGCTCTGGGTCAGACATGTACTACTTCCTCGACTTCGTCCGGGGAGCCGGCGCGGCGCTGCTGGCGCGCACCACGAGCTCGGGGTTGATCAGGCGTTCGGGGCCGGGCTCGCCGGCCAGGGCGGCCTGGATGATCTCGATGGCGCGGTGGCCGACAGCGGTGAAGTCCTGACGCACGGTGGTGAGCGGCGGGATCAGGTACGCCGCCTCCGGGATGTCGTCGAAGCCGACGACGCTCACGTCGCCGGGCACCGACCGGCCCGCCTCGTCGAGTGCGCGCAGCAGGCCCAGCGCCATCTGGTCGTTGGCGCAGAAGACCGCGGTCACGTCGTCCCGGCGCGCGATCTCGAGGCCGGCCCGGTAGCCGCTGCGAGCCGTCCAGTCGCCCTCGACGTGGGGCGCCGGACGCAGTCCGGCCGCGTGCATCGCCTGCTGGTACCCCGCGAGCCGCGAGCGGCCCTCGGTCCAGGACGCGGGTCCGCCGAGATGCAGGATGTCGGTGTGCCCGAGCTCGACCAGGTGGCGGGTGCCGAGCACGGCTCCGGCCGCCTGGTCGACGCCGACCGTCCAGCGGGTCTTGGTCTCGTCGCCCTCGACCACGATCACCGGAGTGCCCAGGTCCTCCTGGGCGCGGGCCACCTGGACCGCGTCATCGGTGCCGCCGATCAGCACGATGGCCTCGACGCTCTGGTCGCGCAGGTGGCTGATCGCGTCGACGAGCTCCTCCCGGGTCAGGCTCTGCAGGTTGGCGGAGCTGACGAAGTAGCCCGCCTCGCGTCCAGCGGCCTGGATGGTCCGGTGGACGGTGCTGGGTCCCCAGAAGCCACTCTTGGAGCCGATCACGCCGATCGTCGCCGAACGCCGGGTGACCAGCGCCCGGGCCGCGGAGTTCGGCCGGTACCCGAGCTGCCGGATCGCCTGGAGCACGCGTTCCCGGGTCTCCGGGCGGAGGTTGGTCTGGCCGTTGACCACCCGGGAGACGGTCTGGTGGGACACCCCGGCGAGGCGGGCGACGTCGGCCATCACCGGCACCCGTCCGGTCACGACTTCCGCCGGGTGGCGAAGCGCTGGACGACCACGAACGCAAGGAGCAGGGCGCCGGTGATGATGCGGATCCAGTACGAGCTCAGGGTGCCGTCGAAGGAGATCAGCGTCCGGATCATGCCGAGCACGAGGACACCCAGCAGCGAGCCCACGACGTACCCGCGACCGCCGGTGAGCAGCGTGCCGCCGATGACCACGGCCGCGATCGCGTCGAGCTCGGTCCCGATCGCGTGCAGGCTGTTGCCGGAGAGGATGTAGAACGAGAACAGCAGCCCGCCGAGCGACGCGCAGAAGCCGCTGATCACGTAGACGCCGACCTTGGTGAAGGCCACCCGCAGCCCCATCAGCATGGCCGAGCTCTCGTTGCCGCCGATCGCGTAGACGGTCCGGCCGAACCGGGTCCGGGCGAGCACGTACGCCGCGATCGCGACCACGACGAGGGCCACGATCGCCGTCCACCGGAGGTAGTAGTCGCCGAACGTGACCGTCTTGAACGCGAGCTTGGTGAAGGTCGGGTCGCTGATGGAGATCGACTCGACGCTGATCAGGTAGGTCAGCCCGCGCGCCAGGAACAGCCCGGCCAGCGTGGCGATGAAGGGCTGGATATCGAAGTAGTGGATGAGCAGGCCCATCAGCAGGCCGAGCAGCGTGCCGGTCGCGAGGACCGCCGCCATCGAGAGGTACGGCGGCCAGCCGAGCTGCAGGGTCTTGGCGGCGATCATCGTCGACAGCGCGATCACGGACCCGACCGAGAGGTCGATGCCGCCGGTGAGGATCACGAAGGTCATGCCGACGGCGACGACGATGAGGAACGCGTTGTCGATCAGCAGGCTCAGCACGACCTGCGGGTCGGAGAAGCCCTCGTAGCGGACCCCGCCGATCGCGAACATGCCGATGAGCAGGGCCAGCGTCGCGAGCACCGGCAGGTAGCGCGGCGGCGGGCTGTAGCCCTTGACGCGGTCCCACAGGGAGTCGGCGGGGACGGTCGTGGCGCTCATGACGGGGAACCTGCCTTTTCGAGGACGGGCGCGGCGGGGACGGCCGGGCCGCCGGTTCGCCGGACCCGGAACGCGGAGCGGGCCTTCGGCGACTGCAGGAGGCACACGGCGATCACGACGACGGCCTTGAAGAGGTAGTTGAGCTCCGACGGGATCCCGATGTTGTTGACGGTGCGCGCCAGCGTCGCGATGAAGAGCGCACCGACCAGGGTGCCGAGGAGCGAGAAGCGACCGCCGGCCAGCGACGTACCGCCGATGACGACGGCGAGGATCGCGTCGAGCTCGATCCACAGGCCGAGGCTGTTGGCGTTGACCGAGTTGGTGTTGGCGGCGATGACGAGGCCCGCGATGCCGGCGCAGAAGCCGGAGAACGCGTAGACGGTCCAGATGATCGTGCGGGACCGGACCCCGGCCAGCCTGCTGGCCTCGGGGTTGATGCCCACGGCCTCGATCAGCATGCCGAGCGCCGTACGCCGGGTCAGTAGCGCGGTCAGCGCGGTGATGCCGAGCGCGATGAGGAAGGCGAGCGGCAGCGTCAGCACGTAGCCCGTGGCGAGGTCGCTGAACCAGCTGTTGTGGACCGTGGTGATCTGGCCGTCGGTGATGGCCATGGAGATGCCGCGGCCGGCGACCATCAGGACGAGCGTGGCGATGATCGGCTGGATGCCGAGCACCGAGACCAGGAAGCCGTTCCAGGCGCCGAGCACGATGCACACGGCGAGCGCGTAGGTGCACGCCATCACGGCCGTGGTCAGGGCGCCCTCGTCGCCGGCCCCGACGATGCGGGTGCAGGCCACGGCGGCCGAGATCGCGGCGATCGCTCCGACGGAGAGGTCGATGCCGCGGGTGGCGATGACCAGGGTCATGCCCAGCGCCACCAGCAGCACCGGAGCGCTGTTGCGCACGATATCGATGAGGTTGCCGTACAGGTGGCCGTCCTGCATCCGGATGTCGAAGAACCCCGGCTTCGCGACCACGTTGACGAGCAGCAGTACGACGAGGGCGAGGACCGGCCAGACGAGCTGGTGGCGGAGGACCCGCTGGAGGCCGGTGGCTGTCTCAGGCACGGGGACCCTCCTCCTCACGGGCCTCGCCCGCGATGATCTCGAGGACGTCGCTCACGGTGACGTCGTCGTTGGGGAGCTCGTCGATCTTGCGCCGGTCGCGCATGACCACGAGGCGGTCACTGAGGCGGAGCACCTCCTCGAGCTCGGCGGAGATGAAGACCACCGCCATGCCCTGGGCGGCCAGCTCGGCGACCTTGGCCTGGATCTGCGCCTTCGCGCCGATGTCGATGCCGCGGGTCGGCTCGTCGAGGATCAGGATCTCGGGGTCGGTGATCAGCCACCGGGCGAGCAGCACCTTCTGCTGGTTGCCACCCGAGAGGTTGCGCATCAGCGCGGCGGGGTCGGCGGGCCGGATGTCCAGCGCCTGCAGGTACCGCTCGACGAGCTTGGTCCGGGTGGCCTGCGGGATCGGCCGCAGCCAGCCGCGGGACGCCTGCAGCGCGAGGAGCATGTTGTCCGCCACGGTGAGGTCGCCGACGACGCCCTCGGCCTTGCGGTCCTCGCTGGAGAAGGCAACCTTGCGGTCGATGGCGTGCCGCGGACTGCGCAGCCTGCGCCGCTCGGAGCGGATGACGACCTCGCCGGTGTCGGAGGCGTCGGCACCGAAGAGCAGGCGGGCAAGCTCGGTGCGACCGGAGCCCAGCAGGCCGGCGAGGCCGATCACCTCGCCGTCGTACAGCTCGAGGTCGGTCGCCTCGAGCGAGCCCTTGCGACCGACGCCGAGCGCCTTGAGCACCGGCGAGCCGGACTCGTCCGCCGTACGCGCGCTGACCTTGCGGTCAATCCGGTCGAGCACCTCGAGCTCGCGCCCGATCATCAGCTTGACCAGGTCGAGCTGGCTGGTGTCGGCGACCATCCGCTCCGCCACCAGCTTGCCGTTGCGCAGCACCGTCATCCGGTCGGCGATCTCGTAGACCTGGTCGAGGAAGTGCGAGACGAAGACGATCGCGACGCCCTGGTCGCGCAGGCCTCGCATCACCTCGAACAGCTTCGACACCTCGTCGGCGTCGAGGCTGGAGGTCGGCTCGTCGAGGATCAGGACCCGCGCCTCGACGTCGACCGCGCGCGCGATGGCGACCAGCTGCTGGATCGCGATCGGGTGCTCGCCGAGCTCGGAGGTGGGGTCGACGTCGATGCCGAGGCTCTCGAGGGTCGCGCGGGCGCGGCGGTTCATGGCGCGGACGTTGATGGCGCCGAACCGCCGGGGCTCGCGGCCCAGCAGCATGTTCTCGGCGACGGTGAGGTTCGGGAGCAGGTTGACCTCTTGGTAGACGGTGCTGATGCCGGCCGCCTGGGAGGCCGCCGGGGACGAGAACTCGTGCTCCTCACCACCGACCAGCACGGTCCCGGAGTCGATCGTGTAGACGCCGGTCAGTGCCTTGATCAGCGTCGACTTGCCGGCGCCGTTCTCGCCCATCAGCGCGTGCACCTCGCCGGGCAACAGCCGGAGCGAGACCTCGTCCAGGGCGTGGACGCTGCCGAAGGTGATGGAGATGTCGCGCATCTCGACGACCGGTCGCGGTGCGTCGGGCGAGGCCTTCGGACCGTTGGCGGGCTGAAGGTCCATCTGGGTCATCTCGCTCCCTTCACGAGGTTTGCCTGGCGATGGTGACGGCCGCGGCGCCGGGTCCGACCCTGAGGTCATAGGGGGACCCGGCGCCGCCGTCGGTGTGCTGCTGGAGGTCAGTACTGCCGGTCCGGGAGGGCCTCGGTGGCCTGCTCCTGGGTGAAGGTGGTCTCCTCGGTGAGGATCCGGGGCTCCACCTCCTCGCCGTCGAGGACCTTCTGGGCGATGTCCATCAGCTGCGGCCCGAGCAGCGGGCTGCACTCCACGATGAAGTTGATCTTGCCTTCCGACAGCGCCACCATGCCGTCGTGCACGGCGTCCACCGTGATGATCTTGATGTCCTTGCCCGGCTTGAGTCCAGCCGCCTCGATGGCCTCGATCGCACCCAGGCCCATGTCGTCGTTGTGGGCGTAGACCACGTCGATGGAGTCGTCTGACTGCAGGAACGACTCCATGACCTGCTTGCCCCCGTCGCGGGTGAAGTCGCCGGTCTGCGAGGCGGTGACCTCGATGGTGTCGTCGGCCTTGACGGTGTCGGCGAAGCCCTCGGCGCGGTCGATGGCCGGCGCGGCACCGGTCGTGCCCTCGAGCTGGACGACGTTGATCTTGCCGTCGCCGTTGACGTCGGAGTCGGCGGCGTTGTCGACCAGCCACTGGCCCGCCTTCTGGCCCTCCACGACGAAGTCGGAGCCGAGGAAGCTCTTGTAGAGCGACGTGTCCTCGGAGTCGACGGCGCGGTCGGTGAGGATCACCGGGATGTTGGCGGCCTTGGCCTCCTGCAGGACGGCGTCCCAGCCGGTCTCGACGACGGGGCTGAAGGCGATGACGTCGACCTTCTGCTGGATGTAGGAGCGGATCGCCTGGATCTGGTTCTCCTGCTTGCCCTGGGCGTCGGTGAACTTCAGGTCGACGCCCGAGTCCTTGGCCGCGTCCTGGATCGACGTGGTGTTGGCGGTGCGCCAGCCGCTCTCGGCGCCGACCTGGGCGAAGCCCATCGTGATCGAGTCGCCGCCGCCGTCGGACGCGCTGTCGGCGCCGCCGTCGGAGTCACTGCCGCAGGCGGTGAGCGCGAACGCGCTCAGGGTGATCGCGCTCGCCGCGATCAGAGTCTTCTTCAGCACTGGTCTTCCTCCAGATCGTCGGGCTCTGCACCCTGTGACCGGTGTCACTGAGCGATGAGTGTGAGCGCTAACATTCACCGCCGTCAACCCCTGTGACCAGATCGTGCCCAGAAAATGTGAGCGCTCACTTTGTCGGCGCTCGATGTGAACGATCCAACGGCCGCCAGGCGCGGTACGGCGTGCCGGAGCTAGATGTGAACGCTCACGATGCCGGCGGCTCGGCGCCGCCGACCACGGCCGTGGAGCCGCGGACGACCAGCCGCGGCTGGATCAGGTCGGCCGAGGGCGCCGGCTCTCCGCCGAGCGCCCGAAGGGTGAGGTCGACGGCACGCCGGCCCAGCAGCGAGAACTCCTGGCTCACGGTGGTCAGGCCGGGCCAGAAGTAGCCCGCCTCCGGTACGTCGTCGAAGCCCACCACGCTCATCCGGCCCGGCACCTCGACCCCTCGCTCGTGGAAGGACCGCAGCACCCCGAGCGCCATCGCGTCGTTGGCGACGAACACGGCCGTCACGTCAGGGTCGTCGGCGATCCGCTCGCCCGCCTCGTAGCCGCTGCGTGCCGACCAGTCCCCCGTCAGCTCGGGCCCGGGCAGCAGCCCTCGGTCCGCATGGGCCTGATGCCACCCCTCGCGGCGCTGACCGGCCTCGACCCAGTCCGCGGGCCCGGTGACGTGGGCGACGTGACGGTGCCCGAGGTCGAGCAGGTGCCCGGTCGCCAGGCGCGCTCCCAGGACCTGGTCGATCCCGGATGCCATCGCCTGGCCGTCGGTGACGCCCTGGACCAGGACGACCGGCACCGACAGGTCGAGCGACCGGACGCGTTCGGTCGCGCTGCGGTGGGCGACGGCGACCACGAGCGCCTCGACGGCCTCGTCCAGGAGGCGGTCGACCGCTCCCTGCAAGGAGTCGGGCGAGAAGTCCGAGACACCCACCAGCGAGACGTCGTACCCCGCCGCATGGCCGGCCTCCTGCACCGCGACGGCGATCATGCTGGGGCCGTGCAGGGCGAGGTGGGCCGAGATCATGCCGATCCGGCCGGAGCGGTTGGTCGCGAGCATCCGGGCCGCGTTGTTGCGCCGGTAGCCCATCTCCTCGATCGCGGCCAGCACCTTCGTCCTGGTGTCCTCCTTGACCAGGGGGGAGCCGTTGAGGACGCGGGAGACCGTCTGGTGCGAGACGCCGGCGAGCGCGGCTACGTCCGCCATGCTCGGCGCCCGCCCTCGCGGACCCGGCACCGCCCCCACTCCGGCCATGGTCGCATCGTAGGACTCGCCGGAGCAGACCTGCTTGTGTTCGTCGGGACTTCGTCGGAGGGTCTTCTCGTGATCCTGGTCCGCGGCACCTCACTCTCCGGTTTCGTCGAGCTCGTCGACGACCTCGGTGGCGACGGCACGCGGCTGCTGTGCGCGGTCGGCATCTCCCCCGCGGCCATCGGCGACTTCGGCGACTTCATCGACCACCTCAAGCTGGTCGAGGTGATGGAGCTGGCCGCCCGGGAGACCGGCACCGTCGACTTCGGCCGCCGGCTCGCGGCCTGCCAGGGCATCGAGGTGCTCGGCTCGGTCGGAGCCGCCGCGCGCAGCGCGTCGACCGTGCGCAAGGCGCTCGCGACCATCGAGCGCTACCTGCGGGCCTACACCCCTGCTCTCACCACCAGCATGGTGCCGGAGGGGCCGGGCGCCGAGCGTTTCGAGTTCGCCCGCACGGTCGCCGGGCTGCCGCCGTACCCCCAGGGAGCGGAGCTGACGATCGGAGTCGCCGTCCAGGTGTTCCGCGCGCTCATCGGTGCGACCTGGCTGCCGTCGCGGATCGACTTCCCGCACGACCCGTTGACCTCCGTGGCGGACTACGAGTCCTACTTCGGCTGCCCCGTGCGGTTCGGCCGGCCCAGCATGGCGATCCTCCTCGACGTCGCCGACCTGGACCGCCCGCTGTCCAGCGACGCCGGCACCCACCACGCCCTCGTCAGCTACCTGCAGAGCATCACGCCGGCCACGCCCACGAGCATCGTGTCGATGGTCCGCGACCTGATCCGCCGGCTGCTCCCCGGCGGCACCGTGGAGCTCGCCACCGTCGCCCACCAGGTCGGCATCCACCCGCGCACCTTGCAGCGAAGACTCGATGACGCGGGCGTGACGTTCGGCGAGCTGGTGCAGGACGTGCGCCGGCGTACGGCGGAGCACTACCTGCGCGACAGCGACATGTCGCTGCGCCACCTCGCCACCGAGCTCGGCTACATGGAGCAGAGCGCGTTCACCCGGGCGAGCCGACGCTGGTTCGGGATGAGCCCGCTGGCCTACCGTCGAGCCCTGCGCGAGAGCGCGGTCTCGTTGGTCTGACTCACGCGCCCGTCGGTGCGGCCCCGGGATGCTGCACCGACCGGCGCGGTCGCGTCGTGGCCACAAGTCTGGTGGGTCGGCGGGGCGGGCGGCTTGCCACCGAGTGACACGTTTTTGTCATTTCACGACAATCCCGGGGTTGTCCGGGTGACCCGCCTCACGCGGGCCGGACCGGGTCAGCCCTGGGGCCGGTCCGGAGCCTGCTCGGGCATCGGGACCGGCTTCTTGTCGGACGGGTCGTAGAGCCCGGCCTCCTCGGCGGCGTCCACCTTGCGCAGCTGCTTGACCAGGCTCCAGCCCAGGAACGCGACCGCGAGGATCAGGCCGATGAAGATCGCGAAGGCCACCCATCCGGCCTTGACGTCGTCGGCCTCGGGCACCTCGTCGACGAACGCGAGCACCTGCGGAAGGACGGTCAGCACCTGCATGAGGACAGTGTCTCAGAGGGGGTCGGTGATGCCCGCGAAGAGGTCGTCCTCGGGGAGCTCGGAGGTGACGTGGCTGGTCACCAGCTCGAAGTCCTCGGTCGGCCACACCTCGGTCTGCAGCTCCCGCGGGATGGCGAACCAGAAGCCGTCCGGGTCGATCTGGGTGGCGTGCGCGAGCAGCGCCTGGTCACGGACGCCGAAGTAGTCCGAGCACGGCACCCGGGTGGTGACCCGGGCCTCCCACTCCGGCTCGTCCTTCCAGTCCGCGAGCCGTTCCGCCCACGGCGACTCGAGGCCGTGGGCCACCATCGCGTCGTGGATCGCCTGGATCCGGGCCTTGTTGAAGGAGTGGTGGTAGTAGAGCTTGAGCACCTGCCACGGCTCGCCCAGCTCCGGGTAGCGCTCGGGGTCGGCCGCCGCCTCGAAGGCCGCGACGCTGATCTCGTGGCACTTGATGTGGTCGGGGTGCGGGTAGCCGCCACGCTCGTCGTACGTCGTCATGACGTGCGGGCGGAACTGGCGGATCAGGCGCACCAGCGGCGCCGTCGCCTCCTCGAGCGGGACCAGGCCGAAGCAGCCCTCCGGCAGCGGCGGCTTGGGGTCGCCCTCGGGCCAGCCGGAGTCGACGAAGCCCAGCCAGTCCTGGCGGATGCCGAGGATGTCGCGCGCCCGCTCCATCTCCTGGCGACGGATCTCGGTGATGTTCTCGAGGATGTCGGGCCGGTCCATCTTGGGGTTGAGGATCGACCCGCGCTCGCCGCCGGTGCAGGTCGCGACATGGACGTCGACCCCCTGGGCGACGTACATCGCCGTACTGGCCGCACCCTTGCTCGACTCGTCGTCGGGGTGGGCGTGGACATGCATCAGGCGGAGGCCGGCTCGGGGGCCGGAGGGGCGCTGCGTCACGCGCTCATCCTAGGTGGGAGCATTTGCGCGTGACCCAGACGACCGACCTCGCCGACCGGTACGGCGCGCCGGCACCCTGGCGGCGCCGGGCGATGGTCGCCGCGTGCGTGGTCGTCGTGGCCGCGTTCCTGGGCTGGCTGGGCTGGACCATCTGGGACCAGTCGACGCCGCAGGTCCGCTCGGAGATCGTCGGCTACAAGGTCGTCGACGAGCACCGGGCGACCGCGACCGTCGAGGTGCGGCTGGCCGACGACGACGTCGTCGCGAGCTGCACGTTGCGGGCGTACGCCGAGGACCACACCGTCGTCGGCGAGTGGGTCTTCACCCCGGAGGACGGCCGGAGCGACCAGGACGTGCGCACCGAACGGCGGGCGACCTCGGTCGAGCTGCTCGGCTGCACCGCGCCCGGGCAGAGCCGTCCGCGCTGACCCTTCCCGCCGCCGAACGATCTGCTTTAGCGGGCGACAGTTGTTAGACTTGCCGGTCTGACGCTCCCCGCAGGGCCCGTCGAGGACGGCCCGGCGCGATCGCGCTTGTCGTTTAGCGACACTCCATGCGGGGCAACCACCGACGATGCGACGGAGCGATTCCGTCGTACCTCGAAGCAAAGCAGGAGTTACCCCATGACGCAGGCAGCAGCACAGGGCAAGGTCTGGCTCACCCAGGACGCGTTCGACAAGCTCACCCAGGAGCTGGAGGACCTCAAGGGCCCCGTCCGCCAGGACATCATCGCCCGGATCAGCGCCGCCCGCGACGAGGGCGACCTCAAGGAGAACGGCGGCTACCACGCCGCCCGCGAGGAGCAGGGCAAGCTCGAGGGCCGGATCCGTCAGCTCGAGGACATGCTGCTGCGCGCCGAGGTCGGCGAGACCCCGGCCGACGACGGCGTCGTCGAGCCCGGCATGAAGGTCACCTACAAGTTCGTCGGCGACGCCGACGACGAGGCCGAGACGTTCCTGCTCGGCGCCCGTGAGATGGAGGACGCCGCCGGCGGCCTCAAGGTCTACTCGCCGCAGTCGCCGCTCGGCTCGGCCATCCTCGGCTCGTCCAAGGGCGACACGGTCACCTACGAGGCGCCCAACGGCAAGCAGCTCGAGGTCGTCATCGTGGACGCGGTGCCCTTCACGGGCTGATCCATCGCCGAGCCACGGTCCGGTCTGGACCACCCAAAGTAGGGCATTTTCGGCGCCATCGGCGGCGGTCCGCCGACGTACGCCGTCTAGTGATCTCACACCCAGCCGTGTGAGAGGACCCGACGATGTCGTTGACGAGACCGATCCGCCGACTCCTGGCGCCGATCCTGGCGACGGCCGTCGCCGGGTCCCTGGTGGCCGCCACCGCGCCCACCAGCTCCGCGGACGACGGCGGCGGCACCAAGCGGCCCGACATCGTCGGCGGCACGACCACCAACACCGCCAAGTACCCGTGGCAGGTCCGGCTCCACGTGGACACCAACGAGGGAACCGCCCTGTGCGGCGGCGCGATCATCCACTCCCGGATCGTGCTGACGGCAGCGCACTGCCTCGCGGGCGCGCTCGGCGTGACGACCTACTTCGGCCGGGACCAAGCGAGCTCTGGCGGCGTCACGTCCCAGCCGTACGGCTGGATCACCACCGACGGCTACAACGCGAGCACGTTCGACAACGACTACGGCCTGCTGTTCTACGACACCCCGATCCCGTCGGCGTTCAAGCCGATTCAGATCGCCGGCCCAGCTGAGGCCGCTCTCTGGCGGGCGGGGCGCACGGCGATGGCGGTCGGCTTCGGCAACGTCAGCGAGGGCGGGTCGACCAGTCCGACGCTGCAGGAGGTCGCACTCCCCATCCAACCGGACTCCAGCTGCTCCGCGGCGAGCGCGTACGGCACGTTCTACCGGTCCTCGAGCATGCTGTGCGTGGGCTACCCGGAGGGCGGCCGGAGCACCTGCCAGGGCGACAGCGGCGGCCCGCTCGTGGTGCCCGGCGACAACGGCGTGTGGCGGATCGCGGGCGTCGTCAGCTGGGCCGAGGGCTGCGCCCGGCCGGGCAAGCCGACGGTCTTCACCCGGATCGCCGAGCCGGCCATGAGCGCCCGCCTGGTGGACGAGATCAACGAGGTGAAGAGCAACTACGGCTTCCTCTTCCCGGGCACCGAGTCGGCGATCAACATCCTGGGATCCGGCGCCGTGCCGCTCGGCTGTGCCGCCGCGAACGGTGCCGCGGCCAGCGCTGCTGCGGCTGTCGGGCCGGCGCAGCAGGCGGCCGCCAAGGCGGCAGCGGCGCTGAAGAAGCTGAAGAAGCAGCAGAAGGCGGCCGCGGCAAAGCTGAAGAAGCTCAAGAAGCAGCACGCCTCGAAGGGGGCGATCGCCAAGGCCACCAAGGCGAAGAAGGCAGTCGACAAGAAGGTCAAGAAGGGCACGGCGACCGCGGCCGCGAAGGCGCGCGCACTGTCAGCGGCGAACACCGCCAACAGCGCGTCGGCCACCGCCGCCCGCAGCGCCTGCTCGTAGGACGGGGCGCTACAGGAGGACGCGGTAGCCGTGCTCGCCCAGTCGGGCGAGCACCTGCTGGGCATGCGGGTCGCCGCGGGTCTCGAGCTGTAGGCGCACCTCGACCTCGTCGACGTGCAGCGTGGGCGAGATCCGCTCGTGGGCGACCTCGAGCACGTTCGCCCCGACGGCGCTGACCTCGGTGAGCAGGTGCGCCAGCCCACCGGGCACGTCGGGGATGCAGACGCGCAGGTTGAGGTAGCGGCCCGCGGCGGCCATGCCGTGGCGGATCACCTTCCCGAGCAGCAGCGGGTCGACGTTGCCGCCGGACAGTACGGCGACCGCCGGGGTCGGGAACGCCGTCGGATGCTCGAGCAGCGCCGCGACCGCGGCCGCACCGGCCGGCTCGACGAGGAGCTTCGCGCGCTCCAGCGTCGCCAGTACGGCGCGGGCCAGCGCGTCCTCGGAGACCGTGATGATCTCGTCGACGTGGTCGCGTACGGCGGCGAACGTGATGTCGCCCGGGCGCCCCACCGCGATCCCGTCCGCCATCGTGCTCATCGACGGCAGCGCCACCGGGGAGCCGTGCGCGAGCGATCCCGGGTACGCCGCGGCGCCCTCGGCCTGGACGCCGACGACCCGGACACCGGGACGGAGTGCCTTGACCGCGATCGCGATGCCGGCGAGCAGCCCGCCCCCGCCGGTCGGCACCAGCACGGTCTCGACGTCCGGGGTCTGCTCGAGGATCTCCAGCCCGGCCGTGCCCTGGCCGGCCACGATGTCGACGTGGTCGAAGGGGTGGATGAGCACCGCCCCGGTGCGCTCGGCGAAGGCGTGCGCCTCGACCAGCGCGTCCTCGAGGTAGCGGCCGTGGAAGACCACGTCGGCGCCGTACCCGCGCGTCGCCTTCTCCTTGGGGATCGGGGCGCCCTCAGGCATGAAGACCGTGGCCGGGATGCCGAGCAGCTGCGCGGCGAGCGCCACGCCCTGCGCATGGTTGCCGGCGGAGGCCGCGACCACGCCGTGCGCGCGCTCCTCGGCGGAGAGCCGGGCGATCCGGACATAGGCCCCGCGGGCCTTGAACGAGCCGGTGCGCTGGAGGTTCTCGCACTTGAGCGAGACCGGGCCACCGGCCAGCGCTGATAGCCAGCGGGACTCCTCCATCGGCGTCTCGATGGCGATCCCGGCGAGCATCTCGCGGGCCGCCTCGACGTCGGCCAGGCTGACGGTGGGGACGTCACTCATCGACCGACGCCTCCCCCACGTCGACGGTCTCGCCCGTCTCCTCGTAGTCCTCCTCGAGCTCCTCGACCGGGTCGTCCCCCGGACTCGTGTAGGAGGCCAGGTGCTGGACGACGGCGTTGGCGGCTGCCGCGATCGGTACGGCGACCAGCGCGCCGGCGATGCCCGCGATCAGGACACCGGCGGCGATCGCCAGGATCACGGCCAGCGGGTGCACGGAGACCCAGCGGCCCATCAGGAACGGCTGCAGCACGTGCGCCTCGAGCTGCTGGACACCGATGATGACGGCCAGCATCAGCAGGGCGGTGATCGGCCCATTGGCGACCAGCGCCACCAGCACGGCGACGGTGCCGGCCACGGTGGCACCGACCAGGGGGATGAAGGCGCCGAGGAAGACCAGCACGCCGATCGCGAGCACGAACGGCACGCCGAGGATCGCGGCGCCGATCGAGATGCCGATCGCGTCGACGAGCGCGACGATCACCGTCGCCCGCACGAACTGGGTCAGCGAGATCCACGCGACCCGGCCCGAGCTGTCCACGTGACCGCGGGCCGCCCGCGGCGACAGGCGCACCATCCAGGACCAGATCCGGGTGCCGTCGGCGAGGAAGAAGTACGTAGAGAACAGCACGATGAAGAAGCCGGCGAAGACGTGCCCGACGGCCGTGCTGACCTCGGTGATGCGGCCGACGACCTCACCGTCCTTGGACTGCTCGGTGATCGCGTCCTGCGCCCGGTCGATGTAGTCGTTGATCTGGGAGTCGCTCGCGTGCAGCGGGCCGTCCTTGAGCCAGTCCTTGATCTCGTCGAGGCCCGCGACGGTCTGGTCGGCGAGGTCGGTGGCGCCGGTGGCGATCTGCTGGCCGGCCAGGGTGAGCAGCAGCCCGACCAGGGCGATGCCGGCGATGACCACGCCGAGCGCGGCCAGTCCGCGCGGGATCCCGACCCGCACGAGCAGGTCCACGATCGGGATCACCAGCGCGGTGATCAGCAGCGCGATCACGACCGGGAGCACCACCACCGACAGGTAGCCGATCGCCAGGAAGATGACCGCCCCGGCCGCCACGATGACGAGGAACCGCCATGCCCAGGCCGCCGCGAGGTCGACCCCCCACGGGACTCCCTCGGGTCGCATGGTGGCCGGCCCGACGGCCACCACGGGCATGTCCAGCTGGGCCTGCCGCTCGTCGCGCAGGTGGGCGAACTGATGGGCGAGCCGGGCCGCGAGACGTTCCTCGTGCTCCTCCGCCTCGGTCGCGGGGCGGTGCCGGCGGGTGATGATCGGCAGCCGTCGCCGACCCGTCTGGGAGCCGTCGTCGTCCGGGAGGTCGGCGTCGTTGCCGTCGTTGCTCACGGCGCCAACCTATCCTCCGGTTTGGTCAGTCCAGCGCACGCTCGAGGTCGGCCACCAGGTCGTCGGCGGTCTCGATGCCGACGCTGATCCGGATCAGGTCTGCGGGCACCTCGAGATCCGTGCCCGCGACGCTCGCGTGCGTCATCCGGCCGGGGTGCTCGATGAGCGACTCGACGCCGCCGAGGGACTCGCCGAGCGTGAAGACCTCGGTGCGCTCGCACACCTGGAGGGCGTGCTGCTCACCACCGGTGACCCGGAACGACACCATGCCGCCGTACCGCTTCATCTGGCGCTGGGCGACCTCGTGTCCGGGGTGCGTCTCGAGGCCGGGGTAGATGACCTCGCCGACCTTGGGGTGGCTGGTCAGGAAGTCGACGACACGCTCGGCGTTGTCGCAGTGGCGGTCCATCCGCAGCGCCAGGGTCTTGAGCCCGCGCAGCGTCAGCCAGGCGTCGAAGGGCCCGGCGACCGCGCCCATCGCGTTCTGGTGGAAGGTCACCTTCTCGGCCAGGTCGAGGTCCTTGACGACGATGGCGCCGCCGACGACGTCGGAGTGGCCGCCGCAGTACTTCGTCGTCGAGTGCACCACGACGTCGGCACCGAGCGTCAGGGGCTGCTGGAGGTACGGCGACGCGAACGTGTTGTCGACCACGAGGAGGGCGCCGGCGTCGTGGGCGATGTTGGCCAGGGCGGCGATGTCGCCGATGTTGAGCAGCGGGTTGGTGGGGGTCTCGATCCAGACGAGCTTGGTCTCACCGGGTCGTACGGCGGCCGCGACCTTCTCCAGGTCGGACACCGGCGCCGGGCTGTGCTCGAGGCCCCACACCTTCTCGACCTTGTCGAAGAGCCGGAAGGTCCCGCCGTACGCGTCGTCCGGGATGACCACGTGGTCGCCGGGCCGGCACAGCGCCCGCACCAGGGTGTCCTCGGCGGCCAGGCCGGAGGCGAACGCGAAGCCGCGCTCCCCCTCCTCCAGCGCCGCGATGTTGCCCTCGAGCGCGGTGCGTGTCGGGTTCGCGGATCGGCTGTACTCGTAGCCGCCGCGCAGGCCACCCACGCCGTCCTGCTTGTAGGTGCTGGTCGCGTAGATCGGCGGGATGACCGCCCCGGTCGCCGCGTCCGGCTCGTAGCCCGCGTGGATCGCACGCGTCTCGAAGCCGGACTTGCTTCTGTGCTGCTGTTCGCTCATGCATCGAGGCTATCCGGGCGGCGGGTTTCCCCGGCCGCCCGGGGAAACCTGCCGACGCGCCGTTGCGCTAACGGCGTGTCGGCAGGTTGGGGCTGACCACCTTCCGGCGCCCGCCCCTTCGCTCGCGCCATGACCGATCGCCGGTGCTCCGCCTGCCAGACCGCCGGGCGCGAGGAGGCTTCGCCCAGGACGCGGGCGAGAGCTCGTGCGGCTACCCGCACTGGATCCCCGGTCCGCTACAGACCGGCCTCTTCGGCGGTCCGAGCGCTTTGGGAAGCAGCGGCGCGACATCTCGGCGTACCGCTGCGGCGGGTGCGGCCACCTCGACCTTGTACGTCGACAAGGAGGTTGATGTGGGCAATGCCTGCGGGACCATCACCACGGTTCGGTGGCTCCGGCGATCACCGCGGCGATCTCATGGACGTCTCCGAGGTCGCCCGCCGCGATCTCGATGATGAGGTCGTATGCCTCGTCGTTGGTGAACGTCAGTCGCAAGCCGTTCAGTCCGAGGAAAGCAATCAACGCCGCCAGCGCCAAGCGTTTGTTGCCGTCGACCAGGGCGTGGTTCTTCGTGACCGAGTGCGTCAGGGCCGCAGCCTTGTGAGCCAGGTCGGGATAGGCGTCCTCGCCGAAGACCGTGGTCCGTGGGCGAGCCAGCGCCGACTCGAGCAGGCCGATGTCGCGGACGTCGACCTGCCCCAGCGTCCGATCTGCGATGTGGAGCAGGTCGGCGAGGTCGAGGTAGATCATTGGCCGAGCCGCTCCAACGCCTCGGCGTAGCGCGGCAGTTCGCTATCGAGGACCCGGTCCAGGAGATCCCGGCGGCTCTCACGCTCGACGTAGTCGCGCACGGCCTGCCGCGCGACATCCTGCATCGACCTGCCCTCTCGCTCGGCGCGGGTCCGTAGGGCGTCGGCCTCGTCATCGGTCAGTCGCAGTGTCATGGCCATGCTCTCGATGGTACCGATCTGATACCAGAGGTCAACGGAGGACGGGAACGCAACGCTCACCGGCGTTGTTACAGACTGTGCATCATCACTCCGAAAGAAGGAGAGCACGTGTTCCTCACCCGCAAGGCCCAGCTGGTCGCCCCCGAGGAGACCCTGGCCGGCCGCAGCGAGCGCAACTTCCCGCTGGCCGAGAAGCACCGCGTCCTGGACGCGCCCCTGGTCACCGACGACATCCCCGACGGCTTCGAGGTCGCGTTCTTCGGCCTCGGCTGCTTCTGGGGCGCCGAGGAGATCTACTGGCAGAAGGACGGCGTCTGGTCGACCTCGGTCGGGTACGCCGGCGGCACGACCCAGCACCCGTCGTACGAGGAGGTCTGCTCGGGCCGCACCAACCACACCGAGGCCGTGCGGATCGTCTTCGACCCGTCGAAGGTGTCCTTCGCCGACCTGGTGAAGACGTTCTTCGAGGTCCACGACCCGACCCAGGGCTTCCGCCAGGGCAACGACGTCGGCACGCAGTACCGCTCGGCGATCTACTACACGACGCCCGAGCAGGAGCAGGTCGCCCGCGAGCTGACCAAGGTGTACGGCGACGAGCTCAAGCGCCGGCGCCTCGGGGACATCACCACCGAGATCCGGCCGGCGAGCGAGACGCCGTACTACTACGCCGAGGACCACCACCAGCAGTACCTCGCGAAGAACCCGTTCGGCTACCGCTGCCACGCCAACACCGGCGTGAAGTTCCCGGCCTGAACTTCCCGGCCTGAACTTCCTCGCCTGACCCTGTCGTATCCGGTGGCCGCCGTTCGTAGCGTAGGCAGCGGCGGGCACCGGGTCCGCGGCCGGAGCGAGGAGCAGACATGACCGAGTACCTCATCTTCTTCAACCAGCAGTGGGTGGGCGACCACACCGAGGAGTGGTTCCTGTCGCGCGTGCCGACCTCGATGGCGGTCGTCGACGAGATGAAGGCGGCCGGGGTGTGGGTGTTCGGCGGCGGCCTGGAGGAGGAGGTCGAGCGGGCTTTCAGTGCGGACGCCACGAGCGGGACGCTCTCGATCACCGACGGACCCTTCGTCGAGACCAAGGAGTATCTCGGCGGGTTCTGCGTCATCAGCGTGCCCGACGACGAGACCGCCAAGATGTGGGCTGGGAAGGTCGCGGAGGGGTGTGGCTGGCCGCAGGAGGTCCGCCCGTTCAAGCCGGTGCCGCGTTTCAGCGCGCCCTAGGCAGAGGCCCTCTAGACCGCCCGTCCCACCATCGCCGATCACCGGCCGGCGCGGGTTGCCGACTGCCAAGATCGCGGGCATGACCCTGGTTTCCCGAATCGTCGGCAGCCTCACCGCCGTAGTCCTTGCCACCTCTGCCGTCGTCGCCCTCCCGACCTCGGCGCACGCCGCCGACCCGCAGGTGTGCGTCACCGGGAACGCGCCCACCGCCGCGACGCAGCCCTGGTACGACTTCGCGCACCGCCCCAACCTGATCTGGAAGTCGAAGGCGGACTTCGTCGCGCTGTGGGCGGAGGTCGGCACCCAGTTCGGCAAGCTCGGCCCGACGTCGACCCAGAACGACATCGACCTGGTGACGGATGCCTTCGGGGCCAAGCTCCAGAACTGGTACATGACCCTCCAGATGAGCGCGAGCGTGCAGGCGGAGAGTGACGCGTACGCACTCGCCGCATCACTGCAGCTCTTCGACCCCGCTGCCGGAACCGCGGCGATGAACGAGGTCGGCCCGGCGTACGGCGCGATCGTGGAGCCCAAGCTGGACCTGCTCACCGACGGCGACACCCCGCTCAACATCCTGCTGGACACGCTCTTCGACAGCGCCACCGGGACCTTCCCCCTCACCGGTCCCGTGGTGATCCCCTCACCCGCGGCGGCGATCGCCTCGATCGCCGCGGTCGCCCAGGCGATGGACACCTGGTACGACCTCGGCAACGCCCACGTCGTGCTCAACCCGACGCCGACGACGACCTGCACCGTCACCGCCTCGCTGAACGTGCCGGCGGCGTCCACCACGTTCGGCACCGGCACGACCGTCGCCATCAGCGCCACCCGGGACGACGTGGCGGCACGCGGCGACCTGGTCGTGCTGCTGGACGGCCAGCAGCTCGGGTCCGCGTCGCAGGTGTCGTCGTACGTCGCCGCCATCCCCGCCGGCCTCGCGGCCGGCGCGCACATCCTCACCGTCGCCTTCGACCCGGTCGACGGCGGCCCGATCGCCACCAAGTCGAGCACCGTGACGGTGGCCAAGGCGAAGACGGTCGCCTCGCTGAAGCTGTCGAAGGCCAAGGTCAAGCGAGGCAAGGCGGTCAAGGCCACGGTCAAGGTGGCCGTGCCCGGCACCGCGCTGCAGGCGAACGGCACCGCGACCATCAAGGTCGGCAAGAAGACCTTCAAGGCGAAGATCCGCAACGGCGTGGGCACCGTCTCCCTGGGCAAGCCCAAGGCCGGGCACTACTCGCTCAAGGCCACCTACACCGGCGCGACGTCGCTGGCCGCCAGCACGTCGTCCAAGGTCAAGCTGACCGTCAAGAAGTAGCCACAGGACGTCATGCGGGCGGAGCATCTGCTTGCTCTGTCCGCATGACGTCCCAGCCTCCCCGGCACCGCTAGGTCCGTCAGGGACACTGGCGTCATGACCGAGCTGCCCCGCAAGGCCGTGGCGAGGACGGCGAGGCTCGCCGCCCTGCCGATCGGGTACGCCGGGCGCAGCGCGATCGGGTTCGGCAAGCGGATCGGCGGCAAGCCCGCCGAGGCCGTGATGTCCGACATCCAGCAGCGCACCGCAGAGCAGCTCTTCCGCACGCTGGGCGAGCTCAAGGGCGGCGCGATGAAGTTCGGCCAGGCGCTCTCCGTGCTGGAGGCCGCGCTGCCGGAGGAGATCGCCGGGCCCTACCGCGAGCAGCTGACCCGGCTCCAGGACTCGGCGCCGCCGATGCCGACCCAGCAGGTCCGCGAGGCACTCGCCCGCGACCTCGGACCGGACTGGAAGCAGCAGCTGGTCTGGCTGGACGGCGGCCCGACCGCGGCTGCTTCGATCGGCCAGGTCCACCGCGGCCGGTGGCACGACGGCCGCGAGGTGGCCGTGAAGGTGCAGTACCCGGGCGCCGGCGACGCGCTGCGGTCCGACCTGCGCCAGCTCTCCCGGCTGGCCCGGACCATGGGCAGCCTGGTCCCGGGCATCGACGTGAAGCCGCTGATCGCCGAGATGCAGGCCCGCACCGAGGAGGAGCTCGACTACCGGCTCGAGGCGGAGGCCCAGCACACCTTCGCGGAGGCCTTCCGCGACCACCCGGACATCGCGGTGCCGGACGTCGTCGCGGCCGGCGACACGACCCTGATCACCGAGTGGATGGAGTCCACCTCGTCGCTGGCCGCGGTCATCGCCTCCGGCACGCAGGAGGAGCGCGACCACTACGGCGAGCTCTTCGTCCGCTTCCTGGTCGAGGGCCCGGCCCGGACCGGGATGCTGCACGCCGACCCGCACCCCGGCAACTTCCGGATCCTGCCCACCGAGGACGGGAAGCCAGGCGGCATGGGCGTCCTCGACTTCGGCGCCGTGGCCCGGCTGGCCGAGGGGGCGCTGCCGCTGGCGATGGGCTCGCTCATCCGGATCGCCGCGATCGAGGACGACGCGACGCTGCTGGCCGGGCTCCGCGACGAGGGCTTCATCAAGGACCGGGTCACCATCGACCCCGCGATGCTCCTGGACTACCTGTCGCCGTTCGTCGAGCCGACCCAGGTGGAGCGCTTCAGGTTCTCGCGCGAGTGGATGCAGGGCCAGTTCCAGCGGGTCAACAACCCGCGCGACCCGGCGTACACGCTGGCCCTCAAGATCAACCTGCCCCCGTCGTACCTGCTGATCCACCGCACCTGGCTGGGCGCCATCGGCATCCTGAGCCAGCTCGAGGCCGAGGTGCCGTTCCGGGCGATCCTCACCGAGTGGCTCCCGGGCTTCGCCGACGCCTGAGTGCCCGCACCGGTCGACATTGGTGATGACGCGGATCCGGACGCGGCGAGATGCTGGCAGGTGGCCCGAGGAGGTCCCATGTCCATCGCAGAGAGTCCTGTCACGGTGATGCTCCCGATCAGGGAGCCCGCCCGCGCCCAGCAGTTCTACGGCGAGCGTCTCGGGCTCGCGTACGACGGTCGGCACGCTGCCGACGAGGTGATGTACCAGCTCGCCGGAGGAGCCCGTCTCGTCCTGCGCGTCCTCCCCGACGCGCACCCGTCCCCCAACACCGCCATGAGCTTCGAGGTCGGCGACGTCGCCGCCGAGATCACGGCGCTCGAGAGCCGTGGCGTGACCTTCGAGGACTACGACACGCCGGGTTTCACCAGCGTCAACCACATCGTCGAGGGCGAAGGCATGCGAGCCGCGTGGTTCCACGACCCCGACGGCAACGTGCTCTGCCTGCACCAGCTGACGGGCTGACGCCGGTCAGTCGCCGGTCACGCCGTCGATCGACTCGCGGATCAGGTCGGCGTGGCCGTTGTGGCGCGCGTACTCCTCGACGAGGTGCAGGAGGATCCAGCGCAGGTTGGCGCGCTCTCCGGTACGCCGGTTGGACCGGCCGGCCAGGTCGTCGAGGGTGGCCGCGGCATAGACCCGGTCGGCCGCCGCGACCTCCGCCTCGTGCAGCTCCCACAGCTGCTCGGGGGTGTCGTCCGCGGCGGAGTGCCAGTCCCAGTCGCCGTCGGCGGCCCAGTCGACTGATGCCCACGGCTCGCCGGGGTCCTGGCCGAGGAAGACCCCGGTGGCCCACCAGTTCTCGACGTACGCCAGGTGCTTGAGCATCCCGCCGAGCGTCATCGGGCTCGGCGGCAGCGTGGTCTCGAGCTGCTCGGCGCTCAGACCGCGGCACTTGCGGCGGAGCACGTCACGGTGGAGGTCGAGGAACCCCTGGATCGTGGTGCGCTCGTCAGCGGCCTGGGTCATCGCGGCGCCCGCCGGGTGACGCAGTACGTCGTGCCGACCGGGTCGGTCAACACCGTCCACCACTCGTGTCGGGCGACCTCGCTCGCGCCGAGCCCGACGTGGCGGGCGACCTCGGCGTCACGGTCGTCAGCGGCGAGGTCGAGGTGCGCACGAACCGCCGGCCACTTGGCAATGGGGTCCACGTGGACCCCATTGCCAAGTCCTCCACTCTCGTCGAGGCGCTGCACCAGCCACCGCAGCGGCTGCTCGTCGGGCGGCTGGAGCCGCTCGAACTCGCGCTCGTCAACCTCGGTCAGGTCCCACCCGGTCAGTCCCTGCCAGAACGCCACCTCGACGTCGTACGCCGTCGGCGGGACGTCGAGGCAGACCTGGTCGACCTGGGAGCGGTGCCCGCCGGGCCAGGTGGCCGCGGCAGGCCGGTGCGCAGCCGGGTGGCTGACGAAGCAGAAGACCAGGCCGCCCGGCGAGCGCAGCACGACGTACCCGGCCTCGTGTCGGACCAGCACGTGTCCGCCCAGCGCGATCGCGGCCTCGGCGGCGACCGTCGGCTGCGCGACGTGCAGGTCGAGGTGGATCCGCCCAGGCCCCTCGTCGAGGTGCTGGACGCGGAGGTAGTCGTCGCCATCGGGCGGCACCAGGGTCGCGAACTGGTCCGTCTCGCCGCGCGTCTCGGAGACGGCGTACCCGGTGACGTCGCGCCAGAACGCCGTACCGCGGTCGAAGTCGCCGGACCCGAAGTCGAGGAACGCGCTGACCCAATAGGGGCTGATGTTCATGCGACCGGCTTGTGCAGCACGGCACCGGTGGGCGTGACCAGGACGTCCTCGCCGTCCACCGCCCCGATCCCGTCGACCAGGAGCGACATGCCGGGGTTGGCGAGCGGCGGGAAGACCAGGGTCAGGTTGGGGTTGGCGTCGACGTTGGCGACCGATCCCCTGCCAGGAGTGGCGATCCGCAGGCCGCCGTCCTCGGGCACCGCGCGCACCGAGACCGCCTTGACCAGGCCGTCCCTCGAGGTGAGCAGGTAGCCGCGGTCGAAGTCGGCCAGGGTCTTCGGCAGGTCGGCGAGGTCGACGAGAACACTCATGGAGTGAGGCTATCGACCCAGCGCTCTCCTGCCACCGTGGTTTCGGCGGCGCCGGCGGTGAGCTCGGCGCTGATGGTGGTCGAGCGAGCGGCGCGACTGAGCTTGCGAAGTCGCGACCCGCGTGTCGAGACCCGGTGACGTGCCCGTCGGCCTCACTCGTGACACCGACGTGACGGAGGGATCTGTGGCTGCGGGTCTCGCTGGCGCTCGCTGCTCGACCACCGAGTCGCTCACGACCACACCCCGAAGACGTCGCCGCCGATCCGGACGATGAACGCCGCGACGACGACGATGAAGAAGATCCGCACGAAGCGGGTGCCTCGGGCGACGGCGGTGCGCGCCCCGACGTACCCGCCCACGATGTTGCACAGCCCCATCACCACCGCGACCTGCCACACGATCGCGCCCTGCGGCGCGAACACCAGGATCGCGGCGAGGTTGGTCGCCCAGTTGGCGAGCTTGGCCTTGGCGGACGCCTCGAGGAAGCTGTAGCCGAGCAGGCCGACCAGGGTGATCACGAAGAAGCTGCCCGTGCCCGGGCCGAGCGCGCCGTCGTAGAACCCGACCGCCAGGCCGGTGCCCATCGCGGCCACGGTGTGGCGGTGTCCGGAGAACCGCAGGGCGGTCGCCTCGCCGAGCTGCGGCTTGAAGAGCACGTAGCCGCCGACCACGATCAGCGCCACCAGCACGATCGGCTCGAAGGCCTCGCGTGGGATCTGGCTGGCGACCAGCGCGCCCGCGGCGGAACCGGCGAAGGCGAAGAGCATCAGCGGCAGGAACGTCTTCGGGTCCGGCTTGATCCGGCGGTAGTACGTCGCCGCGCTGACCGTCGTGCCGCTGAAGGACGCGACCTTGTTGGTGGCGAGCACCTGGACCGTGCTGGCGTTCGGCATGCCGAGCAGCAGCGCCGGGAGCTGGATCAGCCCACCGCCTCCGACAACGGCGTCAACGAAGCCGGCCGCCAACCCGGCCAGGCCGAGGAGGACCAGCACGGTCGCGGAGACGTCGTTCACATGTTCTTTCCGGTGGTCGAGTAGCGAGCGAAGCGAGCGTATCGAGACTCCAAGTGGGCTCCCAGTCGGCCCCAAGCGGGCCGCGACATGGTCCTCCCAAGAACTCCGAACCCACCCGGAACCGACCGGACCTCGACACAGAAGAGAGCCCACCATGAACCGCCGCTGGCTGACCCGGGCGCTGATCGCGCTCGCCGTCCCCGCCCTGACCGTCTCCGCGCTCACCACGTCCGCCACCGCGGCCGGGAGCGCCAAGGTCCCCACCATCGACGCCGTCGCGAAGACCTACCCCCACCTCGCCGGCGGCACCGCCACCGAGAGCGCCATGAAGGTCTACGGGCCCGGCAAGAAATGCAACACCACCAAGGTCATCAAGGGTGCGAGCGGCCGGTCGGCGTCGTACTCCCCCGACTACAGCTCCGGCGACCCGAACGCCTACCTGATGACCGGTGAGCGGCCGATGGTGTCGGTCCAGGCCTACAAGTTCCCGTCGACCAAGGCCGCGATCGCCTACCTCCACGGCTACGCGAAGGCCACGAAGAAGTGTCCGGGCACCACCCCCGGCGGTGGTGGCACCGGCGGCGGCAGCAAGCCGGACTGCAAGAGCTCGATGAAGAAGATCGCCTTCAAGCTCGGCAACGAGCGCTGGGGCTACCAGATCAAGTCGACCTGCACGATCGCCGGCCAGACCTCGTCGTCGGTGTTCAACTCGCTCTTCTCGCGCAAGGGCCGGTTCATCGTCTACACCAGCGCGATGTCGATGGACGCCACCGCTCCCTCGATCCCGAAGTCGATCGAGCTCACCGCGACCGCACTCAAGACCGTCGCCTGATCGCCCCGGACGGACCGGGACCGTTTCGGTCCCGGTCCGTCCGGTTGTCTCGTACGATTCGCCCATGACTCACCGTTGGCTGACCCGGGCGCTGGTCGCCGTTGCCGTACCCGCCCTGCTGGTCCCCGCCGTCGCCTCGTCCGCGACGGCCGCGGTCAAGCCGCCCGCCGTCCCGACCCTCGCCGCCGTCACGAAGATCTACCCGCACCTCGAGGGTGGATCCGCCGACATCATGCGCGAGAAGGTCTACGCGACCGGCAAGAAGTGCGAGCAGGGGAAGCTCATCAAGGGCGCGGTCAGCAAGTCGGCCACCTACATGCCGTCGTTCGACGTCGAGTCGATCGACGACTTCGCCCTCACCGGCGAGGAGCCCGGCGTCGTCGTCACCGCCGCCCGGCTCCCGTCCGTCGCGCTCGCCCGGCAGTACATGCGCGGCGGCGAGGCCGACACGAAGAACTGCGCCGCCGAAGGCGGTCTCGGCGGGCCGCACTCGACGTACAAGATCAAGAAGCTCTCGTTCAAGCTCGGCGCCGAGCACTGGGGCTACCAGGTCACCTGGGCGAGCAAGAAGTCGACGACCGTGGCGAACGCGCTCTTCGTACGCCGGGGCCAGGACGTCGTGAGCGTCGTGACCATGTCCCTCGACGGCGGCGCCGCGCCGTCGCTCCCGCAGACGGTCGAGGTCACCCGGCTCGCGCTGAAGACCGCCGCCCACTGACCGGGCCGGACGGACCGAACCCTTTTCGGGCTCGATTCGTCCGGTTTTCACGTGCGGCCGGTTCCTCTCGTACGATCCGCGCCATGACGAACCGTTGGCTGACCCGCGCGCTGGTCGCCGTCGCCGTACCCGCCCTGCTCGTCCCCGCCGTCGCCACCTCGGCGACCGCCGCGGTCAAGCCGCCCGCCGTGCCGACGCTCGACGCCGTCGCCGAGATCTACCCGCACCTCGCGGGCGGGTACGCCGACATCACCCGTGAGAAGGTCACCGACACCGGCAAGAACTGTAAGTCGGGCGATGTCATCAAGGGCGCGACGGGGCGCGACGCGTTCTACATCCCCAAGGCCGAGGAGAACGACCCGGCCGAGCTCCTCCCCACCGGCGAGGCGCCGTACGTCTTCGTCTCCGCAGCGCGGTTCACGTCGACGAAGGTGGCGCACGAGTTCTTGCTGGCGAACCGCACCGACGCGAGGAACTGCATCGGCATCGACAGCCCACTCGGCCCCCGGCCGAAGACGACGTTGAAGAAGATCCGGGTCGACCTGGGTGCCGAGTCGTGGGGCTACCAGGTCACCTGGGCGACCAAGAAGGCCTCGAACTTCGCGACCGCGCTCTTTGTCCGCAAGGGCAACCGCGTCATCAGCGTCTTCAACATGGCCGTGGCCGGATCCACGGCCCCGTCGATCCCGAAGTCGATCGACCTCGCCCGCCTCGCGATGAAGACCGCTGGCTGACCCACCTAGGCTCGGGGGATGCGGATCGTCTCCCTGCTCCCCTCGACGACGGAGATCCTCTTCGCCGTCGGCGCGGGCGACGACGTCGTCGGCGTGACCTTCGAGTGCGACTTCCCGGCCGAGGCGCGCGGCCGGCGGGTCGTGTCGACCTCGGCGATGCCGGAGGGGCTGACGCCGGCCGAGATCGATGCGTACGTCGTCGGCGCGATGGCGCGCGGCGAGGACCTCTACCATCTGTCGGCCGACGCGCTCGCCGAGCTCGACGCCGACCTGGTCGTCACCCAGGACCTGTGCGCGGTCTGCGCGGTGGACGTGTCCGTCGTCGACGACGCGCTCGCCTACCTGGGGTGCCGCGCCGAGGTGCTCACCATCGACCCGCACACGCTGGACGAGGTGTTCGAGTCGATCGAGGTGCTGGGCCGGGCGACCGGGCACGCGGCCTCCGCCGCGACGCTGGTCGCCGACCTGCGCTCGCGGCTCGCGACGGTGCGGGGTCGCGTCGCCGGCCTCCCCCGACCGCGGGTGATGCTGCTCGAGTGGACGGACCCGCCGTACGCCCCGGGTCACTGGGTCCCGGAGATGATCGAGGCGGCCGGCGGCTCGTGCCTGCTCGGCAAGCCCGGGGCGAAGTCCGAGCGGGTGCTGTGGGAGTCGGTGCACGAGGCCGGGCCGGACGTCATCGTCTGCGCCCCCTGCGGCTACGACCTGCCGGGGGCACAGCGCCTCGCCGACGAGCTGGTCGCCTCGGGGGTGCTGCCGCCCGGCGTACCGGTGCACGCCGTCGACGCCAATGCCGCCTGGGCGCGGCCGGGCACCCGGCTGGTCGACGGGGTCGAGGAGCTGGCCGCGATCCTGCACCCCGCGTGACCGGGGCGTTGTCGGTGGCCGGCGGTAGACATCTGCCATGCCCGAGATGTCCGTGGCCGACGAGGCCGAGCTCTACCTGAAGATGGTCGCCGACCCCGGCTGCGAGCCGGGGCTCTACGAGTGCCTGGCGTGCTTCGTGTCGCGCCGGGTCGAGGCCGCCGGGTGCGACCGGACGTACCTCTGGACGCAGTGGTTCCGCGACATCAAGTCACCGACCGCGACGGCGCTCGAAGGTCGCCTCCTCAGGATCGGCGTGCTCTGCGACTGCCAGCTGACCAAGAACGGGTACCGGATGGAGCGCGGCCTGCTGATCCGCGACCTGATGACCGACGAGCTCTCGGCACCGGACGAGATGCCGGACTGCGCCGGCGTACGCCGCACCTCGACGAAGCCGTGCGCCAACTGGGAGCGCCGACCGTTGAGCGAGTGGCAGCCGGGGTGCCATGAGTAGGTGCGCGCCGCGACCTCGTCAGTCGCCGACCCAGAACCCGCGACCGCCGCCGCCGAACCAGCTGCCGTAGCCGCCGGACCGGTAGGGACCGTCGCCCGTCGAGCCGCCACCCGACCCACCGCGACGTGAGCCGAGGTAGGAGCCGACGACGGCGGCGCCGAGGTCGTCGAGCTCGGGGGCGACGACGCGTCCCTCGACCCGATCGGCCATCTGGTCGATGAAGCGCGCCAGGCCCGGGTCCTCGCCGAGCCGGAAGAACGTCGTCTGCGCGCCGAGGCGGCCGGCGTTGTCGAGCTCGCGTACGGCGTACGCGACCGTCAACGGGTGCGGCGGGTAGGAGAAGTAGACCTCGCCGTCGGGCTCGAGGTGGGAGGTGGGCTCGCCGTCGGTGACGATCAGCAGCACCGGCTGGGCGTTGGGGTGCTTGCGGAAGTGCCGGTTGGCGAGCAGCAGCGCGTGATGGAGGTTGGTGCCCTTGTCCCACATCGCGTCGAGGGCGGTGAGCTGCTCGATGTCCATCACCTCGGCGTGCCGGCCGAAGGCGATCACCTGCAGGTCGTCGCCACGGAAGCGCGACTTGATCAGCGTGTGCAGGGCGAGCGCGGTGCGCTTCATCGGCACCCACCGGCCGTCCATCGCCATCGAGAAGGACGTGTCCACGAGCAGCGCGACACAGGCCTGGGTGCGGGCCTCGGTCTCCTGCACCTCGACGTCATCGATGACGAGCGCCGGTCCGAGCGGGTCTCCGGCGCGACGGAGTACGCCGTTGAGCATCGTGCGTGGCACGTGCCACGGCTCGGTGTCGCCGAACGCCCACTCCCGGGTCGCACCGGACAGGTCGCCGGCCGCACCGGCGCGCTGGAGCTCACGGTTGCCCTGCCGACCGGACATCCGCTCGGCGACGTCACGCAGCAGCGCCTTGCCGAGCTGGCGCATCGCCTTCGGGGTCAGCCGCAGCTGACCGTCGGAGCCGCGCTTGAGGGTGCCGGAGTCGCGCAACGCCTTCTCCAACTGCTGCAGGGTCCGCGCGTCGACCGCGGCCTCGTCGCCGAGCTGCCGGGCGAGCTTGTCGAGGTCGAGGTCGTCCATCCGGGCGCCGCCGTACGACTGCGAGAGCTGGTCGGCGAGCTGGTCGAGGTCGGCGAGGTCCTGGAAGACGCCGGTGCCGTCGCCGAGGCCGAGGCCCTCCTCGCCCCCCAGCTGCTCCGAGCCGCCCCAGTCGAGGTCGGGGCGCAGCGCCTGCAGGTTGTCGTCGAGCCGGCCGAGCGCGTCCATCAGCTGCGGTGACCCGAACGCCCCGGCCGAGAGCTCCATCAGCTCCTGGCGCTGCTCGGGCGACATCGAGTTCAGCATCCGCTGCGCGGCGGCCGAGCGCTGGGCGAGGGACTCGAGGAGCTCGTCGATGTTCTGCGGGTTCTCGGGGAAGAACTCGCTGTGCTTGGCCATGAACTCGTCGAAGTCCTCGGGGGTGTCCTCACCCAGCCGGTGCTTCTCGAGCAGCTCGTTGAGGTCGCCGAGCATCTCGTTGACGGCGGCGCGGTCCTCGTCGGTGGCGTTCTCCAGGGCCTGCTTCATGCCGGCGAACCGCTGGTCGAGCAGCTCGCGCCCGAGCAGGTCCTTGATCTTCTCGTAGTCCTCGCGGGCCTCCCGGCTCGCCCAGTCGTACGACGACAGCTCGCTCACCGCGGCCGCCGTGTTGGGCGAACCCTCCTTCGGCCACGCAGCGTCGAGCTGCAGCTCGCGGAAGGCGCGGTCACCGTCGTCCATCATGGCGTCGCGGGCCAGCTGCTTGCGCTCCTCCAGCACCGCCTTGTCCAGCAGCTCGCGCACCTCCTGCAGCGTGCCGTCGAGGTTGTGTCGCTGGGTCAGCTCGCGACGCCGCTCGGCGACCCGGCGGGCCAGGTCGTCGAGACCGCTCTGGTCGCGGCCCCCCCGACGCAGGAACTCGCGCATCGCGCGCTCCGGCGAGTAGCCGGCCATCACGTCCTCGCCGATGGCGTCGAGCGCCTCGGCCAGGTCGACCGGTGGGGCGAGCGGGTCGCCGCCGTCGTACCTCTTGAAGCGGGAGCGGTTCTTCATCGTCGGCTCACCGTCAACTCGCCGCGGACCACCTGCGGGATCTCGGCGGCCGCGTCCACTCGGTCGAGGAGGCTCCCCAACGTCGCCTCGTCCTCGGGGGAGTCGATCTCGACGTCGTAGGCGAGCGTCGCTCGCGACCAGCTCCCGGCGTCGAAGTCACCCGAGACGTGGACCAGCACGCCGTCGACCTGGATCCCCGGGCTGGCCTCGCGATAGACGTCGTTCAGGACGCAGACCCCGACGCTCACCAGGAGGAGGTGCGCACCGGTTCCGTCGGCCTCCACGCCGATGCCGCCGTCGGTCCAGGGGTGGTCGAGGACGAAGTCCTCGCCCGCACCGAGGCGTGAGCCGGCCCGGAGCTCGACGTCGACGTGCAGCTCAGCCATGGCGTTCACCCGTAGATCGTCTCCGATCCGTCGGTGTCCTTGCCGACCTTGCGGGCCAGGTAGAGGCCCTCGAGCGCGAGCTCGATGGCGCCCGCCCGCTGGCCGTCGTTGGTGGCGCCGAGCCGGTCGCAGACATCGTCGTACAGCTCGGACTCCCCGAGCGTCGGCAGCCCGGTGAGGAAGTCGCGCGCGGTGACCTGCTCGCCGGTGGTCACCATGGCGCCGTCCTCGATCGCCTGCACCAGCAGGGCGAAGTCGATGCCGCGGAAGTGGTGCCGGACCGTCTCGGCGGTAGCGGTGCGGAGCAGGTGGGTGAGCACCTCGGCCTCGCGGCCCTCCTCGCCGCTCTCGAACTCGATCTTGCCGCCGAGTACGTCGACCGCGGTCTCGAGGTCGACCACGCGTGCGACCGGCTCGAGCTCGCCCTGCACGGTGGCGCGGTGCAGCGCCGCGGCAGCGATCGTCTCGGCCCCGGCGATCGAGAAGCGGGCGGAGACGCCCGAGCGCTGGTCGACCGAGCTGGACTCGCGCAGGGCGCGGGTGAAGCGGGCCAGCACCTCGACGAGGTAGTCGGGTACGTCGGCGACCAGGTCGGCCTCCTGCCGGATCACCGCGACCTCGTCCTCGAGCTCGGTCGGGTAGTGCGTGCGGATCTCGGCGCCGAAGCGGTCCTTGAGCGGGGTGATGATGCGGCCCCGGTTGGTGTAGTCCTCGGGGTTGGCGCTCGCGACCACCAGCACGTCGAGCGGCAGCCGGAGCACGTAGCCCCGGATCTGGATGTCGCGCTCCTCCATCACGTTGAGCATCGCGACCTGGATCCGCTCGGCGAGGTCGGGCAGCTCGTTGATCGCGACGATGCCGCGGTGGCTGCGCGGGATCAGCCCGAAGTGGATGGTCTCGGGGTCGCCGAGG
>Ga0190274_10000287_pt1 | contig 32083 bp, 27 predicted proteins | sample Popmic531T_FD_133002 | JGI IMG/M metagenome (GOLD analysis project Ga0190274, IMG submission 133002) | Populus adjacent soil microbial communities from riparian zone of Yellowstone River, Montana, USA - 531 T | ecosystem: Environmental > Terrestrial > Soil > Riparian zone | place: USA: Montana... | reverse complement strand
TCAGTACGGAATCGGCAGGCACCAGCTCTTCGTTGCGGATCATGATACGATCGCCTGTTTTCAGGTCAGAGACGGGGATGGAGGATTCCTTTCCGTCCCTAAGAACCATTACCGACACCGGAAAGAATGACTTATAGTCCCGTTCAAATGAAATGGTATCATAGGTTTTATTCTGAAAGGCTCTTCCCACCAACATAAAAAAAACCAACCCCGCCATCGTATCCATGTAACCCGCACCGGTAGCACTGAGAATTTCCCAGGCACTACGAACAAACATTACCAGGATGCCCAAAGCAATGGGCACATCGATATTTAAATATTTCTGTTTCAGGCTTTGCCATGCGGCTTTGAAAAACTGCAGGCTGCAATAAAAGAATACCGGCAGGGCAAGCGTGAAATTGAGATAGCTGAACAGTCCCCGGAATCCGTGCTCCGGAATATTTCCCGATGAGAAATACTCCGGGAAACTGAATAACATGATGTTCCCGAAACAAAATCCGGCCATTCCGATTTTATAAGTAACCGACCGATCCGTTTTCTTTGTTCTTGTGTTTTCGAGGTCGTCCAGCTGTATCTGCGGCTCATAACCAATGGTGGAAAGCATCTCCACCACCTTACGCAACGATATTTTTGTTTCATCAAAAGTGATGTCAGCTTCCCTCCTTCCGAAATTCACCTGAGACCTAATCACACCTTCGTTGATGCGGTTCAGGTTTTCGAGCAGCCAGATACAACTGCTGCAATGCACCTGGGGGATGTAAAAGGTGGTGCGAGTGAGTTTACCGTCGGTAAAGCGTATGATTTTTTGCTTTACTTTTTCGTCGTCGAGCCAGGCAAAGCGTTCTGCCAGGAATTTGCTTTTCGGCGAAACTCCCGGCTTTTCATTCAGGTTGTAATAACTACAGAGGTTATTTTCATTCAGGATGTCATATACCAGCTTGCATCCTTCGCAGCAAAATTTCTTGTCGTCGAAATCGAGCGCCTCGTTTCTGCATTCGTCACCGCAGTGATAACAAACCGTAATTTCCTTTGTCTTTGTACCGGAAGCTTGCATGCTGAATCACCCGGACATAAGGGCAGTCCGGGATGGTTCAAAGAAATTTCGAATTCGGAAGACGGGAGATGATTTTTGTCAGGCTGGAAAATGACATCTGTCACAAAAAAGTGTCTGGACCGGGATTAAACGGATTTATGGATTTCCAGGATTAGGAAAGACCCTATAAGCAGCAACTAGTTGAAGAGCATACCAGCTGAGCAGCAAGATTTTGAGGAGTACGTCAATTTATATTTTGTATCGGCGCCACTCATCGAATTGAATAATCTAACAGCTACTACTGTATCATTAAGCCATTTATAAGAAGCCTTATCAAAGCTTTCGGAGTCATTGTGAATCGTAGAATAGCAAGTGGTCCTATTAAGGTATAATTTGTAAAAGTGGATGAAATATGTACTTGCATTCGTGTCGTTGGTCGTTTCAAAATTGCTGCGCAAAAGCTTGGTCCGTTCGACATAGACATCGCCTAACATATGACCAATAGTAGAGGTATCGATTTTAACTATGTCTGTTGAACGCTTATCAGCTATTGAGATATATTTTTCTATGTCATTGACTTGCCTGTTGAAAGCCTGACCAAGACAGACGATTATTGCTGTAGTAAGTAATACTAAAACAATTATCAGGTTTCGCATAGTTTATTATTTTGATGCTGATAAACAAAAAGGAAGGTCCTACTGGCAGGCAGGTAGCGCGAAACTCCTTTTTTGTGCAGTCTTGCTGCTAACTGGAATTTCATTCTACGCAATGAGTTTTTAGATTTGTAAATAACGATTGGAATTCATTAGGTAAATTGTCGGCATGTCCTTTAGAATGTGCTGCATTACAATTCTGCCAACCATAAAAAGTAATATAATGTTTAGCGTATTCAAGCTTATCCGGAGAATTAAATTCCGTCAAGAATCTTTTATGGCAACTTGAAGAATCCCCATTCGACAGACAATGATTTTCGTTAAGTTGCTTCCATAAAGAAAACAATTTTTCTCCTCCAATTATTAAGGCATCAACATACACAAAACAAGATGAATCAACGGATACTTTTTTGAGAGCAACGGGGTTCTCATATGAATTAATAACGGATATGCAGTAATTATAGGATTTCTTTAATGCTCTTATTTGATTTTGCCTTTCATCTTCCCAAATAGCTGCATTAACCAGGTTCAGACTTTTCAAACGCTTTAGCTTTTCGCTATATCGTCTTTTAAAATCTTTAAGATTACTTCGCTTCTTTGCGTCTTTGCCATAATATGTTTTGGGCATCAAGTGATCAACGCTGAAACACAATAACCGGGTGTCTTGTAGCTCTATTTCAGAATATTTGGTGGAATCATAGTCCCCAGAAAAGTAGCACATAGTTGTATGCCATTCAAATTTCTTTGTTTGGGCGAATATGCAAACTTGTGTTACTGAGAATGCTATGGTAAGAATTAGTTTCATTTTTTTGTCGCAGTCAAATCCTGACGGAGAGGCATGCGCGTAACCTTCCGGGATTTAACAGTAATTATCAATTCTAACTGTCTTTGCTATCCAGGAATTCAACATCAAAATAATAATTACTTCTATTTCTTCTATCAACATAAATTGTGGCATGCTTTTGGGCTTCTAATAAGAATGACAAACTAATTTTATCCTTATTTATTAGAGCACTGGTAAAGGTTTCAGGGTTGCCGTAATTATCATTTGTATAAACCAATACGCTTTGAATGATTTTCAATTGAGTCACATTCTTATCTGAATCGCCTCCAACAACATTCCAGAATTGCTCACGACTACCGCCAACGGTCTGCTCTAAAGTATAATTGTTGGTTTTTATTTCGCATTTTGTAAGATCTACAATAATTCTTTCACCGTTTATTTTTAATTCCTCATATAGTCTGTTCAATTTTTGCCCATTTGTCAGTTCATTAAATGTAGGAGAGAAATTTAGTACTCGCCAACCTGCTAAGAACATTGCAAATCCTATTAACCAAAAAAGAGATGGATAAGGAATAATATGTCCGGCGTAATTTCTAAAAAATACAATTGTTATAAATCCGAGTCCGTATAGAAAGTACGCTATTAATCTTCTAATCATAAAAGATTTATTGTTTTAATTCCCACTGTCCTCAAAACGGATTAAAATTTACATGAGTAAATATGTAAAACAAGGCTGTAACTACGCCCGAAACGACGGTTATTAGCTTAATTTGCTTCGACGTTTTCAAAAACAAAGATGCGATTGTATTTAACACAATCAACAAAATTATAAACCACGTATAGTAAAGATAAAAGTACAAAATCCAAATATTAGTTTCATCATAAGTACTTTGCACCGTAACATAAAACACCATGAATATGTGCAATATTAGCAATATGAAATTTATATATAATGGGATCGGTTTTGTCATGGTTTGTCTACTCTAACAGTCAGCCTTCAGCGAGGCCAACAAAAAGGATTGGCGTGAAGGCCATGTTAGTGGCAATGGATTTGATTTTTGCAGTGAATAGACTCTATCGGCGAGGAATACTATGAAGAGAATTTAAATCACATTTCCAAATCTGTCCAACGGTCTGAGGATGGTAAACGTCGGGATCAATCACATACCCGCCACCACAATATAAAATATTGTCCTTTACTGCGACGGATGTTTGTATGTCATTAGTTGCCGGGAATCCTGAAATTATTGTCCAACTGTTACCATTAATTGTCGAAAGGTAAATATGCCCTTTTACTACAGCAAAAATATAGTTGCCAAAAGCCGTGATAGATTGTATTTGATAATATTCTAAACCATTATTCTGTGGCAGTCCTTTACTTTTTTCTGTCCAGCTTGATCCATTGTTATTTGAGAAATATACTCCATGGTTCCATGTGCTGGCAAAAATAGTATTGCCGGATATAGCCAGCGAAGTTACTATATCCAAGGGCAGGCCATTACTTACCGAAGACCAACTTGAATTTTGCTGGTTATACAGATACACGCCATACGTGGCTGCAAAAAGATTGTTGTCTTTGACCGCCAAATCATTAGTTTCCAAATAGGGATAGGAGGAATTAGAAACAGGAAAGCCGGAATAAATATTTGTCCAGGTATATAAATTATTAACTGTTGCGTGGACCCCGCATAGGGTACCAACATAAATAGTACTATCAATTGAAGCAAGTGCATTCACCGTACCACTTAAATTAGATCCTATGAGTGACCAGTTATTACCATTATCATTAGACATAAATATTTCATCCACGAATCCTAAAAAAATATTATTACCATTTGTATGGAAACATTTTCCGTTAAGTGAATTATATGGATTATACAGTGCTGTCCAATTATTGCCATCGTCAGTTGTCCTGTAAAGTACACCAGAGCTTACGAAAATGGAGCTATCCTTTATTCCTAAGAGGTAAGCTTTAGAGTCAGAAGAAAATCCCGTGCTTGTCCAGTTGCCGATTATGGCAGGGGTTGACTCGTCCTTTTCACATGAGTCAAAAGTGAGGATGACAATCAAAAGAAAAAATGCCCGTAAATTATTCTTGCTAACTTGTAGCATCTGATTCATTATGCACTAAAGATAAGCAATTTGTGTCGGATTGCCATGATGTTACTCAATGCTTGCCGCTAACATATTTTGACGCAACAGTCAATTACAGACGCCCACGTTTTTTAGTTGAATACATTGTAAAGCCCCCAATACGCAAACAAAACTATCAATGTCATGTAAGTTAAATTGTTTAACGTAAAAAGCCATTTAGGGATAAAACTCCAGGATGAATTGGCGAATACTTTTCTATTGATGGCTAGCAATGGAATAATCAACAACAAAATTAAGAATGGAAGGTAGGATGAAATACTTACCATTGAAAAACTACCGTCTGTGTAGGGAGCAGGGAAGTAGAAAATATTTTCTACCCGTACCAAGGTTAATACATAAAACAGCATAAACAAACTCAAAGGAACCAACAACAATTTGACAATTGCGTAGGGCGTGGTTTTTCTTTTTCTAAAATAGCTGAATAAATAAAACAAAGCCGAAACGAAAAACAACCCTACACAAAAAACGAGAAACAGCTCTATGGCCGGACTATTCTGTGGCGTATTAAAAGCAACCAGTTTTTTGAATTCCTCATTGGGTGGAAAGAGAGATGGAATCTCAATAAAGTGATTTCCTTTTGCAAGCTCCTCTTTCAGGTTGAATTGCACCTTTTGGGTATAGTCATGGTAGAAATACAAATGCGTGACTCCATCGTTCAGGTCCAAAATGGAGGTCAGTAAGGTTCCATCTCCGTGTTTCTTTCTGCATACATGCATCGTATCGGAAAGTGCCGTGCAAAAGGCAAGGGAAGAATCCATTTTATTTTTCAGAAAAGCTGTTCCGTTTACGTATCGTGCCTGTTTAATGGTGCTGAGGTCACTGACGGTGGAGGGGCAGAAATTTGCCAAAACATATTTGGAATCGTTTCCAAGGGTAAGAGTGTATGGTTCGACCACAAGGTATTTACCTGTTTTGTCTACATACAAAAAAACATCCTGGCTGAGTGTACTGTGGTCGTATTGGTCAATGTAACTTTTTACCTCAGCCACTGTTTTGCATTGATGCAAAATGTCTTTCAGGTAATTTGTTCTGCTTGAAATTTGTTTTTTGCCTGGAGACGGCGCTCCGTTTTCCGGTGTAGCCGTTGCAAGGGTTACAAAAGCAAGCCCGAATTCATTCATACCGGTTTGTGGTACAAAACCTGCACCATCAATTCTGGCCCCGGTAAAGGCTGTACCATAGTCATTAGTTTCAAACCAGATCCTGGGCGTTGCCTGCCAGGTGTCGTAATTGCTGCCAACCATCGTTTTGCCGCCTGACGTTACCTTGTAAGTGCTGCATGCATGGGCAGGGTAAAAATTAAGCAGCAAAATGATACCGGTGAGGTAAATGGCGAAAGACTTACGGCTTATCATAGTTTTGATATGTGATTTGGTCACTAAACGTATTTGCCTGTTAAAAAATTGTCAGTATAAGTAATTTGAGAACAGTTGCCAGGAATTGGCTTCTCGGGAATGCACTATGGTTGAAGCCTTCCTATGTTATCACTCCCGTTTCCATTTCTTTCTTCAGATCATACCATATGTTGATAGCCCAGATTACCGACATGATATTCAAATAAACAAAACTGGATATCTCGTAAGCATCATGGACGTGCGACTTTCCCGTAAGAATCCGGATATAAAGAATGATGAATGGAATGCTTGTCAATACGGATAACCACTTTAACCAGGGCCTGAAATAGTTGCTCATTCCAATGGCGAAAAAAGAAGGAACGATAACAAGAATTCCCCTTGCCAGTGTCATGGGCGAATAGGCGCCGATATTCAGGGAAGCAAAAAAGACTCCGTTTGCAACTCCCAATAAATAAAACCCTCCGGATGCAAATGACCAACCCCTTTCCGCAACATAAGCGCCCATCAGCACACAGGCGGCAATCATGGTAGTCGTGGAAATATGCCAGAAAAGAGTTTGAAATAAGCTTTCATCTTCGCAGAATGAACCCAAAGCCCCAAAGACAAAATTCATAATGAAAAGCGTGATGATTACGTATGCAAATGTTTTGGTTCTTGATTCTTTAATGTGCATGGGCTGGTACTTAAAGTTAATAGGGTAAATATATTTTATCTTTCTCAATATTTGACATTCTACAGCCGCACTGTCTGAACCAGGATTAAACGGATTTATGGATTTGCAGGATTATTTTGGAAACACCATTTATCATAGTTGCCATTATGCATCGGAGTACTTGATATCTGCAGCTTTACCACTCTTTCCCATCATAAAGCTTTTTCCTATCCCAATCATAATCCATGAAAGAGCCTGAAGTCAGATTAGGATGAGTCTTTATTTTTTCTCTCATTGGCTTTTGAATAATCGTTGATAAGTCAAGCCGTTGCAAACTTTCCATATCTAACAATGTGTCGTACGAATCATCAATAACCCTTGTTGATGTCAGGTCTAGGTGCTTTAATACTTTAAGTTTTGAGAAGGGTTTTAATGATTTTAACCTTAGGTTTCTTGGAGCAATCTGATCTCCTTGAATTGCCAGGCCCTTTAAGTTGGTCAATTTTCCAATAGTCTCATAGTTAATAATTTTAAAACTATTTGAAATTGTTAAAATCTCCAGGTTCAATAATTTTTGAAGCGGTGAGATATCCAAAAGTCTGCTGAATGAGTCAATATCCAAACGCTTAAGTTTTTTTAGTTTAATAATCGATGAAATATTTTGTACCGTGGAAGTCCAAAATGTCAGGCATTCAAGATTTTTCATTCCACAAACAGCTTCAAAAAAATTTTGATCAACTTTGTGTCGTAGTGAAATACTTTTTACATGGTCTAAGGTTGGAATAGTTTCAAGCCATTTTGCCTCAAGGTCCTTTCTGTAATCTAAAGAAACCTCAGGTGAAAAGTCAGATGCCAGTATTGAAATGAAAAGTTTTTCAGCCTTATATGCTTCTTTGGTTATTTCTTGAGCCTTAGTATAATCAACAAGTCCGCGACCTGAAGGAAAAAGAATATTGCCTTTATCACTGTCTTTCATAAAAGCTGCTATTCATAAACTTTTGCACCCTTAATAATATCAGCAAAAGTCTGCCAGTCTGGTTGGTCTGCATTTACATTTTGTTTGTTATTGTCGTAGCAACCTTGAATGTCCTCGGTATAGCCACTCATCGCCTCTAAAAAGTCGTCAAGGTTTCTATTTTCCCATTTATCTGGATTGTCTAAAAAGTCTTTGCGTAAGAGGTCAAGGAACTTTATAAAAGTCTGTCGGTCGGTTACCTTAAAGTCGCTGAGTAGGTCGTTCATTAAAATTGGTTATTTCATTTTCGTTTGGGCTATAAATATATTAAAAGTAGCACATATCCTCCGCCCACCCCCCACTGTCTGAACCGGGATTAAACGGATTAAAGGATTAAATGGATTTAATTATAAAATGATTTGAGAGCTCCTGGTTTGTAGAGTGCCCAAATCCCGTAAATCCATAAATCTGTTTAATCCCGGTTCAGACGAATTATCCAGGAACTACCCTCCCTTCACCCTCCCTTTTCCCTCTCCAATTTTGAACCTGAAGGATTCCTTCAACACCGCCCTGATTTTTACCAACCTATTTGGCCCCTTTGCCAAAACCAGGGGTGCCGGCAGGCCTTAACACATTGCCTTTTGGAGAATTTTTAATAACCTTGTAACCTCGGGAAATCAACGATTTAAAATCAACACATCTTATGAAAAAAGTCCTTACGCATTGTGCGCTGTTGCTGCTTCTTTGCTGCGCTACAAAAAGTGATGCCACCCACCTGATGGGCGGAAATCTCAGTTACTCCTTTGTCTCCTTTAACCCCGGTAACAATACTTATACCTATTCCATCGAATTGCGGATTTACCGCTACTGTGCTATGGGATCCAGCGGCCTGGACGACACGATGTTCCTGGGAGCTTATTTCGAAAATGCGTCCCTACCCCTTGCCAACAAAGTCCTTGCCCAGCAGTCAGGGATTCCGTTGGTGTCTTCCCAGTTTATCAACCCGCCCAACCCCGATCCTAACTGTACGTTTGGATCCAACGTCTGCGTGGAAGAAGGAGTATACCGTACTAACATCGTGCTGGGACCTTCTGCCGGAGGATACCACCTCATCGTACAGCGATGCTGCCGCAACAATAATATTTCCAACCTTCAGAATCCCGGCGGAGCCGGACAGGTATATTATGCAACCATCCCACCAACAACTACGCGCAACAGTTCTCCTACGTTCGCATCGATACCCGTGCCCTTCATCTGTGCCGGTGACACCACCAGTATTTTAAATGCCGCCTTTGATGTCGACGGCGACTCACTTGCTTATTCTTTTGTCACACCATACAACGGTACAGCCAGTTCGCCATTTCCTATTCCAAGTCCGCCCAATCCTTACATCTGGCCTATTAGCAATGTCGTTTTCGATGCGGCTGCTGGTTACTCCTTAACCAGTCCGTTCGGCCCAGGCGGTCATGCCTCCATCAGCTCTACCACCGGTTTGGCATCGTATATGTCACCAGCCCAGGGCTTCTATGTCATTGCCATCGAAGTGCGCGAATACCGCAACGGCGTCCTCATTGGTACCATGCGAAGAGATCTTCAGATCATCGTCATCCCCTGCCCTATTAACAATGCACCTGACTTCAACGGCGGTCCTACTACCTTCACTGTTCAGGAAGGTACCAACCTCTGCTTCCCGGTCGCATACCTCGATGTAGACGGCGACAGCATATTCCTCACTGGCATCAGCCCGATTTTTGACGCCGCACAAACCAATCCTCCCGCCACCTTTGTGGTGAGCAACGGCATCGGAGCTTCCACCGCACAATTCTGCTGGGCTACTTCCTGTTCACAGGGAAGAGTTTCGTCGTACCAGTTTACTGTATCCGCACTCGACGATGGCTGCCCTGCAAAAACAGCCAACATCGTTTACACCATCAACGTAGAGCCTACCACTATTTCAGGACTTACCGGTCCCGATACGATTTGTTCAGGCTCCACAAACACCGTCATGTATTCTGTGGATCCCGGAACCTTTACATACCATTGGGATGTAACCGGTGGTAGCCAGGTGAGCGGCGGAAACACGGCTACAGCCGGCATACAGTGGAGTTCCGGAAACGGACATGTAGGTGTCTATGCCATCAATACCCAGGGATGTCACAGCGATACGTTGTCGAAAGATGTCGTCGCCTCCAATCCCGATGCCAATGCAGGTCCCAATACGAACTTCTGTAACGGGTCAGGAGCAACCCTCGGTGCTGGTGCTGTTGCAGGACAGTCCTACCTCTGGACACCTTCCACAGGATTAGACAACGCTACACTTCCCAATCCTACGGTGACCCTGGTTAACAGCGGCACTACACCGCTTACGGTAAATTACGTAGTAACCGTTTCAGAACTTGGTTGTTCCGCCAGTGATACCGTGACTGTCACAGTGAATCCTACACCCATTGTAACGGCAAACCCGTTAAGCGCACTTTGCGTTACCAGTTCTCCTGTACAACTTTCAGGAACTCCATCGGGAGGTACTTTCTCCGGAACGGGAGTGAGTGGATCTACCTTTAATCCTACCGTAGCCGGAATAGGATCGCATGCTGTGATCTACCAGTATACCGATGCCAACGGATGTGCTGCTGCCGATACGCTGAGTGTTACCGTCACAGGGCTGCCTAATGTAAATGCAGGAATTAATTTCTCTGCCTGCGTCAATGCTGCGACTGTCGCGCTTAGTGGCTCACCTTCCGGAGGAACTTTTTCCGGTTCAGGCGTCAGCGGCAACCAGTTTAATTCATCCGTTGCCGGTGCCGGTGCACACAACATTATTTATTCGTATGCCGACAGCAGCGGTTGCGGCAATACCGATACCCTCGTCGCTACAGTCAGTGCCTTGCCTTCTGTGAATGCAGGAAATGATCTTACCCTATGCGCCAATGCAGCTCCTGTTGCACTGTCTGGCACTCCGGCAGGAGGAACTTTCTCGGGCGCTGGTGTCAGCAACAACTCTTTCCATGCTTCCATTGCCGGAGTCGGACCGCACACCGTTATTTATTCGTACACCGATGCGAAAGGATGTTCCAATTCTGATTCGACTACGTTTACAGTAAATGCCTTGCCTTCCGTGAATGCAGGCACTTACAGCAGTCTGTGTGTGAATGCTGCAGCAATAACATTGAACGGCACACCGGCAGGCGGAACATTTACCGGAACCGGCGTTACAGGTTCATCCTTTGATCCTTCGCTTGCGGGTATGGGATCACATACCATTACGTATGCTTATACCGATTCAGTAGGATGCGCTGCTTCCGGCGTCACCACGATCCTCGTGAATGCATTGCCTTTGGTAAATGCAGGACTTGACTTCGAAGCATGCCTGAATTCCTCCGCGGTGACATTGAGCGGATCGCCTTCCGGTGGAACGTTTACCGGCACCGGCGTGACAACAAACAGCTTCAATCCTTCCGTATCAGGTTCCGGTTCATTTACCATCACTTATTCCTATACCGATGTCAACGGATGTTCTGCCAGCGATACGCGTACGGCTACCGTACATGCATTGCCGGTGGTTACAGCTGGAGTCATCAACAGCCTGTGTACGACTTCTGCGCCGGTAACGCTGACTGTTGGATCTCCAGCAGGGGGTACCTATAGTGGCACAGGTGTTACCAACGGAATTTTTAATCCTGCTGTTTCCGGTGCAGGTACGTTTCCCATCACCTATTCTTATACCGATGCGAACGGATGTAATGCTACGGCCACCACATCGGTGACAGTCTTTATACAACCTGTGGTATCCTTTACTCCCCTGGCTTCTACCTGCGTGAATACGCCTCCTTTTGCACTTACCGGCGGATCACCTGCAGGCGGTACCTACAGCGGCCCCGGAGTGAGCAACGGTATGTTTAACCCCGCAGCGGCGGGATTGGGCAACCATACAATTACCTATACACTTACCGGTTCCGGAGGATGTACAGGAGCTACCACTACTTCGATTGCTGTAGGTAGTGAGCCTGTTGTTACAGTCACCGTTTCTGCAGGCATCGGTTGCCAGAGCAATACCATTTATGTTGGCTACGGACCTCAAAGTCTTTTGGTAACAGCTACAACGACGGCAACGGGAGTTTCTTATTCCTGGTACCGTGACGGCATCCTGATTCCCGGCGCCACATCCAGCACATTGCAGGTTACAGTAGCCGGAGTCTATACCGTGGTGGTGACCGATCCGTTCGGATGTACTTCTTCTCCTTCAAACCCTGCTTCCATCTCTACCATCTACGTGGTGGATGTTCGTTGCGGACATGATCTGAAAAAAGTAGTGCTGTGTCACGTACCTCCCGGAAATCCCGGCAATCCCCAGACATTGTGTATTGCTCCCAGCGCAGTACCTGCTCATTTAAGCAATCATCCCGGCGACTGTCTCGGGCCTTGTCCGAATCTACGCGTCGGTTCCGAACTGTATATGGAGAATATCCATATCCATGCGCTGCCCAACCCATTCAGCAACCGGTCGGTTATTGAGTTCACCGTATTCGAGTCGTCGCAGGTCACTATTGAACTGTACAACATCGAAGGCAAGTTAGTGACGCGTCTGTACGATGGTTTCGCTCAAGGCGATATCCAGTATGAGGCGGAAGTCAACGGCGAGAATTTATCTTCAGGTGTGTACCTGGTGAAAGCCACTGCCGATGGTTTCTCGACCTTCCATAAACTGGTGAAGACACGCTGATCTTTGCGTTAAAAATGCATTCATCCCGGTTCTTCTGAGAAGGACCGGGATTTTTTTTGCCTTGAATTGAGGGTTGCCATTAAATAGGACACGGTTCTGACGAAAATCACATAAAACGGACCTCCATCTGACAATCCTATGACAGTCAGATTAACCATAAAACGACATTTGCAGTGGAAATTCGAACCCTCTATGCAAGACCTCAAAGTCATAGCTTTTACACATAAAAAAACACCGCTCGGTGAACTCAGCCGTTACTTCCTTCACGAGGAAAATAAAATTGAACGGCTTTCCGTACTCAAATTCGGACTCGACCTCGATGAGATCTGTTACATTGCCACCTGCAACCGCATGGAATTTATTCTCGCCACCGGGCAGTCGCTGAATCACAATTTCCTTACCCGCTTCTTTAAGAATTTCCGTGACGACTGGACTGCGGACGAAATCCAATACGCCATCGCTCACTGCGAAACTTTCGAAGGAGAAGAAGCCCTGGAGCATATGTTCAAAGTAGCATCGTCGCTGGATTCGATGGTCATCGGCGAACGTGAAATCATTACCCAGGTACGTAAAGCCTACGACGAATGCCATGAGGCCAGCCTTACCGGCGACCTGATTCGCCTGGTCATCAAGAGCACCATCACTACAGCCAAACAAGTATATACAGAAACGCATATTGCCACGAACCCCGTGTCGGTGGTATCGCTGGCTTACCGCAGGCTGCGTGATCTTCGCATCGCTCCCGGCGCCCGGATCCTGATGATCGGTGCAGGCGAAACGAACTCCAGCTTTTCGAAGTACCTGGTGAAATACGGTTTCAATAACATCATTGTATACAACCGCACCCTGGCCCATGCCGAAAAGCTTGTGGCCCAGCTTTCCGACCATCCCGGACAATTCACTGCAGCATCGCTGGAAGAGCTTTCTGCTTACCGCGGCGGATTTGATGTGATCGTTTCCTGTACGGGCTCTGCCGAACCGGTAGTGACACCTGAATTATATCGTTCGTTACTCAACGGCGACGCTTCGCGAAAGGTCGTGATTGACCTGGCCGTGCCTGCCGACGTAGATGCCGGGGTTATCCATGAGCATAATATTCACCTGATCAATATCGACGAACTGAAAGGCGTAGCTGAAAAAAATCTTGCAGAACGCAAAGAGGAGCTGGCCGCCGCCGAACATATCGTACGCATCAATATGGCTGGCTTCCGTGATCTGCACCGTACACGCAGGATTGAACTGGCGATGAAGGATGTTCCGGAAAAAATCCGTGAAATAAAGCAAAAGGCCGTCACATCGGTTTTTGCAAAAGAAATTGAACAGCTCGATTCCCAATCCAGGGATGTGCTGGACAAAGTCCTCACCTACATGGAGAAAAAATGCATCAGCATTCCCATGGTGATGGCGAAGGAAATCATCCTTGAATCGAGGTAGACTGTTCTGCCTTTTTTTTCCTGAATCTGTTTCCCATGAAAGACACGTTTATCATAGCGACACGCGGTAGTGACCTGGCGTTGTGGCAGGCCAATCATATAAAGGATCGCCTGGAAGCAGCGGGCATGCATTGTGAGCTGAAGATCATCCGGACCAAAGGCGACGAGATCCAGCATATCAGCCTCGAGAAATTAGAAGGCAAAGGGTTTTTTACGAAGGAGATTGAAGACGCCGTCCTGAACGGCGAAGCCGATATAGCTGTTCATTCGCACAAGGACCTGCCCACCGAATCACCGGCTGGTCTACTCATAGCAGCCATTACCGATCGCGAAGACCCTTCGGAATATTTACTGATCCGGAAAGAGTCCGTCGACGGGCGACAAAAATTTTCGCTGAAACGGGATGCGCTGGTAGGTACTTCGTCGGCCCGCAGGAAATCCCAGCTGTTGGCGTTTCGCAACGACCTGAAGCTGGACGACCTCCGCGGTAATGTGCCGACCCGCATCCGTAAACTTCGCGAAGGACAATACGACGCCATCCTCATCGCTGCTGCCGGCGTCGAACGTCTCGGCCTCGACATTACCGATTTGCATACTGAAAAACTGGATCCGAAGGAATTTATTCCGGCGCCTGCGCAAGGCGTACTCGCCATTCAGATCCGTGAAAGCGATACGGTGCTGAAGGAAAAACTCAAAGTTCTCCACCACGCACCCAGTGCATCGCTGACGGAAATAGAACGGAAAGTGCTGAACCTTTTTCACGGCGGATGTCACATGCCCGTGGGAGCTTTCGCTACATACGACGACGAAACCGGCCTCTATACATTGCGTGCAGCACGTTCTGAATCGTGGGATAAGCTGCCGGTAAGCATATTTCTTGAATCCAAAAGTCCCGACCAACTGGCAAGCCGGGTCTTTGAAAAAATAAAGAAGGCCCAACCCTGTCATGTCTTTATCAGCAGGAACAAAAAAACGGACGATTATTTTGTCAATGCCCTGGAGGGTAACGGGTACCAGGTTACCTGTACTTCACTTATTGACACCGTGCCTGTGCCCTTCCAGTCATTCCCCGAAACAGGATGGATATTTTTTGCCAGCCGCAACGCCGTGAATTTTTTCTTTTCCAGAAAGCCTGACCTGGGCAACCAGAAAATCGGATGCATCGGAAAATCCACCGCCGAAGCGCTACGCAAATACAACCTGCGTGCCGACTTTATTGGCTACTCTACCGATACCCGCCTTACCGGAAAACAATTTGCTGCCCGCGTGGGCAACGAGTCCGTTTTGTTCCCGCAGGCCAAAGGGAGCCAGCGCTCGGTGCAGCGTGGCTTTGTTAAAAAAGAACAGATCACCGATTTGGTGGTGTATGAAACCATTCACAACGACAGCAGCCGCATCTCCGACAATAACTTTCGCATCCTGGTATTTACCAGCCCTTCGAATGCCGAAGCGTTCCTGGAAAAATTCAACATCCGCGAAAATCAGCCTGTAGTTGCCATGGGCGAGGCCACAGGCCAGGTGCTGAAGCGATTCGGCATCACGGAAGTTACCTATACCGACGCATTCGATGACACGGCTCTTGCCCGTGCTGTATTCTCCCGCTCCACCGATTTGTAACTTCACCAAACATCCCGCCCCCTCATGGAACGTCTCCGCCGACTACGAAAAAATTCTATCCTCCGGGAAATGGTTGCAGAAACCCGTCTCAGCAGGAATATGTTCATCTATCCGTATTTCGTAATCAACGGAAAGAATACAACTCAGCCTATTGAAGCCATGCCGGGCATCTCCCGTTTCACGATCGACCTGCTGCTGAAAGATGCCGAGGCCGGGTTGAAGATGGGAATCAACAAAGTACTCCTGTTCGGCGTCGGTGATGAAAAATCGGAAGATGCCCATACTGCTTACGACCCGCATTCCGTGGTGCCCGAAGCAGTGGCGGCGCTGAAGAAACAATTCGGCAGCGACTTGCTTGTCATTACCGATGTCTGCCTGTGTGCTTATACTACCCACGGTCATTGCGGTCTCCTCCACGACGGTTATGTAGACAACGACTCCTCCGTAGAAGTCATTGCCCGGATGGCGCTGGCACATGCACAGGCCGGTGCTGATATGGTTGCACCCAGCGATATGATGGACGGCCGCGTGGCAGCCATTCGGAAAAAGCTGGATGAAAATAATTTTGTGTCGACGGCGCTGATGAGTTATTCCACCAAGTTCGCTTCGGCTTATTACGGACCTTTCCGCGAAGCGGCTGCCTCGGCACCCGGCCATGGCGACCGGAAAAGTTACCAGATGGATTTCCGAAACCGCCGTGAGGCATTACGTGAATCCCTCCTCGACGAAGCGGAAGGCGCCGACATCCTCATGGTGAAGCCCGCCCTGGCTTACCTCGACATCATTCGCGATTTACGCGAGCATTCCGAATTGCCCATAGCCTGTTACAATGTTTCCGCCGAATACAGCATGGTGAAAGCAGCTGCCAAAGCAGGTTATATCGACGAAGAAAAAATCGTGATGGAAAACATGATGGCTTTTGCCCGCGCCGGCGCTGATATCGTCATTACGTATCATGCGCAGGATATTTTCCGGAACGGGTGGTTGCGCTGATTTAACTCTTCAGCGGACGTTTTTTAATCATGCCGCCTTTCGTGTCTTTCACGCTGTTCATCACCACGAATGCTGCCGGCTCAATTTTTTGAATTTCCGTATTCAGCTTATTCAATTCAAGGCGGGTAATGACGGTGTAGATAATCTCCACTTCCTTCGTTTCGCCGCGTTTGCCGTAACCTCTTTTTCCGCTGTATACCGTGACGCCCCGGCCCATCTTGTTGATGATCATCTGGCGAATCTCTTCGCTGTGTGACGAAACAATAGTGACGCCGATATATTCTTCGATACCTTCTATGATAAAATCCAGGGTCCGGGAAGCAGACAGGTAGGTTATCATGGAGTAAAGAGCGATTTCGATTCCCAGGAAATAGGCTGCCGTAGAGAAAATGATGGCATTGATGACGATTACGATGTCGCCGATGGTGGTGCCGAATTTCCGGCTCAGGTAAATGGCAAGCACCTCTGTTCCGTCAATGACGGCTCCGCCCCTTACCGAAAGCCCGATGCCTGCACCCAGGAAGAAACCTCCGAATATGGCGACGAGCAGGTTGTCCTTCGTGACTTCGGGAAAATCCACGATGGCCAGGCAAATGGCGAGCCCTGTAATAGCCAGGGCTGTCTTGACGGCAAATCCACTGCCCATTATTCTATAGCCCAGCAATACAAATGGAATATTCACGCAGGCGATAAGTATGGAAATAGAAACTCCTGAGATAGCCGAAATCAGCAGGGAGATTCCGGTGGCGCCGCCGTCAATAAAATGGCTGGGAAGCAGAAACCCTTTGAGACCAAAAGCGGCTGAAAACAAGCCGGCAGAAATTAGCAGAACATCCCTGAGGCCACGTCGTAGCGTTATTTTCAATTCCCAGAAAGCCTTGGCCAGCTCGTAATCGGAATACGTTGCTCCATCCTCCGGCTTGGTTTTTTTCGGCCGCAGCGTGGTCTGAATTACTATCTGTGTCAATAACGGGTTCATGGACTTACCTTCTTTCCTTAAATAAATAATTTTTCGCTGCAAGGCCTGTTGTAAGGCCCATCATCAACGAGGATCCCCGAGACTGGCTACGAGGGTTGAATATGAAAATTGACATCACGCCACAGGCGAGATTCAAATATAAGAACTTTCTAAACTTAATCTACGAATACGAATCAATACGAATCTACTAATCTGTTGCACATTCGCAGATTCGAGACAATTCGTCCCGAGTCATCGGGATCGTAGATGAGCGACCTGAAATTAAAAATGGATCGAAATCCCCGATTACAGCTGTTTCAGGAGACGTACGCTGTTACTTGCACGGAAACATCAGCATTAAAAAGGAATTAATGGAGCCGTCTATGATGCTACCCACGGGCGAGTTAACTCCATAGGGATTTAAGGGATCGTATGTAAATCCCAGGCCTTGCCTCAGCATGGAATGATATTCTTCCGCTGACGCATGCGGATGAAAATCGGTAAGGAAAATCGGTTTGTAATTCCAATTGGTACGAAGATGTAGACTGCCAATCTGAAGTGTATTGATTGGTGGAGCATAATTCCGCAAGGATACCAGACAGGTATTCGGATCTTCTGCATCCAGCCATTTGTATTTGAGATAGGGAGAAGATTCGGTAGGCAAAGGATCCAAAGAAAGACGCACACTATCCTGTTGCGAGAAGCACTCCACGCAACCAAGTAAAAATAAACCGATGCAAACTGAAAGGATGCGGCTCATCGTTGTTCAATAAATGTGTGTACTGTAAATATACAAAATTTTGATAAATAGCAAGATACGAACCAGGGAACCTATTTTACTTTTCTCCCCAGAAAAGGGGAGAAAAGTTCTGCGAAGCAGAACGAAGAGGGGTTACGTAGCCCTCCTCCCACAAAAAAACCCGTCTTCATGTGAAAACGGGTTTTAAAAGAACTTGATTTTTTCTCATCAATAAGTCCAGGCCAATCCCACCTGAAAACTCAGGGCCTGCAGGTTATCAATTTTGAAACCGGCTTCCTGGTTGGTTGACATGCTGTAACGTGTGCCAAGGAGCAGCCCAACATCTCCATCGCTTTTAATCATGATGCCGAGCTCTGGCCGAACCAAAAATCCCCAGTTTTCTTCGTACAGTTCGTAAATGTTAAAATAAAGGCTTGGCCGGCAATAAAGGGCTCCTACACCAATCCCGACGTATGGAATAACTTTTCCATTATTTGAGAAATAATGATGAAGCGTAACGGCTATCGGCAACGTATAATTAAATTTATACAGATCGGTGGTTACGTCGGAACCGCTGTTCAGGTGAAACGTACTATATGGCAGGTATTCTTTATAGGAGTTCCAGGAAATATCCATTCCCAACGATAGGTGGCCGTTGCTCATCATGCGACGGTATTCAATAGTTCCGCCGGCAAAACTGAAATCATCCACAAATTTGTTATCTCCTGTCGGCATGCCTAATTCCCAGGCAAAAGCGAAGTAACTATCAAAGATGTAACCTGACTGAGAGGATGAAGAGGAGGCACTCATTTCCTGAGCTCTGGATGACTGGACTCCAAGCACAAGTACAAAGAGGAATACGGCTATTTTGCGATTCATAGTTGTTGTTTTAAAAATATTAGTGTTCGTGTAAAATATAGGGTGATTGCGTGAAGGCCTGGTTTACTGCATCCACGGCCATTACGGTGGTGGATGAAACACCCAGTATTCCGCTGTTGAAGTTAGTCCAGAGTACGTTGGCTTTGTTATCCCCGGGCTGGACATTTTTAACGTCCAATATATCTATGACGAGACTGCCTGTAGAATAGGTATACGTATATGAGTACGGGTAGTAAGGATAATACGGATAGTACCATCCGTAATAGCCATACCAGTATCCGGGATACATGGTTGCAATATTGGTTACTTTGATAGCTACTACGTTAATGCTTAAATCGGCCAGTGCCGGGGTCAGTTCCTTTACGTATCCGCGGTCTTGCATATTTGCATCAATAGCATTCAGGATAGGCTGTGCGGTGGAATTGTCCAGTATCGAATCCAGCGGATCATCACCGATCGAACCAACTATTGGAGGAAGAAAATAAGTATGATACGAACCGAAGTCTGCACTTGCATCGTGATTGGTTACCACGATAGCCTTGTAGGAAAGTTCATCGAAGTCGGGCGTGTTTCGACACGAAGCAAAAACCGTTATTACTGCGGCTGTAAACAGAATTTTTCTCATACTGATTTTGTTTTGATAACGTCCTGCAAACATAACTCTATTTTAGCAAACTACAAACCAAATGGCTTCCCCTTAGCCGGGTCGAATCCTATATTTAACTTCCCCGGTACGCTGGTGCAAATCCTGCCGGTCACCGACCGGACAACTAGTAGGTTTAACATTTTTTCTGCTTAAATTTCAGCGGCCATTGTGCCGGCCCGGGAGATTATACCTGGTGTTTAACTGTCATTGACATTTCAACTGTATGTACAACCTTTCGCCATTGCAACAAACTTCTTCCTACCTGATAGCTTCCCTGATGTTCGTTTTGATCATCCTGTTTAACCTTGCCGGGCATGCCTTCCGGAAGCGAACGATTCGCCTCAACCCGGAACATAGGAAAGTGGAACTGGGCACCATTAACGGCATCCTGTTGGGTTTGCTGGGCTTGTTGCTGGCTTTCACTTTCGGCATGGCCAATTCGCGTTACGATACCCGCCGTGAACTGGTTATCGAAGAAGCTAACGATATTGGCACGGCCATCCTGAGGGCTGACTTGTATCCAGACAGTACGCGTCAACTGCTCCGCGAAAATTTCAAAAAATACCTGGAGGCACGCATTGCTTTTTACGGCGCGGGTACAGATTTCGACCTTGTTATAAAATATTTTGCGGAAGCCGACAGCCTGAGCAAGGTGTTGTGGCAGATTGCCGTTAACGATGTCCGTGAGCAAAACATGATAGCCCGTTCAAGCCAAATGATACCTGCTTTAAATGCCATGATTGACATTACCACCACAAGGCGTTCTGCCGGTGAGTCCACCATTCCGAATTCCATCATGTTTTTTCTATTCACCTTGTCGCTTTGTTCCGCCTTCCTGGTCGGGTACGATACGAAAGGCTTGTCTGACCGCGTCGTCGTCTTTGGCTTTGCCACAATTTTGTCGATTACCGTCTTCATGATCGTAGATCTGGACAGGCCGAGAAGCGGGTTAATTACCCTGGATGTGGCGAATGAAAAAATCGTCGAACTGCGAAACCTGTTCCTTGAGCCATAAAAAAAACGACCGCATCGTTGCGGTCGTTTAATCTTGTCTACTCTCACGAGCAGGTATTAATTAGATATTGGCTATCGCCGTTTGCTATTTTCCACCCAGGTTGAATACCAGGCCGCCTCCTACGCTGCATTGCAACATCGAAGAATAGGTGCTCACTCCGCCGCCTGCACCGCCGGTTCCGAAGTAAAGCGAGCCGCCCACAGCTTGAACGGCCGATAACAGCATGCCTTGAATTTTGAAGCCCACTTTCGGAGAGGCCCAGATGTTGGCGCCCAGGCGTAATCCCCAGGCAAATTTGGTTGCGCTGTCATCACCGGTAATAGCACCCTCCTGCTTTTTCGCCGAGGCGAACAAAGCTCCCAGCATAAATCCGCCGTAGCCTTCCACTTTCTGATTCTGGCTCATGCCGTAGCGGTTTACTGCCAGCATGGCGTAATTGAGATTTAAGTCAACGATAATATTTTGTTCCTGAAAATAATTCGAAGTCATGTAGCTGATCGGTGCCGTGGTAGTCTGGCCGATCCATAAAAGTTCCGCCCCCACTTCAGCGCTGGGCATAAACTCAATGCCTGCTCCGTACTGAAAGCCGGCTTTGATTTTTCCGTAATAGTAATTCGTGTACGGATCGTAATACGAACTCACTTCGTCATCAAATACGTAGGCGCCATAAAGGTTAAGACGCTTGTCTGTCGCACTGCTGGAAAGGCTTAGCGCCGCCAGGAAGAATACAAAAAGTACTACTTTTTTCATGGGGTTGGGTTGAATATGGGTTTCTGCGTTGGGTTATCCGGGAACAAATATAACAAACCTTTTACTCCCGCAAAGCTAGATTCTAGACGCTAGACGCTGGATGCTAGACGCTGGATGCTAGACACTAGATGTTGGATGTTACAATAATAACTACTCTCAGCAGGAGTCAGTATCCAGCTTCCAGAAGCCAGTAGCCAGCAGCAGTAGCCAGCAGCAGTAGGCAGCAGCAGTAGGCAGCAGCAACAGGCAGGAACAAGCAGTAGGCAAGGAAGAAAGTAGGCGAAAAATGCTAAGCCAGTGTAAGCAGCAGGAAACAATTATAAATGATGAATTATAAATGAGTCAGGAATATGGGATAGGGGAAATTGCTAACCATCTTCATATACTTTACCCCAATTACCTTAATAACCTCATTCATTTTTATCCAGCGTCCAGCATCCAGTAGCCAGTATCCAGTAACCAGATTTTAACAGATGAATTATTTCCATTACTTTGTGCATACCAAACCCAACGGTCATGAAATTAAAACTACTACTGTCAACGGCGCTAATCATGGCATCCGTATTTAACCTTCCCTGCTTTGCCCAACAGGATTCGACCATGAAGGATTCAACTACAAAGAAGGAAAAGATCCATAAAAATATTGTCCGTTATAATATCACGAACCCGCTGCTCTTCGGGGGTGAGTCCATGATCTTCGGGTATGAACGCGTCTTGGGAGAACACCAGAGTGCTTCCATCAATGCCGGCCAGTTTACGCTGCCGTCATTGCTGCCTGGAAACATCGATTTCGGTGATTCTATACAGCTTGCAAAATCCAGCACCCAGACCGGTTACAACATTTCCGTGGATTACCGTTTTTACCTGGCTAAAGAAAATAAATACAGGGCCCCGCATGGTTTGTATATCGGTCCTTATTATTCACATGTTCATTTTAAGCGGACCAGCACTTGGGATTTAAGCAACCTGAAAGATTCCAGTGGTAATGCTTATGGCACTGTTTCCACCGATTTCGGAATCGACATCAACGGCTTGGGCTTCGAACTCGGATACCAGTTTATTGTCTGGAAAAGGTTGGCAATCGACCTGATCCTGATCGGTCCCGGCCTTGCAAAATATGAGATTAGTACCAAACTGAATGCCGAAATGGATCAGGATGATAAGGAAAAACTGTTTAAAAAAATCAACGACTACCTCACTGAAAAAGTCCCGGGTTACAGCCTCGTCGTAGATGGCGAAGGATACGAAAAGTCAGGAACTACCAACACCACCACCATTGGATACCGGTATATGGTACACCTGGGATTCTTTTTTTAACCAGGCTGGGAAAAATTGAGTTCCCGCTATTAAAGAAATTTAAATTTTGGTGTTGCTTCCTTGTTGAGATGCAGCAGGGCGGATTCATTTTACCTTTTCAAAATACCCTGAATTCATCCAAAGCACTGTTACCATGAGTTACGGGAGTGTTCCTCTTGCTTCCTGACTTTTCTTATTACATTTGAGGTAGATGCACTTTTTATTATTCAACGGTTCTTTTTTTTATGCGTCTGATTTTATTGAATGATCAAACTTTTAATCAGCCAATAATATGAACTCCAACCTCAAGACTTCAGCCGCATTGCTTATGCTGTTCCTGGCTCTTGCAGCCGGCTGCAACAACAAGCAACAACATGCCACCTCAAATCAAGGATCCGACCCAAAGTTTAACGGCATCATCAAACTGGATGTCCGTGATTCAAAAGCAGACTGGATTCCGTATGAACGTAAAAAGGCGCCGGAGGGTGCGCCCAACATCCTCTTCATCCTGTACGATGATACCGGCCTGGGAGCCTGGTCTCCGTATGGCGGAAGAATCAATATGCCTACAATGGATAAACTCGCATCCGAAGGCATCACGTATACCCAGTGGCATACCGTTGCGCTTTGTTCACCCACACGTTCCTGCATCAATACCGGCCGTAATCATAACCTAAACGGCATGGGTGCCATTACCGAAGGAGCCAATGGATTTCCGGGTTATATCTGCAGGTTGCCTGCCCAGGCAGCTACCATGGCGCAGATACTGAACGATAACGGATGGAGTACTTTCTGGCTTGGCAAAGACCACAATGTTCCCGAAACCGATCTTTCCCTGGGAGCAAATAAAAGCCAATGGCCACTTCAACAGGGTTACGACCGTTTTTATGGTTTTATCGGAGGTGAAACCAATCAATGGTATCCCGACCTTATTGAAGACAATCATCCCATCGACCAGCCTTACAGCCCGGAAGAAGGATATCATTTATCCAAAGATCTTGCCGACCAGGCCATCCGGATGATCGGCGACCAGGAATCGGCTAATCCTTCCAAGCCCTGGTATATGTGGTTTTGCCCCGGTGCGAATCATGCACCGCATCATGCTCCCAAAGACTACATAGCAAAGTATAAAGGAAAATTTGACGATGGCTATGAAGCTTACCGTGAATGGATTCTTCCCCGCATGATTGAAAAAGGAATTTTGCCGAAGGGGACTAAGTTGACGGACTTAAACCCTATGCCAAAAGACCAGGCTAATCCTGCCGATCAGGTCAGGCCATGGAATACGTTGACTGCAGATGAGAAGAAATTATTTTCCCGGCTTTGCGAGGTGTATGCTGCATTTTCTGAATATACGGATGCCCAGATTGGCCGTATGATTGATTACCTGAAAGCAAGCGGGCAATACGAAAACACTATTATTTTTTACGCTTCCGATAACGGGGCATCGGGTGAAGGAAGTCCCAGCGGATCGGTTAATGAGAATAAATTTTTCAACGGCTTTCCGGATGAATTATCCGAGAACATGAAACTGCTGGACGAATTAGGCGGACCGGATACCTATGAACATTATCCTACCGGCTGGGCTGCCGCATTATCCACTCCGTTTAAAATGTTCAAGCGTTATTCCAATTATTCAGGCGGTACGGCTTGCCCGCTGGTAATTTCCTGGCCAAAAGGAATCAAGGCTCGTGGCGAAGTTCGAAATCAATACCACCATGCCGTGGATATCGTTCCTACCATTCTTGAAATTTGCGGATTGGAAATGCCCAAGGTCTATAGAAGTGTTGAGCAATATCCATTGTCAGGAGTTTCCATGAAATACTCGTTCGATGCCAAGCCGGATGATCCCACTCAAAAGCATGTTCAATATTATGCCATGTTGGGTACCCGTGCAGTCTGGCAGGATGGATGGAAAGCCGTGGCTGTGCATTCTCCGTTAACGGATAAAGGTCATTTCGATCAGGATAAATGGGAATTGTATCATGTAGATGTTGATCGCGCCGAGGCGCATGACCTGGCAAAAGAACACCCTGATAAACTGGAAGCGCTGAAAAAACTTTGGGATGAAGAAGCGGATAAAAACATGGCGAAACCTCTCGACGACCGTACAGCCATGCAGATTCTCAGCCTGGATCGTCCTACGGAAGAAGCCGCCCGCGATGCTTATACCTATTATCCGCATACCAGTGCCGTTCCCGAAGCGGTAGCAGTAAACATCAGGGGGAAATCATACAAGGTCATTGCACAAATTGAAATTAAGGATGCGAATTGTTCCGGTGTGATATTCGCACACGGCTCCCGGTTTGGCGGACATAGCATGTTCATCAAAGACAAGAAATTGTATTATGTATACAATTTTCTCGGCATCAAACCCGAGCAGATACTGGTATCGGCTGCACTGAAGCCGGGCAAATACACGGTAGGTATGGAATTTAACAAGGAAAAAGCAGGTCCAAACCACGAATCGGTCGGCACGGCTAAACTGTATGTAAATGATAAGGAAGTTGCCCAGGGCACGATGAGGTCGCAAGTGGGTAAATTCACACTCGTGGGCGACGGACTCTGTGTGGGTTACGACAGCGGCGACAATGTAAGTCAGCTTTATAAAGCACCTGGTGAATTTAAGGGCGGCACGATTTCTTATGTAACGGTAAGCACCGGCAAAGAAGCATACCTTGACCTGGAAAAGAATTCATCTCTTGTAATGAACAGGGATTAGTAACCTGCATCAACAAATAAAGAAAAAACAAATTCACAGAAATCCAGGCAAAATATTGCCTGGATTTATTTTTTCAAGACAACCATTCGCGAAAACGATAGCTGCTTTTTAAGGTCTGTTATTCTGAACAGGTAAAGTCCATTACTGTATGGAGATAAATCGACAGTGGTACAATTAATTTTTTCAAGAATTAGTTTCCCGAAAATATCAAATACCTCCACACTTACGTCTGAATGGTTATCATAATGCAATTCCACCTTTGATGAAGTCGGATTGGGATAAAGCAACAACCCATTTTCCCCCGGATATTCATCCAGGCCTGTGACGACCGGCGAGTTCAGGAACACCTCGCTGATATCGGGTGCCACTACCGTTGAACCGGGACTCCATTGAACAGCTCCATATTCATAAGCGCCTGCATCGGGCGCTACGCCTGAAAATCCCGTTGTTATTCCGGGAATGGCAATACCGTAATCAATAGCAGGAGAAGTACCCGTAAGCGTAAAATCCAAACCGGGTGCATTCGTAAACTGGGGATTCGCCGAAACCAGGTTATTACTGAATGACGTGCCCAGGTTCCAGGCACGGTTTGACAGGTTATTTTTTACCAACTGGTTTTGGATGGTGGTACCTGTTGCTCCCCACGTTCCCATGGCATTGGTACAGTACCAAACCGTATTATTATATATCTCGTGATTGACGGCTGGCATATTGGTCTGAATGCCATTCACACAATTCCAGACTACATTGTGATGAACAATATATGCTGTATCATAGTTATCCAGGTAAATGCCAATGCTGCTGCTCGTCGAATGATTGTCGTGAACCCAGTTATAAGCAATTTGTGATCCGCCACCGTTTGAATGAAATGAATACGTGATACCCAGGTCCTGTGTCAGGTTACCGCAGTTATACATATTGTTATAGGTAATGTCGGTTTGGTTGCTCAGGCGGTTTACAACCACGCTGCGTCCCGTGTTCCGTAATGTATTACCCGTAACCAGGTGGCCACTGCCCACAGTGGTTACCACTCCGCAATCCGTAGCATTCCAATCACAATCTTCCACCAGGCAATTGGAAATCGTATTGTTTTCTCCACCAACACTGATGCCGTCGCCCCAGCTATATGTCACGTAACAGTTGTTCACCGTATTGTACTGACCCGATACGGCGATGCCTTTTCCGCGCCAGCTGCTGATGCCGAAGTTCAGGCTGTCATGAGCCTGGCGATCCCATGCCTTGGTATAGTAATAATAGGGCTGCGGAAACCAGACACTTCCGCCGTTTAACAGGCACCCTGTTGCTCCTTCAAAACTTACCGACGCCCAAACGAAATGGAGATTATCAATCCGGATATATTCCTTGCCGGAACAATCAAATCCCAACATGCGCGTGCGTGCTTCGGTACTGATTGAATTCAGGGTTGCCGCGTTTTGCGGATAATAATAAAGCGTATCGTTTTGCCAGTGCCATTCGTTAACGGTGTCGAGCGCATTCAGGTGATGGGTTATGTAACCTACGCCGCTGCCGATATAGTAGGAAGTGGTATTCACATCCCAGGGATTTGAGCGTTCGGTACAATGAACCATGTTACCATTCGAAGAATCAATTTTCCCGTTTTCCGAAACCCATTTCGAAGCCACCAAAGCGACGGCATGCCCGCCCACCCAGTAACCATTCGGAAAATTCATGCCTGAATACACAGCATTTCCACCGGTAGTAATGGTTACGGGCTTCCACCCGTTCGTATTTTGCCTGTTTCCCCTGAAGTTAGGATACCTTGCTTCGACAGCCATGAGTTTATCCATGCACAATTGTAGTACAGTATCCGGAGCATACGTTTTATAAATTCCGTTTTGATACGGTATCCAACCCGATACGGAATCTGTACCCACAATAATTACTTTATCATTCTGGTAATTTTTAAAAACAATCGGGTTGCCTGGAGCTCCGTTGTTCACAGGAATAACTGTTTCGCGATACGTACCTGCCAGGATGAGACAACTGTCTCCGGCACCCATTACATCGGCAGCTTTCTGAATGGTTTTAAACGGCTGTGCCAACGTTCCGGGATTTGCATCAGAACCCGATGTTGAAACAAAATACTGTGCACTTGCATTTGAATTGCATAGGCTAATAACGAGGAGCAAAATGGCGGTAAACCTGATTTTCATTTCAATTAAATAAAGCAAAGGGGTGGCGAAATTACGAACTCAATCTTTGATCAGTTTTTTCACCTGCAAATTCCCGGACGCATCCTGGAATTCAATAATATATAAGCCCGAAGGCAGCGCAGCCAGGTCTATTTTAGTACTGGAGGAATGGATGAAGGAGGTATTCATCACCTGGCCCATTGTATTCCGGATTGTTATTTTTCCCTGTTTCAACTTTGAAATGATAATATAATCTCCTGCGGGATTTGGAAAGAGTTCAAATGTTTTTTCACTTTCCACAGGATTGATCCCAGTAATATAAGGTATAGGGGCTTTAAACAGCGAATCCATATCACAGGGGGAAAGTGCCCTGTTGTAGATCCGCAAGTCATCAATCTTCCCGTTAAAGAAATACGGGTTGCCTGCCCCGTCACTTCCGATTTCCAGATTTGCAACGGTGGCAGCATTCGGAGAAGGAATACCGGGTGTCGCACTGTTGAGCAGCCCGTCAATATATATCAGCATAGTCTCACTACTCAGATCATATACCACTGCAATATGATGCCAGAAGTATGCAGTGAACACCGAATCCGATATAGCTTTGGGATCTATTCCGCCGGAAACATTAAAACTTAACCTGCCCGGAGGAACCGATGAAAATCCGCCAATATTAAAAATGTAACCATTCTGCCCTGATCCGGTACGTTTTGAGAGGATGGCAGCATTACCCGGAACCGATCCATCCTGATATATCCATGCGCTGATTGTAAAATCTGTATTGTTTAATCGCAATGCAGAAGCATCGGGCACTGTAATGGTTGAGCTGGCACCGTTAAAAGCAAATGCATTGCTTGCGATATAGAAGCGATTCATCGTGAGAGTAGCACCTCCTGAAGCTGTACCATGATGATTGTTCCCACTGAGGTCATTTGCATTTCCTGAAAAATCATACTGTGTTATGATGTTGCTCGCAATATCAACACTGCCACAGGGAGAATTGAGTTGTTGAATTTCGGATAAGGACAAAGCCCTGTTATACATAGCTACGTCATCAATTTTTCCATGAAAAGCATACGACCCGGATGAGCCGTCTTTACCAATCACAAGGTTTGCAGTTGCACCTGCAGCGGGCGATGGGATTCCGGTGGTATCTGCCTGTTTAAATCCATCTATATACATTCTCAACCGTTGATCGCTCAATGTATAAACAACAACAACATGGTGCCATGCATTTTGTGATACGAGGGTGTCAGAAAGCACCTTGGGATCAGTTCCTCCCGAAACCTGGTAATTGACCAATCCCTGAACGGGTGAGGCGGCACCTGTAATGTTGAGTATATATCCGTTTTGGATACCAATGTCACGTTTTGAAAGGATAGCCTCCTGGTCAGAAAGGATATTGCTTTGATTGATCCATGAACTGATTGTAAAATCCGTATTGCTTAATCGCAAAGGAACAGCATCTGCGATGGTAATGTACTTTGAAGTATCTCCAAATGCATAGGCTTTATTGGGATTTCCAAAACGGTCCGTTGTCAGGGTAGCACCCGTTACTACTCCATGATAAGCGTTGCCGCTCATATCATTTGCATTTCCGGTAAATGGCCAGTAACCAACCAGCCCGGCTGAGGGTACCTGGGCAGATAAAGCAAACGAAGCAAAAATTAAAAAGCTGAATGATAGAATTTTTTTCATCGGGATTCTCGGGTTAAAAAAGTTTGTGATTTTAATGACCATAGATTCCACAATGCAAATCCTGGTTATTGATTCTATTGGAAGAATTACAGCGGCCAAAAATAAGAAATTAGCCTTTGGTGAATTCATTTATTACGAGCAGAAAAAAAGCAGTCGGACTTTTCCACGATACAAAGTCTCCCCGCCTTGCTACCAACTCGCAGGGCAGGCAGACATCGTAATGACTGTCAGCTATTTGCTAATTGTGAGTGTAGAACTGTATATTTGATTGCGTTTAAGGCAACCTTTCATCCTGTGCTTTTTATTTATAGAAATTTACCAGGTATCTGAATTCATAACCTTCATCATCGCCCTGGTTGCGCTGATTACCGGTGAGTTTTTATGTACCCGCATTCCGTTTTTAATAAAAGCTTCCATCCCTTCAGCCGTACTGGGTGGCATCCTCACTGCTGTAGTCGTTTCCATTCTCGAATCGACGATGGACATACAGATCACCTTTGCCACGCAACTTCGCGACATCCTTATTTTTGTTATTTTTTGTCTCCCTCGGCTTCAACGCTAAAATCTCCGCACTCCTCACCGGTGGCAAACCCTTATTCGTGATCTGCGCCACCACGGTCGTGTTGCTGATTCTGCAAAACCTCGTCGGAATAGCAGTAGCTATGGCGCGCGGAGCGACCGACGTCGGTCGGGCGGGCAATCAGTACGAATCTACGAATCCCCCGCCTGAATGCCATACGGCAGATAGGGTATCAATTGCGATCTTCGAAACTTTTTTCATTCGTAAATTCGTACTGATTGGTAATTAGTAGAATGTTGTACCTTCCCTAAAATTTAATGATTATGGAAACTACACCAAAACCAGCGTTAGATTTTTCTATTTCCACCGGCGGACCCTTTTACAATTTGCTGAAAAAAATAGGCGTGCAGGATAGCAATAGGAAGCTGGCTGTAGCCTGTTTGTTACTCACTTGGGTACCTTTACTCATCATCACGGCCATCGAAGGCACCCTGTATGCGGGAACCGAACTCCCTTTTCTTAAAGATGCTGCCATGCAGGCCCGCATCCTTATCGCCCTTCCTTTGTTGCTGCTGATCAACGTTCCCATTGACTTCAAAGTAAATACGGTATTGAAATATCTTTCGGAAACGTTGCTGGACCAAAACGAACAGCAGGCATTCGTGAACAGTGCCTTGCGCCGGTCCAAGCGGCTGATCGGCTCTGCCATTACGGAAATCATCATTATACTCTTTGTCATCATCACTACTGCCGGCTTCGTTCAGGCAGGAGTCTTTGCCGGGATGGAAGGCGGAACAACCTCCTGGCTGACTTCGGCCCTTTCCGGAAATCAATCGCTAAGCATGGCCGGGTACTGGGCTGTATGTGTTTCCATTCCTGTATTCCAGTTTCTCATGTTACGATGGCTGTGGCGTTATATCGTCTGGACTTATTTTATCTACCGCTTTTCAAAATCTGGCCTGGACCTGTTGCCCACCCATGCCGACCGATGTGGCGGTATCGGAATTTTCATCCTGGCACAAAAGAGTTTTGCACTCATTTTCCTGGCAGGCAGCATCGTTATTTCCGGTCAGTTTATAGCACTGCTCCTTAAACATCCCGACCAGTTTGACAGCCTGAGAAGCACGGGCATCGGTTATATTGTTATCAGCGTGGTATTTCTACTGCTGCCGCTGCTTTTTTTTATGGGTAATTTAATTCAGTTAAAAAACAAAGGGCTGATGCAGTTGAGCGACCTGGGAGTCAAACTCAGCCGCACATTCGAGCAGGACTGGTTGTCCGATAAATCAGCAACTGATTTTGTGCAGGATCCCGTCAACCCATCCATGGTTTATGATTACAACGGTATGTATGACAATTTGCAACAGATACGAGTCCTGCCTGTGAATCCCCGAGATGTAATCAGTGTGGCCGTGCTGCTTTTTGTCCCGTTTATTCCTGTTCCACTGATCCATTTTTCTGTAGCCGAAATGCTCCAGCGAATTGCAGGGATGCTCATCTGATCTTCTACAATTGATAAGATTTTCACTACTCCCGAAGGAACCCTGCGAAATCCTGGAAAGGAGTAATTTTACTGCGACACGCTATTTATGAAAAATAAATTTCTCTTCCAGCTCATGGCCGGCTTACTGGCCGTTCATTTTTCAATGGCTCAGTCACGACCTAAAATCGGACTTACTTTAAGCGGCGGAGGGGCGAAAGGGTTGATGCACATCGGTATTCTCCAGGCCCTCGACAGCGCCGGGTTAAAGATCGACTACATCACAGGCACAAGCATGGGAAGTATCATCGGAGGCATGTATGCGGCGGGTTATTCGGGCGACAGTATCGAAAAGATGACAAGGCCGCTGGACTGGAACCTGTTGTTTTCCACGTCGCCTCAGCTGAAAACAATTAGCTACGAAGAAAAAAGCGAGTACCAGAAATACGCCCTTGAAATTCCATACGAAGACGGCAAATTCAAAATCGGAAGAGGCATTATTGAAGGGCAGGAATTGTGGATGAAATTTTCGGAAGTATTCAGGCCTGTATGCAACATCACGGATTTTTCAAAGTTGTCGATTCCATTCCAATGCATAGGCACCGACCTGGCAACGGGCAATGCCGTGGTCATGGATCACGGAAACATCGTAACTGCCATCCGTGCCAGCATGGCCATACCGTCGGTATTTACGCCGGTGCTCTACGACGGCAAGTTGCTTGTTGACGGCGCAGTGGTCAATAATTTTCCGGTGTTGGATGTCCGCAAGATGGGGGCTGACTATGTGATTGGTGTGAACCTGAACCCAGGGTTGCTGAAAGCGGAGGAACTGGTAACGGCGCTTGATATACTCCTGCAGATCGGCTTTTTCAAAGATGCAG
>Ga0190274_10000286_pt1 | contig 32102 bp, 42 predicted proteins | sample Popmic531T_FD_133002 | JGI IMG/M metagenome (GOLD analysis project Ga0190274, IMG submission 133002) | Populus adjacent soil microbial communities from riparian zone of Yellowstone River, Montana, USA - 531 T | ecosystem: Environmental > Terrestrial > Soil > Riparian zone | place: USA: Montana... | reverse complement strand
CGGTAAATCACATAGCCCGTAGGCTTTGCGGCACTCACGCCGTCACCCGTTCGCCACCGGCCACGAAAACGAAAGCATAGGAACCATCGGGCAATCCGCCGGCCACCATTTCCCCCGACCACCCAAGCTTGACAGCCAGAGAGAGCGCTGCCTTTGCCGCGTTGTCGGACGGATTCAGCGCATGGTCCGAATGGATAGTGACGGAGCCGGCCTGAGCCGTCGCCTTGTAGCGACTGCCCCTAGTGTCTGTCGGCCCTATGAACCGGACGTGAATGGCTTGCATTGGTCTATCTCCAACTATGGCGGGCCCATTGCCTCGCCTCTAATGCCCTAAGGCCCGCGATGCTTTTTAGGGCATGCGGGCCGGTGGGGAATGGTGGCTACCTAGTCGATTGCGACCCATGACAGGATGGCAAACAGAGCGGCCGGCATAACCACGAATAGCAGGATAGGGGCGAGCATTAGAGCATCCCCATATCGGCCAGCAGCGCCAAGCCGCACGCCACAGTGACGGCGGCTTTAATCGCCAGAAACGAGCAAATGATGACTGCGCGGTTCATTAGATCATCCCCCGCGCAACCAGCTGGCGATGGGAAAGCCCACTCTTGCGGCAGCGCTCGATATGGCGAGAAATGCGGACCTGCCGCACAATCTCGTAAGTCGGCAGCGCTACGAAAACGATGATGGCGATGGCTGAAATGATCATTGGGTCTCTCCCATTCCGGCGGGCCCGATTGCCCGTCCGATGTCACCTATTTAGGGCCGACAGCCCGGCCCGTCAACTAGGGCAAAGCGATTATCAGTGAAACAATATTGCGTTGTTTGCCCGTATGGCAATGCCGCGTTGCCCGATATAGTTAACCCGTGCGTACCATCAACAATAAAGAGTGCATATGCACGCACGCAAAAAGCCAATAGCCACAAGCATTAGAACCATTCACATTGACATACGCTACATATGCCTTGCGCCATCGCGCGCACTCTCTTTCAAACCAACGGGTTAGTGTATGACATCGGCACATCCGACGCGCGCCGATAAAACAATGCGCCTTGCGGCAAACAAAGCGCCCGGCACAATCTCAAAACAGCACCGCGGCAAACCATCAAGCCGCAAATCGTTCAAGGTATGGACGGTTTCAGCGCTCCTAGAACGCTACCAAGACCCACGCGCCATACTCTTAGAAATCGCCAGCACGCCGACTGCACAATTAGCCGAACAAATGAACGCGTCCCTTGCGGATGCACTCGCAGAACGTCGCCTCTGCGCACAAGCGGTCTTGCCATATGTCGCGCAAAAGCTTCCGGTCCAGGTCGATATGCGCCATACAAAAGCGATTCATCTAAACATCGTCGACGACAGGCAATACGCAGAGCTAGTGGAAGTAGCAGCCGCGGAAGACGACGCGGACTCCTTCAATATGACGCTACTGCCTAGCGCCCGTAGTGATGACGTAGCAGGGAGCGATAGGCCTGCTATGCCCGATACAGACACAGAGGCAGGGAGTGATAGGCCTGTCACTCCTCCCATGGCAGCGAGCCCCACGGGGGAGGAGGAGCGCTAGCCATCGCATGGCATGGGCTCACATCACCCACGCATACCACTAGATGCGGTGTTTGATAGGATGAATGGTGGCGATGTGTGATGGTGCAACTAACCTAAGCCATTGATAACGCACACATATACGGCGTGCGATCGTATAAGCCACATTATGGAAAACGCCTCACGCCACGAGAGCCCATCGCGAGGGGGTACCCCGGGATCGCGCTGGCGCCGTGTCCTCACGGGTATCCTCCCGTGTTTTTATCTGCGTCGGGCAGTTATTGCTGGATGGGCAACGGGGCTGTGTGGCGCTATTTTTTTTACGGGTATCGGGGGAAAGTTGCTGTCAATCTTGGCAACTTGGTCAATGTCCTGGTTGCCGGGATTTTGGTGGGAGACGGCTGATGGACGACTTCCAGTTGCGGATAGTTCGGGCGGCGGAGCGGCTGGCGGGTCGGGATGGTCCTGACTTTGGCGATCGGCTGGATTTGTTGTTGGTTGGCTTGGCGGAGGCGGATGCGAAGTTGGGGTTGTTGAGGGCGTCGTTGGATGTGGTGAGTGTTCGGCTGGCGGCGTTGATTGCGGTACAGCAGGCGATCCTGGCGAAGATGCCTGGTCCTCCGGGTCCGCCGTGATGTTGGCGCGCTATCTCGAGGAGCGCTCGATTCCCGAACCGAACACGGGGTGCCGGCTGTGGCTGGGGGCTTGCACGAAGGCCGGCTACGCGAACAGCGGGCGGGGCTATGGGCATCATCTGGCGTATGAGGTGAAGACGGGATCTGCGCCTGGGCCTGGGGTGGTTGTCCGGCACAAGTGCGATGTTCGCTGCTGCGTGAACCCGGATCATGTTCTTGGCGGCACGACGGCTGACAATGCGCAGGACATGGTTGATCGTGGTCGGCAGTGGCCTGGCCGGCGGGCGTGGGCTGTGCGGAACAATCCCAAGGGGGAAGACCATCGGATGGCGAAGCTGACGGCGGCCGAGGTTCGGTCGATCAGGGCGGCGCTCTCGCTGGGGGAATTGCAGAAGCATGTGGCGGTTCGGTTTGGCGTGTCGAAGTCGACGATCAACCTGATTGCGCTCGGGCGGATCTGGAAGAATGTCTGACCGGCTCGACATCTTGTGGAAGTCACCTGGGACGGTGGCTTCGCGGTTCATGGCGTCGAGCGCCCGCATCCAGATCATCAATGGCCCGGTTGGGAGTGGGAAGACGACTGCCGCTTTCATGAAGGCTGTTCGGCTTGCCAGTCAGCAGGCGGTGTCGAAGGGTCGGACGGTCAACATTGGCGACGGCGTCCAGCGGCCGGTACGGAAGTTCAAGCTGGCGGTTATTCGCGACACGTACCGGGCGCTTTGGAAGACGACGATTCCGAGCTGGTTCAAACGGTTCCCGCAGGACGCGGGTGAATGGAACGGCGCTGTTGACGCTCCTGCCAAGCATCGCCTGCAGTTCATCATCGCTGATGGGACGGTGGTCGACTTCACGGCGGAGTTCGGGGCGATCGGGGAGAATTCTGCGGAAGACTTCATGCGAGGGTATGAACCGACGGCGTTCTATCTGAACGAGTTGGATCTGCTGCAGTACGAGGTCTACAACTTCGCCAAGGGTCGGTGGGGGCGGTTTCCCGACATGGCCGAGGGTGGTCCGTCGTGGTGGGGCATCATTGCCGACGCCAACGCGCCCGAGTTCGAGTCGTGGTTGTATAGGGATATCTTTACCCGCAGTGCGGGTGAGCTTGCCGATGACGGTGTCGAGTTGTTCGTCCAGCCTGGCGGGACGGCGGCGGGGGCGGAGAATCTGGTGAACCTGCCGCCCGGTTACTATGTCGACCAGGCCAAGGGTCAGCCTGACTGGTACAAGTTTCGCATGATTGAGAACCGGCCGGGCTATTCGCGGGCCGGCAAGCCGGTTCATCCTGAATTCAAGGATGCGATCCATGTCGCGGCGCGGGAGCTGGAACCGATACCCGGTCTCCCGCTTGTCGTCGGGATTGATCCAAGAACGCGGCCGTCTGCGGTGTTTATGCAGCGTCTGCCGGGCTCTCAGCGTCGATTTATTGACGAGTTGCAGGGCGATCAGAACATGGGGCCGCGACGCTTTGGTGCGCTGCTCGCCCAACTGCTGCATGACCGATTCCCGTTCGTGCGACCCGAGCACGTCCGCGGAGTAGTCGATCCGTCGTCGCAGTACGGGGCGGATCGCGAGGACGACGAGAAGTCGTGGCTCGAGATCGTCGCGGCGGTGAGCGGGATCAGGCTCGACCCGGCGCCGACCAACAAGATCGACATGAGAAGAGAGGCGCTCAAGAAGCCGTTCGGCGAGTTGATCGATGGCGAGCCGGCGATCCTGATCTCGCCGCGCTGCCGGCTGCTGCGGACCGGGCTCAACACCGGATTCCGATATCGGAAAATGAATGTCGCCGGTGCCGAGCGCTTTGCCGACGAGGTCGAGAAGAACGAGTACGCCGATATCTGCGAGGCGGCCGAGTATGCCTGCCTGCTCGATGGCGCCGAGCACGAGATCGTCGAGCGCAAGAACTGGATCGACCAGAAGGTCGCGGCGGCGCGCGCGGTCGGCGAGCGTTCGTGGGATTATGACGTCTTTAATCCTGGAGGCAGATGATGGGTTCGGTATCGACGACGGTCTACACCTGCGATCGCGACGGCACTGTTTCGGAGCCCTCGTCCGCGGGCCTGCCGGTCGGCTGGTCGACGGTCCAGACGACGACGGTTCCCGAGCCGCCGCCGGCGCTCGAGGGCGGACTCGCGCCGCTGGCCTTTCCGATGATGCGGAACATGGTTCTGTGCCCGGCGTGCAGTGCCGGGGTGACGGCGGCGATGAAGAAGGCGGAAGGCTACTCGTCCTAACCGTGTAGCGGGGCGCCGAACACTTTCCAGCCGAGCAGCAGGAACAGGATGAAGAGCAGCAGGCTGCTGCCGAACGGGCCGTAGGTGCCGAGGGCGCCAAAGTGCCAGGCCAGCGCGAACACGAACCACACCAGCATCAGAATCCAGAACGCCAGGCCGATGTTCATCGCAGGCCTCCGAGGTGTCCGGTCAGCCATAGCACGAGGACGATGATCAGCACGAGGCCGAGCACGCCGCCGAGGCCCTGGTTGCCATAGGCGCCGTGCGCCCACCAGCCACCACCACCGAGCAGGATGACGAGCAGGAGGATGATCAGGATGGTGGTCATCCCGATCTTTCTACGCTCTTACTCTTCTGGTGTCTCGGGCGGGGCCTTGAGCTCGACGGTGGTCCAGTGGCCAATCGCGACGGCGCGGACGATGTCGTCGTCGGCGTTGCAGAAGACGAGGCCGTGCTCGGTCATCTCGAACGACTCGGCGATGACCTCGGTCGGCGTTCCGTCGAGATCAACGATCCACGTCTGGCTGGTGTCGGCGATCTTCTTCTTGGTGGCGGCCATGGGCTGATGCTCCTGCGGAGAGAAGGATACGCGGCAATGCCCCATAGGTTGCGCGACGACCCCGAGTTCCTGGGCGCCCTGAAGCTTGCCGCCATCGTGGTGGTCTGGCTCGCCGGCGTCGCCGCCGTCTGGCTGTTCCTGCTCTAGGCAGGCTGCGTTGAACTGGCGCGAGCGGCGCGGTATCATGTTACCTCATGCGCACCAAGAACAAGCCGGCCGCGGTCGTCACGCCTCATCCGGCGTGCGGGCGCTGTCAGTTCCGGGTGACCTGGACGTCGCGGGCGCCGGGGTCAGTGCCGGTGGTGCATTGCAACCGCTTCCCGACGGCGGTCGAGGTCACCGACGACTACTGGTGCGGGGAATACAGGGAGGCGCCAGATGCCGAGCCAGGGAACGCGGGAAACTAAGAGCTTCTTCCGCTCGCGGCCGTCGAGCCGCCTGATCAGCAGCGAGACGACACGCGACAAGGGCCTGTCCAAGGAAGTGATCGCGGTGGCGACGTTTTCCGGCTCGGTGCTGACCGCCGGGGCGTCCAACTTTTCCGCCTTCAAGGTCGGCGACCTGATCGAGATCGCCGGCACCGAGGGCGGGCTGAACAACGGCGATCGCACCATCCTGGCGCTGACGGCGACCACGCTGACCTGCGACTGGCCGTTCCACACCGAGGGCCCGACCTCCAACGTGGAGATCAGGACCCAATGACAAACCCGACCGATGTCCGGCCGTTCGTGGCCACCGGCAACACGCTGACCATCGCGGCGACCGGCTCCTCTGCGGCGACCTCGCTGGGCACCGTGCGGGCCGGCAATCCCGAGATGCCGGCGACCTGCCGGGTGGTCAACGGCGGCACTGGTCTTGCCTTCATCAAGTTCGGCATCTCGACCGACACGGCGGCATTGACCGCCGACACGTCGGTGCCGGTGCCGGCCGGCAACACCGAGGTGTTCTGGGTGCCGGCGGGGTCGACCCATATCGTCAGCATCGTGGCGGCGGCGGGGACGGCGACGCTCTACGCCACGCTCGGCCAGGGCATCTAGGGGGCCCCGGCGTGCTGCGCGTGCGCGGCCCGTTCAACCGCAGCCGCACGGTCATTGGCACGCCGTTTCTTGCCACGCCGCTTGCGGCGCCGCGTGCTGCTGAAAAGCCGGCGGCGCCTCCCGCCGTGCCGCCTGTGAAGCGCCCGCGCGGACGGCCGCGCAAGAACCCATGACCACCTACAAGACCATCGCCGACCTGCCGGTCGCGTCGGAGGCCAACGGCGCCGACCGGCTCGAGATCCTCCAGGGCACCACCAGCAAGCAGATCTCCTTCGACCTGCTGCTCGGCGGCGGCACGTTCCTGCCGCTGACCGGCGGCACCCTGGTCGGCCCGCTCGCCGGCACGACGGCGGCTTTCTCTGGCGAGGTCACGGCGGCGACGCCGGCGCCGGCCGACAACGACACGACCGTGGCGACGACGGCGTGGGTGACGGCCAAGGGCTACCAGACGGTGACCGGCGGCGGTGCCGCCTACGCGCCGATCTCGCACACCCATTCGGCCTCGCAGGTCACCGACTTCGCCGAGGCGACCGACGACCGGGTGGCCTCGCTGCTGGTCGCCGGCAGCAACGTCACGCTCAACTACAACGACGTCGCCAATACGCTGACCATCAACTCGACGGCGGCCGGCGGCAGCGGCACCGTGACCGCGGTCTCGGTGGTCGACGCCAACGGCATCACCGGCACGGTGGCGACGGCCACGACCACGCCGGCGATCACGCTCGGCACCAACGTCGCCGGCATGGTCAAGGGCAACGGCGTGGCCTTGAGCGCGGCCACTGTCGGGGTCGACTACGCCGCCGGCTCGCACACCCACACGGCGGCGGCGGTGACCGACTTTGCCGAGGCGGTTGACGACCGCGTCGCCGCCCTGGTCGTCGGCGGCACCAACATCAGCGCGACCTACAACGACGCGGCCGGCACGCTGACCATCGCGGCGGCGGCCTATCCGACGGCCCTGCCGCCGTCGGGCACGGCCAGCGGCGACCTCGCCGGGACCTATCCGTCGCCGACCGTCAAGGCCAGCGTCGGGCTGACCGGGACGCCGACCGCGCCGACCCCCGGTGCGGTGACGGGCACCGAGATCGTCAATGCCGCCTGGGTGCTGGGCAAGGGCTACACGTCGAGCGCCGGCACCGTGACCAGCGTCGCCGTGGCCTCGGCCAACGGCTTTGCCGGCACCGTGGCGACGCCGACCGCGGCCGCCAGCATCACCCTGTCGACCACGGTGAATGGCCTGCTCAAGGGCAATGCCACGGCGATCTCGGCGGCCACCGCCGGCACCGACTACATGACACCGGGCAACGTCTCGGCGGCCTATCAGCCGCTCGACGCCGACCTGACGGCGCTGGCCGGGCTCAACGCCACGGCGGGCCTGGTCGAGCAGACGGCGGCGGCAGCCTTCACCAAGCGCCTGATCGGCGTTGCCAACACGACCGACATCCCGACGCGGGCCAATGCCGATGCGCGCTACGCGCCGATCTCGATCACCGGCACGGTGACCAGTGCCTCGGTGGTCTCGGCCAACGGGCTGGCCGGCACGGTGGCCACTGCCGGGACGACGCCTGCGATCACGCTGTCGACGACCGTGACCGGCATGGTCAAGGGCAACGGCACGACGCTGAGCGCCGCGGTTGCCGGGACCGACTACACGACACCGGCCAACGTCACGGCATCGCTCGGCAGCTATTTGCCGCTCGCCGGCGGCACGCTGACCGGCATTGTCACCGGCACCCGGCATGGCCTGGGAACAGCGCCGCTGGTCAACACCCGGCTGATGATCATGGGCCAGACCACGTCGGCCGATTACCTGATCTACGCGATCGACAGCGCCTCTGCCGGGAAGTTCTCGTTGCAGGACAACGGCAATGCCTTCTTTGCCGGAACGATGGGCGCACTGACCTATTCCAACCAGGCCGACGCCAACAACTATGCCTTCGTCGCTGCCCGCTACTCGCCGGGCTACGGCCGGGCGGTGATGAACACCGCCGGCGCCTACGGGCTCGACTGGCAGGTCAACGGCGTCAACGCGATGCGCCTCGATCCGACGGTCATCAATTTCTACCAGCCTGTGGAAGCCGCCGGGTCGGTCAGCCAGACCGCGGGCGCGACGTTCTATCTCGGGACCACGGCGGGGACCAACACGATCACGGTTACGGCAACGCCGGCCTACACCGCCTACACGGCGGGGGCGATGTACAACTTCAAGGCTGGCGGCACCAACACCGGGGCGGCGACCATCGCCATCAACGGCATGGCTGCCAAGGCGATCGTCAAGCGGGCCTCGACGGCGCTGGTCGCCAACGACATCCTGACCGGCGGCATGTACCAGCTGATCTACGACGGCACCTCGATGCACCTGATGAACCCCGCGGTGCCATGAGCCAGACGCCGATCATCCGCATCACCGCCGACGGCGCGTGGCGCGTGACCAGCAGCGGGGACGTCCGCATCACCGGCATGCTCGACGTGCCCGAGTTCGACGTCGCTGCGGTGGTCGACCTCTACTTCCCCGGCATCGTCGTCCAGAAGAACCTGACCGACGCCATCACCCTCTTCCTGATCGAGCATGACGGCGTCGTGGCCGAGGCCGACGTGCCGGCGATCCTGGCTCTCGCCAACGCGCTGCTCGTGGTTCAGGACACGCCCTCCTATCTGCCGACCACCCAGGACAACTACGCCGGCCTGCCGCCCTACCCGGCCGGCATGGTCCGAATCCCCAACTCCAACCCGACGCCGGGCGGCTGGACGATCGTCGACGACGGCACGGTCGTGACTGGAAACTCGCCATGATCATCGAAGCCTGCTCGTCCGAGGCGATCAGGACGGCGCCCAACTTCGACGACCTCGTCGTCGAGTACGCGCACGAGGCCGGCATGCCCGAGATGCCGTGGCCGAGGGTCGACTGGCAGACCTACACGATGATGGAACAGGCCGGCACGCTGCAGATGTTCTCCGCCCGCGAGAAGGCCGCGTCTGACGCAGGCCCTGGCGTGCTGGCCGGCTTCGTCGTCGTCATCATCACGATGATGCCGGAATACGGCGTGAAGCTCGCCTGCACCGAGGCGTTCTTCGTCGCCAAGGCGCATCGCCATACCGGCGCCGGCCTGAAGCTGCTGGCCACCGCCGAGGCGTGGGCGCGTTCGCTCAAGGCGCCGGGCTTCGCGGTCTCGGCACCGCTCGGCGGCAAGCTGGCGGAAGTCCTGCCGAGGCGCGGCTTCCGCGAGGTCGGCCGCACCTTCTTCAAGAGCTACGCCCCTCGGGAGGACGCTCATGAATGACCTCGTGGCCGCACCCCCGGTGCCAGCGATGGGCGCGCATGCCATCGCCATGGTGCGCGAGCTCCAGGCCAGGCTCGAGACCTGCCCCCAGGTGGCGGTTCGCATGCACCACGTCCTGCATGGCGGGATGTATGCCAGGACGTGCTACATCCCGGCCGGTCATCTGCTGGCCTGCTGCCTGGTGCGGGTGCCGACCATCGTGGTCCTCGCGGGCTCGGCCAACGTCTATGTCGGCAAGGACGAACCGCTGCGGCTCGAGGGCTACAGCGTCCTGCCGGCGAGCGCCGGGCGCAAGCAGGCCTTCCTGTCGGTGACCGACTTTGCGCTGACCATGTTCTATGCCACCAAGGCAAAGACGGTCGAGCAGGCCGAGAATGAATTGACCGGGGAGTCCGAGATGCTGGCCTCGCGCCGCGACAATCTCAACACCGTCATCATCACGGGAGAGTAGGATGTCAGCAGTCGCCACCATCGCTGCCGTGACCACCGCGGTCGTCGCCGTGGCCGGGACGGCCTACACCATGATCTCGTCCTCGAGCCGCCAGCAGTCGGGCGGCGGCGGCGGCCAGGTCATGCCGCAGCAGATGCAGATGCCGAACCTGCCCCAGCCGGTCGCCGCGCCCGAACCCGAGCCGGTGCCCGGGAAGGAAACCGCCGCGCCCAAGCTCGAGGCCGAGGCGCCCGACCCGGCGCGCGGCGTGCAGGGCACGGTGATGACCAGCGGCCTGGGCGACACCAGCGAGACGAAGACGAAGAAGAAGACCCTGCTTGGTTCATAGGAGGACCTGATCATGAGCATTCTCGCCGAGGCGGTGGCCGCCCAGGAGTTCGGCCGCGACGCGCAGGGCAATCTCCGGTGGCCGACGCCGGGAGCGGACGCCGACGCGGCGATGGCGGAGCTGAGGGCCTCCTTGACGCCCGCGCCCAGCAGAGCGCCAGCGACCTCGGCACCGGCCGCTGCTCCGGTCAAGCCGACCAAGCTGACGGCGGAGCCTGTGCCCGAGCCGCCGGTGGTCGGCCAGTCGTCGCCGCTCGATCGCACCGAGATCAAGAAGAAGACGCTCCTGGGGGCTTAAATGGACGAGCGCGCACGCGATGTCATCAACGGCTGGAACAAGGCCGATTCCGACCGCGGGACCTGGAAGACCCACTGGCAGCAGATCGCCGAACTGTGCCTGCCCGAGCGCAAGGACTACTTCGTCGAGCTGACGCCCGGCATGAAGCGCAACCAGCAGGTCTACGACGCGACGCCGATCTTTGCGCTGATCCAGTTCGCCAACGGCCTGCACTCGCTGCTGACGTCCCAGACTCTGCGCTGGTTTGCCAGCCGCTGCGACGACGAGCGGATCGACAACATGCAGAGCGTGCGGGCGTGGTGGGACGCCGTCGACAACGAGATGTACTCGTACTTCAACGGGCCGCGGCACAACTTCGCCTCACAGTCCCACGAGCTCTACCTCGACCTCGGAAGTATCGGCACCGCTGTGATGGCCGAGCTCGAGAGCGAGCGTAGCGGCATCCTGTTTTCCACACGCGGACTGAAGGAATGCGTGCTGTTCGAGAACGAGGAGGACCGGGTCGACGCGCTGATCCGGCGCTGGAAGTGGACGGCCAAGCAGGCGGTCGAGGCGGGCTTCGTCACCGAGAAGGTGTGGAAGGCCTACGAGAAGGGCGACACCGAGCCCAAGTTCAATTTCCTGCACTCGGTCAAGCCGCGTCCGGTGCGCAACCCTGACCGCGCCGGCGAGGCCAAGCACAAGGCGTGGGAGTCGCTCTACGTCGCCGAGGAAGACAGTGTCATCGTGCGCGAGGGCGGCTTCGACGAGTTCCCCTACCACTGCCCGAGGCTCAGTAAGGCATCGAACGAGATCTATGGCCGGGGCTGCGGGATGACCGCGCTGCCCGACATGAAAATGCTCAACGAGCTGCTCAAGCTCACCATCAAGAGCGGCCAGAAGCTGGTCGACCCGCCGCTCCAGATCCCCGACGACGGATTCCTGCTGCCGATCAAGACGGTGCCGGGCAGCCAGAACTACTACCGGGCCAATTCGCCCGCCCAGGCGCGCATCACCCCGATCGAGACGCGGGGCCGCTGGGAAGTCGGCAAGGACATGCTCCAGGACCTGCGCGGCCAGATCAACCGGGCGTTTTTTGTCGAATGGATGACCATGCCGACGGCCAACCCCAACGATCTGGCGGGCGCCGGCAAGGGGGTGACCGCGACCTGGGTGCTGCAGCAGCGTGACGACCGCATGCGGCTCCTGTCGCCGCTGCTCGCCCGCCTGCAGGCCGAGTTTTTAGGCCCGCTGATCGACCGCACCTTCATGATCCTGTGGCGCAAGAGCCTGCGGCTCAAGTTCCAGGAGGGCTCGCCCTTCCCGCCGCCGCCCGACGTCCTGATGCAGAAGGGGAGAGAGTGGCACGTCGAGTATGTCAGCCCGATCGCCATTGCCCAGCGCTCGTCGGAGATGGATTCGGTGAGCCGCATGATCCAGCTGCAGGCGACGCTGAAGACGCTCAATCCGAACGCCCCGGACATCATCGACCACGAGGCCATCATGCGGCTCGCCGCCATCGACCTGCACGCTCCGGCGGTGACGCTCAAGAGCCCGGCCAAGCTCGCCCAGGAGCAGCAGGCCAAGGCGCAGGCCGAGCAGCTGATGGCGGGCTCGGAGGCCGCCGCCAACTACGGCGACGCCTTCAAGAGCGCCGGGCAGGGGACGGCGGCGTTCGCCGAGGCCCAGCAGTGAGCCAGTTCCAACGGGCGCCCGAGCTGGTCCTGTCGTGCAACGCCGCGGGCTGCCTCGCCCTGCCGGAGTGGACTCCCCGCCTGTTCGTCCCCGCCAGGGCGTCGGGCGAGGAGAACCACCAGCACGTCCCGATCCGCATGATGCTGGTCGATATCCACTTCTGCGAGCCGCACTGGCAGATGTACGCCAGCCTCGATTCGATCCTGCGTGACGAGGTCAAGGCCAGGATCGAGACCAGGGGCAAGCAGATCTGGCCGCACGGCGTGATCCCCGATTTCGACGCCGCCCTGATCTACAAGGTCGCCATCCACTCGCCCGAGTTCGCCCGATTCATCGCGCGCCTGGGCTACGGCGCCGACGGGCTGGGCTTCTCGCGGGTCGACGTGCGGCGCCGCCACGCATGAGCCTCCCCACCAGCCTGATCCCCGGCCCGCTGCGCCGCCGGATCGCGATGGTGAAGGCCTACAAGGACGTCTTTGGCTCGATCGACGGCCAGCTTGTCCTGAAGGACCTGGTCGCCCGCGCCGGCCTTCTCGAGGCCGAGCCCGGTAAATTCGATGCCGGGCGGCGCTCGATCGTGCTGGAAATCCTCCAGCAGATGCGGTTCGACGAGACCGCCCTGATGGCGCTGGCGGCCGAACGTCTGGACGACGGCGGCGAACAGGGGTAAACCGCAACCTGTAGTACGCGGTATCCAGTTACCCCACGGTTCCATGGCCGACGAAGGCACACAATCAGTCACACCAGCACCGAATGGCGCCGCAGCCCCCGCGCCGCCGCCGGGCGGTTCTGAATGGGCGTCTTCCCTGCCGGCCGACGTCCGCGGTCACGCCTCGCTGAGTGACGTCAAGGACGTCGGTGACCTTGCCTCCCGCTACGTCAAGCTGAACAAGCCGTTCGCCGAGCAGCTCCCCGAAAAAATCAGGGGCGAGGCCGCCTTCAAGGACATCAAGAACCTCGAGGGCCTGGCCGACTCCTACTACAACGCCCAGAAGATGATCGGCGTGCCCAAGGACCAGCTCCTGCGGCTGCCGACCTCGGACAAGCCGGAAGACTGGGCGCCGGTCTATGACCGGCTGGGCCGTCCCGCCAAGGCCGACGACTACAAGCTCAAGGTGCCCGACGGCTTCCCGCCGGCCGAGAAGACCTATGCCGCGTCGGTGATGGCCGCCGCCCATGGGGCTGGCCTGACGCAGAAGCAGTTCGAGAGCATGACCGGCTGGCTCTACCAGAGTGCCGGGGAGTCGCTTGCCGCCCAGCAGGCCGGCAAGGACGCCCAGGTCGAGACCTGGATTGGCGGCCTGAAGACCGAGTGGGGCGCGGCGTTCGACAACAAGGTCGCGCAGTCGCGCGCCGCGATGGGCCATTACGCGGAAGCGGCGGGGCTGGGCGACGAGTTGAAGAAGGCGATGGACGAGACCGGCGCGGGCAACCACCCGGTGTTCATCAAGCTGTTCAACCATCTCAGCCGCAACCTGCACGAGGACGGCTCGCTCACCGGCAAGGCGTTCGGCGATTCGGCGCTGAAGTCGCCGGTCGAGGCGCAGCAGCAGATCAATGCGCTGCGCGGCGACGCCAACTTCATGAAGCAGTACCACAACGCCAACAAGCGCGACCCGGCCCACATCGATGCCGTCGCCAAGATGGAAGCGCTCTACAAGCTTGCCTACCCGGAAGGGCGGGCCGCGTAATTCTGGTCGACGTGGGCAGCCCCTCGGGGTCCACGACACCTGACGCCGGGCGGGCGTAAAGCGCCAAGGCAAGGGTCCAATTCTGGTTGGGCAGCTCTCGCCGATGTCACGCAACACATCGGGAGCATCCCAGTCATGTCCTTCACGGTCACTGACGCCTTCGTCCAGCAGTTCACGGGGAACGTCTGGTACCTGGCGCAACAGGTGGAATCACGGTTCCGGGGCAAAGTCCTCGAGGACCAGATCACCGGCGAGTCCGCCTACATGGAGCAGGTCGCTCCATCGGCTGCACAGAAGATCACGAGCCGGCACTCCGACTCGCCGATCATGAACACCCAGCACCTGCGTCGCCGTCTCGCGCCATACGATTATGGCTGGGGCGATTTGGTGGACAACCTCGACAAGGTGAAGCTGCTGATCGACCCGACCAGCACCTACGCCCGCACCGGCGCCATGGCGATGAACCGTGGCCAGGACGACGAGGTGATCGGCGCCTTCTTCGGCACCGCCTACACCGGGCACTCGGGCGGCACCGTGCTGACCTGGCCGAACGGCAACTCGGAGTCGGCCCCGACGGCCCCGCCGGGCACCGTGGTCGCGGTCAACGACTGGGCCTACGGCAACGGCACCGGCAACGCGGGCCTCACCATCTCCAAGCTGGTCAGCGCATCGGTGGCGCTCGACGCGGCCGAGGGTGACGAGGGCGAGGACCGCTACATGGCGGTCAAGGCGGTCCAGAAGGGCAACCTGCTGGCGACGACGGAAGCGACGCTGAAGGAGTTCGGCGTGGCCAAGGACGACCTCGCCCCGCTGCGCGACGGCAAGGTCGCCTTCATCATGGGCTTCCAGCTGATCCACTCCGAGCGCCTGCAACTCAACGGGTCATCGCAGACCAGGGTGCCGGCGTGGCGCAAGTCGGCGATGGGGCTCGGCATCAACAAGGACATCTCGGCAAGGATGGCGGAGAGACCCGACAAGCGGTTCTCGATGTACGTCTACCTCGACATGTCGATCGGTGCGACGCGCCTGGAAGAGTCCAAGCTCGTCGAAATCGTCTGCGCATAGGGAGGTCAGACACATGGCAATTTCAATCGTTGCCGGCACCAACATGGCGATGATCCTCGCCAACACGGGTGGCGGCCTGCAGACCCTTCCCAACCAGCTGGTCGGGGCCAAGCCGCACGTCTGGACCGAGCGCATCACGCTCGCGTCGCAGGCATCGGGCGTCAACATCCCGATCGCCCGCATCCCCTACGGCAGCGCGCTGCTCGGGATCGTGATCAACAGCTCGGTCTCGCTCGGCTCGGCGACCGTCGCCTTCGGTGACATGAACAACACGGCGCGCTTTACCGCCGCCGCGGTGTTCACCGCCGTCGACACGGCAACCCAGAAGCTCAACGCGACCTCGCACGGGGCGCTGCTGACGACCTGCTACGACTACCTGGCGGTCGCCAGCACGGCCTACGAGGACGTCATCATGACGGTTGCCGCGGCGGCTCTGCCGGCGTCCGGCACGCTCGTGGTGAGCGTCCTCTACCAGGACCCCGGCGTCTAAAAGTCTCCTTTGGTTAGAGGGGTCTCGGCCGGGGTCGATACGCGCCCCGGCCGTTTTTTTGAGGAGGCTTCATGGCACAGGGTGACAGTGCGACGTCGGTGGCGAACATCGCCCTCATCGCCTTGGGCGAGAAGCCGATCACGGTGCTGACCGAGAACAACAAGAACGCCACCCTGGTCAACGCCCGGCTCGACGACGTCCGCCGCTTCGTCCTGCGCTCCCACCCGTGGCGCAGCGCCAAGAAGCAGGCGCAACTGGCCGCAAGCGCGACCGCGCCGCTGTTCAACTGGACGAGCAAATACCCGCTGCCGGCCGACTTCATCCGCTTCTACAACGAAGACGAGATGACCGAGGTGATGGGCATCTGGGAGATCATGGACGGCCACGTCTACACGATGCGCCAGGGCGCGCTCGACTGCGAGTACATCTACGACCTCCAGGACTACGCCCGCATGGACCCGGCGATGATCCACGTCATCGCCTACCACCTGGCGGCCGAGATCGGCCTGCCGATCACCCAGAACCCGTCGCGTGTCGAGCTGTCCCTGCGCCTGATGTCGGGCAAGCTCGACCTCGCCCGCACCATCAACGCCCAGGAGGCCTCCCCGCGTGAGTGGAACGTCGACGTCCTGCTGTGGTCCAGGAACTAGCGCGTGCGTCAGGACCTCGAGCTTACGTCGTTCACGAAAGGCGAGCTGTCGCCGCGGCTGCGTGGCCGCACCGACTACGAGGGCTATTTCAACGGCTGCGAGACCCTGATCAACATGGTGGTGATGCTGCAGGGCGGCGTCACGCGGCGGCCCGGCACGCTGTTCTCGGCCTACACCAAGTTCCAGACCGACGACACCAACGGAAGGTGCCGGCTGATCCCGTTCCAGTTCTCGGTGACGCAGGCCTACATCCTCGAGTTCGGCCACGGCTACATGCGGATCTACCGCGACCGCTTCCCGGTGGTCGACGGCTCCGACAATCCCATCGAGATCGTCACGCCATGGACGGGCGCGCAGGTCTTCGAGCTTGGCCACGCCCAGTCGGCCGACGTCCTCTACATCACCCATCCCAACCATCAGCCCAGGACGATCACGCGGTCCTCGCACACAAGCTGGACGATCGCGCCGTTCGTGACGCTCGACGGGCCCTACCAGGACGCCAAGCCCAACCAGGGCACCCTGACAGTCAGCGCCACGAGCGGCGACATCACCATGGTCTGGTCCTCGGTGGCCGGGCTCAACAATGGTGCTGGCCTCAACGCCAACGACGTCGGCCGCTATGTGCGGTATTCCGGGACCACGGCGTGGGGCTGGATTCAGATCACGGCGGTGACCGGCGCCGCCACCGCCAACGGGACCGTCATGGGGCCGGTCTCCAATGGCGCGACCCATCCGCTCGACAATGTCGGCCCGACCGGCAACTGGCGCATGGGGGCGTGGTATCCCGGCAACTGGCCGTGGCTCGTGAGCTTCTGGCAGCAGCGCCTGTTCTTCTCGTCGACCAACCTGCAGCCCTCCCGCGTCGACGGCAGCCAGACCAATGACTTCACCAACTTCGCGCCGACGTTGAGCGATGGCACCGTGGTCGACAACGCCGCGGTGTCGTGGATCATCGTCGACGACCAGGTCAACGCTGCCCGCTGGCTGGTCGCCGCCGGCTCGGCGCGCACGCCGCAACTGGCGATCGGCAACGACGGCTCCGAGCAGGTCGTCCAGGCCGGCGGCTCGGCCCAGGCCCTGACGCCGACCAGCGTCCAGGCGTTCCGCGAGACCAACATCGGCAGCCGCGCCTACTCGACGGCGCTGCGCGTCAACAAGGCGGTGATCTTCGCCTCGTTCGGCGGGCGCAAGCTCTACGAGTGGGCCTTCAACTGGCAGTCGGACGGCTACATCGGCGCGGATAAATCCGTCGAGAGCGAGCATCTGACGCGCTCGGGCATCGTCGACCTCGCCTACCAGAAACGGCCCTACAGCATCATCTGGGCGATCAAGGAGGATGGCGGGCTGATTGGCCTCACCTACCTGCCCGAGCAGGCGGTCCAGGGCTGGCACCGACACCGCATGGGCGGCGACTACTACACCGGCCACCCGGTCGTCGAATCGATCGCCTGCATGCCGGCCCAGGACAACACCTACGACGAACTGTGGCTGGTGGTGAAGCGCACCATCGACGGCCAGGTCGCCCGCACGGTCGAGGTCATGGCCAAGTACTTCGACGACCAGTCGCAGGGCCAGGCCTGCTTCATGGACCTGGCGCTCCAGTCCGAACTCGACCTCCCGCCGGGCACCCTGGTCGCCGACACGGTCGCCAAGAGCGACGGTCTGAGCCAGGTCGTGGTCACCTTCACCGTCACGGGGGCGACACCCTTCGTGGCCGGCGATGTCGGCTCGATCATCCGCTACAACGACGGCTCGGCCATCGTCACCGAGTTCACCTCGTCCACCGTGGTTAAGGGCCTGTGGTACCACAGCCCGACCAACCTCAAGCCGGCCCCTCCCGACAGCTGGTCGATGGCGCCGCAGAACGACACCTTCTCGGGCCTCGACCATCTCGAGGGCGAGCAGGTCCAGATCCTGGGCGACGGGGCCGATTTCGGCGTCGAGACCGTGGTCGGCGGCGCGGTCACCATCGATCCGTCGCGCGGCCAGGCCTCGGCCGCGATCATCGGCCTGCCGATCCGCTATCGCCTGGTCTCGATGCCGTGGGCGCCCCGCCAGGCGGCCGACAGCCAGGGCCACGCCAAGACCGTCGCGACCCTGTGGCTGCGGCTCTACCAGTCGCTGGGCTGTGAGTATGGCCGCCAGATCACCGACGAATACACCGGCCGCGTCGTCGACGAGACCGACAGCCTGCCGACGCGCAACACGCTCGACGTGATGGGCGAGGCGCCGCCGCTCGAATCGGGCATCTACCGCCTGCCGATGCCGGGCGGCCACGACCAGGAAGGCCAGATCGTCATCAAGGGCGAGGGGCCGTACCCGACCACGGTGCTGGCGATCCTGGCCTCCGCCGACGTCGGCGAACTGCCGGGAGGCGGCTGACATGGACGCTGCAAGCATCTCTGCCATCGCCGGCATGGTCACCTCGCTGGCCGGCTCGGCGGGGTCGGCCATGGCCCAGCAGCAGCAGGGGGTGGCGGCCAACCGGGCGGCCGGCATCCAGGCGGCGGGCGTCACCTACCGGGGCGAGACCAACGCCACCATCGCCGAGTACAAGGCGGGCCTGACCGAGTGGGCGGCAACGACCAACGAAGGCTTCGCCATGGCGCGGGCCAACCGCGTCGAGGCCGAGGCGGCGGCGCAGGCCGAGATCATCTCGCGCTCGACCTCGCGGGTGATGGGCCGGGCAACGGCGGCCTACGGGGCGTCGGGGGTGTCGGGCGGCTCCTCGCTGTGGGTCCTGAACGACATCGCCACCGAGGGCCAGTTGCAGGCCAACCTCGCAGTCTACGGCGCCAGGGTGCAGGCCGGCGACATCCGCCAGCAGGCGAAGTTCGAGACCCAGGCGGCGCACAGCCAGGCGACCATCTACCGGGCGATGGCGGTGGCCGAGCGGCAGTCCGCCCAGATCGGCGCGGCGGCGCTCTATGCCGGCGGCACGGCGGCGTCCGAGGCGGCCACCATGGGCGCCGGCACGACCCTGCTGACCGGGCTCGCCAAGGTCGGCGAAATGGCCGTCAAGGCCTTCCCGCCTGGACCGCAGACGGCGACGCCCACCGGCGACACCGCAGCCACCAACTCTCAGGCCACTGCGCGTCTGCCGACCGGCGTCGGCCAGACCAGTGGCGTTGGATCGAGCTTCTGATGGCCGTCATCCCGCAGATCGTCACGAGCCCCGGCGCCGTTCCCTCGACCGGCGGGTCGCAGCCGCGTGTCTCGCCGCAGGTCGACATCCGCGCTCCCGCCGACCCCTCGCAGGCGCTGGGATCGGCAGCGTCGATCGAGGCCGGGGCCTACCAGTCGGCGCAGCGCTCGGGCGAGAAGCTGGCGGCCTACGGCGAGCAGTTCGCCGAGCAGTACGTCAAGGCCAAGCTCAACGTCAACGCGGCCGACCACCAGGCCGAGCTGTCCAAGAAGCTGCACGAGGCCGAGTTCGAGTCCTCCAAGATCGCCGACCGGCAGAAGGCGACCGAGGACTACGACGCCCGCGCCGCCAGGATACGCGACGAGTTCGCGGCGATGGACGTCAACCCGACGGTGCGCGCCGCGGTCGACGCCGCGCTGCCCAACCAGATCGCGATGCGCCGGGCGGCGACCCAGAACGCCGCCTTCGGCCTGGAGTCGAAGGACCAGGTCGGCAAGCTGATCGGCAACATCGACCAGTACAACAAGCAGGCGGTCGATGCCGCCGACCCGCGCCTGACCGAGATGATCATCCAGCAAGCCAACGACGCAATCGACGGCCGCGTCGCCGGCGGCTGGCTCGGCGCCGACGTCGCCGCGAAGATGAAGGTCGACTTCGGCTCGAACGTCTATCGCACCAAGATCGAAATCGCGATGCAGAAGGACATGCAGTCGGGTCTCGCCCTGTTCGAGGCGACCAAGGGCCGCCTCAACGCCCAGGACACCAGGGCGATGAGCGTCATGGCGGCCGACCGCACCAAGCAGGTCACGGCCGAGAGAGACGTCTCCATCAACATGCCGACGATGGGCGGCGGCACGGGCGGTGATGTCGGCGGCGTGCGTGCCGATGCCGAGAAGTCACTCGGCTTCCCGTTGACGATCACCAGCGCCGACCGTGACCCGGACCATAACAAGGCAGTGGGCGGCGCCACCGGCAGCCAGCACCTGTCGCCGGGCAAGGCGATCGACATCTCGCTCGCCGGCCTGACCGAGGAACAGAAGCTCAAGGTCTACAATCAATTCCTGTCCGATCCGCGGGTCGGCGGTATCGGCTTCTATGCCGGCCATCTGCACGTCGATACACGCGGCGGCCCGCGGGCGACGTGGGGCAAGCCGCCGGCTTCCATCGCCGAGACGGTGGGGATCTGGCAATCGACAGCCTCGACCCCCCAGCAGCCAAGCGGCGACCAGCACGCCGAGACGCGCATCGCCCAGTTCAGGTACCGGGAGTCGATCGTCAACAACCTGAAGATCGATCCCGAGATCAAGGCGCGACAGTTGTCGATCATCGACCAGCGCATGGGCAACCAGGACGCCATCGTCCGCGAGCAGCGCAAGTCGGCGGCCGACGCGGCGGAGAAGGCCGGCATCGACCTCAGTACCGGCAAGTACAAGCCGGGCACGTTCCAGACGATTGCCGACCAGTTCACGGCGACCGGCGATGGCTCGAGTGCGGCGACCTTCCAGGTCCTGGCCGACAAGGAGAGCCAGCTGATCGAGGACGCCAAGAACCCGCCGGAACAGCGATCTGCTGCCAGCATGCTGCTGCCCGGTGCCGGCGGGAAGATAGCGGCCCAGCAACATGCCCAGCATACAGCCGATCTCACCGAGGCGCGGCGCCTGGCGGCACAGAACCGCATCGATAACCTGAAGGCGTCGGCCGATGCGGAGAAGACCTACAACGACGGCATCGCCGCCGGTGGCGATCCGAGGTCCTTCGAGCGCAACATGGACGACGCCATCGACCATGCCCTTGCGGCCGGCGATCGCCGGAAGGCGAGGGCACTCCACGAGCAGTTCGTGGGAGCAGTCGAGGGGTTCAGGGACTCCAAGCTGCCGCCGCTCGACCGCGAGAGGAAGACTCGCGAACTCGAGGAGAAGATCAAGAACCAGCAGGAACTGGGGCTACCGATCACCCGCACCCAGTCCGAGGCCCTGCGGTTCCTCAACAAGAACGAGGAGGCGAACCGGCAAAACTGGGACAAGAACCCGCTGGGGGCGACCGAGGGCATCGGCCGCATCCAGCTTCAGTCGTTCGACATCAACATGAACGGCCAAAACCTGCAGATGTGGGCGACCAAGCGCCTGGCCGACCTCCGGGTGGCGGCGGTGACCCGCGACGGCACCACCAACCTGCCGAACAACTTCTTCACGCCCGACGAGATGAGCTCGATCACCCAGAGGCTCGAGGGCATGAAGCCCCAGGAGAAACAGCAGTTCCTGGCCAGGCTCGCCGTCTCCGTGCCGACCGAGGCGATCGCCCTGATCGGCAACCAGATGTCGAAGAAGGACGTGGTGTCGGACTCCATGGCGGCGGCGCTCGGCCTCTATGGCCGTGGCCAGCCGAACGACAAAGAGATCGCCGACCGCGTCATCACCGGCATGACCTGGCTGACCCAGGGCGGCCAGGACGGCAAGACCCGGATCGGCGACGACAAGCTTCTGCAGTCGACCATCGACACCAGGCTGGTTCAGGCGCGGGCTGGCATGAGGCCCGAGACCGTGGCCCTGCAGAACAACGCCATCATGGCCAACTACGTGGCGCTGACGGCGGGCAATCCCGATCGCACGAGCATCGTCACGGCTAAACTGAACCAGGCGATCGAGGAGATCGTTGGCAAGACGATGGACCACAACGGGGCGGCCACGATCATCCCGCGGGAGATCGAGCCCTACCAGTTCAGGAACGGCGTCGCGGCGATCACGGCGGCCGACGTCGCCAACCTGCGGCCGACGGCACAGGGCCAGCCGATCACCGCCGAGGTCGTGCGCCAGAAGGGCGAGTTCGTGCCGGCCGGCGACGGCAAGTACAAGGTCCGCATTCCCGATCCCCTGAAGTCGGGCCGCGGCGCCGAGCTGATCGACGATAACACCGGCCAGCCGTGGATCGTCGACATCAAGCCGCTGATTGCCAGGGGCGACACGTCGAACGTGCCGACACGGCCTAACGCGCCGGCCATGCCGAGAACGACGCGAGGGATTCCCGTCATCGTTCCGACTGAGCCGGGCGGGGCCTCGCCATGAGCGTCCTCGGCCTGATGGAGAGCACCGCCGACACCGCGCAGACGACGCCCGATCTCAGCGCCCTGCCGTCGACCAACAGCGAGCGCTTCAGCGCGGCGTGGGGGGCCGCCCAGACCGACGACCGCTACTGGAACGTCCAGACGGCGCGCAGGACCAGGGCCGACAAGATCATCGACGACCTCCACGCCATGACCGGCGAGCGGCTCAAGAATCCCTACGACAATGCGCCGACCTCCGACGAGATCCGCGAGAACCTCGGCCAGCCGACCACGGTCATCTACGCCAAGCGGCTCGAGAAGCTGCGCACGGCAACCCGCAACGCCAAGGCCGGCATGGAGCAACTGGGCGGCCTGCCGCAGGACTACCTCGACGTCGACAGCATTGACGCCTCGATCGCCTCTCAAAGCGGGGAAGCCCGCGCCCGCGACGAGCGCATGAGCGGGACCGGCGGTGGCCTCGGCGGCTTCCTCGGCTCGATGGCCGGCGAGACGGTGAGCCCGCACGGCATCATGTCGTCGTTCATCCCGGTGACCCGCATGGGCACGGCGGTGGCCGAGGCAAGCGTCGCCGCCTTCGCCAAGAACGTTGCCAGGGAGGCGCTGTTCCAGGGCGGAACGCAGGCCGCGGCGCAGTCGCTCGCGACCATCGTCGACTTCAACACGCGCAAGCAGTTCGGCACCGAGCAGACCAACGCGCAGATCCTCGAGGAGATCATCTCGGCCGGCGCCGGTGGTGCCCTCCTGGGCGGTGTCTTTCGGGCGGCCCACCTCGGCATCCTCAAGCTCGCCAGCCGGGGCGTCGAGATCCCGCCGGCCGCGCTCGATTCGGCCCGCGTCATGGAGGAGGCCAACCTCTACGGCAACAAGAACCCGCTGCGCATCAGCCCGGCCCAGATGGAGGTGGCGACCGACCAGGCGACGTCGGCCGCAGCATTGGGCCGGGCGGCCTCGCCCAACGTCGACGTCGATGCCGGCATCCCCACCCTGCACGACGCGGCCCGTCGGCTCGAGCCCGAGCTGATGCAGCGCTATGATCAGGCGGTGGCGTGGCGCGACGAGGCGCGGGCCACCCTGGCGCCCGACGACGCCACCATCGCCAGGCTGAAGGAGCGGGCGGACGCCGCCGACGCAGCCATCGCCAACGCCGGCGGCGCCACCCAGGAGGTTGCCGAGAGGCTGGGCGCCTCTGCCCGCATGGCGCACCTGATCCATGACGACGCGGTCGCCCGCAAGGCAGCGATGGAGGCGGGGCAACCGCTGGAAGAGACCACCGTCTCCCAGAGCATGCGCCAGCAGGCGGCCCAGGCCGACCTCGAACTGCGCGAACTGATTCCCGAGATCAACAAGGTGATGATGCGGGCCGGCGAGGAGGTGACTGCCGCCACCCGCGCCGCCGAGGCCGCCCGCGCCCAGGCCGATACCTTCCTCTCGGAGGCGGCTGCCGCCGACACCTTCGCCCGCGTCGAGAGCAAGCTCTCGCCCGAGGACGTCTCACGGGTGCGTGAACTGCAGGAGCAGATCCCCGAGTACGAGCGCATGCGCGACGAGGCGGCGCCGGAAGACAGGGCGGCGTGGCAGCAGGCGATCGACGACTTCAACGGCGAGCTCGCCAAGATCATGGACCTCGACGTCGCCGACCAGGCGCCGGTCAAGGCGGCGATGGCGAAGCTCGAGGCGGTGCCTACAACCCCATGCAGGCGCCACGGCCGGCACCGCCGGAACCGGAAGCCCGCCCTGCCGCGGCCAAGGCGCCGGGCGAATCGCCTGAAGACAAGGCCGTCCTGCAGCAGGCCAAGGCGCTGCTCGACAGCGAAACCATCGCCAAGGTCGACCCCGAGGCGCGGGCCAAGATGGAAGACCTCGACATCAAGGAACGCGAATACCAGACGGCGGTCTCGTGCGTCGTGGGAGCGGTGATGTAATGGCCAGAATGTACGACGACTGCCTGAACGAGGCCGTGGCGGCCAAGAAGATCACCCGCTCGACGGCCGACAAGCTGTTGAAGCACATTGCCGACGCCGAGAAGGAAGCGGCGGCCCTCGGCAAGGGCGGCACCGACGCCTACACCTTCGCGGTGTCGAAGGCGGCGGGCCGCATGATTGAGGAGGTCGGCGCCAACAGGATGGCCGCCGCCCACAATATCCTCCACGCCCAGCGCCTGATGGAGGACGCGCCCAAGAACAGCGCCGGCCTGTTCCGCGGCCTGCAGGCGATCCTTGGCGAGCGCGTGCGCGGCGAGGGCGGCAAGTACTCGGTGGTCGCCTCGCAGCGGGCGGTCTTCCGCACCATGGGCGGCATGCTGACCGACTTCCTCGAGGATCTGCGCTCGAGCAATTTCGGTCTGAGCCGCGACCGCGTCGCCCCGCGCCATACCGTGTCGGAGATCCTGGGCAAGTCGAGCGGAGCACCCGGCGCCAAGGAGAACGCCACGGCGTGGAAGAAGACGCTCGAGTGGTGGCGCGGCGCCATGGAAGCGGAAGGCGTAAAAATCCGCGAGCTCGCCGACTACTTCCTGCCGCAGCAGTTCAACACGCTGAAGGTCAAAGGGATGGGCCGCGACGGCTTCGTCGCCGAGATGACCAAGCGCTGGGAATCGGGCGACCTTCGCCTGCGCGACTTCCACTCCTCGGCCGACGACGCGCTGTTCAAGCCGGGCGGCGAGACCTGGCGCAAGGAAGGTGTGATGAAGGACGAGGACCTGGTGAAGGAGATCCTCGGCACCGCCTACGACAACATCGCCACCAAGGGCAATATCTCAATCGAGCCCGGCGTGACGACCAGGGACACGATGGCCGACCGCTACAACAAGCGCCGCGTGTTCGAGTGGACCTCCGACACCGCCTACTTCAAGTTCGCCGATGACTTCGGCAACGGCGCCGACAATCTCGGCGAGGCGTTCAGCCGCCACCTCCACCAGATGTCGCTCGACCTCGGCACCGCCCGCATCCTCGGCGGCGATCCCGACAAGATGGCCAACACCCTCGTCCAGTTCGGCCAGAAGGGCGGCATCAGCCAGGGCCAGACGCACGCGCTGGAGAAGCTCTACTACCACTCGTCAGGCCAGGCCCACGCCGCGGCCAACGTCACCTGGGCCAACACCGGCCAGGCGGTGCGCTCGTGGCTGTCGTCCGTCCAGTTGGGCGGCGCCGTGCTGTCGAGCTTCTCCGACTTCGCCTTCCTGCGTTCGACGGCGGCGTTCAATGGTCTCAGTTCAACCCGTGTGATGGGCCGCTACCTCGAGGCGCTGGGCTCGTTGAGCGGGGCGGAAGGCCGGCGCACGGCGACGCGCCAGGGCCTAATGGTCGAGACCGGCCTGCGCGGTCTGCGCGACGCCTTCGACGAGACACTGAACGCCAACATCGGCAAGCCCGGCAGCATGTTCTCGGGCGAAGGCATGGAGGCGGCATCTGCCGGCATGTCCCGCATCGGCGGCCAGGCGGCCGAGTTCGTCATGCGCGCTACCGGCCTGGAGCATCACTCCAACGCCGGCCGCATCGCGCTCGGCAACGAGTTTTTAGCCACCTTCGCCGAGCATGCCGGCAAGAACTTCGATGCTCTGCCCGATCGGCTCGGCGCCATGCTGCAGCGCTACGGCATCGATGCCGCCGACTGGGATGTCCTGCGGGTCCACGCCATGCACGGCGAGAAGCTGTTCATGGACCCCGCCTTCCTGGCGCACAGCGGCACGGCGGCCCAGCGCGAACCGGCGCTCCGCCTGCTGGGCGCCATCGACGCCGAGACCAAGTACGCGGTGCCGGAAGGCGGCGTCACCACCCGCGCCATGCTGCTCGGCGAGACCAAGGCTGGCTCCCTGGTCGGTGAGGTGCTGCGCTCGTTCCAGTACAAGGGCTTCGTCGGCTCGGTCACCCTGTTCAACGGCTGGCGGGCGATCGACAACATCATGGGCAAGCAGGGCTACATGCCCCGCGGCCAGTACCTCGCGGCGCTCGCCATCGAGGCGACCGCGCTCGGCGCGCTGTCCTATCAGCTCAAGAACATCGCATCCGGCAAGGACCCCGAGGCGATGGATACCCCGGAGTTCTGGCTCAAGGCGGCGGCGATGGGCGGCGCCGGCGGCATGCTGGGCGACCAGATCAAGACCTTCCTGCAGACCAAGTCGAAGGCCGATTTCGCCCGCACCCTGACGCCGACCGCCGGGCTTGTCGCCGACACCGCGGCTCTGGTCGGTGGCAACCTCAACCAGGCGTTCAGCGGCGAGAAGACCAACATCGGCCGCGAGGGCGCCAACTTCCTGCGCAAGTACGCTCTGCCCCGGACGTTCTACACGTCACTGGGCGTCGACCGCCTGGCCTGGGACACGCTGCAGAAAATGTGGGACCCCGAGGCCGGCGGCGCCTTCAGCCGCATCGAGCAGCGCGCCCGCAAGGAGACCGGCACCCAGTTCTGGTGGGGTCCGACCGGCAACATGGAGCTGCCCAATCGAGGGCCCAACCTGGGGGCCGCTGCCGGCCAATTAGGCCAGTGAGGACGACATGACCGTCACAACCACCACCAACTCGATCCGCTACGCCGGCAACGGCGTCACGACCGCGTTCGCCTTCCCCTACATATTCTTCGACCCGACCGATCTCGTCGTCTCGTTGAGCAACGAGACCACCGGATCGTTCGTCGTCGTCCTGAACGGCGACTACGCGGTGAGCGGCGACTACGCCGACGGCGAGTACGCCTCGGGCGGCACCGTCACCTTCAACACCGCGCCGGCCACCGGCAACACCGTGTTCATCACGCGCAATGTCCCGGCCATCCAGAACGTCACCCTGATCGACAACACCAAGTTCCCGGCGGCGACCGTCAACACCGAGTTCGACTACCTCACGGTGCTCGCCCAGCAGGGCTATGCGATCGACCAGCTGGCGCTGCACATCCCGGCCAACGAGATCGGCCTGGTCACCGAGGCGGCCCCCAACACCACGCGGCGCAGCCGGGTGCTGGCGTGGGATGCCGCCGGCAACCTCACGCAGTCGACCAAGACGCTGTCCGAGATCGAGGCCGGGGCACCATCGCCCGGCACGCCGACCGCCGGCCTGGTCAACGTGCTCGACTGGGGTGCGGTGGGCGACGGCGTCACCGACGACACGGCGGCCATCCAGGCGGCTCTCGGCACCGGCCACGCCATCTTCCTGCCGTGCGGCCATTACCTGATCACCGACATGCTGACCGTGCCCTACGGCTCGGGCATCTTCGGCGAGACCAAGTTCTGCAGCCGCATCATGGTCGACAGCAACTTCAACATGGCGGCGCTAGGCGTTATCCGCGTCGGTCCCGAGGTCGACAACTGGCAGGACGGCAACCCGGCCACGCTCAAGGACTTCACCATCGAGTTCTACCAGCCCAACGTCTCGGTGCGCGCCAGCGTCATCCAGTATCCGTGGGCGATCATGGCCGACGCTGCCCCGCGCACCGTGATCGAGAACATCCGCATCGTGCGCGGCTGGAAGGGCATCAGCATGTGCGGCGGCGGCTACAGCACGGGCGGCTGCTGGATCGACGGCCTGGAAGCCTCGTGCTTCCACACCTCGGTCAAGATCGACGAAGTCCTCGACGTCATGCACTTCAGCCGCTTCCACCTGTGGGGCTTCGGCTGCATCGACTCGCCCTACGAGAACCTGTTCAACGTGATGAAGGACGGCCAGACCATCGGCCTCGAGGTCGGGCGCTGCGACACCCTGCTGCTGAACGACTTCTTCGCCATCCAGATGCCGCGGGCGATCTGGATACACCAGGGCTCGGTCACGCCCTCGATCGCCTACTACATGGGGAACCTGACCAACATCATGCTCGACGATTCAGGGATCGTGATCTCGCAGGGCACCTGGAACGTCAGCAACCTCTACGTCACGCCGGGCGACGTCACAGACCGTGTCATCGACATCGTGTCGGAGAGCAACACGAGTTGGTGCTACGTCAACTTCACCGGCCTCTACCTGCGCTTCCTGAGCATGGGTCCGGGCGCCGGCCTCGAGGCGATCCGGCTGGGCGCTCCGGCCAGCGCATCCTCGGTTGGCGTGGTCAACGTGAACATCACCAACATGATGAGCACCAGCCACACCATGGACCGCAACCACATCAAGCTCGCTGCCAGCGCCGGCGGAAATACCACGCTGCTGCTCAACAACGCGCACATCCTCTGCGCGGCGTCGCCGGTGCCGCCGAACTACACCAAGCCCAAGATCCACGTCACTGGCGGGGCGCGGGCGATGTTCTCAAACATCTCGGGCTCCGACTTCGCCAACACCGGCGACCTGATCAAGATCGACGCCGACGAGTGGGTGTCGCTGTCCGACATCACCACCATGGGCTATCAGATCACCGGCCCGTCCAATGCGACGACCATCCAGAGCAACGCGCCAGGCTATATCCAGACCTACACGCCGGCGGTCACGGCGCAGAGCGGCGGGCTTACCTCCTACACGTCGAGCGGGCGCTACAGCTGGTTCGGCAAGCGCCTGAAGGTGCAGGCCACGGTGAACATCGGCACGAATGGTACCGCCGCCGGCGCCCTGGTCGTCAGGCTGCCCGGCTTATGGGGTGCTGCCGCCCGCCAGACGGTCTCCGGACAGATTTCCGGCAGCGCCGTGGCCTGCTACGGCGTCATCGACTACAGCCAGAACGCCTTCTCCGTCATCAAGTACGACGGCACGTATCCCGGCGGCGATGGCGTTACCCTCACCATCAGCGGCGAGATCGAGGTCGGGTAGGAGAACGCCATGCTGTCGCGCTACCACGCCATGATCCTCGGCTTCCCGTGCAGGAACAAATACTTCGGCCTTTGGGAAGCCGACTACGCCTACTTCGTCTGCTCGATCCACCTTCTCGAAGACTGAGCAGTGCCGGCAGATGCTGCGCTGGCTGGTCCTGATCTGCTTCACGATCGCGATCGTGACCCTGCTGGTCAGGCCCCAGACGGCGTGGGGTCTGGCTCTGATCCTGGCGGTGATGCACCTGTTTGTGCAGGCGCTTCTTCTGGTGATGATCTGGTGAGGCGATCGGCTAGGGCAGGGGGCGGGGCTAGGGGCGGCGCGGGCGGGGTGTCGACGCCTCGTAGGGCTCGGTCCTCGGGTTCAGGCTTCTGGGGCGTTTGTGCTTGCCCTTTGTCGGCCGGACGACTTCGCCGCGCTTCATCTTGGCCAGGTACTCCTGCAGGGCCGCGCCGCGTTGGCGGGCAACCTGATTAAGCATCTCGTTCCCGTAGGAGAGTTCAGAAGTATTAACCACCGCCATGACCTCGGGCACCTTCTTGAACCACTCGCCATGCAGGCGAAAGGGCTCCAGTTGCGCGTGGATTTCGGCTTCGCGCTGCGGGCCGCCCCATATGCTGCCGAGCAGGGAAAGCGGCACGGGGCTCATCGTGAGCATGCCCATGAACCGCTTAACGGGGTCGACGGTGTAGCCGATCTTGATGAGGTTCAGGCTCACCGCTTCAATGAAGTAAATGCGACTGACATGCTCGTACATGTCCTTGCCGAGGCGTCGCGAGGCCCGAACTTTAGGTTCCAAGGTGGCTCCAGATATGGTTGGTACGGAGGGGGAACAATAATCGCTGTGGGTTATGGGGACAGGGCGATTCTTAACATGGAATCAAGGGCTGCCGCAAACCCGCCTTATTTATTATCGTAGAATATATAGATTGACCAATGCAGGGTCGTATCCCGCATCTAGGCCGTACATGAAATCAAGTAGAGCGCTTCTTCGGCTTCCACTCGCCGTAAGGCGTGCGGCCATTGAAACGGGAGAGGGCGCGACCGCAAGAGGCGGCCTCGGCTCGGGTCTCGATACGCTGCCGCACCGATCCTAGATCATGCTGGCGCGTCCGGCGAATAATCTCCTGCATGGCGGCGATCACCATCTCGGCCTGGTCGCGCACCTTGATGACATCGCCAAAGCTGATCGTGAGCTTCACGTCCCGCGTCTCGGCCTCAATCTGCTCGGGGGTGTACAGCGTGAACCTGTCGGCGTCGTCGGCCGTATGGGGCTGCTGGGCCAGTTCCTCGGCTGTTGGCAGGCCGTCGAGGCTGACCTTGCTGCCGCGGTTCTTGCGCCACTGGGACGGCTTGTAGGGGGTGGCGTCGCTCATGGATTACCTCCGAGTGCGGCGCGGGCGTGCGCGATTGCGGACTCAAAGTGCTTTGCGTTGTCATTGTGGTTGGTGCTGATGCCTGCGTTGGCTATCCGCCGCAGCGCCGCACGCAGCCGCTCGATCTCGGCTTCGGCTCCCCGCAGGCGGCGGGCGATCTCCGCGTATTCGGATTCCAGCGGCGGGTTGTCACTCATCCTTCGCTCTCCCTGGCTGGGCTTTCCTGCTTCAGGGAGCGGATGCGTTGCGCGAGATAGTTTGCCTCGTCTCGTCGGGCAACTAAGTGCTGAAAGTCGCCGCCGCTATGTGCCTCCTTGTGGCAGAACTTTGCATGCTCATCCGCCACCTTCGCCGCTTCCTCCAGCACTGCATTGCGCCCCGCCCGCAGCCGCTCCACGATGTCTGTCACAGCTCGTTCCTTTCGATTCGCTCCTTGATGTCCTGCAAGCCGAGCAGAAGCTCGCTGTTCAATGCGCGCAGCCTTTCAATCTCGTCGGCGGCTTCCTCCATCGCCATGTGATCCATCGGCTCGCCTATGCCGCTGGGCTTGCGCAGCCGCTCAACGATGTCGGTCATCGCAGCCTCTCCTGTATGCGCGCTACTTCCTGCCAACCCATCTCCGTCAGCGTGATGCCGTCGCCGCCGCTGTCGCAGTGCCGGCCGTGAAACAGCACCTTGGCGAAGCCCTTCTCGATCAGCACGTCGACGGCCTTGGGATCGCCGAGCTCGCGGCGCGGCGTCCATTCCTCGCGGCTCAACCACAGCAGCACGAGGTGGTCGGTGACCAGCGGCTGGAAGGCGAGGGTCATGTCGACCTCTCGACAAAGAGCGCGAGCAGGTCGGCCAGCGCCTCGCGGACGTACTCGTTGGGGTGGTCCTTGAGCTTGACCAGGACGGCGCTGTAGTGCGCGTGCCAGGCAGTGGCCTGCTCGATAGTGGCGCTGGTCAGGTACTCGGTGCTGTAGTCGAAGAACTGCTTCGGCGTACCGTGGACCGGCCAGTTCACCGGCTCGAGGATGTTGGCGGGCTCGACGTCGATGATCGTGCCCTTCGATTCGGGGCCGGGGGCTTCGTGGAGTTGGGCGGTTGCGTCGAGGTGGGCGGGAGATCCCCGGTCATGCGCGCTGTCCAGTGCCGCCGCCGCCTGGAGCACACTCATCGGCATGTCTCGGGCGAGTCTGCGCTTGACGGACTTCTCAGCCATCGCCGGATACCCGATCACGGGATCGTTCCACGGGCTGTCCTTCTTGCGGGCACCCATGCTGCGCGCCTTGATCTCCTCGACCTCCTCGATCGCCATCACCCTGATGATCGGCGGGCGGTCGTTGCTGGTCGCGCACGCCCAGACCGACACGATGCGGGCGCCGCGGGCGTGCAGCGGCCGGTGCCGGACATACGGCGCCGAGCCCATCTCGTACTCGAACGCATCGCCTTCGCGCACCACGCCGCCGGTGATCGTGTAGCCGGCGCGGGCGGCCACGGTGTTAAAGCCGCGATAGCCGATCTGGAACGTGGCGACGTTGCCATAGGGCACGATATAGCCCTGGCCGGTGACGCCGTCGCACTCCAGGCCCAGCACCGCCGCAGTGGTCGCGGCGTTGACGATCGACTGCACGCTGCACTCGGCCAGCCGCGGGTTGCGCTCGACCGACATCATCACCGTCCGCATCAATTTGTCGGCGCTCACCGACGGCGGCAGCAGCTCGGCGAAGATGGTCTTGCGGGCGGTCAGTTCGCGGTCGATGAGCTTCAGGTCATTGCCCATCTTTTTTATCCCTTCCCGGGGTTACGTGGTGTTTGACGTTCCCCGCCAGGGCGTATGCGTTGTGCAGGAACCCCCGCAGATGGGTGATCTCGATCGCGACAACT
>Ga0190274_10000285_pt1 | contig 32170 bp, 21 predicted proteins | sample Popmic531T_FD_133002 | JGI IMG/M metagenome (GOLD analysis project Ga0190274, IMG submission 133002) | Populus adjacent soil microbial communities from riparian zone of Yellowstone River, Montana, USA - 531 T | ecosystem: Environmental > Terrestrial > Soil > Riparian zone | place: USA: Montana... | reverse complement strand
CGGAAAATCACGACAAAGTGCTTCGTATCCTTGCTGCAAATTCATCAGGTCTAACTTTTCTGATTCCTTTATCAGAGGATACACAATGTAAATCTGGCGACCAATTGCAATTTGTTCCTTCATGAATCCTGCCAACCGCAACCTTGCCGATTCAAACCGATGCTCGGTGCGAATGGGTTTCCTTCCGGGTGGTAACTCGTCGATCACACTGGTATCAAGATCACCATAGAGTGTCATTGCCAGTGTGCGTGGAATGGGAGTCGCGGTCATTACAAGTACATGAGGTAATGTGTGATCCTTGCTCCAGAGTTTTGCACGTTGCTCTACTCCGAATCGATGCTGCTCATCAATCACTACCAGTCCGAGTTTTTGAAATTGTACTCGATCTTCAATCAATGCATGTGTACCGACTAAAAAATTCAAAGTGCCATCTGCGAGTTGTGCAAGCATTTCGGTGCGTGCTTTTTTTCTGGTGGAACCTGTCAGCAAAGCAATCGTCATTCCGGTTCCATCTAAAAATTCAGAGAGTGTATTAAAATGTTGCTGCGCTAAAATTTCTGTTGGCGCCATCATGCAAGCCTGGTAACCGTTATCGAGCACCATAATCATGCTCATCAATGCTACGAGGGTTTTACCGCTTCCCACATCACCTTGTAGCAACCTGTTCATCTGTTTGCCGCTGCCCATGTCAGTGCGAATTTCCTTCAACACTCTTTTCTGAGCGCCTGTAAGTTCAAACGGAAGTTTGTGCTGAAAGAAAAAATTAAAATTGTCGCCGATTTTTGAAACAGGAAGCCCCTGGTATTTTTCAAGCTTCACAAGTTTGCGTTTCAGTAATTCGAGTTGTATGAAAAAGAACTCTTCGAATTTCAATCTGAATTGTGCTTTTTTAAGTGCTTCGTTGTCGGAGGGAAAATGAATATTGATCAACGCTTCCCGCAAAGGAAACATACGAAAAGCATCAATCACTTCAGCAGGCATTGTTTCTGCCATTGTTTTGGGAAGCTGTTGCAGAAGAGTTTTCTGCAATCTTAAAATTCCTTTGCTATCGAGACCGCGTGTTTTACATTTTTCGGTTGAACTGTAAAATGGCTGAAGTGTAATGTTGATGGCATCGGGCTTGATTGATGCTAGATCCATTTCAGGATGCACAAAATTAAATTTGCCATTGAACTCCGAAGGCTTGCCAAAGATAACATACTCCATACCCGGCAACAGATTATCAGCAATCCATTTAATGCCTTTGAAAAAAACCAGTTCGATAACTCCTGTTTCATCACGCAAAGTGGCAATTAACCGCTGCGACCGCTTTTCACCTGCTGTAGTAACATTGGTGATTTTTCCTTTTACCTGTATCCATGCAGTGTCGTCTTTGATCTCTGAAATCTTGTAAAACTTCGACCTATCCACATATCTGAATGGAAAAGTGTAAAGCAAATCGTTATACTTAAAAATACCGAGTTCCTTTTTCAGGATGTCGCCTCGCTGAGGGCCGACTCCTTTGAGGAATTCTATAGGGGTGTCGAAAAAAGATTGCATCAATGACAAAAGTAGAAAAACAGCCTGATAAATTTCACTCTTTTTTCAGGGACAATGTTTCATTCACAAAAAGGTTCATCTGCAATGGGATCATCTGTAATATCGACAATCACCATTGAGATGAACAAAAAGCACTAACACTCAGGAAAATTTCGATTATCGGATTATTATTCTGCCATGAAGGATTGCATTTTTTTGCATAACACCCACACTGTAAACACCGGAATTAATATTACCGGTGTTAATGGTATTCTCACCCGGAATTAAAATACCCTCAGAAACCAACTGCCCTGTCAGGTTTCTGATAGCATAAGGAACATTTTCCAGGTTACCGGCATTTATTTTTACATATTCGGTAGCGGGATTCGGATACACATTGATCTTATCACCGCTTTCGATTGCATCAATTCCTGAAGTAGAAACGAAATTAAATCCGATATCATCCACCAGCATCCTCGTACCAAAAGTAGGTTGTCGAACTCCCGGTGCTGTTGTAATAAAATTACTGAAGCTCAAACTATAAAAATCTGCATTTCCGGGAGTACTGTAATAAATTGGGGCAGTGACTAAGGTATACGTGCTCAGCGAAGATGGAACTATTGCAATGCCTTCAGCAATCTGATTGCCGACACTATCCCATAAAGCCAAACGGGCAACCGCAGAATCACCGTTGAGCGGAGAATACTTGCAATAAAAACCGAAATTAAATGGCTCAAAAGGTGAGAACGGAGTGCCATAGGTAGGAACCAGGTTTAGCAATCCCCAGGAACTAAATACAGAGTCCTCATCTGAGGATGCCGCTCCGGCTATTCCTGCATTTGCAGTAAAATCCCAGGCATTTCGTAATTCTAGTGCTCCATTTCCAGTATGTGCATCGGTAGAAGGGGCATAAAACGGCCCATCGTACACAATAGTATTAAACGTTTGATTTCCACTGCTATCAATTGTAATCGGAACTAAATATATGTTACCCCAATTAGTCAGGGTTCCATCAGGGTTCAGCTGTTCAAAACCGGAGTTAGGAACAACCTGTGCATTGGAGGAGAGATCTAAAATAAAAACAAGTGCTGTGAAGAGTAGAAGTTTTTTCATAATCGTTGTGAATTTAAAAGTTTGAAGGACCTTGAATTTGATGAGGTAAAACTAAGCTCAGGTCGCAACAAGTACAATTAATTCAGGTAGACATGAGGTAGACAACCCTTGTAAAACCGTGATCTTGAAGTGTACAAATATCATTTAACTCAGATTTAATATGAAATCGGTAAGATTGTCTTCCGAATTCAGCTGCAATTTTTTCCGCAACCGGTATCGGGCAGTCTTCACACTATCAGGTGAAATATTCAGTATCCCGGCCATTTCCTTTATCGATAAATTCATTTTGATCAGTGCACAAATCCTTAATTCATTCGGACTGATGTCAGGATAAGCCTGCCTGATCCTGGAATAAAAGTTCTTGTTCATGCTTTCAAATGAAGCATTGAAATCAGCCCATTCCTTGTCCTGGTTCAAACCTTTGCTGATGATTCGATTTATAGGATTGTCTTTTGCAGTTCCGTTTTCAGCATCCAATTTTTCTTTCAGCTCCATGAGCAATTCATTTTTCTGAAGCATCTGAACTGCCAGTGCACTAAGCTGGCCTTCTTTAAATTCCAGTTCATTGCGCATCTGTTGAGCTTTCATTTTCTCCTGCTCCTGCATCACAATCATTAATTCTCCTTTTGTGATAAGAAGTAATTGATCACGTTTGTTAATCTTCTTTAGAAAAAGCACGACTGCAGCTCCCAATATCGCCATGAATCCAATAGCGCCCCATAAAATATAATTGGTAAGCGTAGTAAGCTCTTTTTCATTCTGAATTATGTCGAGCTGCCTGTCCTTTTCAGCCACTTCAAATTGCACTTCAAGGCTCTTTGTAATACGATCACGTTCCCATGTAGCAAGCGTGTCCATGAGTCCTTCAATTTCTTCACCATATGAAAGTGCTTCACTGAATTTCCCTTCTTCTTTTTTATATGACTGTAACTTGCGAAGAGTTTTCAGATAAAAAGATTTATCCGACAAACCGGCAGCTATTTGCTTCGCGCGAAGCAGACATTCTTCTTCTGAAAGTTCCTTGTTACCTGAAACATTTATCCATCCAGCAAGCCCAAGCAAGGAAGATACCTGTGACTGTCGGTTTCCTGTACTATCGGCGATCGCAAGTGCCCGGTTGTAATAATCACGACTTAAAGTATAATTTCCATGTTTCAATTCAATGTCTGCTACTTTCAAATAGGAAACAGGCAGATAAATTAAATTTCCGGTTTGCAATCGTTCCTCCAGCGCACGTCGATGAAAATATTCCGACGAATCAACCATGTTCATTCGTCCATATGCTTCTCCAAGCAAATTAAAAATCAAACCCAAGTAACCTGACGAATCATTCGAAGAAGGGAATCCCAACATCGCTTCACGACTCAATGCAATTGCCTCTTTGAATTTTCCCTGCCTCGCGTTGATGGTGCTTATTAATTGCAAACATTTACTCCGGCCTGTCAATGCTTTTTGAAGTTCGCTGCCCGACAATTTCTCAAACTCTTTCAAAGCACGTAAACAATAATGAAGTCCCTGGCTGTAGCTTACTCCATAAGTACAGATACCCATATTCAATAAAGCTGTAGCACTGTTCTCAGGATTCTGTTCAATCAATGCCTGCTCATAAGCTTGTTCAAAAAGCCGGAATGCGGTGGTATCATTGTCTTTCTCCAATTCACTCCATCCCTGTTGCATGAGTTCGGAGGAACCGGTAGAATAGACGCCGGTAAAAACAAAACAAAAAATCAGACTGAAAATAAATTTGAATTTCACCATTGAATTAATATGCTATATGCAAAAATGCAATAAATAATGATACGTAGTTTTAAGCTTTCGATTAATGCATACAAACAGATTGTCATTGATAGTATAGTAAAAATTGAATTGATAAAGTCGGGTCTGTTTTAACACATAGAAAACATAAGGAAACATAAGCCTGTACGATCCGTGCTGCGACTAACTATGTTTTCTTATGATTTCTATGTGTTTCAAATTTTTTGATGCGCGACAGTTCGGGTTGATCGGGTTACACATACTTCAATGTATTTGACAAGTGATGAAAATGTTTACAACTGAATATCAGTTATTTAAATTGTTAAAAGTAATCGTTTAACTTTTCGTAAAGTGCTAAAATCAATTTGAATTTTCAATTATCTTTGATTTTAAATCCAGGAAAATCATGACCCGAATCAAGTGTTATTTAATCTCTTTATTTTTAGGGATTATACTTCAGTCAAACGCACAGGCACCAAATTATGTAACCATATTTTCAAACAGTTTTGGAGGTTCATTGAACGAAGATTTTTTTGCTGGTGCTCCTTATTCTGATGGAGGCTGGCTGCTGACAGGTTTCACTAATTCTATTGACGGAGATATTGATTCACTGGTGGCATACGATACTACGAATATTTTAGTCGTGAAATGCAATTCTTTGGGAGTAAAAGAATGGGCGAAAACTTTTGGTGGTAACGCTTACGACAAAGCCCGTTACGTGATGGAAGATATGGATGGGAATATTCTTGTTGTGGGAGGCACTTATTCAGTGGATGGTGACATTGATACAACACATGGCAATTCTGAATATTTTATTCTCAAACTTGATCCGTTAGGAAATAAAATCTGGATGAAGCAATATGGTGGTACCGGTTATGAAGGAGGAAGATTTATTACACAATATCCGAATGGCGATTATTTTGTAGCAGGATATACCACTTCTCACAATGGTGACTTCGCAGTAAACCGTGGTTTGCACGACGGGCTTTTGATGCGTGTGGATGTGGATGGAAATTTTATTTGGTCGAATACTTATGGTGGTACTGATGAAGACCGGATGCGAAGCTATGTGGAAACACCGGATGGCGGATATTTGTATTTCGGAAGTTCCAATTCAAATGATTTGCAGGTATCAGGAGCTCATGGTGGTGCGGATTACTGGGTAGGAAAAGTTGATTCAGTCGGAAATCCTCAGTGGAGTAAATTATACGGTGGTTCACTCGATGAACTTGCGTATCATATCACCGCTACTGCTGATGGAAATTATTTACTCACCGGAGCTACTTATTCCAACGATGGTGATGTAACAGGTTTTAAAGGTGGTACTGATGGTTGGCTGGTGAAAATTGATTCTGTTGGAAACCTGCTTTGGCAACAATGTTATGGCGGTTCATTGTTCGACCGTCTCAATAGGAGTTTCGAAAATAGTGATGGAAAAATAATGTCATTCGGATTTGCACAATCATCTGACTTCGATCTTACAGGCGACAATGTAGGTCCATCACAAAATTTCTGGTTGACCCAACTTGATTCTGCGCACAATATTGAATGGAATTATTGTACCGGTGGCACCAACACCGATTTGGGTGAGGATATATTTTTCAATCCTGCCGATAGCTCATTTATACTGATGGGAGATTCAAAATCATCGAATGGTGCTATGGTGATCAATCATGGTGATTATGATTTCAGCATTTTGAAAATTGCGGTACTTACTTCTTCAATAAATGAATTGAAGGGGCATTCCCAATTCGAATCCTTTTACGATAACTCCACAGAAACATTGGTAATTAAATCTGAAACTGAATCGCTCATTGATTTGGTCGTTACTGATGTAATGGGAAAACTGATTTCAAAACGAAATGCAATTAAAATTATTCCGGGTAAGAATAGCGTTACAATTCCTGAATTGGCTGATGTTGCAAACGGTACTTACAATATGCAGTTACGATCGGCGGGAGGAATTTCCACACTTCGATTTGTTTCGATCCATTAAAAAAAGGTCATAAAAAAACCCCGGAGTGTGCCGGGGTTTTTTTTTAATGTTTAATGCTGAGCAATTTCTTCCTTGCGGTTGTGGTTAGCCTACTGCATTCTCTTAACATTAACAGCATTGAGACCTTTTCTTCCCTCGGTAACTTCGTACGATACCAGGTCGTTCTCCCTGATTTTGTCGATCAGCCCTGAATGGTGTACGAAAATCTCCTGCTTAGAGTCGTCCTCAACGATGAATCCAAAGCCCTTGGACTCATTGAAAAATTTTACTTTTCCTGTTTTCATTGTGTAATCAATTAATTTTGTGAATAATGCGTCAAAAATAACATTTTATATCAATAAATAACAAAACTGAAAAAAAATCATCAGTTTATGAACGGTTTGCTAGAAATTGAAGGCCAGTTAGTTGACTTGCATGCCAGGAGCATTTACCCGGCAAGGGTGACTATTATGGACGGAATAATCCTAAAAATTGAAGCCCTTCCCAGCGTGTTTTTAGATTCCGGAAAGGCCGAGGCTTTACCATACCTGCTTCCTGGGTTCATTGATTCGCATATACATATAGAGAGTTCAATGCTAACTCCATACGAATTTTCCCGTAAAGCCTTGATTCATGGGACTGTGGCTACTGTCAGCGACCCTCATGAGATTGCAAATGTATGTGGCCTGAACGGAGTATATTATATGTTGGAAAATGCGAAAGAGGCAAAACTGAAAATCCATTTCGGAGCTCCCTCCTGTGTACCAGCAACCATTTTTGAGACTGCCGGAGCTGCACTTACTCCGGGGGAAGTGGCTATACTTCTTCAACGGGATGATATTCCTTATTTATCTGAAATGATGAACTACCCGGGCGTTCTTTTCAACGACCCCGAGGTTATGGAAAAAATAGCCATCGCCAAAAAATATGGAAAGCCGGTCGACGGACATGCCCCGGGACTGATGGGTGACGATGCTGTAAAATATATTAATGCAGGTATTTCAACCGACCATGAATGTTTTACCAAAGCCGAAGCGCTTCATAAAATTAAACATGGTATGAAAATCCTGATCCGTGAAGGGTCAGCAGCACGCAATTTTGAAGCACTTCACGAATTGATTTCTGAATATCCTGATAAGGTCATGCTTTGCAGCGACGACAAACATCCCGATGAATTGCTTCTCGGCCATATTAACCTGGTGGTAAAAAGAACCCTTGAAAAAGGACATGATTTATTTGATGTACTTCAATGTGCATGTGTGAATCCTGTGCGTCATTACAAACTGCGTGTCGGGCTTTTGCGCGAAGGCGACCCGGCAGATTTTATCGTTGTGAATAACCTGAATGAATTTAAAGTACTTCAAACATATATTGACGGCGAACTGGTAGCATCAAATGGTAAATGTATACTCGAAAATAAAAAACACAGTATCATCAATAATTTTGCTTCAACCGAAAAACATGCGAGCGATTTTCAGATTCCGGCAAACGGAAAAGTATTGAATGTAATTGAAGCTTTGGACGGACAATTAATCACCAATCCTATTGAATCCCCTGTGAAAAATGAAAATGGTTACGCTGTCGCGGATGTTGATAACGACATTCTTAAAATTACAGTAGTCAACCGTTACCGGGATGAAAAACCTGCTGTAGCATTCATTAAAAACTTCAACCTGAAAAGCGGAGCCATCGCTTCAACAGTTGCACATGATTCACACAATATTATTGCTGTGGGTGTGGATGACGATTCGATTTGCAGGGCAGTGAATCTTTTGATTCAAAATAAAGGTGGGTTAAGTGTTGTTGATGGAAAAGATGAAAAAATACTTGCATTGCCCATTGGTGGATTAATGAGTGACCTCGATTGTGAAACCGTTGGAAATCTCTATTCCGACCTCGATAAAAAAGTAAAATTAATGGGATGTCAATTACGGGCACCATTCATGACCTTATCCTTCATGGCACTGCTTGTAATTCCAAAGTTGAAGTTGAGTGATAAGGGGTTGTTTGATGGGGAGAGGTTTGAGTTTATCGCAGCGATGCATTAATTTATTTAACTAATCAAATCAATTTTCCATAAACAAATCACATTTCGTTCAAAGCAATCTTATTTATAATAAAATTATAAAAATTCAATCAATGGATTATCTTTACCATCAACTCAACTATATGAAAATATACCTATATATACTTCTGACATTTGGCATAAGTTCTTCCGTTTCGGCTCAAAATCCTTTAAACAAAGTTTGGGATGAAAGGTATGGTGGAACAAGTGAAGATAATTTTATGAGTATCCAACCTACAACAGATGGGGGATTTATTTTAGGTGGTTATTCCTATTCAAATACCAGTGGTGAGAAATCAGATTCATGCAGAGGCTCCTCGGATTATTGGATTATTAAAATCAACTCTCTTGGAGTTAAGCAATGGGATAAAACGTTTGGAGGAACATCCATTGAACGGTTACAATCAATAATTCTCACCAATGATGGAGGTTACCTTATCGGAGGTTATTCCAGTTCAGGTATTGGGGGTGATAAAACTGAATCCAGTTGGGGAAATGAAGATTACTGGATTGTCAAAACTGATTCACTGGGGAATAAAGAGTGGGATAAACGATTTGGAGGAAGCGGAACTGATTTTTTGCAAGCCTTAGAAAAAACTGATGATGGGTGCTTTCTTATATTTGGTTACACAAACTCCGGTATTAGCGGTGATAAAACTCAGGCTAATTGGGGTAATGACGATTTCTGGCTTGTGAAAACGGATTCTCTTGGAAATAAAATTTGGGACAGAAGATTTGGAGGTAGCGGAGCAGACCATTATTGTACTATTTCCAGTATTAATGATGGAAACTATTTGATCGGAGGTTTTTCATCTTCTGATATTAGCGGTGATAAATCGGTACCAAGATGGGATGTAAACGGCGATTTTTGGATACTAAAAATTGATACATCCGGAAACAAATTATGGGATAAAAGGTATGGTGGTATAGGCTTTGATGCCCTTTCATTTATCTGTCAAACCTTTGATGACGGTTTCCTTCTTGGAGGATCTTCATATTCGAATGGGGGCGGTGATAAAACATCTCTAAGTTGTGTGGGTTCAGGAAGTGCATTTCCTGATTACTGGATTGTGAAAATAGATTCAGCCGGTAATAAACAATGGGACCGGGATGTAGGATCTGAAAGTACTGATCATATTTATTATGTTTATCAAACAAGCGATAGCGGTTATGTAATCAGTGGAAGATCAGATGGAGATATTGCCTGCCAAAAATCAGAAGACAATTTAGGTAACATGCAAACCTGGGCAGTAAAAACAAATTCTTCTGGTGTAAAACAATGGGATAAAACTTTTTTTGGACCCACAAGTCTAAATTCCAATAAAGTAGTGCTACCTTCAGGAGATAGTTGTTTTATAGTTGTAAACAGTTTTCTGGACGAGCGGATAGGGTACAACTCACAGTCAAGTCGTGGAGGTAGTGATTATTGGCTTGCCAAGTTTTGCAATTGTTCCACTAACGATTTACCCCTTGCAAATTTTAATGCAATGGATACCACCACGTGCACACCCAATTGTATACGTTTTGTTGATGTTTCAGATTGCGCTGTCTCCAGGCAATGGATATTCCCGGGTGGCATTCCTGCCACTTCTACTGAACAAATGCCCAGAATATGTTATCCCAATGCCGGTATATTCTCCGTTACTTTAATTGTTGCTAATGCTAATGGAACGGATACACTTGTTCGCAATAATTATGTACAAATTTATCCAACACCTTCTCCTGTTGTCATATCCCAATCCGGGGACACTTTGATTTCAACACCCGGAGATTTTTATGAATGGCATGATGACAATGGAACTATAACCGGTGCCACTAACCAAACATTCATACCCGATTCATCCGGATACTATTATGTTTGTGTTTCCACTCAATTCGGTTGTGAAGATTGTTCTCAAAATATATTTTATTCAATTACATCTGTAAATGAATTAAATAACAACAACCATTTTGTTAAAATTGTTCCCAACCCTGCTCATAATAAATTTAATCTTATTATTTCAGAATTTAATGAAAAAGGTACTATTGAAATTATAGATGTTTTAGGAGTAAGAGTATTATCAAAGGAACTTTTACCTGAATTACAACAGGAAATAAATTTACCAGATATTGCTCCGGGAGTCTATTTTGTATGTGTAACTTATGGATATAATAAAACAATTAAAAAATTAATTGTTGAGTAGGAGTACTTACTCACTTTATAATTATAAGTGAAAAAGCGATCTGGTAGCATTATCTTAAAGTAGCTATTGGAGAAAAATGTGGTATTCGAAATTCTTAATTGCCAAATAATATTTCTGAGGGACAAATAAAACCGAATTAAAAAGTAGAATTTTATCTCCTATCTCTGTAATTTTATTCCCTTGAAACTATAAAAATGCTGGTCGATTCTGTACTGAATTAAATAAACACCACTAGGCTCGTTTTCCATTTCAATCGCAGTTTGAGATTCCTCTGAATTCTGTAATATTATTAGTTCACCCATACTGTTGTAAACCATAATTTCTCCACCATGAGTTGTACCTTTCAAAATAAATTGATTTGTTGAGAATTCATGATTGAGGATTACTTGCTGGGTGTTTAAATCATTTTCATTCAAACCAGTTAGTAAATCCTTTTTCCACAAGGCCCCTCCTGTACCGGATGCATAGATTGAATTTTGAGAAATGTAAACTGACATAAAAGTCTGAACACTGAAAGTGTCGAGGTTCCAGTTCAAACCACCATCAATTGTTTTCAAAATCGGTCCAGCTGTTAGTCCATCACCTCCCACCACATAACCAACAGTATCGTTTATGAATTTCATATCATAGAAGGCAGTATTATTTCCATTTGTATTGGCCACATTCCAGGTTAATCCACCATCTGTAGTTCGCAATAACTGTGTTGCGAGGGCAAATCCAGTATCAGGAGTTAAAAAATATACTGTATTGTATGCCTGATTAGGGTTTGCATTCAAATTGACCCAAGTTTGTCCACTATCGAGTGTTTTAAAAATACTTGAGAAATCGCATGCATATCCAACGGAAGGATTCGGAAATGAACAACCTGCAATCATTCCAAATATACCTTCCTCAAAAGCATATCTAGTCCAATTCAACCCACCATCATAACTGCAGATTACTACACCACTGTCAGGGTTCACTATACCTCCTGTAGAATAAATAAAATCCTGCCCCTGGTTATAAATTTTCCACAAAAATAAATCGGGTTCATGGTAAACAGTGTCCCAAACCTGCCCACCATCAGTGGTTCGGTAAATAGTTCCTGAACTGATGTCATTTCCAAATCCAACCTGGGGAGTTGTAAATGCAAAATCCAATAAATTCACATTCGCGTTCACTAAAGACCACGACAAGCCTCCATTTACTGACTTTTTGATTATCCCGCTTTGCTGCACAACAAAGCCGGTATCAGCAGATGGAAAATTTACGTTGAACAAATATTCGATTGTACCTGTGTTCAACGAAGTCCATTGTCCAAATGCTATTTCGACTTTTCCAAAAGACAGAAACAAAATAATTCCTAAAATAGAATTTTTAAAACCCATGTTTTTTATTGATTTAAGGGTTTGATAACAGGTAATAATTAAAAGTAAACAGAAAAATTGTTACTACCTAATGGTATGCAGATTATAGGTGATAAATGATAAATAAATCTTACTAAAAAACTTTATTTATCATTTATCACCTATCATTTCTCATTTCTCAAATTGAGCTTTGTCCCAGCAACACAACCGGATTTTCTAAAAATCCTTTCAGTGTTTGTAAAAATTTAGAACCTGCTACTCCATCTACTACACGGTGATCGCAACTTAAAGTCACTTTCATGGTGTGTGATTGCACTGCCTGTCCGTTTTTGAATGCAACCGATTCCTTAATTCCTCCTACAGCAAGAATGCATGCATCAGGCGGATTTATAATAGCAGTGAATTCATCTATTCCAAACATGCCCAGGTTGGAAATTGTAAAAGTATTTCCCTCCCATTCGGCAGGTTGCAGTTTTTTATCCTTTGCTTTTTGAGCCAATTCTTTTACTTCACTATTGATGTGAGATAATGTTTTATTATCGGCAAAACGCACAACAGGAACAAGCAATCCTTCTTCCACTGAAACAGCAACGCCAATGTGAATGTGATGATTCACACGAATGCGGTCTTCAAGCCATGAAGAATTAATTTTTGGATGCTGACGAAGTGAAGCAGCGCATGCTTTAATCACAAAATCATTGAATGATATTTTTGAACCGGCAATAGCATTGATACTCTCACGCGCATCCATACAACGATCCATGTTGATTTCCATGGTCAGGTAAAAATGTGGAGCTGTGAATTTGCTTTCTGCCAAACGACGTGCAATTGTCTTGCGCATTTGCGAAACTGCAATTTCATCATAGCTCTCTTCAGTAACTGCACCTTGCATAATGCCTTGAGTTGCCACAAATGATCCCGGTTTGAACCAGTCAATATCACGCTTTACAACACGTCCGCCTTCACCACTTCCCATGATTTTGGTAAGATCGATACCTTTGCTTTCAGCAAGTTTTTTTGCTAATGGAGAAGCTTTTATTCTTGAATCGTCCCCACTGGCGGCAGCAACTGGAGCAGCAGAGGCAGCTTTTGTTGGTGCAGGTGTAGAAGGAGCGGCGGCAACTGGAGCGGCAGAAGAAGCGGCAGCAACTGGAGCGGCAGCTGCTGTATTTGCAGGAGCAGCGGCAGGTTTTTCAGGTGCAGGTTCGGGTGTAGCCGTTTTATTTTTTTCTTCATCAAGAAGTGCTTTATAATCTTCTCCGGCTTTACCGAGTATGGCTAAAATTCCATCAACAGGAGCGGCTTTACCTTCTTCAACACCTTTGTAAAGCAACACACCTTCCTGGAACGATTCAAATTCCATAGTAGCTTTATCGGTTTCGATTTCAGCAACCAGCTCTCCGGTTTTAATATTGTCGCCAACATTCTTATGCCATTTGGCCACAACTCCTTCGGTCATGGTGTCGGACATTTTGGGCATTCTTACTACTTCGGCCATTTTGAAATGATAAATGATAGATGATAAATAATAAATAGTTTTCTAGGTAATCATTGAATTCAGTTTTCAATCGATACCTAGAATTGGAGCGGTATTTAAAGTGTATTTTTTTGCTTCGATTGATGAAGTTTGTGATGAAGTTTTAACGATTTTGTATAGCATATTAATCATTGTTTCCAGTTCTGCTTCTTCTTTGCTCATTTCAATTTCAACTAATTCGCTTTCAATTAATAATTTTATCCAGTATCTTGCTTCAAGGGCTTCTTTTAGAGCGATTGACATTTTATTTCTGAATTCCCTTTTAGAGATTCCACCCTGCGCTTCTGCTACATTAGCTCCGATACTGGTTCCTGATCGGAATAATTGTTTTGAAATTATGAATTCCTTTTGAAATAACAATTTTTTGTAAACTTCAATAATCATCAATGAAAATTGAAATGATCTTTCCTGAATAAATTTTTCTTCCATCTTGAAAAGTTTTAAAAAATTAAAATATTATATATGAATTATTATTTATCATCTATCATTTATCACCTATCATCCTTTACTCCACAATGTACGGATAAGGATCCGAGTACACATCTTTAAACAACTCACTCACATCCGGGTATTCGGATTCTTCGGCGAATTTCACGCTTGCTTCCACTGTATCGTTCACGCGTTTGTTGATTGCTTCAATATCGGCTTCGGTTGCGAATTTGGAATCGAGCAATTTTTGCTTTGCCATTTCAACAGGATCTTTTGCCTTGTAGCTTTCCACTTCTTCTTTTGTGCGATATTTTGCAGGATCACTCATTGAGTGTCCTTTGTAACGATAGGTTTCCATTTCAAGCAATGTAGGTCCATCACCTTTGCGTGCACGTGCAACGGCTTTTTCCATCGCATCATGTACTGCTTCCGGACTCATACCATCAACCGCTTCTGAAGGCATCTCGTAAGAAAATCCCAACTTGTATAAATTAGTTACGTTGCTGGTTCTTTCAACAGAAGTCCCCATTGCGTAATTATTATTTTCAATCACAAAAATCACCGGCAACTTCCATGTCATTGCCATGTTCAGCGCTTCATGAAATGCGCCCTGGCGCACAGCTCCGTCACCCATGTAACACACGCACACGTTGTCGGTACCGTTATACTGTTCTGCGAAAGCAATTCCTGCACCCAGCGGAATTTGTCCGCCTACAATACCATGTCCTCCAAAAAACCTGTGTTCTTTTGAAAACATGTGCATAGAACCACCTTTGCCTTTGGAACAACCGGTGATTTTACCATAGAGTTCAGCCATTACCGCGTTTGCAGAAATTCCCTTTGCTAAAGCATGGGCATGATCTCTATAAGCAGTGATCATTGAATCTTCTTTGCGAAGTACAGACATAGCACCCGCCATAACTGCTTCCTGGCCAATATATAAGTGACAAAAACCTTTGATTTTCTGCATTCCATACAATTGTCCTGCACGTTCCTCAAAACGACGCATCAGGTACATTTGCTCATACCAGTTTAAATAAATGTCCTTCCCGAATTTCGACTTTGCCATAAATGGATATTTGGAGCAAAAATAGGAAAAAAAGTCAAGTAGGGATCAGGGGAAGGGTCAGGGGAAGGGGTCAGGGAAAGGGTCAGGAATGGTCAGAAAAAGGAAGGGTGTGTCGGCTTTTTTTTACTGACTTTTATTTTTTGAGACTCTCTGCATTAAACATTAGTGGCAAAAGCATTTTAATATTCGGCACCACTACTACTTTGCCTTTATCTGCAGTCATGATAAGTCGTATCCCATCACCGAAACGATGTTCATATTCTGCCATCACCTGCCTGCAATCTCCACAGGGACTTACCGATAAAAGCGATTTGCGATCATCAAATTGAGCAGTGATTGCAATGGATTTAATTTTTACTCCTGGATAATGTGCACTTGCTGCAAACAGTGCAACTCTTTCAGCGCATAATCCTGAAGGATATGCTGCATTTTCCTGGTTGCTTCCCTGGACTACCTCACCGTTTTCCATCAACACCGCGGCGCCAACATAAAAATTTGAATAAGGAGCATATGCGGTTTCAGATGCCTTCACAGCTTCGTTCAACAAAATTCTGTCCTCCTCGCTTAATTCACTTTGGGACTCATAAATATCGTAAGTGATTTCACTGGTTATTTTTTGCATAAGGGCAGGGAATTACAGAAAATGGGCAGGGGATTACAGATTTGTTGAATTCGAGCAAGGGATAGGATTACAGATGGTGGGCAGGGGATTACACTTCGACAGGCTTAGTGACCGTAAGTGCAGTGCAACCCATATCAAAGATAATAAAATTCGTGTCAACCTGAATCAGCAATTCAGATACTCAAATCATCAAAGTTCAAAATGAGATCTTATTTGTTACTCTGAGAAAAGGTTTTGTAAATAAAAAATCAGCTTTTTGTAATCACAGCTACCGCATATGCCGTAACTCCTTCTTCCCTGCCAATAAAACCAAGTTTTTCATTGGTAGTGGCTTTGATGGAGATGTCATCCTGATCGATTCCCATTACGTCGGATAACGTTTGGCACATACGTTCGATGTGTGGATTTATTTTCGGCAACTCCAGCACAAGTGTAGTATCAATATTACCCAGTTCATAGCCTTTGCTTCGAACCAAATCCACAACTTTCTTCAGCAATAATTTGCTGTCGACAGATTTAAATTCAGCGGATGTATCAGGGAAATGATAACCTATGTCGCGTAAATTAGCGGCACCTAAAAGCGCGTCACAAATAGCATGTATCAGCACATCGGCGTCGGAATGACCGAGCGGACCTTTGTGATGTGTAATTTCTATACCACCTAAAATACAGGGCCGGCCTTCACGCAGTTGGTGGACATCAAATCCAAAGCCTACGCGAACCTTCATTATTCGTCGTCGGCCTTTTTAAGGGAATTGAAATCAAAAAGAAGTGTGAAACGAAGTGTGTTCTCGAGAGGGTTACGCTGATCTGTTGGAATCAGGTACGCAAAATCCAATCCGAATACATTGTATTTCAAACCGGCACCGAGAGTAAAATATTTACGGTTTCCTTTATCTTCATGCTCATAAAAATAACCTGCACGGAAAGCGAATTGCTTATCATACCAGTATTCAAAACCGCTGGCGATATTGATCTCTTTCATTTCTTCAGAGAATCCATCAGGTGCATCACTGAATGATTTAATCATTCCTTCAGGAACACTTACATCAGGATCGGATCCGTATAAAATCTGCTGTTGTCCATTCGACATTGAATCAGAATAAATAGGAGGCGTCGGAACCATCAGCTTGTTGAAGTCCACGAGGAAAGTAAGTTCGTTGTAGTCGTTTAGTTTTAAAGTCAACGCTGGTCCTAAACGAAGGTTAATCGGAATGAAATCTTTCGTACCTGTTTCAGTGTAAGAAATTTTATTTCCAATGTTTGAAATAACCAAGCCTACATTCAGAGTCGCATCTTTACCACCGATTTCAAGATCTGAATTGTGGTAAGTAGCACTGATATCTGCTGCAACCGCTTGTCCGGGTTTAGTAGCATTATTTTCAACCAGGATTCCACCTGTAAGATTTGAATAGACATAACGCAATGCGATACCTCCACTAAAGTTCTCACTCAGTTTCCTGGCGTATGCGATATCAAAAGCATATTCATTCGGGTTGAACTGACCAATTTCATTTCCAGCATTGTCTGTGAAAGTGATATTTCCCAATGAGAAATAACGTAATGAAGCACCTATAGTCTGATCACCTTTCAACTTATCGTAGAAGGAAACATATGCCAGGTTAATATCCGGAACCAATTGACGCAACCATGGAGTATACGATACCGCAAAACCCAGCTTTTTTTCAACGAAAGCAAGTTTGGAAGGATTCCAGTGAATGGAATTCGCATCAGCATAACTTCCTGCTCCTGCATCTCCCATTCCACCTGCACGTGCATCGGGCGAAATAATTAGAAAAGGAACAGCTGTGGTTATTGTGTTGATCTGTCCCAGCAGATTTGCATTGTTATCCTGGGCAATGCTAATACCCGGTAGGAGGAACAGCGAAATAACAGCTGCCGCGATCGGGCTAAATGGTTTTGTCATCATCGAAATTTTAAACGAATTGCAAATATAACGAAATCGAACTAGGAAGGTTCTATTTTAATACTACCAGTTTTTCATACTTCTCGGCTGTAGCTCCATCCGAGTCCCTGATTTTCAGGCGATAAACATAAACTCCTCTTCCAATAGGGTCACCAAAATCATCACGACCGTCCCATTCAAGATTATCAACTCGGTATCCTTCACACGTCACTGATCTGTTTATTGTTTTTATTAACTTACCTGATACTGTATATACTTGAACCTGAACGTCTAATGTGTTACAAGGCCGGTTGTGTTCAAAGAAGAATGATGTCCTTGTAGTAAACGGATTCGGGTAATTCAGTACATGATTCAGTGCCAGGGTTGAGGATTCAGCAACTATAAACTCAGTGTAGGCTTCGGAAGAATTGTTGTAAATATCCCACACTTTTAATCTCAGGGTATGCCTTCCACTACTCAGGTCCGACAATGGATACATTAATTTACCGGATTGATAACTGTCGAGATTGGCTTCGTAATAATCATTCAGGACATACAGGTTATCGGTGTTATCATCCACCGTTGCAGTCACATCATGACCGATTCCATTTCCAACAGTATTTATTCCATTGGTATCAGTGACCAGGGCGTATATTTTTGGATTTTCATCAGTGGTGCCTCCAAAAACAAACTTATCGTCGTTGAGATATAACTTAATTGTCGGTCCAATATTGTCTGTAACCGGATTTGTTGAAGAACCACCGATCAGCAGGCTGTCGTATTGACCATTGGCATCCTGATTTCCATTGTGAGCATAATAGCTCAAACGCCCGAAACCAATTTTATAAGCGATATCTTTTGGTACAATAAAAGTATAAGTGAAATCACCGTTGACAATACTGGCTTTACCTTTATAAAGAATGTTTTTCTGAAGCGTAAACTTTCGCGCCGGACTTGTAGGGTCATTCGACAATGTAGAAACAGTATCCTGTTTGTCGAAAACCGTTGCATAAATGATCCCGTTAAAATTGGTAAGTTTCTGACCATTTGATCTCACTTCACCTGCAATTGTCACCTTGCTTAATGCCGATAAAGTATCAGCGCCGGCAACTACAGGATTTCCATTTATAGAAGTAGTGACCACATCAAATTTAGGATATGCAATCATGATTGCAGGATCTCCAAGCAGTGCAAAGTTCCTTGGATTGATACCTCCCTGCATCACGAAGAAATCGTTTTTAACAACCCTGTAAATATCTCCCAACCGTTGGTACTCGCCATTGATAGTATCGAACAATGTATGAATCATTGCAGCATTCAACACTGCATTTTGTGCCGCATATACAAGACGTGTAGTAGTCATCAGTGCAATTCCTCCGGCTTCACTGTTTATCAAAACAAGTTCTCCTGTGGATGTTCTTCCCGGATCATCGTATCTCGAAAACTCGCACGTAGCAGTAATGAACAATGGAAGTTTTCTGTAATTCGTCCATGATTGCACCATGCTGTTATCGAGAATCCGTTCTCCAGTCCAACCTGTTTCTCCACCATGACCTGTATAATTCATCACGAGCAAACCTTTATCAATACGACGGTCGATTGCCTCGTTTGCTGTTGGATAACGCTGTCCACCGGGAGTTGAAACCTGCGGATAAGCATCAATAAAAATTTTATCAAGATTATACGAAGGGTGATTTGCTTTCAAATAATTTGCAAGTCCGTCCGACTGATCAAGATGCAGATCGCCATCTTCATCATCGGCAACAAAACAAATTGTATTTCTCCAGTCACCCAGGCTGGTGGTATTTCCTTCCGCGCAAAGCGTTGCATCCGTGAAGGTTCCCGGTGTGGAATAATCAATAATTTTATTTACCACAGTAGTTGCTTCCGTATTATTTTTCACAGGAAATCTTCCAATTCCAACATCAAGTAAATCAGGTGTGCCGTCGTCCCAGTCACCTTCATTATCATCAAGGAAACCAAAAAAATCATCGGACACATATGATCCAACAAGAGAAATAGAATTCAATGACTGGTATGTGGGAAGAAAATTAGTGTTGGAAGCGGAGATACCTTTATTATCATAAGACCCATCTCCAAACAAAAGCAAATATTTAGGTTGATCGGCTACAGTAGTTGCGCGATCATAAAACATTTTCAGGAAATCACGGATTCCCACCAGGTCGTGTGCACCTGAAGAAAATTCATTATAAACCTGCTCGGGAGTTACAACTTCCACATTCAGGTTATTTTTTGTGGTATGAAATGCTGCAAGGCGAATTGCTTCTGAAAGAAAATTAACAGAAGTCAAAATAATCATGTCACGCTTACCAAGACCGTGAAGATTCTGATTGGGTATTGTTCCTGCAGGAAGCGGAGAAAAATAAGAACTTCCATCAAACGCCATAAATTTCCGGAGTGAATCGGTTTCTATGTGGAAAGATGTTCCGGAATTAAATTGCTGTTGTTTTACTGTAGTTGGGTCAGTTACTTCCCAAACTTTAATAAGCGGATTTGCTGTTAAATTAAATGCTGTTACAGCGCTTGGGCCTACTGAGCGTTTGTCGAAAAACAATTGTTGCGGACTGCTGATAACAAGGTTTCTCCTTGCATTTACTTCCAGGTAATTCAAATAGCCAATTGAAGTGGAAGTGGTAGGATAATATGTGAGTGATAAACCAAAATCACCTGCTGTGGCATTGAAAGTAGCAGTGCTTGTATTTTCAGCTGCGTAATCTGCGGTGTAAGCAGTTCCGACGGCAGGTACATTTTGCTGTACCAATAATTGATTTCCATAATTTAAACGGAAGTAACTCGGACTGAATGAATGTGCAATCAGGTTTGATTTCACATATACAGGCTCCGATAGTACCATATTTGGAAAAGAAAAATTGAATGACTGGGTAAGATTCGCATCGAACACCTCACCATACCATTGCCTTCCTGACTTAATAAAATTCAAATTGTCGACTTCATGAAATTTGCAATCATCAAATGTTGATGTAGTATAAGTAGCCGTAAGTGGTGACGAAGGCTGTGTTTGAATTCTTTTCGGTGTACCTGCTCCTGAAAGTTCCGGAGTGATAAAATAATAGGTATAATTTGAAAGCAGGTTCAGGTTATGATGGAAGCGCTGATCGCCCGAATCGTAACTCCATTCGGTAGGAGATTCTCCATAAAAAAGCACATAGTCGCCACCGTCAAATATTCCGGGTGTACCGCCATCACTTACAAAAATGGCATTTTCCGCAAGGTCGTCATGACGAAACTCACTGTTCAGGAAAGGCAACATCCCGCCTCCATTACCAAACAACCTGATCCGGGAAGGATTCACCGCTGCCGGGTTCATGCCCAGTTGTTGTAAAAATTCAACTGTTATTATATGTATACCTGTGTTATTGACAGCAATTTTATACCAGCTGCCAGTAGCGAGCACTGAATTATTGGCGTAAACCCTTTGAGGAGCATACTGCGGAGCCATAGTTTGGAATCCGGGTGTGATTTCAAAATCAAAAGAAACCAGTCTTTCGAGCCCCTGGGTCACAGGATTTTTTCGGATCGGAAGTAAGGAAATCCCTAATTGTGCTTGTTTTTTTTCGGTTACAGACTTTGCAATTAGCACAGGTTCTGTTCCGATTTTCGACAAATCAATATTTGCAGTTGTTGTAAATGGCTCATATTGAGCATTTTTCAAAACCACATTGACATTCGTTCCAGGAAAAGGATGTGAAATGCGTTCTATATAATAAGGTAATGAGTTCAAGGAACCGTCATAACGGGCTCCTTCAAAATTCAATAATTTAACTTTCTCATTTTCAGCAGCTTCTGAAACTACGTCCTGTTTCCATTGAAGAGTTTTCCCAGCCGGTGACGTTCGCTGAGCATACCCGAAGAAAGTAAAAAATACACCAGTCATCGCCAATAAGATCACTCTTATGTGCGTTCTGTCAGTGGGTTTGTTGTGCATGGAACAAAGTGTGTAAAGGGGTTACAAAATTAGAAATAAGTGGCAATCAGCATCTATAACTTGTAATGAATCAATTTATTTTGTTTGGAAATTCAATTTTTTATCAACTATATTTGTCTTTGTTATAACAATTAGCGTCCTTAAAAAGATTCCAGACGCACTAAAAACGGTCAGAATGGGTGTTTATTGCCAGCATAGATGTAACTAAATTAATGTTGAGCGTATAAATTAAGGACTAAAAGTTGGAGAATATGTTGAAACGGATAATTGTTATTTGCTTGTGTTTGGCGAGTTTAGCGCCGGATAAAATAGTAGCCCAGGACCCTGAATTCAGTCAGTTCTATGCGGCACCTCTTTACCTCAATCCTGCATTTGCAGGATCGGGAAGATGTCCAAGAATTGGTGTCAATTACAGGAACCAGTGGCCTAAATTGCAAAAGACTTTTATTACTTATGCAGCTGCTTATGACCAGCATATTGACGCACTTTCGGGTGGAGTTGGTATTTTGGTTATGAACGACAAGGCTGGAGAAGGTACTGTTAATACTACGAGTGTCAGCGGGATGTATGCCTACCAGCTTAATATCAGCCGTGACTTTTCAATTCGCATGGGACTTCAGGCAACCTGGATACAAAAGAAACTCGATTGGGATAAATTATTTTTCGGTGATCAAATTGATCCGCGTTACGGATTCGTTTACGACACTCAGGAAGGCCGCCCCGACGATTTGTCAAAGAACTATGTGGATTTCTCAGCAGGTATATTGGCTTATAGCTCAAAGCTTTACGGAGGTGTTGCGGTAAATCATATTACCCAGCCTGATGAAGCATTTATTGTTGAAGGAAGCTCAGAATTGCCAATGAAAATTACCGGTCACTTTGGAGCCATGTTGCCTGTTGGCGACACCAAAGTTTACCGCTACGCAGCTTCAAGAGATGAAGGTACTTACGTGTCTCCCAATATCTTATATGTACAGCAAGCAAGTATGAACCAGTTGAACCTGGGAGTTTACGTGTTGAAATCACCAATGATTGGTGGTTTGTGGTATAGGGGAAATTTTGGGGAGGAACCGTTCTTTTCCAGTGAATCTTTTATCGCTTTAATTGGAGTTCAAAAAGGATTGTTTAAATTTGGCTATTCTTACGACGTCACAGTTTCCAAATTAACGAACAACTCCTCAGCAGGTTCGCATGAGATAAGCTTCGGAATGCAGTTCGAATGTCGTCCGAAAAAGAAAAGGTTCAGAACAATAAGCTGTCCTTCCTTCTAGTTAATAGCAAAGAACTTATTACCTAATACATAGCTAACAAAGTCATGAAAAAAATTTCATTAATCGCCCCTGTTCTGGCACTTACGGTTTCTTCGATGTTTGTAACATCGTGTAAAGAGGAAACCTCTTCAGTGACCGGCTGGGATTACAATAATGAAAAGAATGGCGGTTTCGAAAAAGTGCCTTATGAAGAACAGGAAACCGGTCCCGGACTGATCCTGATTGAAGGAGGAACTTTTGCGATGGGCCGTACAGAGCAGGATATCACAATTGACTGGGATAATATTCCACGTCGTGTGACTGTTTCTTCATTTTATATGGATGAGACTGAAGTTTCCAACCTGCACTATCGTGAATACCTGTACTGGCTTGATCGTGTATTCGGAACAGATTATCCTGAAGTATATAAGAAGGCATTGCCTGATACATTAGTATGGCGTTCAAAAGTCGGATACAATGAACCACTTGTTGAATTGTATCTCCGTCACCCAGCATATAATGACTATCCTGTTGTAGGAGTAAACTGGTTACAGGCAAACGATTTTTGTGCATGGAGAACTGACCGTGTAAACGAGCAAATCCTGATCCGCGAAGGTATCATGCGAGTGAATCCTGCACAGATCAATGAAGATAACTTCAACACGGATGCATACCTTGCTAATCAATATGAAGGTCTTGTAAAAAGCCCTATCGAAGATTTAAATCCTAACCGTGATACCCGTAAGGTTATTATGGAAGATGGAATTTTCCTTCCCCGTTACCGCCTCCCAACCGAAGCAGAATGGGAATATGCTGCACTTGGTCTAGTTGGAAATACTGTATTTGAAAGGGTAACCGATCGTAAACTTTATCCATGGAATGGTCACGTAGTTCGTAATGCTGATGAGAAATATAAAGGCGAAATGATGGCGAACTTTAAACGTGGACGAGGTGATAACATGGGTGTTGCCGGCCACTTGAATGATAACGCCGACATCACAGCACCTGTTATTTCGTACGTGCCTAACGATTATGGATTATATAATATGGCTGGTAACGTTTCTGAGTGGGTAGCCGATGTGTATCGTCCGCTTTCTGCAGAAGATAAAGATGACTTCAATCCATACAGAGGTAATATTTTCAAAACACAACTTACCGATGAAGAAGGTCAGGTTGCTGAAAAGGATTCATTGGGACGTATCATGTATCGTGACGTTTCTGAAGCTGAAAATGAAGGCCGCAGAAATTATCGTAAAGCTGATAACATCAATTACCTTGACGGTGATGAACCAGAATATATTGCTTATAACTATTCTGTAACTTCAATGGTTGATGATCAGGCCCGCGTTATCAAAGGTGGTTCCTGGAAAGATCGTGCATACTGGATGTCACCAGGTACACGTCGTTACCTCGACCAACGTCAGTCTACTGACTATATTGGTTTCCGTTGCGCAATGCATCGTGTAGGAAGCCCAGTAGGTTTCGCACAAAAACCAAGAAGAAGCAAAGCTGCCAAATAAAAGGCAATCTCAAAATATAAAACGTCCCGTCAGCTATGACCGGGACGTTTTTTTTTGTTCATTTGTTTTTGATTTATAGCCTTCCTGTTTATGTCGCAATTAGAAAAATTATATTCTGACTTTCTTAATGGTGCATCTGTTTGCACAGATACCAGGAGTATTTCGAGTGGTTGTATTTTTTTCGCTTTGAAAGGTGCCAACTTCAATGGAAATACATTTGCTGTCACTGCACTTGAAAGCGGAGCTGCATATGCTGTTATCGATGAACCTGCAATCAGTTCCGACAACCGACTTATTTTGGTAGATGATGTGCTGACATACCTTCAGCAATTTGCAAAACATCACAGGCAGCAATTGAAAATTCCATTTATCGGGATTACAGGCAGCAATGGAAAAACAACTACCAAGGAACTTGTGAATCGTGTGCTTTCCGCGAAGTTCAATACACTTTGCACCAAAGGCAATCTAAATAATCATATTGGAGTTCCGCTGACTTTGTTATCAGTGAAGTCCACCCATCAAATTGCAATCATTGAAATGGGTGCCAATCACCAAAAAGAAATTGAACTCCTTTGTGATATTGCACAACCAACACATGTACTTATCACCAATGTAGGCAAAGCGCATCTCGAAGGATTTGGAGGATTTGAAGGCGTGAAAAAAGGGAAAGGTGAAATGTATGATTTCGCTAAAACTGCAGGAGCCACCGTTTTCATAAATGACGACAACAGCATACTTTGTGAAATGCTCGGAGCATATCAAAAAACATTCCGTTACGGACTTAAGGCAAATAATGATGTAACCGGTGCGGTGTTGCCTGACAATACTTTTGTTTCATTGCTATGGAAATCTAAATCATTTCCTGAATGGCAAACTGTTGAAAGCAAAATTACAGGTGCATATAATTTTGAAAATATTCTTTCCGCTGTTTCAACAGGTGTGCATTTTGGTGTGGATGCGATTGCGATTAATAATGCTGTAGCAAATTACCAACCCGATAATCAGCGTTCGCAAGTGATTCAAAAAGGTACGCACCAGATTATCCTGGATGCATACAATGCCAATCCTACCAGCATGGAAGCTGCGCTCAAAAATTTCAATACAAATTTTAATGGAAAAAGAGCGGTATTGCTGGGTGATATGTTTGAACTGGGAGAATCATCCGCAAAGGAGCATCAATCGATTGCAAACCTGATTGCTTCATTTAATTTCGATCTTGTAGTGCTTGTCGGGCCATTTTTCAAATCGACTTCAGAAATAAACAACGCGCATTATTTTGAAAATTCCAACGAAGCGGCTATTTGGATCAAAGCACAAAATTTATCAGGTTGCAATATTCTGATCAAAGGTTCCCGTGGCTCGAAAATGGAAGTGGTGCTGGATGCCCTGTGAAAAAGGTCAACGGTCAGCGGTCATCAGTCAACGGTGAACGGTGAACGGAATTAAATTTTGATTGAAATATAAAATTCTAAAATTCTAAAAATCCCTCCGTGGTTCTCTGTGGTTCTCCGTGCATTCCGTGGTAAGTTGTCTCTCCACCGGGTGAATAATGTCGAATAGGAAAAATAAACACGGAGGACACTAAGAACCACGGGGAACCACAGAGAAAAAAATTTTAAGATTTTGCAGGAGACTTTTTGGAATTGCCTTTGGCTGCGAAGTCATCATCATAATAACCTGATCCGTTACCATAACCATAACCTGCACCATAAGCATAACCATATCCTTTTCCGAGTGTGGAATCGTTGAGCAGGATACTCAGGTTTTTGAATTTACCTTCTTCAAATTGCTCGTTTAAAGCTGTGATGTAATCCTTGCGGGAATAATTTTCGCGCACCACATACACGTTTATATGACTGTAATGCATCAGCTGCAAAGCGTCTGAAACAATTCCAACCGGTGGTGTATCCACAAAAATATAATCGTATTTTTTTGCAAGCTCTTCAAACATGGTAGCCATTTCCGGTTTGCTAATCAGCTCAGAAGGATTGGGTGGTACCGGTCCCGATGGAATAATATCCAGATTCTGGATTCCGGTTGGCATTATCAATTCATCAAGCTCCGCTCTTCCGATAAGGTACGAACTGACACCGTTATCGTTTGTAATATTGAAGTCGTTAAACAATTTTGGTTTTCGTAAATCGAGACCAACTATAACCACTTTATAATTCTGCAAAGCAAAAACTGAAGCAAGATTGATTGTCGCAAACGACTTCCCTTCCCCTCCTACCGAACTTGTGATCAGAATTATTTTATTTCCGGAACGGCTACCAAAAAATTGCAAATTGGTACGCACTGAACGAAAGGCTTCCGCAATTCTTGATTTAGGATGATGTTGCACAAACAAATTATCATTCTTTGTACCATGACCCACCACACCCAGGATTGGAATGTTGGTAAGACGCGCAATCTCTTCACGACTACTAACAGTCGTCTTCAAAAACTTAATTACGAAAACCAGGATCAGCGGCACAATGATAGCTGCGAATAAGGCAAACAGTAATACTACCTTCTTATTCGGCTCTACCGGCTCCTCTGCAAGCGATGCCTCATCCAATACTTTGTTATCGGAAATAGCCGCCGCTTTCGCGATACTGGTTTCCGCTTTTTTCTGAAGCAGGTAGATATAAATATTCTGATTTACTTCAAATTTACGCTGTATGGCAAGCAGGTCCCTTTCAATTTCAGGCACCTTGTTTATTTTATTATCATACTCCTGCAACTGAGCCGCCAAAGCCTGATTGGTGGATATCACATTCTGCTGCATCGATTTTATGTTCGATATCAGTGAAGCTCGTGTATCTGCAATCTGCTGGTCAATTACTTTTATTGCCGGAGTCACATTCTTCACACCGTACGACAAACTTTTTCTTTTAGATTGAAGTTCCTGGTAATGGAGAATAAGTTCAATCAGCAGAGGATCAGGAAAACCAAGTGTTGACGGAGCAAGATCCGTCATATCGGCATTTGATGTTACGTACTGAAGTAAGTTATCCAAAGAACGCAATTGAATGTCAGATTTCATTTTCTCGACATCAATGGCATTCAGTTTGTCGAGTACTGCTTTACTTTCTTCACTAAGATTAACAGTTTTGTTTTTTTCCTTAAAGCCCTGTAGTTCCGATTCAATTTCACTCACAACTTTGGTGGTCTGATCCAGTTGCTCATCCACAAAGTGAAGAGTAAGCGAAGCCACCGAGGTTTTATCCTGGATATCCAGGTTGATATATACTTTACACAAGGTGTTGATCACATCCACTGCGCGGGCAGGAACCTGGTCGAGGAAAGTAATTTTTACAATTGTTGCATCCTTATCAGGTGATTCAATCCGCAGTCTCGACAGGTATTCATCCACCTGCCTTTCGGGGGAATGAATAATAAACTCGAAATCCTGATCTTCCTGAGCTGGTGTTACGCCTGCTTTAGAAAGAATTACAAACTCAAATTTTTGACCCTTGATTTTTTCTCCGAACTTCTGATCGGAGGAATAATTAATTTCATTTCCTGATTCATCTTCAGCTTCAAATGAAATTTTAAATCGCTGTGTGGAATTCGCTCCGGCTGGAATTGTGATTGAAACAGGAACTTCATATAGCCACGAAGGAATAATAGAAGCTGAATCAACCACAACCTCGAAAGGCTGCGTTTTATACAACGGTTGATTTGGATATGTGGAAGCGTTGAGGTAACTCACCTGGAGATTGAGTTGCTTGATGGCATCGCGCATTACACTGCGTGATCCAAGCACTCCCTTTTCAGTAGCAATGTTGGCCTGGTCGCCGAATAAATCACCGGCTAGAAAATCCTCCATGTTCACAGTAGGTTTTTGAGTTTCCTCAATCAGTACTGTACTGGATGCCTCGTAAACAGGTAGTGTGAGTTTTATGTAAATGAATGCTGAAGCAATTGCAATTACCATTGCGATAATAAACCACAGCCTTCGCTCCCTGATTTCCTTAAAAAAACCAGACAGGTTTATATCGTCATCAGCAACTTTTATTTCAGCCTTATTTTTTACCATGGAATTAATTCTCCTTTAAAATAACTGAAATCACAAGGGTTAAAGTGGTCAGAATCGAAGTCACGATAAGGACGGATGGACTTATAGTCGCTGCACCCTTTTTGCTGATAGGCTTTACATATATCACATCATCCGGATACAGGTATGCCACTTCAGAATTCAATATCGATTTTGTAGTCATGTCAATAAGGATTTCCTTATATCCGTCAGCAGTCCTGCGAATCAGTTTCACATCTTTACGTGAACCAAAAATTGTAAGATCGCCTGCAAGTCCCAAACCCTCAAGCAAAGTTATTTTTTCATTTTCCACATAATACAAACCTGGCCTGTTCACTTCACCGAGAATTGTAATCTTAAAACTGAGTTTTTTGATGACTACAATCGGGGAATCCATATAGTACTCGAACCGCTTGATCAATGTATCGCGCGCTTCAGTCATGGTAAGTCCTGAAAAATTCACTTTACCAATAAGTGGCAGATCTACAAATCCAAATTTATCCACGATAAATCCTTTCTCGTAAGGTGATCTGTTGTCAATTATTTGTTTGTCGACTGTAGTTGCAACTCCGGGAAACGCTTCAGTATTAATTGTAAATACCTGGATGGAAAGGATGTCGTTTGGAGAAATGGTGAGCGTAAATTCAGGCATTTTGCCGGAAGTAGATGCATCTTTCCTATCCTGCATGTAGGCGAATTTTTTCTGATTACCGCAAGCACATAGCACAAGCAATGATGCAAACAGGATTAATCTTTGAAAATTCATTTCTGAGATGGTGTTGATGAAAATAAAATCCTGGTTATTGCAACAGCGCCCTGGAAATGACGATCTTCTGAATTTCAGAAGTACCTTCATAAATCTGGGTGATTTTCGCGTCACGCATCAAACGCTCCACATGGAATTCTTTGACATAACCGTAACCTCCATGCACCTGGATTGCTTCTACAGTTACTTCCATTGCTACTCTGGATGCAAATAATTTAGCCATAGAGCTGGCAGTTCCATAATCGAGGTGCTGGTCTTTCAGCCATGCTGCTTTCAGGCAAAGCAAACGTGCTGCTTCAATTTCAGTAGCCATGTCCGCCAGCTTAAACTGGATAGCCTGGTGCTGACTGATTTCCTTTCCAAAAGCTTTACGCTCTTTTGAATATTTCAGGGCAAGTTCAAAAGCGCCGGATGCAATTCCCAAAGCCTGGGATGCAATTCCTATACGCCCACCCGTTAGAGTTTTCATCGCAAACTTAAAACCAAATCCATCTTCTCCGATACGGTTTTCCTTTGGAACTTTTACATCGGTGAACATGAGTGAATGTGTATCCGAACCACGGATACCCAATTTATTTTCTTTCAATCCTACAGTAAATCCGGGAGCACCTTTTTCAATAATCAGGCAATTGATTCCTTTATGACCTTTAGCCACATCGGTTTGCGCCATCACCAGGTATACTGAAGCAGTACTTCCGTTGGTGATCCAGTTTTTTGTACCATTCACCAGGTAATGATCACCCATGTCGATCGCAGTAGTGCGTTGTGAAGTTGCATCTGATCCTGCTTCAGGTTCTGAAAGACAAAAAGCACCTATAATTTCTCCTTTAGCCAATGGTACCAGGTATTTTTGTTTTTGAGCTTCGTTTGCAAAATTTTCCAGGCCCCAGCAAACCAATGAGTTGTTTACCGACATCACCACAGAAGCTGAAGCATCCACTTTTGAAATTTCCTCCATAGCAAGTACATAGGAAACTGTATCTAGTCCGGCTCCACCATATTTTGGATCCACCATCATTCCAAGAAAACCCAGTTGTCCAAGTTTTTTGATTTGTTCGGCAGGAAATTTCTGGTGTTCGTCGCGTTCAATTACGCCCGGAAGTAATTCATTCTGAGCAAAATCACGCGCGGCCTTCTGGATCATTAATTGCTCTTCGGTAAGTTCAAACTTCATAAGATAAAGGGATTCGGATTAGAGGTCCAAAATTAACGTATTTTTCGGGGCGGAATATGAATGCTCTCAAAACTTTTTATATCCTTGCATTGTCCCGAAATAATTAACTTTCAATGGCTTTACCAATTACAATTGCCGGAGTTATGTCAGGAACATCATTAGATGGGCTCGACATAGCAGTTTGCCGGTTTGAAGAACTCTCAGGCAGGTGGAATTTTGAAGTGCTTTCTGCTGTGACAATACCATATCCAGAAGCCTGGAAAATCAGGTTGTCGGAAGCTTACCATGCTTCCGGAATGGAACTGGCTGCATTACACACTGATTTTGGAAATTATGTGGGAACCTGTGTCGACCAATTCCTAAAGGAAATTGACATAATTCCTGATTATGTGAGTTCACACGGACATACAATTTTTCACCAACCTGATAATGGATTCACTTTCCAGGCAGGAAATGGGGCAAACATTGCAACTAAAACAGGTATTGATACAATTTGTGATTTCAGAACTACTGATGTGGCATTGGGCGGACAAGGTGCGCCACTCGTTCCAGTTGGTGATGCTCATCTTTTTGGCGGACATCGTTTTTGTTTGAACATTGGTGGCATTGCCAATGTATCGTTCGATCAAAATGAACAACGTGTTGCGTTTGATATTTGTCCGGCGAACATGGTGCTGAATTATTTGGCGCAACAGGAAGGAAAATCATACGACAAGGATGGCGAAATCGCAGCTTCCGGAAAAATTATTCCTGAGTTGCTCAACCAGTTGAATTCATTTTCATTTTATAAAAAATCGCCACCCAAATCGCTGGGGCGTGAATGGTTTGAGAATGAATTTTTACCGGCAATTGAAAATGAAAGGTATAGTATTGCCGACAGGTTGCGCACAGTTACTGAACACATCGGCACACAAATAGCAAATTCACTCTTTCTGTCACCCGGCACCACGATGCTCTGCACAGGTGGAGGAGCTTACAATAATCTGCTTGTTGAAGTGATTGAGGAACAGGTATCACGGCATGGCATACACGTTGTAGTTCCCGATGCTACCATTGTGGAATTCAAAGAGGCGATTATTTTTGCCTTCCTTGGATTGTTGCGCATTCATGATTTACCCAACGCACTTGCATCGGTAACCGGTGCGACGGCGAATGCTGTTTCCGGGGCGATTTATAAAGCTTGAAATGCGTTGAATCAGATTTCAAAAAAACATCGCTATTAATCAATTTATTTGCATTTGCCAATGCAAATAAAAATAATACAGCAGTTTACACTCGACAAACCAATAACCCGCTGGATAAATTACGATTAAACCCCTAACCACAAAGGTAAACTATGAAATATTTTACTGCAATTAGTTTTTGCATATTTCTTTTCTCTTCAACAGCCGTGTATTCTCAGGTTAATTACAATGCTTACAAAAAATCATCTCATAAATGGGATGAACCAAACCCTGCACCCATTCCTGTGGATACATTATTTCAGGATGAAGATATGGTATACCTGGACGATCAGCAATTAGTCTCGGTAGGAGGCTCCCTTGGCAGCACCAACAACGTGATGTTCCAACGAAAAGCCCGTTTAAAATTTCTCACATCAAATGGAGTAAAGAGTTTCTCCAACCTGATTATTCCTGAATCATTGGATCCGCTTTACGATTATCACAATGAGCCTTTTAAAAATAATACACTTTTAAAAGGTCCTGACTTTTTCGATGCCACTTTAAACTGGTTTGTAGCACGAATTATAAAACCAGATGGAAAAATAATCGAACTTGAATACACTGATGAATTTAAATTCAGGGAAGTATTATCTATTATCATAAAACAGTCAGTGACATATAAATATTTTAAGAGTTATTATTGGGATTTTGCACTTAAAAATCTCCAGCCTGGTGATGAATTGGAATATGATTACCAACTGATGGTTCCTTTTCCCGAAAATTATCTGAATTTT
>Ga0190274_10000284_pt1 | contig 32277 bp, 35 predicted proteins | sample Popmic531T_FD_133002 | JGI IMG/M metagenome (GOLD analysis project Ga0190274, IMG submission 133002) | Populus adjacent soil microbial communities from riparian zone of Yellowstone River, Montana, USA - 531 T | ecosystem: Environmental > Terrestrial > Soil > Riparian zone | place: USA: Montana... | reverse complement strand
GACCGGGTCTGGAACTACGACTTCGGCGGCCAGGCCAACGTCGTCGAGCTCTACATCTCCTACCTGCGCAAGAAGATCGACGCCGGCCACGAGCCGATGATCCACACCATGCGCGGCGCCGGGTACGTGCTCAAGCCGGCGTCATGACCAGGCTGCGCGACCGGTTCGCGTCCCTGACCTCACGACTGGTCGTCACCACGGTCCTGCTGGTGCTGGTGGTGTCGCTGCTGATCGGGGCAGCGACGACCCTCGCCATGCGCAGCTACCTGACCGACCAGCTCGACAGCAACGCCAAGTCATCGCTACAGCGCATGCTCGGCGGCCCGGTCACCCCCGACGGCACGCGACCCATCCGCATGGAGGCCCAGGGCCCAGGCACCCTGTTGGCCATCCTGGGCGACCAGGACGCCGGCCGCATCGTCAGCGGGCGCCGGGACGAGGACACCACGGTCCTGTCCGACGATCAGCTCAAGTCCCTTGAGGACGTGCCGACGGACGGCGAGGCCCACAGCGTCTCGGTCCCCGAGGCCGGCTCATTCCGGGTCGTCGCGCTGACCGACGGCACCACCACGGTGCTGAACGGACAGCCCACCGCCCAGGTCGATGACACCGTCTCGAGCCTGATCTGGCTGGAGCTGCTGCTGGCCCTGCTGGCCGTCGTCGTCGCCGCTGGCGCCGCCCTGGTCGTCGTACGCCGTCAGCTGCGGCCGCTGCGCGAGGTCGCGGCGACCGCGCACTCGGTGTCCGAGCTGCCGCTCGCGGAGGGCGAGATCGACCTCACCGAGCGGGTGCCCGACCACCTCACCGACGAGCGGACCGAGGTCGGTCAGGTGGGCGCGGCCCTCAACACGCTGCTCGCCCACGTGGAGACCTCACTGGCGGCCCGGCACCGCAGCGAGCAGCAGGTGCGGCAGTTCGTCGCGGACGCCTCGCACGAGCTGCGGACCCCGCTGGCGACGATCGCCGGCTACACCGAGCTGGCCCGGCAGCGACCGGACGACCCCGACATGCTCGGCACCGCCCTCGACAAGGTCGAGGAGGAGTCCGACCGGATGACCTCCTTGGTCGAGGACCTGCTGCTGCTGGCCCGGCTCGACGCCGGCCGGCCCCTGGAACGGGAGCCGGTCGACCTGACCCGCCTGCTCGTCGAGGCGGTCTCCGACGCCCGCGTCGTCGACCCGGACCACCGGTGGCGGGTCGACCTGCCCGACGACCTGGTCGACTCCCCCGCCGTCGTGACCGGTGACGAGCTGCGGCTGCACCAGGTGGTCACCAACCTGCTCACCAACGCGCGGCGGTACACGCCCGCCGGGACCACCGTGACGGTCACCGTGCGCCGGGACGGCTTCGCCGTCCACGACGACGGGCCGGGCTTCCCGCCGGACCTCGTCGACCACGCCTTCGAGCGGTTCGCCCGCGGCGACACCGCACGCACGCGCGGTCAGGAGCTGGGCGTCGGACTCGGGCTCGCGCTGGTCGACGCGATCGTCTCCGCCCACGGCGGCCGGGTCTCGCTGCGGTCCGTGCCCGGCGACACCACGGTGGATGTCACGCTGGTGTCGTAGGCCCCGTCGTAGGCCCGGGCGGGATCACGTCCACGACCGCACGTAGCGAGCCCGCGACGATCGCGAGCAGCTCCTCGCGGGAGACGCCCCCGGGGTCGTCGATCCAGGCGAGCACGAGCTCCTCGGTCATCGCGGACCAGCCACGCACGACCAGGCGGGTGGCCGGGGTGTCGGGGACGATCTCGCCCTGGGTGTCCTCGCGGAAGATCCGGCTGTTGAGCGCCGACCGGGCCTCCTCGTAGATCGCCCGCAGGCTCTCGTTGCCGCCCGCCGCCGCCTTCACCAGCGAGACGTAGCCCTCGTGGTTGGCGACCACGTAGTCGACGTACGCCGTCACCGACGTGAGCAGCCGCTCCATCGGCTCGCCGTCACTCGGTGGCGTGGTCTGCGCGATCAGGTCGTCGGCGGCGTGGCGCACGACCGCCTCGTGGAAGGCCTGCTTGCTGCCGAAGTAGTGGTAGAGCAGGCCGCGGGAGATGCCGGCCTCCTCCGCGAGCAGGTCGATCGAGAGCTCGTCCAGGGAGCGGTGCGCCAGCAACCGGACGCCCAGGTCGAGCAGCTGCTCACGGCGCTGCTCGGGTGAGAGCCGGGTGCGGGGGGTGGTCGTCACGATCCTCACTCTATTGACGCTCGTTCAATAAGGCCAGTACTGTCGAGGGATGCCCGTCCAGCACGTCGACCATCTCATTGTCGGGGCCGGTTTCGCCGGACTCTGCGCCGCGATCAAGCTCCAGGAGGACGGCGAGCGCGACTTCCTGGTCGTCGAGAAGGGCCCCGACGTGGGCGGCACCTGGCGCGACAACACCTACCCCGGTGCGGCCTGTGACGTGCCGAGCCAGCTCTACTCGTTCTCGTTCGCGCCCAACCCGGAGTGGAGCAGCTCCTACTCCCCCGGCCCGGAGATCCAGGGCTACATCCGGGGCGTGGCAGATCGCTCCGGCACCCTGGACCGCTTCGTCTTCGACACCGCCTTCGACGACGCGGCCTGGGACGAGACGGCCGGCCACTGGTCGGTGCGGATCAGCGGACCGGACGGCGCGCGCTCGCTCACCGCGAGGACGCTGATCCTCGGCGCCGGCGGCCTGTCCGAGCCCAGGCTGCCCGACATCGAGGGCATCGAGACCTTCCAGGGCGACCTCTTCCACTCGGCCCGCTGGGACCACTCCGTCGACCTGACCGGCAAGCGGATCGCCGTCATCGGCACCGGCGCCTCCGCGATCCAGATCGTCCCCGAGATGCAGCGGGTGGCCGGCCACCTCGACGTCTACCAGCGCACGGCGCCCTGGGTGATCCCGCGCAACGACCGGGTGTACGGCGCGCTCGAGCGCCGCCTGCTGCGGCGCCTGCCCGCGCTCGGGCGGCTCTACCGGACCGGCATCTACTGGGCGCACGAGGGCTACGTGCCGGCGTTCACGATCGAGCCGAGGATGGCCGCGCCGGCGAAGAAGGCCGCGGCCGCCAACATCGCCCGGGGCATCAAGGACCCGGAGCTGCGCGCCAAGGTGACGCCGTACTTCGAGTTCGGCTGCAAGCGGGTGCTGCGCTCCAACACCTACTACCCGGCGCTCGCGGCCGACAACACCGAGCTGGTGACCGACCGGATCGCGAAGGTGACCGGCGACGCCGTGGTCACCGCCGACGGTGTCGAGCGGCCGGTCGACGCGATCGTCGTCGCGACCGGCTTCTACACGACCGAACTGCCGGTCACCGAGCACATCTCCGGGGCTGCCGGCCGCACCCTCGCCGACACCTGGCGCGAGAGCGGGATGGCGGCCTACAAGGGCACCACCGTGCCCGGCTTCCCCAACCTCTTCATGCTGGTCGGCCCCAACACCGGCCAGGGCCACACCAGCATGGTCTTCATCATCGAGTCGCAGGTCGCCTACGTCCGCGACGCCATCCGCACGATGCGGGCCCGTGGCTGGTCCTCGGTCGAGCCGCGGCCGAAGGCCACGTACCGGTGGAACGCCGACCTCCAGCGCCGGATGAAGCGCACCGTGTGGACCCGAGGCGGCTGCCAGAGCTGGTACCTCGACGAGCACGGCCGCAACACGACGCTGTGGCCGAAGTCGACCGTCACCTTCCGGCGCCAGCTCGCCCGGTTCGACGCCGACGCCTACGACGTACGCCGCACGAGCACCCGAGAGGACGCCTCCGCATGAAGAGCTTCGACGGCAAGGTCAGCGTGATCACCGGCGCCGGATCCGGCATCGGCCGCGCACTGGCACTCGACCTCGCAGGCAGGGGTGCCCGGCTGGCGATCTCCGACGTGAACGACGCCGGCCTCGCCGAGACCGTCGACCTGGTCAAGAACGCCGGCGCCCGCGAGGTGCGCTCCGACCACCTCGACGTGGCCGACCGCGCCGCGTTCACGGCGTACGCCGAGCAGGTCGTCGAGCAGTTCGGTCAGGTCAACCTCGTGGTCAACAACGCCGGCGTGGCCCTGGCGGGCGACCTGGTCGATCTCGAGTACCCCGACATGGACTGGATCATGGGGATCAACTTCTGGGGGGTCGTGCACGGCACCAAGGAGTTCCTGCCGCACCTGATCGCCTCCGGCGACGGGCACCTGGTCAACATCTCCTCGCTCTTCGGACTGGTCTCGATGCCCGGCCAGAGCATGTACAACGCCGCGAAGTACGCCGTCCGCGGTCTCTCCGAGGCGGTCCGCGAGGAGATGCTCGTCGCCGGCCACCCGGTCGGCGTGACGGTCGTGCACCCCGGCGGGATCAAGACCGCGATCGCGCGCAACGCCCGCTACTCCGACAAGGAGGACGGCGAGGAGAGCGCGAAGTTCTTCGACAAGAACCTCGCCCGGATGGCCCCGGGGCGAGCGGCCGAGATCATCCTCAAGGGGGTCGAGGGCGACAAGGCCCGGGTGCTGGTGGGGATCGACGCACACGCCGTGCACCAGGTCGCGAAGCTGCTCGGGTCGCGCTACCAGGACGTCGTCGCCAAGCGCGCCAAGAAGCTCGGCCCCGCCAAGATCGTCTGACCGGGCCCGTCAGCCCTCCTGGCGCTTGCGTCGCTCGCGGCGGCTGGCCCGGGTCGGGCGCGCCCGGAGCGGGCCCACGAGCCGCGGGCCGGCCAGTCGGCTCTCCAGCCGCTGCGCCTCGCGGTGGACCGGCTGCGCGACGTACTCGCCGAGGATCACCCCCGACGCCAGCGCGATCGCGACCGACGCCGCGGTGATCAGCGCGAGGAGCCCCTCGGACGTCTCCGCGCCGCCTGCGGCCAGCAGGCTCAGGCCCCGATAGATCGAGAGGCCGGGCAGCAACGGCACGACCGCGGACACCACGATCACCAGCGGAGGGATCCGCAGCTTGGCGGCGATGCCGTAGCTGATGAAGCCGACGAAGGTGGCGGCGAACGCCGTCGGCCAGGTGCGCCCGAACCCGCCGATGGAGATCGACTGCGAGATCGCCATCGCCGCGGCGGCGACCAGGCCGATGGGGACCAGGCTGCGCCGGGGTGCGTACGACGCGAACGCGAAGCCCGCGGCACAGATGGCGGCGCCGAGCGCCATGATCGGCACCCCCTTCAGGTCGCCTCCCAGGCCGGGCTCCAGCCGCCCGACATCGACGCCGATGGCCTCGCCGAAGGTGAGGCCGCCGCTGACCCCGGCGATGATGCCGGCGGTGGCGAGCAGTGCCTCGGTCAGCCGGGCCCCTGCGGTGACGTAGAAGCCGGACAGCGCGTCCTGGAGCGCGCCCATGAAGCTGATGCCCGCCAGCAGCATGATGATGTTGGCGGTGACCACGAGTGACGGGTCGAGGTGGAGCGGGGTGATGGCTGCGGCGACCACCGCGATCATGGTCGCGATGCCGCCGCCGGCGACCTGGCGGTAGAACGCAGGCAGCCGGCGCCGCGCCATCACCAGCTGGAGCCGGTCGATGCTGACCGCGGCGACGAAGGCGATCACCACGACCGCCGCGTCGCCGCCGAGCTGGAGGCCGACACCGGCACACATCACGCCCCAGCCGAGGGTGACGGCCCAGCGCGGCAACGTGTGGCCCGACGAGACGATCCGCGCGAGCCGGTTGCGCGCCTCCTTGAGGTCGCAGTCGCCGTCGAGCACGTCGCGGGTCAGGTGGTCGACCAGGGTGAGGTCCTCGTAGTCGATGTCGCGGTGCTTCACCTGGCGGATCAGCACGTACGCCGGCTCCTCGGGGTCGGCCTGGTAGCTCATCGACAGCTGGGTGAAGGTGACGTCGACCTCCGGGTTGCGGGCCCCGAGCTGCCAGGACAGCGACTGCATGGCGGCGGTGACGTCCGACGCGCCGGCGCCCGACGAGAGCAGCAGCTCGCCGACCCGGAGACAGAAGTCCAGAGTCAGGTTGAGCTCGCGTGCTTCCAGCATGGCCGCCATGGTGGCAGTTCCCTGGTAGGAAGGTCGATGTGCCAGTCCACCCCGGCGACGCCGTCCGCTTGGTCATGACGAAGTGGGGCAATCGGCCGCACTGGGAGCTCGACGGGATCTTCCTGGGCCGAGACGACCACGGCGACTGGATCGGCGCCCCGGCCGGCACCCTGAACGCTCGCCCGGGCGCCCGGTTCGTGTCGGAGGTCGACGCGGTGACCCTCGTCCCGCGTGACGTCGAGCTCGCGTGGTGCCTCCCGACGTTCCAGGCTCCGGGGATCTGGTGCTCGCTCTACGTCGACATCACCACCCCCGCGACCTGGGACGACCACGTCCTGCGCGCCGTCGACCTGGACCTCGACGTGATCGTCGGCGCTGGTGCGCACGGAAGGGGCGGCCGGATCTGGATCGACGACGAGGACGAGTTCGCCGACCACCGGGTCCGCTTCGGCTACCCGGACGACGTGGTCGCGGCCGCCGTGGCCGCGTCCGAGCGGGTGTTCGCCGACGTCACCGCGGATCGGGCGCCGTTCGCCGGCGCCGCCGACACCTGGCTCACCCGGCTGGCAACCTCGGTCCGGGGCTGAGCTGTGGAACGCTGTGCAACGTGCGCATCGACTTCCACGGGTCCCCCGAGCCGACGCTCGGCGTCGAGTGGGAGCTCGCGCTGGTCGACCGGCGTACCCGCGACCTGCGCAACGACGCCACCCACCTCTTCGCCCGGGCCAAGCCCCGGCTCGCCGATCCGGGCAAGCTGCACAAGGAACTGCTCCGCAACACCGTCGAGATCGTCAGCGGGATCTGCCGCACAGTCGGGGAGGCGATGGACGACGTCCGCGGGACGCTCGAGGCCGTGATCCCGGCCGGTGACGAGCTCGACATCGACCTCTTCGGCGCGGGCACCCACCCCTTCGCCTCGTGGACGGTGCAGGAGCTGTCCGAGGGGCACCGCTACGAGGAGCTGATCAACCGCACCCAGTGGTGGGGCCGGCAGATGCTGATCTGGGGCGTCCACGTGCACGTCGGCCTGCCGGCACAGGAGCGGGTGCTTCCGGTGCTGTCGGCGCTGCTCAACTACCACCCGCACCTGCAGGCGCTGTCTGCCTCGTCGCCGATCTGGGCCGGCGTCGACACCGGCTACGCGTCCAACCGGGCGCTGATGTTCCAGCAGCTCCCCACGGCCGGGCTGCCGTTCCAGTTCGCGCAGTGGTCGGAGTACGAGTCCTTCGTCCAGGACCAGCTCACCACCGGGGTCATCGACGAGCTCAACGAGATCCGGTGGGACGTCCGGCCGGCGGCCCACCTGGGCACCCTCGAGAACCGGATCTGCGACGGCGTCTCGACGCTCCCCGAGCTGGCCGCCCTCACGGCGCTCACACACTGCCTCGTCGTCGACCTCGACTCCCGGCTCGCGGCGGGCGAGGAACTGCCCACGCTCCCGCCCTGGCACGTCCAGGAGAACAAGTGGCGGGCCGCCCGCTACGGGCTCGACGCGATCGTCATCACCGACGCGGCGTCCAACGAGCATCTGGTCACCGACGACCTCGCCGAGCTGGTCGAGCGCCTCGCGCCGGTCGCCGAACGGCTCGGGTGCTCCGCGGAGCTGGCCTCGGTCACCGACGTGGTGCGCCGGGGCGCGTCGTACCAGCGCCAGCGCCTGGTCGCCGCCGAGCACGAGGGCGACCTGGTGGCCGTCGTCGACTCCGTGGTGCGCGAGCTGCGCGACAGCCTCTAACCAGCCGCCGTCAGTAGCCCTCCGGAGGCGGCACCATCTCCAGGCGCACGCCGAGCAGCCGGACCGGTCGGTCGTGCTCGACCCGGTCGAGCAGCGAGACCGCCGCGCTGGCCAGCGTCTCCGGGTCGTTCGTGGGCTCGGGGAGGGTCAGGCTGCGGCTCAGCGTGATGAACGGCTTCAGCCGGATCTTCAGCCCCACCCGAGCCGCCGGGCGGCCCTCGGCATCAATGTCGGCGACGACCCGGCTGGTGATCCGGCGTACGGCGTCCGCCACCTCGGCCCAGTCCTCCAGGTCGGCCTGGAAGGTCTCCTCACGCCCGTGCGCCCGCGGCACCCACGGTGTGGCGTCGACCGGGCTCGGGTCCGCACCTCGCCCGAGCCGGTGCAGCCACGGGCCGGTCGACGGCCCGACCTCGGCGGCCAGCACCCGCGCGTCGGAGTGCGCGAGCTGGTCGACGGTGTCGATGCCGAGCGCGGCCAGCCGCGCCGCGGTCTTCCTTCCGATCCCCCACAGCGCCGTGGTCGGACGCTCGCCCATCACCTCGTCCCAGTTGTCGGCGGTCAGCTGCCACACCCCGCGCGGCTTGCCGAAGTCGGTCGCGATCTTGGCGCGGAGCTTGTTGTCGCCGATGCCGACCGAGCAGTGCAGGCCCGTCGCCGCCAGCACCGCCGCCCGGACCTGGTCGGCGTAGGCACGCGGGTCGCCCAGGTCACCGTGGCCGGTCCCGGCGGCCAGGAACGCCTCGTCCCAGCCGATCACCTGGACCACGACCGGCACCCCGCCCCACTCCAGGGACCGCAGGGTGGCCATCACCTCCTCGGACGCGACGGTGTAGGTCTCGTGGTCGACCGGCAGGAACACCGCGTCCGGGCACCTGCGAGCGGCCACTCTCAGCGGCATCCCGGAGCCGACGCCGAACGCACGTGCGGCGTACGACGCCGTCGACACCACCCCGCGCTCGGTCGGGTCTCCCCGACCGCCGACGACCACGGGCAGTCCCGCCAGCTCCGGATGCCGCAGCACCTCGACCGCGGCGAGGAACTCGTCGAGGTCCACGTGCAGCACCCAGTGCCGGACGGGCGGGGGCTGGTCGACCGGGCTCATCGCGGCGGCGGCGGGAGCGCGTCCGTGGACTCGAGCTGGTCGAGCCCGGTCACCATGAGCAGGTCGACGACGACCGACCGGATCTGGGCGAGGATCGCCTCCGCCGCCAGCACCTCGGTGCGTTCCACGCGGCCGGTCGCGTCACCGACCAGCAGCAGCGCGTCCCGGGCGGCGACCGCCATCCGGTCGGCGGACAGCTCGTCGGCCGTCATATCGGCGGCATCCGCAAGGTCGAGCGCGAGCAGCGCGTAGGACTCCGGCACCGTCCGCCGGTGGTAGGTGGCCACGGCCGTCTGCCGGACGAGCACGCGGGTGCTGCGCAGGGCACGGTCGAGCGGGTCGACCAGGTCGACCATCTTGCGCAGGTCGCCCTTGTGCCGGACCCGGAAGGGGGACGACTCCACGACGGAGAGGCCCTCGTCGGCAGCGTCCTTGAGCTCACGGATCAGCGAGTCCGTCGTCCGCGCGTCGGCCAGCAGGGCCATCGCCCGGTCCACCTGGCCGTCGGTCATCACCTCCCCCGCCGCTCGCAGCAGCGCCGAGATCTTGCGCATCACGACCGCCGCCTGCTCTCGTGGTCGCCGCAGCGGCGCGGCCGGCACCACCGTGGCGGCGACCAGGGCCACCAGCCCGCCCACGACGGCATCGGTCCAGCGCGTGAACGCCGCCCCCGGATCGGGCACCAGCGATGCGACCACGATCGACTGCACCGCGGCCTGGGTGACGAAGAGCTGCCCGCCGTCCAGGAGGAACGCCGACGACATCGCCAGGGCGACGATCAGGGCGATCTGCCACCCGCCGGAGCCGAGCCACGCCACCAACAGGTCGGCCAGGAACACCCCCACGGCGACCCCGACGGTGACCTCGGCGACACGCCGCAGCCGTTGCCCGTACGACGTACCGAGGGCCACCACGGCGGCGACCGGGGCGAAGAACGGCGTCGGGTGTCCGAGCAGGTCGGACGCGACGAACCACGCCACCCCGGCAGCGATCGCGCACTGGGCGATCTGCCACCGCTTGGACTCCCAGCGCCTGACGCGCGCCCGGACGGACGTCCGCCCGACGTGCCACATGCGGTCGAGCGGTCCGGCCTCCACGGGCTCGATCCTGCCACGCGGAGGCTCACCTCTGGTGCGCCCAGTCCAGCGCCTGTCGCAGGTCCGCGAGGTCGCGGTACCAGGTGCGCACCTCGGTGCGGCAGCGCACCCGGTCGACGCGCTTGTCGTACTCGCCGCACTCGGCGCGCGCCTCCGAGTCGGTCGGCGGGAAGAGCTCGGTGCCGTCGTAGTGCCGGATCTCGAAGCCGTTGGCGGCGTCGCCGGTCACCTCGACGATGGTGTCGCCCGGCGGCGTCGGCGCCATGGCGAGCGCGGCCACGCCGAACCCGCAGCCGAGAGCGGCGACGATGCAGGCGAGGATCAGGACGGTCAGGTGTCTCATGGGCTGCTCCCGGAAGGTCGGGCACCGGCCGAATCCGGTGCGCCTGCGACGCTAGGAGCAGGTACGGACGCCCACCACCGCGACGCCGTACGTCTGTGGAGACGGTGGTCGGAAGGCCGCCCTGTGGACGGAAAGTGGCGTGCAGACGCGCTCAGGCCGCGAGCTCGACGGAGATGGTCGGGTCGCCGCAGCCGGCGGCGAGCGAGGTGAGCGCACTCCTCTCCGCACTGTCGACGCCGAGCGCCCACCGGTGCTTCACGGCCACCCACTCGCGCAGGTATCGGCACTGCTGCTGGGCGGGCAGCCACTCGGCCGGGTCCTGGTCGCTCTTTGTCTGGTTCACCGCGTCGGTGACGGCGACCAGGGTCCGGTAGTCGCCGAGGTCGTTGGCGTAAGACTCTCGCTTCGCGCTCGACCAGCCGCGCGCACCCGAGTCCCACGCCTCGGCGAGCGGCACCAGGTGGTCGATGTCGAGGTCGGCCGGGGCGTACTGGGAGACCCCGTCGTAGTAGGAGTACCAGCGCCCGCCGGTGAGCGTGCAGCCCGAGCCGACCGTCGGCGCCTCCTCGGCCTCCGCGAGCAGCACCTCGTTGCGGGTGCTGCACCCGTCCCCGTCGGCATCGACCCAGAGCCGGAACAGGTCGCGGTCGTAGCCCGTGCGCACCTCGCTCGCGACCGACAGATCGGCGATCGCGCGGCTCAACGGGGCGGAGTACGTGGCCGCCTGGGCCGCGGTCGGGACCGCGACCAGACCGGTGGCGACCAGGACGACGAGCAGCAGGCGGCGGAGCATCGGACCTCCCGAGTGACGGACCCGGCCTGGCTGGGCCGGTCCCTCGACGGTCGCGTCCGGGTCGCCGTACTCGCAAGAGGGATGTCCCTTGCAGGGCTCCGCGCGGGGGCATCCTTGTGGCGACGGGCACCGGGGTCCACACTCGGACGACTCACCAACGTTAGGGGCGGCGTGGTCTCACTGATCGATCCGACAGGTACGTCGTTCCTCCTCGTCGAGAACCGCAGCATGCCGATGCATGTCGGCGGCCTCCAGCTCTTCGAGAAGCCGGAGGGCGCGGGGCGTGGCTACGGCCGCGAGATGTACGAGTCGATGCGGGACGTCGACGAGATCGCACCGCTCTTCCTCAAGCGACCGCACCGGTCGCTCTCGACCGCCGGGCAGCTGGTGTGGGTCGAGGACGAGCAGTTCGACCTGGACCACCACATCCGGCACAGCGCGCTGCCCAAGCCCGGGCGGATCCGCGAGCTGCTCGACCTCAGCAGTCGGCTGCACAGCACCCGGCTGGCCTGGGAGCGGCCGCTGTGGGAGGCGCACGTCATCGAGGGCCTGCGCGACGGCCGGGTGGCGCTCTACACGAAGATCCACCACTCCCTGGTCGACGGCATCTCGGCGATGCGCCTGGTGCAGAGCACGCTGAGCGACGACATCGACCTGCGCGACATGCCACCGCCGTGGGATGCCCGGACCCGTCGCGGCCGGACCCGCACCCCGCGCCACGAGGACGAGACCAGCCTCGCCGAGATCCCCACCCAGGCACTCCGCTCGGCGCTCGGCATCACCGCCGAGGCGGCAGGCATGCCGAGCGCGCTGATCAAGACCCTCAGCAAGAGCGTGCGCAACGAGACCTCGTCGCTGTCGCTCTACGCGCCGCGCACGATCTTCAACCAGAAGATCACGGCGTCGCGGCGGTTCGCGGCGCAGGACTGGCCGATCGAGCGGTTGCAGGCGATCGGTCGCGCGACCGGGACGACGATCAACGACGTCGTCCTCGCGATGTGCGGCGGCGCCGTACGCCGCTACCTGCTCGAGCTCGACGCCCTGCCGGACGCGCCCCTGGTCGCGATGGTGCCCATCGGGCTCAAGGCGAAGGAGTCCCACATCGCCTCGACCGAGGGCGGCAACGCGGTCGGCTCGGTGATGTGCCAGCTCGGCACCGACCTCGAGGACCCGGTCGACCGGCTGGTGGCGATCCACACCGCGATGCAGGACGGCAAGGAGGCGCTCTCGACGATGACGCCGCTGCAGATCATGGCGATGAGCGCCCTCGGCCAGGCGCCCGCGATCGCCGCCCCGATGCTGCGGATGTCCGGCCTGGTGCGGCCGCCGTACAACCTGATCATCAGCAACGTCCCCGGCCCGCGCACGACCCGGTACTGGAACGGCGCGAAGCTCGTCGGCCACTACCCGCTGTCGATCCCGATCAACGGGATGGCGCTCAACATCACCTGCATCTCGTACGACGGCAACCTCGGCTTCGGGCTGATCGGCTGCCGCCGGACGGTGCCGCACCTGCAGCGGCTACTGACCTACCTCGACGGGGAGCTGGTCGCGCTGGAGCGAGCCGCCGGGGTCTGACGAGCCGTCCTCCCGCGCGCCACTGCGCTCGGCGCCGACCCCCGCGGCGACCACGAGGCCGACGCCCAGGACGCCGAGCAGGTTCGGCACCTGGTGCAGCGCGACGAAGCCGATCACCAGCGCGAACGCCGGCTCCAGCGCCATCAGCGTGCCGAAGGCACCGGCCGTCAGCCGGCGCAGCGCCAGCAGCTCGAGGGTGAACGGCACGACCGGGAGCAGGATCGCCAGCCCCAGGCCGACCAGCAGCAGCTCGGGCGTCAGGTGGCCGACGACGCTCGGCCCGGCGACCAGCGTCGCGGTGACCGCCGCGACCGGCATCGAGATCGCGAGCCCGGCGATGCCGCTGACCTCGTCGCCGACCCGCTGGGTGAGCAGGATGTACGCCGCCCAGCAGGCGGCCGCCCCGAGCGCGAACGCGACGCCCACCGGGTCGGCGGTCCCCGCCCACGGCTGGGTCAGGAAGAGCACCCCGCCGGCGGCGAGCAGCGCCCAGAGGCGGCCGGTGCCGCGGCTGCGGACCACGGCCACGCCCAGCGGGCCCAGGAACTCCAGCGCACTCGCCGTGCCCAGCGGCAGCCGGGCGACCGCCGCCATGAACAGCATGGTCAGGCCGGCCGTGACGATGCCGAGCGCGATGCCGGCCCGCAGCGCCTCACGGCTGAACGTCGACCGACGCGGCCGCACGATCACCAGCATCAGCAGGCCCGCCCAGACCAGCCGGAGCCAGGCGGCGCCCTCGGCCCCGATCTGGTCGATGAGACCGACCGAGGCGGCCAGGCCGAGCTGGACGCAGAGCATGGAGACCATCGCCATCGAGGCGCCACTCCGCGCATTCGAACGGGGCGCTTGAGACTTCATGAAAGCCAGTAGAAGCCACCGCGTCCGTACACGTCCACGTGACTTTGCTGGACATACCGTTCAGCAATCGTGAACGATGCTGCCATGGACGTACGGCGCCTCCGGCTGCTGCTCGAGCTCTCCCGCCTCGGCTCGATGCACGAGGTCGCCGCCGAGCTCGGTACCACCACCTCGGCCGTCTCGCAGGGCATCGCCGCGCTGGCCCGGGAGGTCGGCACCCCTCTGGTCGAGCCGGACGGCCGCCGGGTCCGCCTCACGCCGGCGGGGCACCGCCTCGCCGAGCACGCCGTCACGATCCTCGCGTCGGTGGAGGCCGCACGCCTCGACCTCGACCCGTCCGCCGAGCCGGCCGGGGTGCTGCGCGTCGCCGGCTTCGCGACCGCGATCCGCCGGGCCCTGCTGCCGGCCATGGACGACCTGGCGCAGACGCACCCGGGCATCGAGCTGCTCATCTACGAGTACGAGCCGCAGGAGGCCCTCGACCTGCTCGCCCGCGACGACATCGACGTCGCCCTCACCTACGACTACAACCTCGCACCCTGGTCCTGGCGCAGCGAGCACGAGGTCATCGAGCTCTGGCAGGTGAACTGGGGCCTCGGTGTGCCGGCGCGGGAGCGACGAGCGCCGTTCGCGTCCTACGCCGACCGCGACTGGATCGTGAACTCCCGCAACACCGCCGACGAGGAGGTGCTGCGCACGCTCGCCTCGATGGCCGGGTTCGCACCCCGCGTGCTGCACCGCATCGACGCCCTCGAGCTGGTCGACGACCTGATCGTCGACGGGCGCGGCATCGGACTGCTGCCACGCGGACGCGCCTCGCGTCGCGGGGTGCGCGTGCTGCCGCTGACCGACCCCGTCGTCACGATGCGGACGTACGCCGTGACGCGACGTGGCCGCGACCGGTGGCCGCCGCTGCGTGCCCTGCTAGACCGACTGAGCCTGGACCGCCTCGCCTACGCCAGCTCCTCGTAGCCGCCGCCGATCGTGTCGGCGACGGCCTGCAGCCGGGCCCGGGTGATGTCGGCGACCGTCAGCAGCCCCGCGTTGCGGGCGTTGGAGCCCTCGCGGGTCGGCTCGGCCGAGTTGATGCTCACGCACCGGCGGGTGCCGCCGTCGGCGGCGTTCTGGAGGGCGACCGCGTGCCCCGTCGTACCGCTGCCGGCGAAGAAGTCCACCACCAGCGCGTCGTCGGGCATGGTGCCGAGGATCCGGCGAACCAGCCCGGTCGGCTTCGGCGACTCGAAGACGTGCCCCACCAGCTCCTTGAGCTCGGCGACGGCGGTGTCGGTCGACCCGACCTCCTCGGCGAGCCAGATGGTGCGCAGCTTCTTGCGCCGCCCGCCCGGGGTGTCGCGGAGCAGCCAGTCGCGCTGGTAGACGTCGACCCGGTCACCGTTCTTGCCCTTGACCACCCGGCAGACCACGTCGTCGGGGCGCTCGTCGATGAGCGGCCGGCTCCACCGCCACACGGCGGGCCGGCCGTCGCCGAAGACCGGCTCGATCTCGACCGCGCCGTCGAAGGGCGCCGTGCTGACCCGCCCGCTCTCCGGGTCGCCCCACACGGCGAAGTGCAGGGTGCGCGCGGTGAGCGGGTTGAACTTCTTGTTGGTGTTGCGCAGCGGCAGCAGCCGGAAGCGCCGGCCGTCGGGTGTGGTCAGGTTGAAGTCACGCTCGTCCACGGAGTCCGCACTGCTCGCGTCGAGGGCGGTACGACGGGCGTCCCGGGCGTAGACCAGGACGTACTCGTGGTTGGTGGCGAAGCCCTTGCCGAGCTGGCGGCCCTTCGGGTTGAGGTTGACCACCACCTGGGCGAGCAGGTTGTCCTCGCCGTACACCTCGTCCATCAGCAGCCGCAGGTGCGCGACCTCGTTGTCGTCGATGCTCACGAAGATCGCGCCGGTCTCGGCGAGCACCTCGCGCGCGGCGACCAGCCGGGGTCGCATCATCGCGACCCAGGCCTGGTGCCGGCTGCGGCGCGAACCGCCCTCGCGGAAGTCGTCGCGGTAGGCGAAGTCGTTGCCGGTGTTGTACGGCGGGTCGATGTAGACCAGGTCGACCGGCCGCCCCAGGCGGGCCGGCAGGGTCGGCAAGACGTCGAGGTTGTCGCCCTCGACGAACACGTTCTGCGCCTCGCCCACGAGGTCGAGAGTAGAGACACGCGACTCGGTGATGCCCCAACCTCGCCGAGGGCGACCTACTATCGGGCAGGTGCGCACTCGGGGGACGATCGTCGTAGGGGTGCTGTCGTGCGCCCTCCTGGCGGGCGCGCCCGCCCTCGCCGAGGACTCCGGCCGACCGTCAGAGCGGCAGTCCAGCCAGCCCGACGTACGCCGTGACCTGCACCCGGAGCACACCTCGGACGGCCAGCCCGGCTGGATCGCGCCGCCGCCGACCGGTCGGTTCGGACGCTCGGGTGCGGTGCGCCGCACCGATGTCGCCGAGCACGAGATCGCGCCGGGCGTGACCCTGACGCAGTGGACCCAGATCGACTCCCGCGGCCCGATCCAGGCGCACCTGCTCGCGATCAACACCAGGACGCCCGGCCTGCGGATCGACTACGCCGACTCCGGGACCGTCCGCGGGGTCGCGACCGTCCCCAGCATCCTCAAGGGCGAGAAGAACGTGGTGGCGGGGGTCAACGGGGACTTCTACGACATCGGCCGCACGGGCGCGCCGCTGGGCATCGGCAAGGACCGGCAGCGCGGGCTCCTGCACGGCCCGGTCAGCGGCTGGAACGCCGCCTTCTACATCGCCCACGGCCGTCCCGCCATCGGCGAGCTCCCGTTGACGCTGCGGGTCCGCAGGCACCCGGAGATCAACCTCACCAACCTGAACTCGCCGTACGTGCCCCAGGACAGCGTTGGCTACTACACCCGGGAGTGGGGCGACACCGGCGGCTACGCACTGACGCAAGGCCAGCGCAAGCGCGTGGTCGCCGTCTGGATCAAGAACAAGAAGGTCGTCCGCAAGAGCCACAGGATCCCGTCCAAGAAGGCGATCACGGGCAGCCTCCTGGTCGGTCGCGGCGCCGGAGCGCGGCAGCTGAGGGCGCTCAAGCCGGGCCAGCGGGTCGCCGTGCGCACCCAGGTCGCGGGCAACCCGAAGGTGGTCATCACCGGCAACCACACGCTCATCGACGACGGCATCGTCACCGTGGTCGACAACAAGGTGATGCACCCGCGGACCGCGGTGGGCATCGACAACGACACCGGCGAGGTGCTGCTCCTCGTCATCGACGGGCGCAGCAAGCTCAGCCGCGGCTACACGATGCTCGAGCTGGCCAACCTGATGGCCGACCTCGGCGCCGACGAGGCGCTCAACCTCGACGGCGGCGGCTCCTCGACGATGGTCGCGCGTGGTCGGAAGGGTCGCAACCACGTCGTCAACGTCCCCTCCGACGCCTACCTGCGTCGGGTGGCGAACGCCCTCGCGGTCACCTACACGCCACCGAAGTAGCGCCGCTCAGTCAGGCAGCAGCACCAGCGCCACCGTGGTGATCGGCGCGAAGCACTTCTTGGTCGGCGACGGCAGTACGGCGTGCAGCGCGACGTCGTCGTCGGTGCCCGTGCCCACGACCCTCGTCGGCACCTCGCACCCGACGGCGACGACCGCCGCCGCGAGCTGCCGGCCCTCGGGCACCTCGGCCTTCGCTGCCGCCGCCACGATCTCGCCGCCGAGCTCGTCGTTGCGGAACTGGTCGGCGTACGCCCGTACGGCGGCCGCGTCGGCGAGCGGCGTCGGCTCCGTCGTCACCTCGCCGCCCGCCGACGTGCCGGACAGCAGCGCGACCTGGGTGACCCCGGAGACGCCCGGGTCGAGCTTCGCGTCATCGGCCGTGCCGTCGTCGCTCCCGCAGCCGGCCAGCGCGAGGAGCAGGGCGAGCGTTCCGAGAATGGGTCGCATGACCATGGGACGGTAGCCGGTGCCGCCGGGTTCCCCACCCGTGGCAGGCTTCCCGGGTGCCCCGCTTCAGCCGCGCCGAGCTCGAGTCCTACCGCGACGCCGAGGTGCCCGACCTCGTCGGCCCCGACCTGAGGTTGCTCTTCGTGGGCATCAACCCGGGACTCTGGACGGCCGCGACCCAGACCCACTTCGCGTCGCCCTCGAACCGCTTCTACCCCGCGCTCTACGCCGCCGGGATCATCGAGGAGCCGCTGAGCCCCTCGGACGGGATGACCGACGCCGACCGGAACATGCTGCGTGCGCGCGGCATCGGGATCACCAACATCGTGCGCCGGGCGACCGCCCGCGCCGACGAGCTGAGCAAGACGGAGCTGCGCGCCGGGGCGGTCGAGCTCGAGGCGACGGTACGGCGTACGGCGCCGCGCGTGGTGGCGATCCTCGGCATCACGGCGTACCGCACCGCCTTCGACGCCAAGGCCGCCGTGCCCGGCAGGCAACCCGGCGACCTCGCCGGCGCCGAGCTGTGGGTGGTGCCCAACCCGAGCGGGCTGAACGCGCACGAGACGGCCGCGTCGCTGGCGGTGGCGTACGGCGACGCCGCGCGGGCTGCCGGCGTGATCGAGAAGGGTTGATCTAGAAGGCCTGGTCCTTGCCGAGCACGGTCAGCCCGTCCTCGACCATGAACCCCCGCGCCCGGTCGGCGTCGAGGTCGACGCCGATCTGCGCCCCGGCAGGGATCACGACGTTCTTGTCGAGGATGGCGTTGCGGACGACGGCGCCGTCGCCGATGTGCACGCCGTTCATCAGCACCGAGCCGGTGACCTCCGCGCCGGCGCCGACCCGGACCGCCGGGGACAGCACGGAGCTCTGCACCCGTCCACCGGTCACCACGACTCCCGGCGAGAGCACCGCCTCGTCGACGAACGGGTTCTCGCCCGCGGCCCCCTTGACCAGCTTGGCCGGTGGCTGCGGACCGTACGACGTGTAGATCGGCCAGTCGAAGTTGTAGAGGTTGAAGACCGGCAGCGGCGAGACCACGTCCATGTGTGCGTCGTAGTACGACGACAACGTCCCGACGTCGCGCCAGTAGCCGCGGTCGCGGTCGGTCGAGCCGGCGACGTCGTTGTTCTTGTAGTCGTAGACCGCGGCCTGCTGGCGGCGTACGAACGACGGCACGATGTCGCCGCCCATGTCGTGCTTCGAGCCGATCTCGGTGGCGTCGCGGGTCACCGCCTCCACGAGCGCGGCGGCGTCGAAGACGTAGTTGCCCATCGACGCGAGGACCTCGCCGGGGCTGTCGGGCAGGCCCACCGGGTTGGTCGGCTTCTCCAGGAAGTCGCGGATCTTGGACGGGTCCTCGGGGTGCACGTCGATCACGCCGAACTGGTCCGCCATCTCGATCGGCTGCCGGATCGCGGCGACGGTGCAGGCCGCGCCGCTGGCGACGTGGGCCTTCACCATCTGGTGGAAGTCCATCCGGTAGACGTGGTCGGCGCCGACGACGATCACGATGTCGGGCTTCTCGTCCTTGATCAGGTTGAGCGACTGGTAGATCGCGTCGGCGCTGCCGAGGTACCAGTTCTTGCCGACCCGCTGCTGCGCCGGCACCGGCGTCACGTAGTTGCCGAGCATCGTCGACATCCGCCAGGTCTGGGTGACGTGCCGGTCCAGGCTGTGCGACTTGTACTGCGTCAGCACGACCACCTGGAGGTAGCCGCTGTTGACGACGTTGGAGAGCGCGAAGTCGATCAGCCGGTAGATCCCGGCGAACGGCACCGCGGGCTTGGCCCGGTCCGCCGTCAGCGGCATCAGTCTCTTGCCCTCACCTCCCGCGAGGACGATCGCGAGGACCTTCTTGCGGGAGCCGATAGCCATGGGACCCAACGTAGTTGACCCGAGTAGGTTCGACATCGTGCGAGTCGACGTCCTTTCCCGTGAATATCCGCCCGAGGTGTACGGCGGTGCCGGTGTGCACGTCGCCGAGCTGGTCCGTGCCCTCCGTGCCCGATCCGACGTCGAGGCACACGTCCACGCCTTCGGCGCCCCGCGCGACGAGCCGCTGACCACGTCGTACGCCGACCTCGCCGAGCTGTCCGGCGCCAACGCGGCGCTGCGCACCCTCGGCGTCGACCTCGCCATCGCGGACGGCTGCGCCGGCGCCGACCTGGTGCACTCGCACACCTGGTACGCCAACTTCGCCGGCCACCTGGCCTCGCTCCTGCACGGCGTGCCGCACGTCGTCTCCGCCCACTCGCTCGAGCCGCTGCGGCCGTGGAAGGCCGAGCAGCTCGGCGGTGGCTACGCGGTCTCGTCGTACGTCGAGAAGACGTCGTACGAGGCGGCAGCCGCGGTCATCGCGGTCTCGGCGGCGATGCGCGACGACGTGCTCGCGTCGTACCCCTCGATCGACCCGGCCCGCGTCCACGTGGTGCACAACGGCATCGACACGTCCGACTGGTCGCCTCGCGTGGCGCCCGATCGCGTGCGCGAGCTGGGCGTCGACCCGGACCGGCCGTCGGTGGTGTTCGTCGGCCGGATCACCCGCCAGAAGGGGCTCCCGCTCTTCCTGCGCGCGTGTGCCGAGCTGCCCGGCGACGTCCAGATCGTGCTGTGCGCCGGCGCGCCGGACACCCCCGAGATCATGGCCGAGGTCGAGGGGCTCGTCGCCGGCCTGCAGGCCTCTCGCGACGGCGTCGTCTGGATCGCGGAGATGCTGCCGCGGCCCGACGTGGTGGCGCTGCTGACGGCCGCGACCGTCTTCGCCTGCCCCTCGATCTACGAGCCGCTCGGCATCGTCAACCTCGAGGCGATGGCCTGCGAGACCGCGGTCGTGGCGACTGCCACCGGCGGCATCCCCGAGGTCGTCGTACCCGGCGCGACGGGGCTCCTGGTGCCGATCCTCCAGGCGACCGACGGCACCGGCACCCCGCTCGACCCGGACCAGTACGTCGCCGACTTCGCCTCGGCGCTGATCTCCGTGGTCACGGACCCCGACCGCGCGGCCGAGATGGGCCGGGCCGGGCGGGCGCGTGCGATCGCGGCGTTCTCGTGGTCCGCGATCGCGGAGCGGACCGTGGAGGTCTACCGCTCGGTGCTGTGAGCCGGGCTCACGCGGGACGTCATACGAATCGTGGGCCGGGGGCCTCGATTCGTATGACGTCTCGAGGACACCCGGGAGCCTGTGGATGAGCGCCGACGTCGGTCGTCGATCGGTGCCAGGGTCGTGGGATGGACGAGACATACCGCCCCACGATCCACACCCAGTCCGATCTCGAGGAGGTCTGGCGGCACCTGATGGGGCCCTTGGGCTTCGGGGGCCGAAGCATCTGGATGCTCCGTTTCGACGCCGACCGGCGGCTGATCCCGGTCATCACAGAGATTGCGGAGTGCGAGGGACTACCGGACCCGGAGATGTCGACCGGCCTCGGTGAGATCCTGCGGACTCTCGATGAAGACGATCCGGGCACCACGTTCGCCTTCCTGCTGTCGCGGGCCGGCCACGGCATCGACGACACCGACCGAGCGTGGGGCCGCATGCTGCTCGACATGGGTCGCACGTCCGGCGTACGCATCGAGATGCCACATCTGGCAACCGATGCTGGCGTGAGTCCGTTGCCCCCCGATGAACTCGCACCGCGTCTCACTGCGTGACGGTCGACGCCCGCGGCAACCCCCGCACCCCCGGGACGGCCACCACACACAGCGCGGCAGCGACCCCGACGACGGTCATCCCGACGAGGGTCGCCTGGAGCCCGAACGACGCGCTCACGACGCCCGCCAGCACGTTGCCGAGCGGGATCATCCCGGCACTGGTCAGGTAGTCGTAGCTGGAGACCCGCGACAGCGCGCCGGAGGGGATGTGCTCGCCCAGCGACGTCTCCCACAGGGTGAAGGCACCGGTCACGCACACGCCGGCCAGCAGCTCGAGCCCGGCGATCCCCCAGGTGCCGAAGCCCGACCCGATGAACGCCGCCTGGCACGACGCCCCGACGAGCAGCACCGCCGCCACCCGCAACGCGAAGGTCGGCCGCCAGCGCAGCAGGAGCAGGTCGCCGAGCACGCAGCCGATCCCGAACGCGGCGACGATGATCGCCCACGAGCGGGCGCCGTCGAGCTCCTCCTCCATCAGCACCGGTCCGATCACGAAGATCGCCGGCAGCACGACCACGTGGTACGCCGCGAAGCCGCCGAGGAACGCGAGCACCCACGACCTCGACCGCACCTCTCCCCACCCCTCGCGGAGCGACGTCCAGAAGTGGTCGGTCGTCGCGACCGGGTCCTCCGCCGCCACGATCGCCTCGACCACGCGCGGCCGGAGCGGCACCAGCAGCGCGATCGAGACGGCGAACGTCGCCGCGTCGAAGAGCAGCGCGCCCCCGGGCCCACCGGCGAAGGCGATCAGCAGGCCGGCGATCACCGGCCCCACGATCGACCCGACCGAGTAGGACAGCCCGCGCAGCGCGTTCGCCGGCTGCAGGTTGGTCGGGCTGACCGTGGTCGGCAGCAGCCCGCTGAACGCCGGGGCGAAGAACGCGTCGGCGGCGCCGTACGCCGCGGCGATCACGGCCAGGTGTGCGACGTGCGCGGTGTCCGTCAGCAGCAGGATCGCCGCGAGGACCTGGCAGCCGAGGCGTACGGCGTCCGACGCGATCAGGATCCGCTTGCGCTCCCACCGATCCGCCCACACCCCCGCCGGCAGCGCGAGCACCACGAAGGGCAGGAACTGCGCCGCCGACACCAGCGCCACCTCCGCGACGCCGCCACCGGTCGCGAGCACGGCGAACGGCAGCGCGACCATCGTGACCCGGTCGCCGAGCACGGAGAGGACCTGGCTGCCGAAGAGCAGCCGGTACTGCGGTTCGTCCCGCAACACGGCGGGCAGGCGGATCGTCCTCGACACCGAAGCAGGATGCCCTAGCGTGACCCCTCGTGACCAAGACAATCTTCGTCGTCTGGGGCGACGACCTCGCGACCAACCTGCGGGACGCAGGTCTCCACGCACAGCTCGCCGCGGCCGGCGTACGCCGTCTCCAGGTCAACGCGACGGACGAGCCCGTCGCCGGCGCCATGCGGATCGACCATCTCGACGACCCGATCGGCGGCTTCGTCACGATCTGGGATGGTGACCCCGACGCGGTCGCCGAGGTGCTGCGAACGGTCTCGGCGAGCGTGCACGCGTACGCCGTCGACGAGCGTCGCCGCCTCGACCCGCCGGAGGAGTGGGACGGCAGCCGCGCCGACGCGCTCGCCAACGTGGCCGTGCTCCGCCGCCCCGACGAGCTCGACCAGCAGGAGTGGCTACGCCGCTGGATGGTCGACCACACGGCGGTCGGGATCCGTACGCAGGCGACGTTCGGCTACGTGCAGAACATCGTGCTGGGGCCGCTCACCGCCGACGCCCCGCGCATCGACGGGATCGTCGAGGAGCTCTTCCCGAGCGCGGCGGTCACGGACATGCACGCGTTCTACGGCAGCGGCGGCGACAACGCCGAGCTCGGTCGCAGGATCGACGTGCTGATGGCGAGCGTGGGCCGGATCGGCGCCGACCGCCAGATCGACCTGGTGCCGACCAGCCGCTACCTCTACGAGCTGGGGTAGCTCCGCACGTCGACCACGTTGGGATAGAACGCGACGTGACCGGCGATCGGCGCGACCGCGTCGTACGGCGTCTCGTAGGTCCACACCGCGTTGTCGTGGGTGTCGCCGTCGACCACGAGGCTGTAGTAGGAGGCGTCGCCCTTGTAGGGGCAGTACGTCGCGTGGTCCGTGCGCTCCAGGAGGGCCGGGTCCACGTCGGCGAGCGGCACGTACTGCACCGCCGGGTAGCTCGCCTCCTGCAGCGTGAGGGCCGACGTGGTGTCGGCGATGGTCCGCTCGCCCAGTGTCACGACGACCCGGTCGGGGTTCGGCGTGACGGTGATGGGGTGGTTGGCGTCAGGGATCAGCCGGGTCATATGAAGATCCCGAGGATCAGGACGACGACGAGGCCGGTCACCGACAGCACGGTCTCCATCAGCGACCAGGTCTTGATGGTCTGCCCGACGGTCATCCCGAAGTACTCCTTGACCAGCCAGAAGCCGGCATCGTTGACGTGCGAGAAGAAGAGCGAGCCGGCGCCGACGGCGAGCACCACGAGCGAGGTCTCACCCGTGGAGAGGCCCTCGACCAGCCCGATCATGAGCGAGCTGGCGGTGATGGTCGCGACGGTCGCCGAGCCGGTGGCCAGGCGGATGAGTACGGCGAGCACCCAGGCGAGCAGCAGCACGGAGATGTTCGCGTCGCTGGCCCAGTCGGCCAGCCGGGTCCCGATGCCGGTGTCGACCAGGACCTGCTTGAAGCCGCCGCCCGCGGACACGATCAGCAGGATCCCGGCGATCGGCGGGAGCGCGGCCGACACGATGTCGGACAGCTTCTGCTTGTCCATCCCGACGCGGATGCCGAACGTGTACATCGCGACCAGGACCGAGATGAGCAGAGCGACGAACGGGTTGCCGATGACGTCGCCGACCCGCTGGACCATGTTCTTGGGGTCGTCGATGACGATGTCGACGATCGCCTTGCCGAGCATCAGCACGACGGGCAGCAGCACGGTCGCGAGGGTGACGGCGAACGACGGGCGGGTGATCGACTCGGCGCGCTCCGTCTGCTCGGAGTCGGGCGCGTCGAAGGTGTGCGGTGCCTCGATCGGGACCCAGCGTCCGGCGACGGCGCCGAAGAGCGGGCCGGCCACGATGATCGTGGGCACCGCGACGACCAGGCCGAGGGCGAGCGTGACGCCGAGGTCGGCTCCCAGGTAGTCGATCGCGGTGACCGGTCCGGGGTGCGGCGGGACGAACCCGTGCATCGCGGACAGGCCCGCGAGGGCCGGGATGCCGACGGTGATCAGCGAGACCTGGGCGCGGCGGGACACCAGGTAGATGACCGGCATCAGCAGCACCAGCCCGATCTCGAAGAACATCGGCAGGCCGATCAGGGCGCCGACCCCGGCCATCGCCCACGGCAGCATCCGGCCCGAGGCGCGACCCACAATCGTGTCGACGATCTGGTCGGCGCCGCCGGAGTCGGCGAGCAGCTTGGCGAACATGGCGCCCAGTGCGATCAGGGCACCGACGCCGGCGGCCGTCGTACCGAACCCGGTGGTGAAGGACAGCAGGACCTTGTTGAAGTCCTCCCCCGCGACGATGCCGACGGTGAAGGCACCCAGGATCAGGGCGATGAACGGGTGGACCTTGAGCAGCGTGATCAGGAGGACGATCACCGCGATGCCCGCGAGCGCTGCGGTGATCAGCAGCGCGCCCCCCGCAACCGGTTCGACGGGGTCCATCAGGTCTCCTCGGGCTCGCGGCTCATGTGGTCCACATACCCCTGCACGATGTCGTCGACACTCTGGTCGACGTCCAGGACGATGCCGTCCTCGTCGGGCGCCAGCGGCTCGAGGGTCGCGAACTGCGAGGTGAGCAGCGACGCCGGCATGAAGTGCCCCGGGCGGGCGGCCTGCCGAGCCGCGATCACGTCGCGGGTGCCCTCCAGGAGGAGGAACTGCACGTACGGCGCGTGGTGCCGGATCTGGTCGCGGTACTTGCGCTTCAGGGCCGAGCAGCTCATCACCCCGCCGTCCTCGTAGACGGCGAGCCATTCGCCGACGAGCGCGAGCCAGGGGAAGCGGTCCTCGTCGTTGAGCGCCTCACCGCGGCTCATCTTGGCGATGTTGGCGGAGGGGTGGAGGTCGTCGGCGTCGGCGAACGGCACCCGGAACCGCTGCGCGATCGCCGCGCCGACGGTGGACTTGCCCGAGCCCGAGACACCCATCACTACGAGGGGTCGCATGGGACCCAACCTAGGGCACGGCTCCTCATCCGGAAGCGCCTGCTACGCGGACTTTCGCATCCGATCTGGCAGCGTTGTCGGCGACTCGACGGGACTCCGTCCCGCCTTCGCACCTCCGCCTTGCCAGATACGGCGCGAAACTCCGCTCGCGACGGCGCCGGATAAGGAGTCGCACCCTAGCCGGGTGCGACCTCTGCTGCCTCGGTCGGCGAGTCCGGCGCCGGTGCGGTGGGCTCTTCCACCGGCTCGGCCGGAGGCTGGGTCTCCTCCGCCGCGGGCTCCGAGGGCGAGGTCTCGGCGGGCGGCGCGGTGGTCTCCGCGGGCGGCTCGACCGGTGTCTCGTCGGGTGCCTGCGAGGTGGCCGGCGCGGAGGGCTCGTCGGAGGGCTGGCCCGACGGCTGGTCGGAAGGCGCGTCGGACGGGTCCGGCGCCTCGCTGGGCTCGTCCGGCGCCTGCACCTTGACGGTGAAGGGGCCCGAGACGCTGCCCTCGTAACGGGCCCGGTCGTAGAACTTCCAGCGGTAGGTCGTCGTCTCGTCGGGGCGTACGACGGCCGACGGGTGCGGTCCCGGGGCGACGTCCACGGTGTCCCACGTGCCATCGCCCTGCTTGGCCTCGAGCACGGCCCGGCCGGCCACCGGAGCCCCCGAGCCGTCGACGACGCTGCCGGTCAGGGTCGCCGGCTTCCCGGGCTCGATCGCCTCGTCCGGACCGGCGATCGTCGTCCGCGTCGTGTAGCCCTCGAAGTCGTACGTCGTCGCGGCCGTGGCCGTGCCGATCCGCCAGTCGTCGGTGTTGAAGGCGTTGCCGTCGCAGCCGAAGCCGACCATGTAGAAGCCGGCGCCCTCGCCACCCATGGCCCGGACGAATGCCGGGACACCGGACGACCCGACGACGCCGCCGATCGGCTGTTGGGTGGACATGTCGTACTGCGTCCAGGCGTAACCGCGGCCGGAGACGTCGACCGGAGTCCAGTCGTCGGCCGGTACGGCGAGCGACGTCCGGCCGATCCACATCAGGCTGGTGCCGACGTCCTTGGGGGCCTGGTAGCCGACGTACGCCACTCCGGTCGTCCCGGCGTCGGCGTGCACGGACATGCCCGCGACCGTGGTCGCGGCGACCTGGTCGACATAGCTGACCGACCCGATCGCGTTGCCGCCGAGGAGGTCGAACCCGAGGCTGCGCTTGTTGCCCGGCCGGCCGGGGACGGCACCGATCGTCGGGACAACCCGCTCCGACGTACGCCCGAAGACGGAGTCGCAGCCGACGAGGTTGAGCTGGGCACGGGCGCCCGAGGGAAGAGCGGCGCCCCGGACCACGACGGTCGAGTCACCGGACGCCTGGGCTCCGGGCAGCGTTCCCGCTGCCACGACGGCAAAGGCCGTCGCCACGACCAAGACTCCCCGACGCACGACGCCCCCGTTCTGTGATGGCTCCCGAGCTGCTGCCCACAGGCTACGTCCGATCCGCCGGAGCGGCCCAGGGGTTCCGAAAAAAGGTAAAGCCAGCCTGGTCCCGCACCGGAAACCGGAACCTACTGAGCGGTCGCTTCGTGCACGCGGCATGATGTGACTGTTCACCAAGGAGCCACCAGGAGGTGCCCAGATGCAGCTGGCGCTGTCGGCGGAGGACGCCGAGTTCCGCGACCAGATGCGGGAGTTCTTCACCACGAAGATCCCGCAGGAGATCCGCGACGGGGTCCGCGACCGCCGCGAGCTCGGCAAGGACGCGTTCGTCCAGAGCATGCAGATCCTCAACGAGGCCGGGCTCGCGGTGCCGAACTGGCCCGTCGAGTGGGGCGGCCAGGACTGGACCCCGCTGCGACGCCACATCTGGCACGAGGAGATGCAGCGGGCGTTCGTCCCGACGCCCCTCGCGTTCAACGCCTCGATGATCGGCCCGGTGATCGCGCAGTTCGCCTCGCAGGAGATGAAGGAGCGCTTCCTGCCGAAGACCGCGAACCTCGACATCTGGTGGTCGCAGGGCTTCTCCGAGCCCGACGCCGGCTCCGACCTCGCCTCGCTGCGCACCAGCGCCGTACGCGACGGTGACGAGTACGTCGTCAACGGGCAGAAGACCTGGACCACGCTGGGTCAGTACGGCGACTGGATCTTCACGCTGGTGCGCACCAACCCCGACGTGAAGAAGCAGGCCGGCATCTCGCTGCTCCTCATCGACATGACCTCGCCGGGCGTCGACGTACGCCCGATCGAGCTGATCGACGGCGGCCACGAGGTCAACGAGGTGTGGTTCGACAACGTGCGCGTGCCGGTCGAGAACCTCGTCGGCGAGGAGAACCGCGCCTGGGACTACGCCAAGTTCCTGCTCGGCAACGAGCGCGTCGGCGTCGCGCCCGTGGGCGCCACCAAGAGCTCCCTCGCACAGGCGAAGGAGTGGGCGGCCACGATCTCCGTCGGTGACGGCACGCTGCTCGACGACCCGCTCGTCTCGACCCGGATCGCCGAGCTCGAGAACGAGCTGCTCGCCCTCGAGCTCACCGCGCTGCGCGTGGTCGCCAACTCGGCCGACGGCAAGCCGCACCCGGCCTCGTCGGTCCTCAAGCTCAAGGGCACCGAGCTCCAGCAGGCCGTCACCGAGCTGATCGTCGACCTCGCCGGACCGGCCTCGGCCGCCAGCGGCGCCGGGGACGCCACCGATCTGCCCTGGTGGGCCACGCACTCCGTGCCGGTCTACCTGAACTTCCGCAAGGCCTCGATCTACGGCGGCTCCAACGAGGTGCAGCGCCAGATCATCGCCCGCACGATCCTGGGACTCTGAGGAGCTGTCGAGATGGACTTCGAGTACGACGAGGAGCAGCAGGCGCTGCGGGAGGCCGTGCGCGGCCTGGTCGGCAAGGCCTACTCCGACTTCGAGAACCGTCGCCGCGCCGCGGCCGACGACCCCGGCTTCAGCGAGAAGGTCTGGACCCAGCTCGCCGAGATGGGCATCCTCGGGCTGCCCTTCGAGGAGGCGTACGGCGGCATGGGTGCCGGCGCGATCGAGGTGGGCATCGTCGCCCAGGAGCTGGGCCGGGTGGTCGCACCCGAGCCGTTCCTGACCTCGGTGGTGCTGGCCGGCGGGCTGATCGCCGCCGCCGGCTCCGAGGACCAGAAGACCGAGCTGCTCGGCGCGCTGTCGGCCGGTGAGCTGGTGCCGGCCTTCGCGCACGCCGAGCCGGGCTCGCGCTGGCAGCCGACCGCATCGGCCGTGACGGCGACCGGCTCGGGTGAGGCGTGGACGCTGTCCGGCGTCAAGGAGCCGGTGCCGAGCGGCGTACGCGCCGACGTGCTCGTGGTCTCGGCGGCGCTGCCTGACGGTGGGACCGGGCTCTTCGTGGTCACCGCGGACGCGTCCGGGCTCTCCCGCGACGGCTACGCCACGCATGACGGTGGCCGGGCCGCGAAGGTGACCTTCTCCGAGACCCCGGCGGTCCCCCTGGGCTCGCCCGAGGACCGGGCCGGGGTGATCGCGCGGGTGCTCGATATCGCGCGGATCACCGCGTGCAACGAGGCGATCGGGCTGATGGAGGTCGCGCTCGAGAACACCACGGCGTACCTCAAGAGCCGCAAGCAGTTCGGCGTCACGCTCAACACCTTCCAGGCGCTGAACTTCCGCTCGGCCGACATGTACGTCTCGCTCGAGCTCGCGCGCAGCCTCGCGATGTGGGCCTCGATGGTGCTCGCCGAGGGCTCCGGTGAGGAAGCCGCCACCGCGGCCGCCCGCGCCTCGCTCGGCGTCAGCCGCGCCGGCCGGCACATCGGCCAGGAGGCGATCCAGCTCCACGGCGGCATCGGCATGACGGCGGAGTACAGCATCGGCACCTACACCAGCCGGCTCACCGCGCTCGACCACCTGCTGGGCGACGGCAACCACCACCTGGGCCTGCTCGCCGCCGGTGTGGGCGGGTACGACGAGGTGGACCCGCTCCCCTAGTCCCCTCGTGGGCTGAGTTATCCACAGATCGTCGAACGGTGGTATCCCCGGGCCTCTGGCCCGGGGATGCTGCATTTCATGGACGTCTGCCTCGAACACCCCGCCTTCCGGGCCGCGGTCGCCGATGTGGCGGCGGCGGCTGACCGGCTCCGCAGCGATCACGACCGGGTCTCCCGCCAGGTCGACGTCCTGCTCGACGGTGGCTGGAGCGGCACGGCCGCCTCGGCGTACGCCGAGGGCTGGTCCGAGTGGTGCGCCGGCGCCGAGCGGGTGCTGGCCGGGCTGGTGACGATGGGCCGGCTCCTCGACGCCGTACATGCGGACCTGGGTGAGCGCGACCTCGGCTCGCAGACCGACCTCGCCCGGATCGCGGGGAGGTTGGGCTGATGTTCCGTGTCGATGTCGACCTCCTCGACGAGACCGTGGCCGAGATGGCCCGCTGCGGCGAGGCTCTGGACGAGCTTCTCGCCGAGGTCTCGCGGCGCGTGGACGCGTTGCGCCTGACCTGGTCGGGAGCCGCGGCGCTCGCGCAGGACGAGGCGCAGGCGGAGTGGGAGGCCGGCTTCCGGGAGATGCGCGCCGCGCTGGCGGCGATGCGAGCGGCCGGTCGCGTGGCACACGGCAACTACCTCGACGCCGCGACCACCAACCTGCGGATGTGGGAGCAGGTGTCATGAGGCTGGCGGTGCACGAGCAGGGCTACGCCTCCGCGGTGGAGTCGCTGGTGAGCGGCAACGAGCTGGCCGCACAGACCGCGACCCGGCTGGCCGGACGGCTCCGGACGTACGGCGGGATGGCCGGGGACGACTCGACCGCGAGCGAGTTCGCGGCGTCGTACGACGAGGCGGCGGCCGCGTCCGTCGAGGCGCTGGAGTCGACCGTCGGTGCTTTCGGCACCCTGGGCCGTCTCGTCGAGGCGTCCCTCACCAACCACGCCCACGCCGATGCGCGATCCACCCTGCCCGGGTGGGCGCAGGCGGTGGTGGGTCCGCCAACCGTGGCCGACCGCGCCGTCGGCGTACTGCTGGCGCCGCCGCCCTCCTCGCTCGGCGCCGACTCCGGCGGCCCGGGAGGACCGACCGGGATGGTGCTGGACCTGCTGGCCGACGTGTTCTGGCCGAACGCCGACACCGACCGCGTGCGGTCGGCCGGTGCCGCGTGGACCGCCGCCGGCGAGGCCGTCGGGCTGCTGTCGGCCCACTGCGACTCGGCCCTGGGCGCCCTCGACGGCGAACGCTCCCCCGAGATCCCCGTCGCCGTCGCCGTGCTCCGCGACGTACGGTCCCGGGTCGAGGAGCTCGCTGCCCAGCTCGACGCCCTCGGCACGGCTTGCCACGAGTACGCCGAGCACGTCGACGCCAAGCGCTCCGAGCTGCGCTCGCTGCTCGAGGACCTGGCGCAGGAGCTCGCCCTCGGCGCGATCCTCGCCGGCGGCCTCTCGATCATCTCCGGTGGCGCCGCCGCAGGGGTCGCGGGTGGCGCCGGCGCCGCCCGCCTCGCCGCCGCCGGCTCCCGCGCGCGAGGCATCCTCGACAGCTTGCGGGTGCTGACGGGCGGCACGGCACTCGGTGTGCGGCCGGTTGCGGTGACGGCCGGTGAGATCGGTGTCCGCACCGAGCGGATCAATGCCGCGCGGGTGATGCTGACGGAGCCGGGCCCGATGACCAGGCGAGTGATGCAGCAGCGACCCGGATGGCTTGCCCGTAACGAACACTCGGGGACACATACGCTGAGCGAGCATGTGAGGCAGACCCGGGAGCAACTGCGGTTCCAGATCGAGAGCCGTGGCAAGGAGATGGCCTCGACTTTCACCGACCGCACAAGCGCCGAGGGCACGTTGTCGAATCTGATCGAAGCTCATCAGGGACAAGTGCGGGCCTGGTTGGCAGGCAGTGGGAGGCGAATCAGGTTGGATGGCGACATGGGTTACACGACGGGCCTGACGATGAATGCGTCTGGAGAGGTGAGCTCGGTGACGGGTGTGCGTGCGGTACTCGTGCGAGATTCGTCGATGCCTGACGGGTGGCGGCTGCTCACCGGGTTCCCGCAGCCATGAGGCTCGCAAGCGAGGCGGAGTCGCCAGCACTCTGGCACCTGATGGGCGCCTACCTCCACCAGGACTTCGATCTCTCCGGCACGATCGAGGACAACATCGATCTCTTCACGCAGGAGCCGGCGGACCTGGTTCAGGCTCTACCTGATGAGGTCGATCGCGCACTTCGGGAACTGACCACCGAAGCCGAATTGAAGTCGTTCGTGGGCGAACTCGGCTGCCAGGTGCGTCCACCGGCAGGCCTCACCTACCGAGAGTGGCTCACCCGGATCGCCGACAGAGTCCGAGCCGCGACCGCCTGACCCGCAGGACGTCATACGGACGGAGCATCCGCTTGCTCGCAGCGCATGACGTCCCACGGCCAAGCCCGGGACGTCATCCCAATCGTGGCGTAGAGACCACGATTCGGATGACGTCCCGGGCCGGGCGAGGGGACACCGGACGCCGTCATCGCACGTGCGACGCGAGCCGCAGCATCTCGAACTCGACCTGGCGCTGCTGTCGCTGTCGCATCGCCTGAAGTCGCTGGTGCTTGTCGGTGCTGGACATCGCCTGCCAGGCCTGGCGGCGTTCGTTGCGCAGGGTCTTCATGAGGGTTCCTCTCGGATGGTTGCCCGCCACCCTGGCGAGCACGCCCATCGTGCGCGCGCCCGCTTGGAGCCCACTGGGACCCGGCTTGGAGGCACCTCAGCGCGGCGGGTCCTCGCTCTCCGCGAGCCGCTCATGCAGCCGGTCGCGGACCTGCTCGGGTGACAGCTGCGCCCGCTGGCGCTGGTCGCGCGCGATGATGGCCCCCGACGCGGCCACGCCGGCCACCCCTGCCAGCCCGAGTACCTTCCACAGCTTCACGAGGACTCCTCCATGACAGCGACGCTTCGATGACCATTGCGCTCGACCAGGCGGTCGACCTGACCCGCACCGGGGACCTGTGGCTATTCCGCGGCTCCTCGGCCGCTGACCACGCTATCCGGGTGGTGACCAACGCGCCGGTCAACCACGTCGGGATGGCGGTCGTCCTCGACGACCTGCCGCCGCTGATGTGGCACGCCGAGCTCGGCAAGGGGCTGCGCGACGTGTGGACCGACAGCCACCACCGCGGCGTCCAGCTGCACGACCTGCGCGAGGCG
>Ga0190274_10000283_pt1 | contig 32390 bp, 37 predicted proteins | sample Popmic531T_FD_133002 | JGI IMG/M metagenome (GOLD analysis project Ga0190274, IMG submission 133002) | Populus adjacent soil microbial communities from riparian zone of Yellowstone River, Montana, USA - 531 T | ecosystem: Environmental > Terrestrial > Soil > Riparian zone | place: USA: Montana... | reverse complement strand
TTTGGGTGGCGACGTCGTCAGTCGCCGAAGGGCGACGCTCTACGTGACGTATGCACGAAGCCCAATAGGGCGACTACACGAGAAAGGTGACTCGATGGCGAAGGCAGCAGCTGGCGCCGGCAGTGCGGATAGCTCAGTCGCGGACCAGCTCCGCGAGCTTGGTGTGAGGGGTGTCCTCGTGCAGATGGCCGAGCGCGGCCAGCTCCTCGCCCTGAAGTGCGAGATGCCGCAGTGCTACCACCACAAGGGGCGCGGCGCGTTCGATCAGGTCACGACGCCACGCACCAAGTGGGCCCCCTCGCCCGACCACTACCCGGTCCTCAAGTCGGCCGGCGGGCACCTCCGCCCCGAGAACGTTCGACTTGCCCACATCTATTGCAACAAGCGGGACTATGGATGGCGGAAGCAGATCCGGACGCTGCTCGCGAAAGGCAAGTCCCTCGCCGAGATCGCCGAGGTCTTGAACAGGAAGGGTGTCCCCCCGGCCCACGGTACGAACCGATGGACGGCCGCGATGGTGCGCAAGGCCTACGTGTCCTAGGCCGGCCGTAGAAACACTGCTGCTTTGCGCGATTTGGGAGCGCGCTGACTCCGAGTCGTAAATGCCCGCGCCTCGCGCGAGCGCCGATCATTCATGAAGAAATTGCGCCTGGATGACCTTCGGTCTCTTCACCAACGATTCGGGCTAGGTCCGGCTCGGCTCCTTCGTCCGCCAACCGATCTCAGACCAGTACGCAGGTTCGTTGGTGGCCGGATTCAAGTACCAACCAGGCGGGTTATCCAGGCTGCACCAACGGGGAGGGTTGTCCGGCTGCGCCGGGATCGGTCGTGACGCGTACTTTGTCTCCAATCGCTGTCGCCGACGCTCTTGCGCTCGCAGAGTGTTGTTCCTGAAGAGGGCGTTCAGCATCCAGGCAACGCTCATTGCCAGCCAGAAGGCGCCGGTGCCGTATTTGGCCTCAGCGAGTGCCCAGATGCCGAGGCCGGCGGAGGCCGCGGAAAGGACGATCCCCCCGATGCGGAACTGGCGCGGAGTCATGCTTGGGATGGTACTTCTGATCCGCGGTGCTCGCCAATGAAGCGTGAACTGATCCGTCGTTGCCGCTTTGCGCGAGAAGCATCTGCGCTCCTCAAGAGAACTGCGACCATCCGTCCCGTGCAAATCATCGCTGTCGACTGGTCCGGCAGGGCCAAAGGGCCGGCGGAGTCTCTGTGGCGAGCCGAGGTCCGCGGCGGCAAGCTGACTGAGCTGAGAAACGGGCTCGACCGCGGTGAGCTCACCGCGAAGCTTCTTGGGCTTGGTGAGGCCGAACCCAGCATGGTCATCGGACTGGACTTCGCCTTTTCGTTCCCCGCGTGGTGGTGTGAGGGGAACGGTTGGTCTAGCGGGGAGGACGTGTGGTCTGCCATGGGGCATCAGGGCGAGGATCTGCTTGAAGGATGCGAAGACCCCTTCTGGGGCCGCCCTGGTAAGCGAAATCCCCATCCGAAAGCACGGCTCTACAGGCAGACCGAGAGAAGCGAGGACGCGGTGCGTCCGAAGTCTGTCTTTCAGATCGGTGGTGCTGGCGCCGTGGGCACTGGCTCGATTCGCGGGATGCCGCATCTGTTGACGCTTGCCAAGAACGGCTTCGGCATCTGGCCATTCTCCGAGGGATGGCCGCGCGTGGTGGAGATCTATCCGCGCGCCCTGACCGGTCCGGTCAACAAGGGCAGGTGGTCGGCGCGACACGACTATCTACTCGAGCACTTTCCCGAGCAGCCGAGAGACCTTCTCGAGCGGGCCGCCGGGTCCGAAGATGCCTTCGACGCGGCGGTGTCCGCTTTGGTCATGAGCGAACACGAAGCGGAGTTGCGAGCCCTCGGTCCGCCGGCCGACCCCGCGGACCGAGTCGAGGGGAAGATTTGGCGGCCCCAATGACCCCGGCGCCGCCGCCTCGCGCGACATGCATCCACCGTCTTCCTCCCTAGGATGATCCTCGCGATGGCAAGGCCGGATCGCTCCCTATCGGGATGTTGCTCGGCCGGGAAGGGCGACGACGCGGGCGGGGCGGGCAACTTGTGGCGACGGCGTGCCTTTGGGCGGCACGAAGCCGCGCCCCTGTGGAGCTATAGGTTCCACTCGTGGGAGAGCGGGCTTTCTTTCAGATCGCGGTCGCGCTGATACCCCTGCTGACGTTCGGCGGTCTGCTAGTCAGCCGCCCGGCGGAAGAAAAATGCTCCTCGCCTCGGAAGATACGGGCGGCCGAGCCCTTGGAGGCAATGGGCATCCTTCTACTCGGCCTTTTCGCGGTTGTCGCCGAGACGACCGCTATACGAGGAGCCGTGACCGGGAATACCAGCACTGTCGACCGGCTCATCGTCATTTCGATGATCTACGTCGGCATGATCGCGATCGTGGCGCGCGCGGCGGGGCCGCGATTTGAGCGAGTCTTCGACCTCACGGTTTTCAAGGGAACTGCGTTCGAGCCCAAAGCCCGACGATGGCAACGAGCGATGGGCGTCGGAATAGCGGCGATGGTGGCCGTGACGGCGTTCTTCTCGATTAAGGGTTTGAACGACGCCATTCGCCTCGGAGAGGGCGAATCCCGCTTGCACCGTATTGAACAGGTCGAAGTCCAGATGGAAGCGTCTTACCGTCGTCTAGAGGCAATCAGCCGACGCAAAAACGCGGTCCTGGTGAAAGCAAGAGCACTCGCCGATAAGGGCGCCAATCTGTCGCCAGCCGAGAGATTCCAACAGCGGACCCTGGGAGACGAATACAAAGCGGCCCTAAGAACCGAGGAATTGGAGCTGAACCGGGTCGCGCAACTGGCCGAGGAACAAAAACATCTCTACGAAACCGCGATCCCCTGACCCTGATGTAGGTTTCTAAGGCCACGATAGCGGCCCCGCACCTCGCGGTGATCTGGCTTTAGCCGCCCGGCTCGACGAGCGACGGGCGATCCTCGTTGAGGCACCCGAGGAACCGACGCTCGATCCGCTGCTCGACCTCTTACTCCGACCTGAACGCGGTTCTGCGCCGGCTCGGCACTTCTGCTTCGCGCGAAACGCGACAGCCGTGCTGTCCCGGCGAGAAGTTCGCGTCGAGGAACAGCTTCACGCTGCCGGCGCTACAACTGCCAGCTCGCGCTCTTGCGCAGCGGCTACTGCGTATTTTGAGCGCGGCAAGGACGTCCTCGCGTTCCAGGTAGGGGTAATCGGCCAGCAGCTCGTCAATGCTGGCGCCAGCAGCAAGCTGACCGAGCACCGCGCTAACGGTGACGCGAGTGTCGCGGATGCTGGGCAGGCCGCGCATCCGATTTGGATCGACAGTGATTCGCTTCTGGGCCATAGGTCAAGGGTACGTCGCCGCCCGTCCGCTACCTAGTCTGCGGGGCCAATGCAAGGTGGAATCGACCCGCAATCGACGCTCATCCATTTGGTTTCGGGCTCCCGCGTCGAGCCCAACCCGCCACGTGCAGGACATTCGCGAAAAAGCGGCTGATGGGATTCGAACCCACGACCTTCTGCATGGCAAGCAGACGCTCTAGCCAGCTGAGCTACAGCCGCACGGGCGGGAATTCTACCCTGACGTCGCAGCCGACCGCGCCTCCCTTCGACGGGGCTGGGCGGCCTACTGCTGCCGCTGGCCGAAGTAGAAGCCGGCGGCGCTGCCCGCGAGCCCGATCAGGGGGCTGAGCATCACGGCTGCGACCTTCTCGACTTCATCCGGGGTCAACCACCCCGCCGCAACGCCCACGGCGAGAAAGAGGACTAGGACGACCACGGCTCCGGTCAGCCACTGGGCGAGACGGCCCCGAACCTTCTCCTGAGCCTCGTCGATCGTCCTGGTCTCGGTCGCGACCCGGCTGGGATCGTCCCGGAGCGCCGGATCTTCCTCCGCCACCGTGAGATCGAGCAGATGGTCGCCGTCCCCCTCCTCCGAAGGCTCGGTTCCGCTCATTTACTGAACACGACCTGGCGCAGTGGCTCCTTCTCTTTCTCGATCAGCAGCTTTCCCCCGCCTCGGAGTTCGTCCTCGAGGAACTTCTCGTTCGCGATCGACTGTCGAAGCGCGGCCGTCAGCGTGATCCCGTTCTTCTCAGCGATCTCCCGCAGCTTCTCCACGGTCTCCTCAGGCAGGTTGACCGACATCTTGACCGCCATCATGGCCTCCTAGTTCGTGGGTGAAAATGGGTTGGAATGGAGTGGAATGGGTGGAAGTGGGGTGGATATTAGATGCAATTTGGGTTCTTCGCAAGTCCAGCTGGGCTTCGTGGTCGCTCAGCCGGCCCGTCCCTCCCCCGTCAGACCTCGCCCGGTAGCCTGATCGCAGGTTCCCTTTCGCGACCATGCTCTTCCGCCAGATCATCCACGAGGACCTCGGCTGCGCGTCGTACCTGGTCGCCGACCGGGAAAGCGGGGTCGCCGTGGTGGTCGATCCGCAGTGGGAGGTCGAGCCGTACCGGCGGCTGGCACGGTTGCACGGGGTCCGGATCGGGCACGTGCTGGAGACGCACAACCACGCCGACCACGTCTCCGGGCACGGCCGGCTGGCGCACAGCACCGGGGCGACGATCCACATCCACGAGCTGGCCGAGGCGGAGTACGAGCACGAGCCGTTCGCCGACGGCTGGACGCTGGAGCTGGGCGATCTGCGGGTCGAGGCGCTGCACACGCCCGGCCACCGGCCCGAGCACACCTGCTTCCTGCTCAGTGACGCGAGCCGCGGCGGCACGCCGTGGGCTGTCCTGACCGGTGACTCGCTTTTCATCGGCGACGTCGCCCGGCCCGACCTCGCGGTGGAGCCGCGCGAAGGAGCCGCCGACATCTTCCGCTCCCTGCACGAGCGCCTCATGAAGCTCTCCGACGAAGTGGAGATCTGGCCGGGCCACCTGGGCGGCTCGCTCTGCGGCGGCTCCGGCCTCGACCTCAAGAACTCCTCGACGATCGGCTTCGAGCGGCGCCACAACCGGGCGCTGGCGATCGCCGACGAAGCGGAGTTCGTCGAGGACGCGGTCGCCTCGCTCGGCGACAAGCCACCGAACCTCGAGCACATCGTCTCGCTCAACCGCGGACCGCTGGTCGACGACTTCGGCACGCCGGCGCCGCTGACCCCGTACGAGGTCGAGGCGGCGGTCGCGAACGGCGCCGTGGTGATCGACGGGCGCACCAACGATCAGTTCGACGAGGCCCACATCGCCGGCGCGCTCAGCACCTCCTCCTACGACACGGGCTTCGCGACCAAGGTCTCGCGGGTCGCTCCCGACGGAGCCGAGATCATCGTCGTCGCCGCGTCCGACGGCGACGAGCGCCACGCGGCCGAGCTGCTGGCGGCCGTGGGAATGCGGGTACGCGGCTTCCTGGAGGGCGGGATGACCGCGTGGCGCACGGAGGAGCGGGCGGTGGAGCGAATCGAGCTGATCGATCCGGAGGAGCTGGCGCGGCGGGTCAACGGTGACGAGGCCCCCGTGATCCTCGACGTCCGCAGTGCTTCGGAGTACGCGGGCGAGCGCATCCCCGGCTCGTTGCACATCCCCTACGGCGACCTGGCCGGGCGGACCGCCGAGCTGCCGCGCGACCGGCCGATCGCGACGATCTGCCGCGGCGGCAAGCGCAGCGGCCTCGCTGCCTCGATCCTGCAGCGCGAGGGCTTCACGGACGTCGTCCACGTCGGTCAGGGGGTCGGCGTCTGGCGCAAAGGGGGGCACCCCGTGGAGAGCGGCGCGGACACCGCCGGGGCGGCGCTCTAGCAGCGGCACCGGCTCAGAGGGCCGCGACGGCTTCCTCCACCGGCGTCTCGCCGGAGACGACCTCGAACGTCCCGCCGATCGTGTTGTGAGCCGGAAGGACCGTGGCGAGCACGGCGACGACGTCGGCGCGCGGGATCCCGCCGCGCGGCAGCTCGTTGCCGATCCTCACCCCGCCGGTCGGCGGCTCGTCGGTGAGCATGCCGGGTCGGACGATCGTGTAGTCGAGCCCGCTCGCTTCCAGCTCCCGGTCCGCTTTCGCCTTGGCCCGCAGGTACTCGCCGAACACCCCGCCGCCCTCGGCCGGCGGGTTCCCCGCGCCCATCGAGCTGACGATCACGTAGCGACGCGCCTTCTGGGCGCGGGCCGCCTCGATCAGCTTCACGACGCCCCCGTAGTCGATCGTCCACTTGCGCTCGGCGCCGCTGCCCGCCCCGGCCCCGGCCGCGAAGACGATCGCCTCGGCGCCCTCGACCGCGCCCGCCACGTCGGCGTCGGCCTCGAGGTCGCAGAGGACGGGCTCGACCCCGCCTTCGACCAGGTCGTCGGCCTGCTCGGGCCTGCGGATCAAGCCGCGGACACGGTCGCCGCGCTCGGCCAGCAGCTTGCCGAGCTGCAGCCCGATTTTCCCGTGGCCTCCTGCGATCACTACGTCCATTGCGCCTTTCCTCTACCCGGAACCCCGCAAAGCTTAAGACTCATCAAAACTGGGTAGGCACCGGCGGCTCGCCGAATTCCACCCAGAGGAGGCTCCCCATGACCCGATCCACGCTCGCCTTGGCCGCTGCGCTGGCCGTAGCGATCGCGATACTGGCGCCGAGCGCCGCGTCCGCCTGGGCGCCGGCCGGCTCGGCCGCGGTCCACCCCGGCGTCCAGACCTACACCGAGGGCGGCCAGTGCACCTCGAACTTCGTCTTCCAGGACGCGACCGGCGTCTACCTCGGTCAGGCGGCCCACTGCTCCGGCACCGGCGGCCAGACCGAAACCGACGGCTGCACCAGCGGCTCGCTGCCGGTCGGGACCAAAGTCGAAGTCAAAGGGGCGAGCAGCCCGGCGACCATGGTCTACAACTCGTGGCTGGCGATGCAGGCGAGGGGCGAGACCGACCCCGACACCTGCGCATTCAACGACTTCTCCCTGCTCCGGCTCGACCCCGCCGACGAGGGCAGGGTGAACCCCTCCGTGCCGGGGTTCGGCGGGCCGACCGGCGTCGGCTCGGCCGGCGGCCTCGGCGCCACCGTCTACTCCTACGGCAACTCCTCGCTGCGCGGCGGCGTCACCAAGCTGAGCCCGAAGCAGGGCGTGGCGATCCAGAGCGAAGGCGGCGGCTGGAGCCACGTGGTCGCCACCCTCACCCCCGGCATCCCCGGCGACTCGGGCAGCGGCTTCCTCAACGAGTCCGGCGCGGCGATCGGCGTACTCAGCACCCTGCAGATCGCGCCGCTCCCGGCGACCAACGGGGTCGGGGACCTCGCCAAAGAGCTCGCCTACATGCGCGCCAACAGCTCCTTCGCCGGGGTGCAGCTGGTGCGGGGCACCGAGCCGTTCAAACCCAACCTGGTCGGAGCGATCCTCGGCTCCTGACCCCTAGCTCCCCGCCTCGGAGCCCAGCTCGGCCAGAAGGCCCTGGAGATCCAACGGCCGCACGAACATCTCCACCTTCTGGCCGGGCTGCGGCTGGGGCCACTGCTCGCGCGGGCGGTCCCAGTAGAGCTCCAGCCCGTTGCCGTCGGGGTCGGCGAGGTAGAGCGCCTCGCTGACGCCGTGATCCGAGGCGCCGGTCAGCGGGATGCCGGCCTCGGTGAGACGCCGCAGCGCGTCGGCCAGCGAGCGCCTCGTCGGGTAGCGGATCGCCACGTGGTAGAGCCCCGTCGTCCGGGGCGGTGGCGGCGGCGCGCCTTTCGACTCCCAGGTGTTGAGGCCGAGGTGGTGGTGGTAGCCCCCTGCCGCGACGAAGGCCGCGTCGGCACCGTAGCGCTGCATCAGCTCGAAGCCGAGCACCCCGCAGTAGAAGTCGAGGGCGCGGTCGAGGTCGGCGACCTTGAGGTGGACGTGGCCGATCTCGACGCCGGGGTCGATCGGATCGGTGGCTCGATCTGACACCGGCCGAGCTTAACCGGCGTCGAGCGCCTCGTTGACGAGGCGGTCCGCGTCGGCGTTCCCGGCACGGCGCACGTGCCGGATCGACCAGCTCTCGAAGGCACCCAGCGCTCGTCTCGCCTCCGCATGCAGCTTTTTCAACCCCGCGTCCTTGACCTTGTAGCGGCCTTCGATCTGGCGCACCACCAGCTCCGAGTCGCCGACCAGCTCCAGCTCCCCCGCCCCGTGCGCGGCGGCCAGCTCGATCCCTCGCAGCAGCGCCCGGTACTCGGCGACGTTGTTGGTCGCCTCGCCGATCCGCTCGCCGACCTCCTCCAGCACCTCGCCGTCCGGGCCGCGCACGACGACGCCGATCGCCGCCGGGCCCGGGTTGCCGCGGGCGCCGCCGTCGACGTTGACGATGAGCTTCGCCACTTCGCGTTCCACTGCCGCGCCGCCGCGTCGAGCTGCTCTAGCTCGGTGCCCCGGGCGAGCTCGGCGACCGGTTCCTCCCCTTCGCCGCCGGCAACCCACCACTGGTACCAGGTGAGGTCCCAGGCGACGGTGATCCGCGCCGCCCCCGGGCTTCCCGCGGCGGCCCCGACCGAGACCCGCGGCTCGCCGAGGGTGCGGGTCAGGCCGGCGACGGTGCGCGCCGCCTCGCTGGCGTTGAAGCGGTTGACCGCCGGCCCGAAGCTGTCAGCCGCGGCGGCGATCACCCCTGTTGAAGGTGGGACTTCAGCCGCATCACGGCCTTGGTGTGCAGCTGGGACACGCGCGACTCGGTGACGCCGAGCACCTCGCCGATCTCGCGCAGGGTCAGGTTCTCGTAGTAGTAGAGGGCGACGACGAGCTGCTCGCGCTCGGGCAGCGAGCCGATCGCCTCGGTGAGGCGATCCTTGACCTCGCTGCTGTCGAGCGCCTCCTGCGGGTCGGCGGCACCCTCGTCGGCGATCGTGTCGAGCAGCGAGACCTGGTCCCCGGAGGAGTCCGAGACGGTCCAGAGCTCGTCGAGCGCGTAGACCGAGGAGTTGGCGATCTCCAGCAGCGCGCTCTGCAGTTCCTCCTCGGACAGGTTGAGCTTGGACGCCAGCTCGGCCTCGGTCGGTGCCCGCTGCAGCTCGTGCTCGAGTTTCGCCTGGGTCGTTTCGATTTCGCGGGCCCGGGAGCGGACCGAGCGCGGCACCCAGTCGAGCGAGCGCAGTTCGTCGATGATGGCGCCGCGGATCCGGGTCATCGCGAAGGTCTCGAACTTGATCCCCCGCTCCGGCTCGAAGCGCTCGATCGCGCCGATCAGGCCGACCAAGCCGTAGGAGATCAGGTCGGCGTCCTCGACGTGCGAGGGCAGTCCGGCGCCGAGCCGCCCGGCGACGAACTTGACCATCGGCGAGTAGGCGACGACCAGCCGCTCGCGCGCGGTCGCGTCTTCCTCGTCCTTGTAGCGACGCCAAAGATCGCGGAGCTCGACCTCTTTTACGCCAGTTTCCATGCCTTGCTCACGATTCTATGGTCGGTCGGCTTGGTGGCGTCATGCGCGGGGGTGGCTTGCCGCATACGTGTCACGGAGTCGGGCGGCGTCGACTCGGGTGTAGACCTGGGTGGTCGAGATCGACGCGTGGCCAAGTAACTCCTGGATGGTACGCAGATCGGCCCCGCCCTCGAGCAAATGCGTCGCGAATGAATGGCGAAGTGAATGCGGCGAGACGCCGGCCGCGATCGCCGCTTCCCTGGTCCAGAGGCCGAGGCGCCGGGTGATGTCCGAGTTGGAGAGGCGCAGCCCGCTCTTCGAGAGGAAGAGGGCCCGCTCGTCCGGATCGGTCGCCAGCGCCCGCCGGCCGCGTTCGGTGTAGCGGCGCAGGGCGCGCTGGGCCGGCTCGCCGACCGGCAGCAGCCGCTCCTTGGAGCCCTTGCCGAGCACCCGCAGCTGCTCGGTCTCGTAGTCGAGCGCGCCCTCGTCGAGGTTGACGATCTCCTCGCAGCGCAGCCCGCAGGAGTAGGCGAGCTCGAGCATCGCGCGGTCGCGCAGCTCGAGCGGCGTGTGGGCGGGGATCCGCTCCAGCAGCGAGCGCACCTGCTCGGTGGTGAGGACCTTCGGCAGCTTCTCGGCCCGCTTCGGGCTGGAGACAAGCTCGGCCGGGTTCTGGCCGGCCCGCTCGGTGCGGACCAGAAAGCCGTAGAGGCCGCGGATCGCGGCCAGCTTGCGAGCCACCGTCGCCGGCGCCGCGCCCGCCGCGGAGAGCCCGGCCGCGTAGCGCCGCACGTCGCGGTGGCGGACGTCGGCCGGGCCCGACCCCTGCGCCTCCGCCCACTCGACGAAGCCACCGAGGTCGACCGCGTAGGCGTGCCGCGTCCGCTCGGCCGCCGCGCGGGCCCGCAGATCGCGGTCGTACTCGGCAAGTGCCGCTTCCCAGTTCACGAAAACTGAATTCGCCCTGGGAGCGGCCCGTCCTGCGAGCGGGCGACTATCCGATGAAGATCGGGGTGCCCAATTCGACGCGGTCGTAGAGCTCTTCCACGTCCGGGATCGCCATCCGCACGCAGCCGTGCGAGGCGGCGGTCCCCAGCGAGCTGGTTTCTTCGGTGCCGTGGATGCCGGCGCCTTCGTAGATCGCCATCCAGCGCGCCTTGATCGGGTTCGAGGGCCCCGGCGGGATCGACTGGCCGGCCAGCGAACCGGCCCAGTCGGATTCCGGCACGTTCCAGACCGGGTTTTCTTCCATGGCTTCGATCTGGTAGAGGCCTTCCGGGGTTTCCAGGCCTTCCTGGCCGACCGCGACGGTGTAGGTCTTGACCAGCTTCAGGTTTTCGAAGAGCCGCAGGGTGTAGCTGCCGCGGTCGAGGGTCAGGTAGGACGGGTACTCGGCGGCGACCTCGCTCTTGGTCACCTCCGGTTTGGTCGCGCGGACCTTCGCGACGATCGTGCGCGGGGCGTTTGCGTTCAGCACCGCTTCGTTGAGCTCGTCGGTGAGCAGGTTGTCGCGCAGCTTGCGGCCGTTCTCACCGGCGACGACGACCAGTTCCGCGGAGCTCGGTTCGACGCCGGCGTTCCGCGGTTCGCGGTTGATCTCCGCGGCGACGCGGCGCACGAATCTGTTGATCGCCTGCTCGGAGTACTCGACCTGCGGCGTGATGCTCTCGCTCACCTCTCCGCCGGTCACGTAACGGACCAACCGCCCCGGCAGGCCGCCGTCCTGGCTTTCCGCCAGCGCCTCTTCGACCGCCTCGTCGATGTCGGCGCGCAGCTTCAGCTTGGCGCCGGGCAGCCGCCAGGTCTCGCCGTCGAAGCTGACCCGCAGCGAGTGGCGCAGCGGCACCAACAGGCGCTTGCGCACCCGCGCCGCGGCTTCGTCTTCGTCGAGCCCGCCGACGTCGACGCCGGCGACCCGGATGCCGTCGGCGATCTTGTCCTTCTGCGAACTGTCGTAGGCGTAGGCGACCGCGCCCCCGAGCAGCACGACCAAGGCGACGGCGATCACTGCTATCTGCGTCTTGCGGCCCAACTGGCTTTCCCTCGAGCTCCTCGACTCAAACTGCACCCGGTTTCGAAAAGTTTAGGCATACGGATCATTCGGCCCGTCAGCCTCTCTTCCCTGCAATTTGGCAGTTGCTTCGGTCTTATCGGCAACCGGGCGGATATCTTTCGCCGGTGCGCACCAAGGACGAGGTCCGCGAGGAGGTCTGGAAGGCGATGGAACGCGAGGGTGTCTCGCGCTTCCCCGGCGCCGAGGGCCGCATCCCCAACTTCGCCGGCGCCAAGCTGGCCGCCGAGAAGCTCGCCAACCACCGCGCCTGGAAGCGGGCGCGGACGATCAAGGCGAACCCCGACTCGCCGCAGACGCACGCCCGGCGGATTGCCCTGGAGGAGGGCAAGACCGTGATCATGGCGGTGCCGCGCCTCCGCGACCCCCACCCCTTCCGCGTCCTCGACCCGAAAAAGCTCTCGAAGGCGGCGATGAAAGAGGCGGCGACGATCAAGGGCGCGCTCAAGCACGGCCGCGTGGTCGCCCTCGACGACCTGCCGGAGATCGACTTCGTCCTCTGCGGCTCGGTCGCAGTTAACCTGAGCGGGGCGCGGGTAGGCAAAGGGGGTGGCTACCACGACCTCGAGTACGGGATCCTCGTCGACGCCGACAAGATCGACGACCACACCACGGTCGCGACGACCGTGCACCCGATCCAGATCCTGCGCCAGCACCTGATGGTCACCTCGCACGACCTTCCCGTCGACCTGATCGCGACGCCGCGGGCGGTGATCGACGTCGAGCGTCAATACGAGCGCCCGCGCGGGATCCTCTGGGACCATCTGCAGCCGCCGCAGATCCGTGAGATCCCGGTGCTCGAACGCATGGGGTATGCCTGAGAGCGTCAACGCGAGTGGGCTGCGACACCGTGATGGTTTCGCCGGCCGCGATCCCCGGATCGCCGCCGGCACCGACTACGGAAATCCCGATCCGGAGTGGCAGCGGGTCGACTGGCGCGCGCACCTGCGACGCGTCGAGCTGCCCGGCGCCGCGATCGACTACGTCGAGCTCGGCGAGGGCGAGCCGATCCTCTTCGTTCACGGGATCTCCGGCTCGTGGCAGAACTGGCTGGAAAACCTGCCGCACTTCGCCCGCGGCCGCCGGGCGATCGCCCTCGACCTGCCCGGGTTCGGAACGAGCCCGATGCCGAGCTGGGAGATCGACGTGCCCGCCTACGGGCGGCTGATCCACGACTTCTGCGAGAAGCTGGGCGTCGAGGGAGGAACGATCGTCGGCAACTCGATGGGTGGATTCGTCGCGGTCGAGGCGGTGACCGCGAATCCCGGTCGCTTCGAGCGGCTGGCCCTGGTCTCGGCCGCCGGAATCATCAACACCTGGAATCCCGAGGAGCGGGCCGTGGCGACCGCTTGGGCCTGGAAGGTCTTCGGGCCCCACTTCGCCGATCGGGGTCGCTGGATCGTCACCCACCCGCGGGCGCGGCAGCTCGTCTTCGGACCGTTCGTGCGCTACCCGAACCGGTTGCGGGCCGACCTCCTGTTCGAGCAGATCAAGAGCGGCCTGGAGCGCGCCGAGGGATTCGGCGACGCCCTGCACGTGGTGATCCGCCACGACATCCGCGAGCGGCTGGACACGATCGAGATCCCGACGCTGATCCTCTGGGGCCAGTCGGACCGGGTGGTGCCCCTCGCAGCCGCCCTCAGCTACCACCGGCGCATCCCCCACTCCCGCCTCGAGGTCTTCGAGCGCACCGGGCACGTGCCGCAGCTCGAGCGGCCGACGCGCTTCAACGCGGTGCTGGACGACTTTCTCGCCGAGTAGCGATTCCGATCTTCGGGGGCCTATAGCCCCCCGAACCTCGGAGTCAGTGCGTAATTGCGCCCTTGGCAGCGGACGACACGGTCGCCGCGTACTTGGACATCACGCCGCTGCCGAACGGCGACTCGGGTGCCTCGTACCCGGCGACGCGCTTGGCGATCTCCTCGTCGGAGAGGGCGACGCCGAGGCTGCGGGCGTCGATGTCGACGGTGATCTCGTCGCCCTCGCGAATCGCTGCGATCGGGCCGCCCTTGACCGCCTCGGGGGCGACGTGGCCGATCATCAGGCCCCGGGTGGCGCCCGAGAAGCGCCCGTCGGTGACCATCGCGACGCTCTCGCCGAGGCCCTCGCCGACGATCGCGGCGGTGACCTGGAGCATCTCGCGCATGCCGGGGCCGCCAACCGGGCCCTCGTTGCGGATCACGACGATGTCGCCGGGTTCGATCTGCTGGTCCTTGACCGCGCGGAAGCATTCCTCTTCGGACTCGAAGACCCGGGCGGGCCCGGTCTGCCGGCGGCGCTCGGTTCCCGCCACCTTGACCACGGCACCTTCCGGCGCGAGGTTGCCGCGCAGGATCGCCAGGCCGCCTTCGGGCTTCAGCGGGTTCTCGACCGGGCGCACGACTTCCTGGCCCGGCGCCTCGGTCGCGGCGGCCGCCTCCTCGCCGATCGTCCTGCCGGTGACGGTGATCGCCTCCCCGTGCAGGATGCCCGCCTTCGCGAGGCGCTCGAGGACCACCGGCACGCCGCCGGCCGCGTAGAGGTCGGTGGCGACGAAGCGACCGCCCGGCTTGAGGTCGGCGAAGAGCGGGGTCCGGCGGGAGATCCGCTCGAAGTCATCCAGGGTCAGCTCGATCCCGAGCTCGTGGCCCAGCGCGATCAGGTGCAGGACGCCGTTGGTGGAGCCGCCGGAAGCGCAGACGCAGGCGATCGCGTTCTCCAGTGACTCGCGGGTGATCACCTTGCTCGGCGTGATGTCGTCGGCGAGCACGCGCAGCACCAGCTCGCCGATCCGCTCGGCGACCGTCGCCTTGTCGTCGTCTTCGGCCGGGACCATCGCCGAGCCGCCGGGGCTGATCCCCAGCGCCTCGAACGCGCAGGCCATCGTGTTGGCGGTGAACTGCCCGCCGCAGGCCCCGGCGCCGGGGCTGGCCACGCCCTCCAGCTCGCTCAGTTCCTCGTCGGTCATCTCGCCGGCGTTGTGTGCGCCGATCGCCTCGAAGATGTCGAGGATGGTGACGTCGCGGCCGTGCCAGTGGCCGGGGGCGATCGAGCCGCCGTAGAGCAGCACCGAGGGTACGTCGAGCCGGGCCAGCGCCATCGCGCAGCCCGGGATCGTCTTGTCGCAGGCGCAGAGGGCGACGATCGCGTCGAACTGGTAGCCGCGCGCCATCAGCTCGATCGAGTCGGCGATCACCTCACGGCTGACCAGCGAGGCCTTCATGCCCTGGGTGCCCATCGTCACGCCGTCGGAGACGGCGACGGTGTTGAACTCCATCGGCGTTCCACCGGCCGCGCGCACCCCCTCTTTGACGTGCTCGGCGAGACCGCGCAGGTGGAAGTTGCAGGGCATCGCCTCGGTCCAGGTGTTGGCGATCCCGATCGTCGGCCGGCTCAGCGCGTCGTCGTCGAACCCGATCCCCTTCATGTAGGCGCGCGAGTGGGCGCGGTCGGGGCCGTCGAAGACGGCCGCCGAGCGCGGGCGCGGGAGCCTGGTCGCGGTGTCGCCTTTGGAGCTCACGGCACGAAATCTACTGACGGCGCCCAGCGGCGAGGCCGAAGACGTCGACGGGCCCGGCCCCGGCGCCGAGGCCCCGGAGGCCGTTGCCGACGGCTTCTGAGGCCACCGCGCGAGCCTTGCGGGCCGCCTCGAGCGGCTCGTCACCGTGCGCCAGGAAGGCTGCCAGGGCGGCGGAGTGAGTGCAGCCGGAACCGTGCGCGGCGCCGTCCGGGTGGCGCTCGCCGGGGATCTCGACGACCTGGTCGCCGTCGAAGAAGAGGTCGACGAGACCCTCGCTGTGGCCGCCGGTCACAACCACGGCCTTCGGCCCCCCCAACTCCTTCGGTCCCAACTCCAGGACCGCGCGCGCCAGCTCCTCCTGGGTGGCCCCCTTGTCCAAACCGGTCAGCTCGCGGGCCTCGGGCAGGTTGGGAGCGACGATCGCGCAGCGCGGAAACAGCACATCGACGAGCGCCGCCTTCGTCTCGTCGTCGATCAGCGCCGCTCCGCTCTCGGCCACCATCACCGGGTCGACCACCACGGGCGCGCCCGCGAGTCCAAGGTAGGTGAGCCCGACCGCGATCGCATCGATCGTCGCCGCCGAGCCGACCATGCCGATCTTGACCGCGTCGGCGCCCATATCCTCGGCGATCGCCAGCATCTGGCTGAAGACCATCTGCGGCGATACCGCCTCCACCCGCTCGACCGCGCGGGTGTTCTGAGCGGTGATCGCGGTGATCGCGGTCATCCCGTGCACTCCGCACCGCGCGAACGCCTTCAGGTCGGCCTGGATGCCGGCGCCGCCGCCGGAGTCCGAGCCGGCGATCGAGAGAACGGCGGGTACTGGTCTGGTCCTCATGCGGGGCAGCCTAGATGGCGGAGGTCGCGGGAGACGAGAGCAGGGTCCGGGAGTAGACGCCCATCGTCGAGCAGGTGACGTAGCGCAGGAGCTCGAGGCGGGCGAGGGCGGCGGCGGCTTCGGGGCCGGAGAGGTCGACGGCGGTGGCGACGGCGTCGCAGGTGTCCGCGCCGCCCTCGACGGCGGCCAGTACCGCGGCGAGATGGGGGTCGAGCGGCGGGCCGCAGCGGTCGAGCTTGCGGGCGCCGGCCCCGAGCATCGCGTCGAGGACGTCTTGGGCGTCGCGGACGACGCAGGCGCCGCCGGCCAGCAGGTTGTTGGGCCCGGCCGAGGCGCGGGAGGTGACCGGACCGGGGACGGCGCCGAGGTCGCGCCCCAAGTCCGCCGCGAGGTCGGCGGTGATCAGCGAGCCCGAGCGCGCGGCGGCCTCGACGACGACGGTCATCCCGGACAGCGCCGCCATGATCCGGTTGCGGGCGGGGAAGGTCCAGCGCCAGGGTGCGGCGCCGGGCGGGAACTCCGAGATCACCAGGTCCTCCTCGCAGATCCGGCGCCAAAGCGAGCGATGGGCCGCCGGGTAGGCGGTGTCCGGGCCGCAACCGAGCACCGCGATCGTGCGCCCCGCGTCGACCGCGCCGCGGTGGGCGCAGGCATCGATGCCGAAGGCGAGGCCGCTGACCACGACCATCCCGGCCGCCGCCAGCTCCCGCCCCAGCTCGCGGGCGACCTCGCGGCCGTAGGAGGTCGCGCGCCGGGAGCCGACGACCGTCACCGCGCCGAACGGCTCGAGGCCGGCGAGGAGATCGGGATCGCCGCACCCGACGAGCGCCCAGGGCGCATCCGCGGCGTCGCGCAGCCCCTCCGGGTAGAGGTCGTCGTGGCGGCAGCATGCCCAGCACCGGGCCGCGACCAGCTCCTCCCGCAGCTGCCGCTCCGAAAGCTCCCGGACCCGGCCGAGCAACTGCCGGGCGACTTTCGGCGCCGCGACCTCGACCAGGTCCTCGTTGGAGAGCCGCAGGAGCTCGGGCGAGCGGGAGCCGGGCTCGCCGGTCGCGATCCGCTCGACGTAAGGACCGAGCAGGGCGAGCAGCCGGGAGCGGCGCAGACAGTCCGCGCAGGCCCGGGTGAACTCCCTACCCACGGTCCCGCCTCCGCAGCTGCAGGGCCTGGGCCATCTGCTCCTGGCCGATCGTCTCGACGCCGTCGAGGTCCGCGATCGTCTGAGCCAGCCGCAGCGCCCGGTCGTGGGCGCGGCCGCTGAGCCGCTGCCGCGCGTACAACTCCGCCAGGAGCCCTGCCGCATCGCTGCTGAGCGCGCACTCCCGAGCCTCGGCGGGCGTCATCTCGGCGTTGCAGCGGCCGGGCCCGAGCCGGCGCTCCTGCCGCTCCCGGGCGGCGCAGACCCGCTCGCGCACGTCGGCGGAGGCCTCTCCGGGAGCGCCGCCGATCTCGGCCGCGCTCGGCTGGCGCACCGCGGCGAGGATGTCGATGCGGTCGGCGAGGGCGCCGCTCAGCCGGCCCTGGTAGCGCTGCACGGCGATCGGCGCGCAGCTGCAGTCGGGATCCGCTTCGCCTCGTCCGCACGGGCACGGGTTCGCGGCCGCGACGAGCATGAAGCGGCAGGGCAGCGTGCGGGTGCTCGAGGCGCGGGAGATCGAGACCTCGCCGGTCTCGAGCGGCGCCCGCAGCGCCTCCAGGGCGTCGCGCCGGAACTCGCAGAGCTCGTCGAGGAAGAGGACGCCGCGGTGGGCGAGCGTCGCCTCCCCCGGCCTCGGCGGCGTCCCCCCGCCGACCAGCCCGCCCGGGCTGATCGTGTGGTGGGGTGCCCGGAACGGCCGGCCGCCGGACAGCGAGTCGCCGAGCCGGCCGCAGGCGCTGGCGATCCGCGCCACCTCGAGCGCCTCGGCCGAGGCCAGCGGGGGCAGGATCGAGGGCAGCCGGCCGGCCGCGAGCGACTTGCCCGCCCCCGGCGGGCCGATCATCAGCAGGCTGTGGCCACCGGCCGCCGCGACCTCGAGCGCATGGCGCAGGTGAGGCTGGCCGCGCAGGTCGGCGAGGTCCGGACCGCCGGCCACCGAGCCGGGCCGCAGCGACAGTGCCTCCGGACGGCGGGGCTCCCACTCGCCGGCGACCAAGGCCGGGAGGTGGGTGAGGCTGTCGACCGGGATTACGTCGATTCCTTCGGCAAGCGCCGCCTCGGGCCCGTTGTCGCCCGGAACGAGGATCGCCTCGGCGCCCCCCTGCCGCGCCGCCTCGGCGATCGCCAGCGCGCCGTTGACCGCGCGGATCGAGCCGTCCAGCGCCAGCTCGCCGACCATCGCCACCCGCGACAGGGCCTCCCACTCGAGCTGCCCGGCGGCGCTGAGCAGCGCCGAGGCGATCGCCAGATCCATGCCCGGCCCGGCCTTGCGCAAACTGGCCGGCGCGAGGTTGACGACGATCCGCCGCAGCGGGAACTCGAAACCGCAGTTGGACAGAGCCGCGCGAACCCGCTCGCGCGCCTCCCGTACCGCGGCGTCCGGCAGCCCGACGATCTGGAAGCCGGGCAGGCCGCGATGGACGTCCACCTCGACCCGCACGGGGCGGGCGGCGATGCCGTCGAGGGTGAAGGTGTGCGCCGTGGCAAGCACGGGGACGACGCTAGAAAGCGAGAGCCGACGCGTGGCGCGCAGCGTGCAAATTCTTCGCGGCGGAGGTGGGGAGACTTTGCCACGCCCGGCGACTTGGTCCCTTGACCGTGACCGTCGCCCGCCAGAGAACCGGCCGCAGGGCCGAGGAGCTCGTCGCCCAGCGGCTCGCCGCCGGCGGCTGGGAGATCGTCGAGCGCAACGCCCGCACCCGCCACGGCGAGCTCGACATCGTCGCCCTCGACGACACGACGCTGGTCTTCGTCGAGGTGAAGGCGGGGCGGGCCGGCGGCGCCTCCGGCCCCGAGCGACCGGTCCTCGCGGTCGATGCCCGCAAGCAGCGCCGCGTCCGCAGGCTAGCCACGGCCTGGATGGCCGAGCGCCGCCATCTCCCCCGCTACACCGGGATCCGCTTCGACGCCGTCGGCGTCACCTTCGACCGATCGGGCCGGGTGCTCGACATCGAGCACCTCCCCGGCGCGTTCTAGTCGGCGAGCTTCAGCTGGGAGTAGGCGACTGACTGGAACGAGCGGCGGTGCAACGGCGAGATCCCGATCTGCTCGATCGCGGCGCGGTGCTCGGGGGTCGAGTACCCGACGTGGTCGTCGAAGCCCCAGCCCGGGTGTTCGTCGGCCGCTTGGCGCATGTAGCGGTCGCGGGTGACCTTGGCGAGGACCGAGGCGGCGGCGATCGCGGCGCTGGTCCCGTCCCCTTCGATCACGGCGCGGTGTGGGACCGTGCAGCGGCGCAGCGCGAAGCCGTCCGAGAGGCAGACCGCCTCGGGCGGCGGTTCGAGCCGTTCCAAGGCCACCGAGAGAGCTTCGATGTTGGTCACGTGCAGCCCGCGCCGGTCGATCCCCGCCGCCGAGCGCACCACGACGCTCACCCGGGTCGCCGCCCGCAGCACGCACGGGTACATCTCCAGCCGCCGCTCCTCGGTCATCTGCTTGGAGTCGTGCAGGCCGCCGAGCAGGCGGCGGTCGGAGTGGGACAGCTGCTCGTAGTCGATCAGCACCGCAGCCGCCACCAGCGGCCCGGCGAGGCAGCCCCGGCCGGCCTCGTCGGTGCCGGCCACGAAGCGGCTCCGCAGGCCCCGGTCGAAGGCGAACAGGCGGCGGCTGCGCGCCAGCCTGCGGCGGTGGGTGGCGGGCTTAGAAGATCCCGATGCGGTCGGGGGGCCAGTAGGTGGCAAAGGCCTTACCGATGAGCCACTCGCGCGGGACGGGTCCCCAGAAGCGGCTGTCGTCGCTCGCTCCACGATTGTCGCCCATCATGAAGTAGTGGTCGGGTGGAATCGTGATCGTCCGCGGCAGGTTGCAGGCAGGGGCGCTGCCGCAGGGCATGATGTAGGACTCGTCGGCCTTTTCCTCCCCGTTGACCACGGGGTGGCCGTTGCGCACCGAGAGCCTGTCGCCCGGCCCGGCGACGATCCGCTTGATGAAGTTCTGATCCGACCGCTGCTTGGTCGGCTCGGGGCACGGTTCGCCTGCTTTCTCGATGACCCCGCATTCGGTGCCGTTGTCGGCGCCGACCGGTGGGTGGAAGACGACGATGTCGCCGACCGACGGGTCCTTGAAGTGGTACATGAAGCGGTTGACCAGAACCCGCTGGCCGACGTCGAGCGTCGGCTCCATCGACTCGGAAGGGATCTGGTACGGCTTGACCAACCAGGCCTGGATCGCCAGTGCCAACCCGATGGCCAGCGCGACGATGACGACCAGCTCGACGAGACCGCCCGCCGTGCCCTTTGGTTTCGGGATCGACGGTTTCAGGCCGGATCCTCGTCGGAGTCGCCGGACTTCTCCTGCGACCCGTCCTCGGCATCCTCTGACGCTGCGCTGTCCTCGGTCTCCCCGGCCGCGGGCGCCTCGGCGTCCGTGTCCGCCGCTGCCTCGTTCTCGGCCGCCGGCTCCGGCTCCGGCGCCTCGTCGGTCTCGGCCTCCGTGGCCTCGGCCTCCGGCGCATCGCCCTCAGGGGCCTCGGCCTCCGGCGCCTCCGCGGCCTCGGCCTCCTCCTGGGTCACGCCCTCGGCATCGACCGCCTCGGCCGCGGCCGGAGCGGAGACCATGTCCTCGTCGATGCCCCAGCGCCGCTCGGCCACGCGGGCGGCCTTGCCGATCCGGCCCCGCAGGTAGTAGAGCTTGGCGCGGCGCACGTCGCCGCGCGCCGCCACCTCGAGTTTCTCGATCTTCGGCGAGTGCAGCGGGAAGGTCCGCTCGACGCCGACCCCGAACGACTGCTTGCGCACCGTGAAGGTCTCGCGCACTCCCGAGCCCTGGCGCCGCAGCACGACGCCCTCGAAGACCTGGGTGCGCTTGCGGCTCCCCTCGATGACCTGGAAGTGGACGCGGACGCGGTCGCCTGGCGCGAAGGAGGGCAGGCCCTTCCTCAGCTGGTCGCGCTCGATGCTGTCGATTACGGAGCTCATCGCGAGAAAAAACCGCCGGACCCCGGTGCGGGGAACCGCGCGGTGGCGGAATGGTAGCTACTCGGCGTCCGACTCGAACTGCTCGGCACGGATGCGGCTCTGCTCGAGCCGCCACCGGCGCACCTTCTCGTGGTCGCCGGAGAGGAGGATCTCCGGCACCTCCCAACCGCGGTGGACCGGCGGGCGGGTGTAGTGCGGGTACTCCGGCATCCCCTCCAGCGTCTGGCTGAACGACTCCTCGACGGCGCTGTCCTCGTGCCCCAGTGCCCCGGGCAGCTTCCGCATCAGGACGTCGGCGACGACCATCGCCGGCAGCTCCCCGCCGGCCAGGACGTAGCGCCCGATCGAGAGCTCGTCGTCGGCGAGGTGCTGGTGGATACGGTCGTCGAACCCCTCGTAGCGCCCGCAGAGCAGGGCCACGTGCGGCTCCCTGGTCAGCTCGTCGGCGATCTCGTCGTCGAGCAGCCGCCCGGTCGGCGAGAGCAGGACGATCCGCGGCTTCTCGGTTTCGCCGTAGGCCGCCCGCAGCGCCGCGTCGACCACGTCGACCCGCAGCACCATCCCGGCCCCGCCCCCGTATGGCGAATCGTCCACCTGCCCCGCGGTCAGCGGCGTCGTATCCCGGTAGTTGAAGAACCGCAGCTCGTTCCCTTTGAGGATCGCGTTCTGCACCGACCGCTGCGTGCGGAACCAATCGAACGCCTCGGGAAAGAGAGTGAATATGTCCAGCTTCATGAGCTGAGCGCTCCGGTCGGCCGGAACCTCAATCGAGAATGTCGACGATGACGCGGCGGTCGATGCGAACCGCAGCCGCCTTGGCAATCGTGCGAATCGCGTTCGCCACGCGACCGTTTTTGCCGATCACCCGCCCGAGGTCATCCTCGGCGACGGTCACCTCGTAGATCAGGTCGCCGTCCTCTTCGAGCTCCTCGACGACCACGGCCCCCGGGTCCTCGACCAGAGCCTTGACGAGGAACTCGATCAGCTCCGTCACGGCGCCTGCCCGCCTAGCTGCCGGAGGCGGCGATGCCCTTGGTGCGCAGCAGCCCGGCGACCGTCTCGGAGGGCTGGGCACCGTGCTCGAGCCAGTGGCGGGCGCGCTTCTCGTCGATCTCGATCAGCGAGGGCTCGGTCTGCGGGTTGTACTGGCCGATCGTCTCGATCGTCCGACCGTCGCGCGGCGAGCGTTTGTCGGCGACGACGATCCGCCAGATCGGGTTCTTTTTCGAACCCACCCTTCTAAGTCTGATTCTGACTGCCATAGGCCGGCGCAGGTTACAGGACTAACGCCTGCGGATCTTCGGGCGTGGCGCTCCGCCGCTCATCTGCGCCAGCTGCTGCATGTCCGGCATCTTGCCGCCGACCATCGAACGCATCATCTTGCGCATCTGGTCGAACTGCTTGGTCAGCTGCTTGACCTGCTGCACTTTCGTCCCGGAGCCGTTGGCGATGCGTTTGCGGCGCGAGCCGTTGATCAGGTCCGGGTTCGCCCGCTCGGCCGGGGTCATCGAGAGGATGATCGCCTCGACCCGGTCCAGCTCGCCCTCGTCGACGTCGGCGTTCTTCAGCTGTTTCATCGCCCCCATCCCCGGCAGCATCCCGATCAGCCCGCTCAGCGGCCCCATTTTGCGGACCTGGCGCATCTGGGTGAGGAAGTCCTCGAGCGTGAACTGGTCCTTTTCGAGTTTCTTCTGCAGGTCCTGGGCCTGCTGCTCGTCGACCTGCTGCTCGGCTTTCTCGATCAGGCTGAGCACGTCCCCCATGCCGAGGATGCGCTGGGCCATGCGGTCGGGGTGGAACTTGTCGAAGTCCTCGAGCTTCTCGCCGGTCGAGGCGAAGAGGATCGGCTTGCCGGTCACCGCTTTGACCGAGAGCGCCGCGCCGCCGCGGGCGTCGCCGTCGAGCTTGGTCATCACGACGCCGTCGAACTCGGCCACCTCGGCGAAGGTTTCGGCGACCCCGACGGCGTCCTGGCCGGTCATCGCGTCGACGACCAGGAGCACGTCGTGCGGCTTGGTCTTCCTGCGAATCCGCGCCAGCTCGGACATCAGCTCCTCGTCGACGTGGAGGCGGCCGGCGGTGTCGACAATCAGCACGTCGCGGCGCTCGGCGCGGGCTTCGTCGAGTGCCCAGGAGGCGATCTCGACCGGGTCGGCGTCGGTTCCCCGCTGGTAGACGTGGGCGCCGGCGCGCTTCCCGACCGTGACCAGCTGCTCGACGGCGGCCGGCCGGTAGACGTCGCAGGCGGCGAGCGCCACGTCCTTGCCTTCCTGGCCGAAGAACTGGGCGAGCTTGGCGCAGGCCGTCGTCTTGCCGGAGCCCTGCAGGCCGGCCATCAGGATCACGGTCGGGCCGCTCGGGGCGATCGCCAGCTCGCGGCCGCTGCCACCCATCAGGCCGGCCAGCTCCTCGTTGACGATCTTCACGACCTGCTGGCCGGGATCGAGGCTCTCCAGCACGTCGGAGCCGAGGCAGCGCTCCTTCAGCGTCCTGGTGAAGGTTTTGACGACTTTGAAGTTGACGTCGGCCTCGAGCAGGGCGAGGCGGATCTCGCGCATCGCCGCGTCGACGTCGGACTCGGTCAGCTTGCCGCGCGAGCGGACGTCGGAGAGGGTCCCCTGGAGGCGCTCTGAGAGCTGGTCGAACATGGCGCCCAGCTTAGAGGGCTGCTGGGGGAGGGATCCGGTTGTGCCCTGGGCGAATTCAGTCGCGCACCCTTCGGGTGCTGCTCCCTATGTCGCTGCCCGCCTATGGCGGGCAAACATCAGATTGCATTTCGCGGCCTTCGGCCACATTCGCCCAGACCACAACCGGATCCCTCCATCGACACTCCGCTTCAGGACGGCAACGCTCGCCCTCAGGACGCCGAGGGCGAAAGCTGAACTACTGCTGCGGGCAGAGCGGCCCGTGGTGAACCGCTCCGAACCTCGGTGAGCGCTCGTTGGGAGGGTGGCGGTACCCCCTCCCCGGGAATGTCGCCGAACGGCGGCGATATGCAATCTGTCTATTGCGCGACCTTTAGGTCGCGCTCCAGCATCCGGAGCAACGCGCCCATAGGGCGCGGAGCGACAAATTCACGGGGAGGGGTACCGCCACCCTCCCCCACGCCTACTCTCCGAGCAGCGCAGCCGCGTACTCGGCGGGGTCGAAGGGGCGCAGGTCGTCGAGGGTCTCGCCGACCCCGATCAGCTTCACGGGGATGCCGAGGTCGGAGGCGATCGCCAGCGCGATGCCGCCCTTGGCGGTGCCGTCGAGCTTGGTGAGGACGACGCCGTCGACCTCGACCGCCTCGGAGAAGACCTTCGCCTGACGCAGGCCGTTCTGCCCGGTGGTGGCATCGATCGAGATCAGCGTCTCGTGCGGCGCCTCGGAGATCTGCTTGGCGATCACCCGCCGCACCTTGGTCAGCTCGTCCATCAGGTTGCCCTGGGTGTGGAGGCGGCCGGCGGTGTCGACGATGACCACGTCGGCGCCCCGGGCACGGGCGGCGGAGATCGCGTCGAAGGCGACCGCGCCGGGATCGGCGCCTTCCTCGCCGCGGATCAGCTCCGCCCCGGCCCGCCGCGCCCACTCGGCGAGCTGCTCGGCCGCGGCGGCGCGGTAGGTGTCGCCGGCGGCGAGGACGACGGAGAGCCCCATCTCCCTGCTGAGGTGCCAGGCGATCTTGCCGATCGTCGTCGTCTTGCCGGTCCCGTTGACGCCGACCATCATCAGGACCGCCGGCTCGCCCTTCAGGTCGATCGGCGCGCGCCCGGTCGAGGCGACCTCGGCGAGGATCTCGATCAGCCGGTCGCGCACCGCGGCGCCGTCGGCGGGGACGGCGCCGGAGTCGACCTCGTGCTCGAGCCGCTCGACCACCGCCGCGGTGGTCGGAGCGCCGACGTCGGCGAGGATCAGCGCCTCCTCCAGCCGCTCCCAGGTCTCCTCGTCGATGCGGTCGAAGAGGCTCGCCGAGATCTCCTCGGTCAGCGCCTGGCGGCTTTTCGAGAGGCTCTCGCGCAGGCGGCGGAGGACGCCGCGGCGCTCGGGCTCGGACTCAGCCTCCGCCGAGGCGTTCGCGCTCGCGCGCGAACCGAGGTCGATCGTCTCCTGCCAGGTCGTTGCCATCGCTGGCCGGAGAGGCTATCTGCGCGGCGGTCGTGAGCTCCTCGACCGAGGCCGCGAGGTGGCCGACGATCCGCTGCGCGTCGGGGACCGAGTCGGGGTCGGCCAGCAGCCCGAAGCCGACCTGGCCGTTGTAGCTGAGGATCGCGATCGCGAGGCCGTGGTTCCTGGCGAGAAAGCCGATCGGGTAGACCTCGGTCAGCTCGCGGCCGAGCACGTAGAAGGGCACCTGCGGCCCCGGAAAGTTCGTCACCAGCAGGTTGAAGAGCCGGGTCGAGAAGTTGATCGCCGCGGTCGGCGAGAGCAGGAGCGGGGGCGCGAAGTCGCGGAACCAGTCGTTGAGCCCCCAGATCGCCTCCGCCCCCAGCGGCTGCTTGGAGGCCTTGAGCGCGTCCATGGCGGCGGAGACGGCACCCAGCCGCTCAACCGGGTCGGCGACCCCGACCGGCAGCGGACCCCGCATCGCGGTCAGTTTGTTGCCGAGCTCGCCGTGCTCGTTTTCGGTCCGGATCGAGACCGGCACCAGCGCCTTCAGCTCCAGTCCGTCGACGGCGACGTCGCGCTCCAGCAGCCAGCGGCGCAGGGCGCCGGCGACGACGGCCAGGGTGACGTCGTTGACGGTGCCGCCGAACGCGTTCTTGACGTGTTTGAACTCGGGCAGGTCGAAGGTCGCCCAGCCCATGCTGCGGCGCGGCCCGATCGCGGTGTTGAACGGCACCCTCGGCGCCGGCCGGGCGAGGTTCCAGGTCACCTCCCAGATCCCGGAAACGCCGTCGGCGGCGCGCCGGCGGGCGCGGTGCGGCTCGCGCAGCGCCCGCCGCAGCCAGCGACCCAGACGCCGCAACGTCGTCACGATCCCGGCGCCGGCGTGACCGACCAGAGCCGTCCGCGACGGCGTCGGGGCCGGAGTCCAGGGCACTTCCTCGCGGGCCGGCTCGCGCTTCGGCTCGGTGTCGAACAGCAGCATCCCGATGTCGACCGCGGAGATCCCGTCGGCCATCGCGTGGTGGGTCTTGTAGACGATCCCGAAGCGGTCCTCCACGAAACCCTCGACCAGGATCAGTTCCCAGAGCGGCTTCGAGCGGTCCAGGGGCGGCGCCAGCAGCTCGCCGACCAGATCCTGAAACCGATCTTCGGATCCGGGTGCCGCGAGGGTGATCCGCCGTAGGTGCTGGTGGATGTCGAACTGCGGGTAGTCGACCCAGAACGGCGTGCCGAGCCCGAGCGGCGGGTAGAGCAACCGTTGGCGCAGGCGCGGCAGCTGGTGGACGCGGCTGCGGATATGGGTGAGGAAGTCCTCCTCACCGGGAGCGCTGCCCTCGCACATCAGCAGGGCTCCGATCGCCATGTGCCCGTTCGCTTTCTCGTTGGCCAGGAACGACGTGTCGAACGACGTCAGCCTGTCCATGTGGCGCTGTGCCATAAACCCTCCCTCCGTGGCTGAGGGTACCCGGTGCCCTCAGCCGGGATGGCGAAGAGTTTGTTGTGCTCAGGCGACGGCGGAGAGCGCGACGCCGCCCTCTTCGTCGTCGTCCGCTTCGCCCGCTTCCCGGGGGAGGCGGCGCGAGACGACCTTGGTGACCCCGTCGTCCCCCATGGTCACGCCGTAGAGGACGTCAGCGGCGTCCATCGTCCGTTTCTGGTGGGTGACGATGACGAACTGGGCGCGGTCGGAGAAGCGCCGGACCAGCTGCAGGAAGCGGTCGATGTTGGCGTCGTCGAGGGCGGCCTCGACCTCGTCGAGGATGTAGAAGGGGCACGGCCGGGCGAGGAAGACGGCGAAGACGAAGGCGAGCGCGACCAACGACTTCTCGCCGCCCGAGAGCAGCGAGAGCTTGCGGGTCGACTTGCCGGCCGGGGTGACCTCGATCTCGACCCCGAGCTCCTCGCGCTCTTCTTCCTCCTCCTCGAGCTCGGCCTCCGACTCGGCGTCGGTGGGGGCCTCCTGCTCCCCCGCCGGCCGCTCCGCGTCGCGGACCGGGCGCAGGCTGACCCGGCGCAGGACGCCGCGGCCGCCCGGGAAGAGGTGCTCGACCATCTCCTCGAAGTTCTTCGCGGTGGCGTCGAAGGTCTGCTCGAAGGCGCGCTCGATCTCGCCGTCGATGTCGCGGATCAGCGTCTCCAGCTCCCGCATCGCCCGCTCCGTGTCCTCGCGCTGGGCCTGCAGGCTCTCGACGTGCTCCCGGGCCTCGTCGTACTCACGCTCGGCCAGCGGGTTGACCGGACCGATCTGGGCGCGGCGGCGCTCCAGCCGCTGCAGCCGGCGGTCGATCTCGGCCCGCCCCTCCTCGCTCATCGCCTGCTCGGCGGGCGGCACCGCCTCGCCGAGCCGCTCGGCGATCGAGGCGAGCTCGCGCTCCGCCTCGGCGCGGCGGTCGCCGAGGTGGGCGGCCTCGACCTCGGCCTTGGTCAGCTCATCGGCAATGCCCGACATCTCGGCCTGCAGCTCGAACTCCTGCCGCGAGCAGGCCCGCAGCTCCTCGGCGATCTCGTCGCCGTCGTCCTCGCCACCGACCACCTTGCCCTCGGTGCGCTCGACCCGGGCGCGGATCGCCGCCCCGACACCCTCGACCGCGGCCAGCGCGGCGCGGGTGTCGTCGAGCAGCCCCTCGCCGTCGGCGAGCCGTTTGCGGAGCGCCTCGCGGTGGCGCTCGCCGAGCAGGCCCTCGGCGCGGCGGGCGTGGCGGGAGGCGCGCTCGGCACCGCCGCGTACCTCGCCCAGGGCCGCCTCGCGGGCCGCCTCGGCGGCCTGCTCGGAGCGGGCGACCTCGAGGCCCCGGACGGCCGCGTCGAGACCGGTGCCGATCTCCCCCAGCTCCTCCTCGAGCTTTCGGGCCCGCTCGGCCGGGGCGCCGCCGCTGCCGACGTCGAGGGTGAGCGGGCCGAGCTCGGTGCGCAGCGCCTCCAAGCGCGCCTCCAGCTCGGTCTCGCGGCCGGAAAGGCCGATCGCGCGCACCGCGATCCGCTCCTGCTCGCCACGCAGCTTGGTCAGCAGCCCCCAGGCCTGGGTGCGCTCGCGGTCGCGGGCGGCGAAACGCTCCTCCGCCTCGCGGCGTCGCTTGCCGACCGCGCCCAGCTTCCCCTCGATCCCGGCCCGGGCCTTCCGCGCCTTCGCCGCCGCTTTCTCGGCCGCCGCCGCCCGGTCGGCGCCGAAGCGAAGTTCCTCGGAGACGATCTGGCCGCGCAGGCCGAGTTCCTCGCGCTCGATCCGCGCTCCCAGCTCGGCCGCCTGCGCCTGGCGCTTCAGCGGCCGCAGCCGAGCCCGCGCCTCGCGCTCGACGTCGAGCGCCCGGTCGAGGTTGTCGCGGGCGGCGCGCAGCTTCAGCTCGGCGCGGCGGCGGCGCTTGCGGTGCTTGCCGAGCCCGGCCGCCTCCTCGATCAGGAGGCGGCGCTCGCGCGGTTTGGAGTGGACGATCGTCTCCACCCGCCCCTGCGAGATCACCGAGTGCATCTCGCGGCCGAGATTGGTGTCGGAGAGGACGTCGGTGATGTCGGCGAGTCGGCAGCGGGCGCCGTTGAGCCGGTAAACACCGTCGCCGGAGCGGTCGAGACGGCGCTGCACGGCGAGCTCGGAGAACTCGGTGGCGGCGCGCCCGTCGGAGTTGTCGATCACGACCTCGACCTCGGCGGCGCGGCGCTGGCCTACCCCCTTGCCGCCGGCCGAGATCACGTCCTGCATCGAGGCGCCGCGGATCGCTCCCGGGCTCTGCTCGCCGAGCGCCCAGAGCACCGCGTCGGTGATGTTGCTCTTGCCGGAACCGTTCGGGCCGACGATCACGCTGACGCCCGGAGAGAACTCCAGGCTGGTCCGCTCGGGGAACGACTTGAACCCCTTCATCGTGATCGATCTCAGATACATGCTGTCCTCGTTCCTGTGAGCCCAAGGCTCGCGATCGAGTCGGACGCGACCGTCGGCATCCGCCTAGCCGCCGAGCTGCTCCAGGGCCTGCTCGGCCGCGAGCTGCTCGGCCGCCTTCTTGCTCCGGCCCACGCCTTCCCCGACCCGCTCGGAGTCGACGAGCGCCTCGACTGCGAAGGTGCGTTTGTGCGGCGGGCCGGTGGCGGCGATCACCTCGTAGCTTACGCGCGCCCCGCGGCGGGCAAGCAGCTCCTGCAGCGCCGACTTGAAGTCGATCCTCGTCTCCGCGGCGTACTCGATGCGCGGCTCGAAGGCGGCGGCGACCGCCGTGGCGGTGGGCCCGAACCCGAAGGCGACGTAACAGGCGCCGATCAGGGCCTCGGTCGCCTCCGGCAACGGCCGCTCGCCCTCGAGCAGGGTCTCGACCGGGATCGCGCCTGTGAACTCCTTCGGCTCGTTGCCCCGCAGCATCTCCGGGACGCCCAGCTCGCGTCCCACCGCAGCGCAGGAAACGCCGCTGACCGCCTGGTTGTGCACCTTGGTCAGGCCACCCGAGGCGAGGTCCTCGAAGCGCTCGAAGAGCTCGCCGGCGACCGCGAGTCCGAGCACGCTGTCGCCGAGGAAGGCGAGGCGCTCGTAGGAATCGACGCGGCGCTCCGTCCAGGAGGAGTGCGTGAGCGCCTGCCGGCGCAGGTCGCCGGGCAGCTCCTCGATCAGGGCCGAGAGGGCGGCGCTCGGCGGCTCGGAGTTCGCGGCCACCTCAGGTGGTCGGGGCGTGCCCGACCACGAACTCGACCGCGTCGCCGACCGTCTCGATCCGCGCGGCCTGCTCCTCGGAGACCTTGATCCCGTAGCGGTCCTCGAGCTCCATCACCAGCTCGTAGAGGTCGAGCGAGTCGGCGTCGAGGTCCTCCTTGAAGCGGGTCTGCTCGCCGATCTTCTCGATCTCGACCTCGAGCTCCTCGGCCAGGTGCTCGCGGACGAGGGTCAGGACGTCGTCGCGGTTCATCGCATCCTTCCTATCACGCGCCCTCCCCGGCGGCGAGCGCGCCGCGGCCGGCGCCGCCCTCGCGCAGCAGTGCCGCGGTGCGGCCGACCGCGTCGCCCTCGGCGCAGCGCGCCGCGAGGCGGATCGCGTTGGCGATCCCCGCGGCGCCGGAGCTGCCGTGGCCGACCACGGCGATCCCGCGCAGGCCGAGCAGGATCGCGCCGCCCGTGGTGTCGGGGTGGAGTTCGCGCCGCAGGCCGCCCAGCGCCGGTTTCAACAGCAGGCCGCCAACCAGCGAGAGCGGGTTGGAGCGGGCGGCGTCGCCGACCGCCCCGGCGACGGTCTTCGCCGTCCCCTCCATCAGCTTCAGGGCGACGTTGCCGGTGAAGCCGTCGGTGACGACCACGTCGGCGGTGCCGGCGGTCAGGTCGCGACCCTCGACGTTGCCGGCGAACCGGATGCCCGGCGCCGCGGACAGGACGCGATGCGCCTCGACGACCTCCTCGCGCCCCTTGCCGGCCTCCTCGCCGACCGTGAGCAGGCCGACGCCCGGGTCCTCGACGTCGAGGACCGCGGCGCTGAACGCGGCGCCGAGGAAGGCGAACTGGACGAGGTGCTGGGCTCGGACCTCGACGTTGGCGCCGACGTCGAGGAAGAGCACCGGTTTGCCGGGGACCGGCAGCCGCACGGCGAGGGCCGGCCGCTGCACTCCTTTGAGGCGGCGCAGGCCGAAGGTCGCCGCGGCCATCGTCGCCCCGGTCGGGCCGCAGCTGACCATCGCGTCGGCGGCGTCCGCGGCGACTTCGGCGGCGGCGCGGACCACCGAGGCGCCCGGCTTGGAGCGGACGGCCGGCACCGGATCCTCCTCGTTGCCGATCGACTCCTCGGTCGGGACGACTTCGATGCCGTCGATCCCCTCGAGGTCGAGGCTCTCCCGCGGACCGAAGACCCGCAGGCGGATTCCGTCGGCGGCCGCGCGCTCCGCGCCCTCGGCGAGGGCGTCGAAGCCTGCTCCGCACCGTGGCCGTCGAGAGCAACGGTGACGCCGCGCCGAGGCGCCACGGCTACTCGGAGTCGGTGGCGCCCGTCGCCGGGGTCTCGGCGACTTTGTGAACGACGACCTCGCGCCCCGCGTAGGTTCCGCAGTTCGGACAGACGCGGTGCGGCCGCCGCGGGCTGTGACAGCGCGGGCAGCTGTTCAGGGTCGCCGTGCCGGCCTTGTGGTTGGCGCGCCGCTTGTCGCGCCTGGCACTGGAAGTTCTCTTCTTGGGGACAGCCATGAGGCGCGGAATGGTAGCGGACCTCAGTAGGTAGCCCTGATCACCGCCAGGTCGCCCTTTCGCCAGATGACCGCCCCTTCGCTCCAGCTGACCAGGTTCTCCAACTGATCCCCTGTGAAGACGTCGCCGATCACCAGGGCGCGTGCCTGGCCCTTCACCTGGCGGCAGAGGTTCTGCTTCTGCTCGTCGTTCAGCTGGTCGACCGAGAGGACGGAGATCACCAGGTCCCAGGGCCCGTCGGGCAAAGGATCCTCCATGCGGGCGAGCTGGACGTCGTCGTAGGTCTGGCGGGCGCGGAAGACCATGTCGGGGCTGGAGTCGAGCCCGACCACCCAGGCCTCCGGATGGGCCTCGATCAACCGCCGGGTCGTCTCCCCCGTCCCCATTCCCAGCTCCAGCACCCGCTCCGGCGAAAAGGGGATCGCCGCCACGGCCTGGTCCTGGAGCTCGTCGTAGCCGGGGATCTCGGCGCGGATCCGCTCCAGGTAGACCTCTGGTTTCCAGTCGAATCGGCTCATTCCGTAACCTCGTCGGGAGGAGTCATCGTAAGCCCGTCTCCAGCGGAGGTCCGCTCATGTCCCAAGCGCGCACCACGACGATCGACCTGGCGCGCCTCTCGCTGGCCTTCGGCGAGGGGAAACGGTTCGAACTGCCGGTCGAGCTCGAGCGGTTCGAGTTGGGCGGTCAGGTCTACACGGCCAACCCGGCGGCGCCCGTGGTGCGCCTCGACGTCTCGCGACCGAGCGGCGGATACGCCTTCCGCCTCGCCTTCCCCGTCCACCTCGAAGGCCCCTGCGTGCGCTGCCTCGAGCCGGGCGCACTGGACCTCGAGGTCGAGGCGCGCGAGATCGACCAGGCGGCCACCGACGACGAAGAGCTGCGCAGCCCCTACGTGGTCGACGACGAGCTCGAGATCGGGCGCTGGGCCCACGACGCGGCGATCCTCGCCCTCCCCTCCCGCTTCCTCTGCCGCCCCGACTGCGCCGGCCTCTGCCCCGTGTGCGGCGAGAGCCTCAACGACACCGACCCCGCCGAGCACGAACACGAGCAGGCGACGGACCCTCGCTGGGCGGCTCTGAAGAATCTGAAGCTCGACTAGCGATGGCAGGAGGGCGGGAAGGCCCTCTCAAGACACTCCCAGCGCGAAGCGCGTTTGAGAGGGCCTTCCCGCCCTCCCCAACGCCTAGGACTCGTCGAGCTCGGCGACCGGCTGGTCTTCGTCGCGGCCGGCGAGGCGGTCGCGGCCGCGCTGCACGGCGGCGAGGAACTTCTGAAGGTTGACTTCGAGCGTGTTGAGGATCTCGTCGGCGTAGTCCTCGGCGCCGAGGCGGATTTCGCGCTCGCGGGTGCGGGCGTCCTCGACGATCTCGTCGGCGGCGCGCTCGGCCTGCTTGGTGACCTCCTCGTCGGAGATCAG
>Ga0190274_10000282_pt1 | contig 32413 bp, 26 predicted proteins | sample Popmic531T_FD_133002 | JGI IMG/M metagenome (GOLD analysis project Ga0190274, IMG submission 133002) | Populus adjacent soil microbial communities from riparian zone of Yellowstone River, Montana, USA - 531 T | ecosystem: Environmental > Terrestrial > Soil > Riparian zone | place: USA: Montana... | reverse complement strand
GTGAAGACCAGCGCGGCGCCGTCCTCGGCGAGCACCGTGCCGAGCAGCTCGTCGAGCAGGTCGATCTTCTGCGAGCGCCCGGACAAGCGGACCGCCGACTGCTTCAGGAACTGCGCCGGGTGGTTGCAGATCTGCTTGAGGCCGGTCAGCAGCTTGAGCACCAGCCCACGCCGGGTGTCCTCGTCGGCGCGCTCGATCCGCTCCATGATGTCGCGCACGAACGACTCGTAGAGCACCACCTGCTCGCGGGTCAGCCCGATCCGGTGGTCGGTCTCGGTCTTGGCCGGCAGCTCCGGCGCGATGCCGGGATCGGACTTGCGGCGCCGCAGCAGGAACGGACCGATCAGCTCGGCGAACTGCGCCGCCTTCGTGGGCTCCTTGCCCGACTCGATCGGCGCCGCCCAGGCCTTGCGGAAGGCGTTGCGGCTGCCGAGCAGCCCGGGGATCGCCCAGTCGAGGATCGCCCAGAGCTCGGTCAGGTTGTTCTCGACCGGCGTACCGGTCAGGGCGACCCGGGCCGAGCTCGGGATGGTGCGCAGCGCCCGGGCGGTCGACGTACGCGGGTTCTTGACGTGCTGCGCCTCGTCGGCGACGACCAGATCCCATCCGACGGAGGAGAGCCGCTCGGCGTCGCGCTGCATGGTGCCGTACGTCGTGAGCACGAACCCGTCTCCGGCGCCGGCCAGGTCCCGGGCACTGCCGTGGAACCGCACCACCGGCACTCCGGGGGCGAACCGGTGCACCTCGTCCTCCCAGTTGCCCAGCAGGCTCGCGGGGCAGACGACGAGCGTGGGTCCGGTCGCGCCGCGCTCGTGGCGGTGCAGGTGCAGCGCGATCAGGGTGATGGTCTTGCCCAGGCCCATGTCGTCGGCGAGGCAGGCGCCGAGGCCGAGCGAGGTGAGCTCGGCGAGCCAGGTCAGGCCGTGGCGCTGGTAGTCGCGCAGGGTCGCGGTCAGCGCGGCCGGGGGTTCGACCGGCTCGCGGGTCGCGGCCGTCAGCAGCTGCTCGCGGACCTTGAGCAGGCTGGCGCCGACGACGACCTGCTCCGGCGCACTGTCGGTGCCCACCTGCACGACCCCGGTCAGCGCGGCCGCCACCGCCTCGGCCGGCTTCACGGTGCGCAGCAGCCGCTTGCGCGCCTTGCGGACGATCGACGGGTCGACGACGGTCCAGTTGCCGCGCAGCCGCATCAGCGGGGTCGCCGACGACGCGAGCTGGTCCATCTCCGCGTCGGTCAACGGGTCCCCGTGCAGCGCCACCTGCCACTTGAACGCGAACAGCGACTCGGTGCCGAGCAGTGGCTCGTTGAGCGGCTCCTCGCGGATCGGGCCGGGCGCGGAGGGCGCCGCCCGGTCCAGCGTCGCCGTCGCGCTCAGGTCGCGGCCCAGGCTGCGCGGCCACAGCACGTCGACGCCGCGGTCGCGCAGCGCGCCGACGCCCTCGTCGAGCAGGCTGACCAGCTCGTCGGTGTCCAGGACGAGCTGGTCGGGCACCCGCAGCTCCAGCAGCCGGTCGAGCACCGGCCACGCGTCGGCGGCTGCCCGCAGCGCGATCGTCGCGTGGGTGCGCGCGCGCTCCCCGAAACCGTGCTCGTCCGCGTCGTGGGTCCACAGCATCGCCAGGTCGCACAGGTGCAGCGGGTTCTGCTCGTCGTGCACCTGCGGCACGAGTCGTACGGCGCCCGCGATCAGCTCCTCCTCGTCGGCCTCGACCCGGATCGAGAGCCGCACCAGCTGCGGCAGGTCCGTCGGGTCGACCCGGCGGTGCTTGGCGAGCCGGGCCTGCAGCCGTTCCTCGAACGACGGCCCACGCGGCGCCGCAGCCTGGCGTCGCGGCACCTCCACCGGCGGCTGTCGCGGCATCGCGTCGGCGATCGCGTCGATCAGGTCGCGCACCAGCCGCTCGTCGTCGCGCTGGGCCCGGGCGAGCATCTCGATCCGATCCTCGTCGTCCTGGTCGAGGCCGATGACCCGCCAGCTCGGCGTACCCCCTCCCGACGCCGTGCTCGGCGCGAACTTGCCCGCCGCCACCAGCCGCATCCCCAGCAGGGCCGCCCCGGACAGCAGCCCGACGGTCGGGTGCAGGTCGTCGCGGTTGCGTGCCTTCGTCAGCACCGGCAGCGCGGCCCGGATCGGGAGCGCGACGGTACGGCGCGCGTCGGTGAACTCGACGACGCCCTCCCGGGGCGGCTCACCGGCGCGAAACGTCGCCGGACCGGTGAGAGGGACGAAGGACACGCTGAGACGCTATCCGGGGGTGACGACAGTGATGCCCGCGAGCGTGGCCCGGTCGAGGACCGGCAGCAGCTGGGCCGCCTCGTCCAGGCCGATCGTCCGCTCGACGAGCCGGTCGGGACGCAGCCTGCCCTCTTCGATGAGGGCCAGCATCTCCGGGTAGTCGGCCGCCGCCATCCCGTGGCTGCCCAGCAGGTCGAGCTCCCACGCGATGGCCCGCGCCATCGGCACGCGGGGGTGACCCTCGACCGGCGGCAGCAGGCCGACCTGCACGTGCCGTCCGCGGCGGCGCAGGCTCAGGATCGCGTCGGCACAGGTCTGCTCGCTCCCGACCGCGTCGACGGCGACGTGGCTCCCACCACCGGTCAGCTCGACGACGCGGGCCGGGACCTCGGCGCCGTCCGCCAGCAACGTGCGCTCGGCGCCGAGCTCCGCGGCCAGGGCGAGCGCCTCCGGGTTCCGGTCGACGACGACCACGCGCGCGCCGAGCGCGCGGGCGACCATGACCGCGCTGAGGCCGACCCCACCCGCGCCGACCACGGTCACCCACTCGTCCGCCCGCACCCTGGCCCGGCCGACCAGCGCGCGGTACGCCGTGGCGAACCGGCACCCGAGCGCGGCCGCCGTACCGAAGTCCACGCCGGCGGGCAGCGCCACCAGGTTGGCGTCGGCCGCGTGGAGGACGACCTCCTCGGCGAACGATCCCCAGTGCGTGAAGCCGGGCTGCTGCTGGTCCGGGCAGACCTGGGCATCGCCGGCGAGGCACCACGGACAGCGGCCACACCCGCACACGAACGGGACCGTCACCCGGTCGCCGACCCGCCACCGCGCGACCCCGGCACCCACCTCGACGACCACGCCGGCGAGCTCGTGCCCGGGCACGTGCGGGAAGACGATGTCGTCGTCGTGCCCGGCCCAGGCGTGCCAGTCGCTGCGACACAGGCCGGTCGCCATCACCCGGACCACAACCCCGCGCGCCGGCGCCGACGGCGACGGCACCTCCCGGACCTCGGGCACAGCTCGGACCGCATCGACGACCATGGCGCGCACGCGCCCATCGTCCCAGGGAGGGGACCACGGTCGGGGATGTGGTCCGTCGTTCTACGCTCGTAGTCATGACGATCCTCGACTCCTCCATCGCCCGGCTCGACGGCTCCGCCGCCACGCTCGGCGACCTCACCGGCGGCAAGCCGGCCCTGCTGGTCAACGTCGCGAGCAAGTGCGGCCTGACACCGCAGTACACTGGCCTCGAGCAGCTCCAGGAGAAGTACGCCGAGCGCGGGTTCACCGTCGTCGGGCTGCCGTGCAACCAGTTCATGGGCCAGGAGCCCGGGTCCGCCGAGGAGATCCAGGAGTTCTGCTCCGCGACGTACGGCGTCACCTTCCCGATGACCGAGAAGATCGAGGTCAACGGGGACGACCGCCACGAGATCTACCGCGCGCTGGTCGAGGCGCCCAACGAGAAGGGCGAGGCCGGCGACGTGACCTGGAACTTCGAGAAGTTCCTCGTCGACGGCTCCGGCGCCGTGGTCGCCCGGTTCAGCCCCGGCGTCGTCCCGGACGACCCGACGGTCATCGGTGCCATCGAGGCCCAGCTCGGCTGACCCGACCCGCCCCGGAAGGGGTGAGGCGCAACCACCCCGGCGCTCTCCACGATCCAGACAACGGGCCAGCGGACCCACCCGGCCGCGTACTCCCACTGGAGGCGAGAGATGCCGACGAGTCCCAGCAAACCAGCCAGCAGGATCAAGCTCGCGCTCGCCGTCGCCGCCTGCGCCTGCCTGACCGTCGCCGGTTGCAGCTCCGACGCGGACGGCGACGCCGCCGTACGGCTCGCACAGGCGCAGGTGGACGACGCGAAGGAGAACCTGTCGGCAGCCAAGGAGGCGGCCACGGCCGCGGCAGCCGACTTCTGCGACCAGGGCTCCGACTACCTCGTCGCGCTCAACCGGTACGGCGGCGTGCTGACCACCCGGGAGGTCACGGTCGGCGACGTGCGTGACGCCGGCGCCGACCTCGCCGAGCCGGCGGACGACGTTGCCGACAGCGCCGACGCCGCGGTCGCCGCCCGCGACGACGTGACTGCGGCCGAGCAGGACCTCGCCGACGCGAAGGCCGACCTCGCCGAGGCGAAGGGCACGACGCCGACGCCGACACCGACACCGACACCGACGAGCAAGGCGACCAAGCTGGTGCCGACGGCCCCACCCGCATCGGTCAACCGGGTCGAGCAGGCCAAGCAGGAGCTCGACTCGGCGGTCGAGGGGATCAACGACGAGACGCCGCTCACGCGGGCCTCGGAGCAGCTCAACGCGGCCGCCGTGGCACTCGAGCTGGCATGGCTCGGCCTGCTGTCCGACGTCGGGTGCCTCACGGACGAGCAGCAGGCGACGGCCACCCAGGCCGTCAGCGACTACACGACCACGCTGCAACATTCCCTGGCGCTGGCGGGCTACTACACCGCCACGGTGGACGGGGTGTACGGCCCGGCGACCGTCGAAGCCGTCGAGGCGCTCCAGGAGGCCCACGACCTCCCGGTGACCGGCGCGATGGACAAGGCGACCTCGGCGGCGCTGGAGTCGGAGCTCGCCGACCTGGGCGGCGCCGCGGCGGAGCAGTCGGTCGCGACCGCGGCGGCGGTCCAGCAGACCCTCAGCCTTGCCGGGTTCTGGTCCGGGCCCATCGACGGCGAGTGGACGCCGGCCCTGACGGAGGCGCTCGAGGCCTTCCAGACCGAGCTCGGGGTCGAGCCGAGCGGAGTCGTCGACGCCGCGACCGTGGCGGCGCTGGAGCGCGCGATCGCGGACCTGCAGGCGGAGCCCGACGAGTCCGAGGAGCCCGAGCCGACGGAGGACCCGAGCCCCAGCGCCACGGAAACGCCCTCGTCGTAGGGGTTGCACTCACCCGGTGACGAAGGCCACTGGCGCACCCGACGAAAGTCGGGTGACCTCTGTCGGTGGCCGAACGTAGCCTCGTTTGGTGAGTACCGCGACCCCCACCCAGTCACCCGGGCAGCCGTCCCCGGCCGCCTCCGACAAGCTCGACCGGCACGTTCTCGTCATCGCCGGCGTCGTCGTTCTCGGCGCGATCATGTCGATCCTCGACATCACCATCGTCTCGGTCGCGCTGCAGACCTTCACCCAGGTCTTCGACGCCACGGCCGCCCAGGTCGCCTGGACGATGACCGGCTACACCCTGGCGCTCGCCGCCGTGATCCCGCTGACCGGGTGGGCGGCCGACCGGTTTGGCACCAAGCGCCTCTACCTGATCGCGATCGTGCTGTTCGCCCTCGGCTCCGCCCTGTGCGCGCTCGCCACGTCGCTGCCGATGCTGGTCACCTTCCGGGTGCTCCAGGGTCTCGGCGGCGGCATGCTGATGCCGCTCGGCATGACGATCCTGACCCGGGCCGCCGGTCCCGAGCGGATCGGTCGCGTCATGGCGGTCATGGGCATCCCGATGCTGCTCGGCCCGATCTTCGGCCCGATCCTCGGCGGCTACCTGATCGACGTCGCCAGCTGGCACTGGATCTTCCTGATCAACGTGCCGATCGGCATCGCCGCCCTCGTCTACTCCGCGATCGCGCTGCCGAAGGACGACGTCCAGCCCTCCGAGTCCTTCGACTGGCTCGGCATGGTGCTGCTCTCGCCCGGGCTCGCGCTCTTCCTGTACGGCGTCTCCACGATCCCCGAGACCGGCACCTTCTTCGCCACCAAGGTCGTCGTGCCGGTGGTCATCGGCACCGTGCTCATCGTGGCGTTCGTCCCGTGGGCGCTCGCCCGTCGCAACATCCACCCGCTGATCGACCTCCGGCTCTTCCAGAACCGCAACATGACCATCGCGGTCATCTCGATGTCGCTCTTCGCGATCTCGTTCTTCGGGGCCGGCCTGCTCTTCCCGCTCTACTTCCAGCAGGTACGCGGCGAGGACGCCCTGCACGCCGGCCTGCTCCTGGCGCCCCAGGGCTTCGGCGCGATGATCACCATGCCGATCGCCGGGATCCTGGCCGACAAGATCGGGCCCGGCAAGATCGTGATCGCCGGCATCACCGTCACCGCGATCGGCCTGGCGATGTTCTCGACGCTGACCGACACCACGTCGTACGGCTTCCTGATGCTGTCGCTCTTCGTGATGGGCCTCGGCATGGGCGGCACGATGATGCCGATCATGTCCTCGGCGCTGGCCACTCTGCGCGACCACACGATCGCGCGCGGGTCGACGCTGATGAACATCGTCCAGCAGGTCGCCGCCTCGATCGGCACGGCGGTCTTCACCGTGCTGCTGACCAACGGGCTGCTCGACAACGTCTCGAAGAGCACGCCGGCGGCAGAGGTCCCCGGCCTGACGGCCGAGGTGTTCGGCGACGTCTTCCTGGTCGGCGCCGTGCTGGTCGCGCTGGTGCTGATCCCGGCGTTCTTCCTGCCCCGCAAGAAGATCGAGCACCAGGTCGACCCGGCGATGCTGGTGGGGCACTGAGCTGATCGCTGGTTGAGGAAGGCGCTCTCGCGCCTGTCTCGAAACCCAGTGAGCCGAGCACGGGCCTTGCCCTCACTCACCGGGTTTCGAGACGGTTGCTAGCGCAACCTCCTCAACCAGCGGTGGAGACCCGACCCGTGATCGGCGGCAGGTCGGCCAGCGTGACGATGCCGGGCGGCGCGGCCACGACGTACGGGACCGCGTTGGTGACCGGCATCGCCGTGTAGATCATGCCGAGATCCATGAAGCCCTCGGTCCAGCCCTTCGGGGGCAGGCAGTGCAGGACGGTGCGCATGTTGGGCACCCCGAAGACCTGGATCACGTGCCCGTGCTGGAGCGGCTTGGGCGGGGTCACGTGCTCGCCCATGGTCCAGTTGAAGCCGACGCTCACGACGTTGCGCTCGCCCACCCAGCCGCGGTGGTAGCCCATCACGCCGCCGACCGTGCCGGCCGGGATCGTCATGAACCCCAGGTCGCTGTCCCCGGTGGCCGCGGTGAACTCGACGTCGAAGGTCATCCGGTCCAGCGTCACGCCGAGCGCGTCGGCCATCATCGCGGCGGACTCGGCGAAGACCTCGCTCTCCTGACGGACGCTCTCGGCGAGGCCGGGTGTCTCGGGGTCCTGTGAGAACCCCATCGCGCGCTGGGTCTCCGCGCTCTCGTACGTCGAGCAGTCGACCGACTCGGTGATCCGGATCTCGTCCACGCTCTCGCAGGAGCCGCTGAGCACCATCCCGACCATGTTGGTCATGCCCGGGTGGGCGCCGCTGCCGAAGATCGAGGCGTGGCCGCTCTCGCACGCCTTCTGGATCCGCTCGCGGTCCTCCGGGGTCTGCTTGCCGCCGGTGATCCACGCGGCCGACGTACAGACGTTCACGCCCGACTCGAGCAGCGCGCACAGCTCGTCGACGCTCGGCCACAGCGGGTTGTAGCAGCACGCGTCGGCGCCGAGCTCGAGCAGCGCGGCGATGTCGTTGGTGGCGACGACCCCGGTCGGCTCCGCCAGCCCGCACAGCTCGGCGGCGTCCTTCCCGACCTTGTCGGCGCCGTGGGCGTAGACGCCGACGAGCTCCAGGTCGGGCCGTCCGATGATCGCGTGCAGCGAGCGCCGGCCGATGTTGCCGGTGGTCCACTGGATGACGCGCAGAGGTCTGTCCATGGCCGCAGACTAGAACCTGTTCTACCGTCGCGCCAGCCCAGTGATGGATCAACGAGGACGAGATGCGCGAGCGGGTGTAGCGCTATGCGGTGATGGCCTCGTCCATCCCGGGGCCACCGACCAGGCGGTCCCGGAGGGCGACGAGAGCGGACACCGACTCCAGGAAGCGGGTCGTGCTGGCCCCGACCTGGAGGTCATCGAAGTAGTGGTGCCGCATCGCGACCCGCGCGAGGTGGTGCTCGTCGTGCTCGAGCCGGGCGGCGACGAGCGCCGTCAGGTCGGCGACCTCGACCTCGTCGAGCACGTCCGCGCACCGGCTGACCGGCACCTCCTGGCGCAGCCGCTCGGCGTCGTGGTGCCGGTCGGTGATGAAGATCGGCTTCTCGGTGCGCAGGTAGAGCCAGTCCAGGCCGACCGACGAGACGTCGGTGATCATCGCGTCGCAGTCCGGCATCACCGCGAGGATGTCACCCGCCGTGACGGCGACGTGGCCGGCGGCGGGGTCGCGGCGGGACGCCTCGGCGACCAGCGCGAGGATGTGCTGGTGGGCGGCCCGGATCGCCTCCACCTTGCTGGTGGTCACCTTGGGGTGCGGCTTGTAGACCAGCCGCACGTCGGGCACGTCGAGGACCGCGCGCACGATCTCGGCACCGAGGGTGTCGACCGAGGTGTAGTCGTTGTACTCGGCGTCGCCCTCCCAGGTGGGCGCGTAGAGGACGGTACGGCGGGCGCTCGGCTCGAGGATCGCCGGCGGGCGCAGGTCGAGCTGCGGGCGCCCGATCCGGACGAGCCGGGTGGCGTCGAACTCCAGCAGGCCGGCCTCGTGGCGCTGGACGGCGGCCTCGCCCGCGACGAAGACGCGGTCGTAGGCCTTGGCGTTGTTGCTCGCCATGCTCTGCTTGTCGCTCTCACCGTGGTTGATGTGCACGTGCAGCTTGCGGCCGTCGAGGAGCGACTGGAAGTTGAGCATCGAGTTGTTGCAGTAGAGGACCACCTTCGCGTCCGAGTCCGCGTAGGCCTGGGTCAGCTCGGCGAAGCCCGGGGCCAGGGTGATCGGAAGCCGGGTCCGGCTCCCTAGCAGCTCGACGGTGTCCTCGTTGCGCGCGACGATCTCGACCGGATGATGGTGGTCGAGCTGCTCCAGGACGGGAAGCCACTGGATCAGCTGGTAGCTGCGCGTGGGGTCGTCGGCGAAGTAGGCAAGGACATGAGCGTGGTTCACTCGCGAATTTTACGCCCGCCTACCGGTCCCGCCGTAATCGGGACGACCGTCGTCCGGTCTTCTCAGGACTGGGTCGCCAGCACCAGCGGCCGGACCTCGGCCGCACCGGCGGAGCGGATCGCGCGGGCGGCCAGGGTGAGCGTCCAGCCGGTGCCGACCCGGTCGTCGACGAGCAGGATCCTGCTGCCCTCTATCGACGATGGGGGCACCTCGACCTGGAGGTCGAACCGGCGTCCCACCGCCGCGATCCGCTGCGCGGAGTTGGCGGCGCCCTGCCCGGGCGCGACGTCGGGGTCGACGATCGCGTAGCGCCCGACGACGGGGACCTTGAGGTAGCGCGACAGACCGTCGGCGAGGTCCGCGGTGAGGGTCGGGTGCGTCGCGGACTCGACCACGACGATGCCGTCGACCGGGGGGCGCCACTCCTCGAGCACCTCGACCACGGCCCGGACCAGTGGCACCGGCACCGGGCCGTCCGGCGTGGCCGGGGCGAACAGCTCGCGTAAGGCGTTGCCGTAGCCGAGGTCGGTGAGCCGCGCGACGGCGCGACCCTCCTGAGCGGCCTCGCCGATCTTGCCGCGCAGGTCCACCCCGAGGTTGGCCAGCGCGGTCGGCCACATCTTGCGGGGCTCGACGACCACGCCCGGCCGTGACAGCCGGGCCTCCGCCTCCTCGACCGACGCGGCCGAGACCTCCGCCGCGATCGCGAGACCACCGCAGTTGTCGCATCGGCCGCAGTTCGCTGCCTCCGGGTCGTCGAGCTGCTCGCGCAGGAAGCGCATCCGGCACTGGTCGGTCGCGATGTAGTCGAGCATCGCGCGCTGCTCCCGCTCGCGTGCCTCGGTCACCCGGCGGTAGCGCTCCTCGTCGTAGGCCCACGGCTGCCCGGTGGACTCCCAGCCGCCGCGGACCCGGCGTACGGCGCCGTCGACGTCGAGCACCTTGAGCATCGTCTCGAGCCGGTTGCGGTTGAGCTCGACGTACGTCTCCAGGGTGGCCGTGCTCATCGTGCGCCCCTCCTCCGCGAGCACCTCGAGGGTGCGCCGCACCTGCTCCTCGCGCGGGAAGGCCAGCGAGGCGAAGTAGGCCCAGATGTCACGGTCCTCGATCGCGGGCAGCAGGACGACCGTCGCACTCTGCTGATCCTTGGCCAGTCCGCGGCCGGCGCGGCCGACCTGCTGGTAGTAGGCGACCGGCGACGCCGGCGCACCCAGGTTGACGACGAACCCGAGCGTCGCGTCGAAGCCCATGCCCAGCGCGCTGGTGGCGATCAGCGCCTTCACCCGGCCGTCGATCAGGTCCTGCTCCAGCGCCTGGCGCTCGGTCGTCTCGGTCTGGCCGGAGTAGGCCGCGACCTCGTGGCCCCGCGAGCGCAGGTAGTCGGCGACCTCCTGGGTGGCGGCCACCGTGAGGCAGTAGACGATGCCGGAGCCGGGCTGCTCGGCGAGGTGGTCGGCCAGCCAGGCGAGCCGCTGCTGGGCAGTCTTGAGCCGTACGACGCCGAGCCGCAGCGACTCCCGGTCCAGGGTGCCGCGGAGCACGAGCACGTCGCCGAGCGTCACCCCCACTCCGTCGTGCCCGGTGCCGAGCTGCTCGGCGACGTCGTCGGTGACCCGGGCGTTGGCGGTGGCGGTCGTCGCCAGCACCGGGATGCCCGTCGGCAGGTCCTGGAGCAGGGTGCGGATCCGGCGGTAGTCGGGTCGGAAGTCGTGACCCCAGTCGGAGATGCAGTGCGCCTCGTCGACCACCAGCAGCCCGCAGGTCGCCGCGAGCCGGGGCAGCACCTCGTCGCGGAAGCCCGGGTTGTTGAGCCGCTCCGGGCTGACCAGCAGCACGTCGACCTCGCCCCGCCGGATCGAGTCCTGGATCGGCTCCCAGTCCTCCATGTTGGTGGAGTTGATGGTGACCGCACGGATGCCGGCGCGCTCGGCGGCGGCGATCTGGTTGCGCATCAGGGCCAGCAGCGGCGAGACGATCACGGTCGGGCCGGCGCCCTGGTCGCGCAGCAGGAGGGTGGCCACGAAGTAGACAGCCGACTTGCCCCAGCCGGTGCGCTGGACGACGAGGGCCCGGCGCCGGTGGACCGCGAGTGCCTCGATCGCCGCCCACTGGTCCTCGCGCAGCGTGGCGTCGGCGCTGCCGACCAGCGCTTTGAGGTGGGCCTCGGCACTGGCGCGGGCATCGGTCAGCGGCGCGGTACTCATGCGGGGTCCCCGAGGAATCGTGGGCTGGAGGAGCGGAGCGGGGGAAGCACGCGATTTCGTGGGGTGCTCATGTTGTCTGTCTACCAGCGACCGGAGACAGCCCGATCCGGCCCTCCACAGAAGATTTCTCGAATCGATGTATCTGGCCGCCGGCGGCCCGCTCCTCGACGCTGCCAGCGCGCGACACGGGGCGCGTTGCTGGCGGATCGCAGTTCGTGTGCCCCAGGACGTCCACGGCTCGTGCTGGGGCACACGACTCTCCGCTCAGACGCTCGATGACAATGGCCGGGTGGAGCACCCGATGAAGTACGCCGTGGTCGAGTCCGAGCGCCGGTTCCTGCTGGGCTCGCTGCCCGACGGTGTCGAGCGCGTTGCCGAGATCGCCGACCGCTACGTCACCGACACCCGGATCAGGCTGCGCGAGGTGGTCGAGGCCGACGGCACGGTCGTCCGCAAGCTCGGCCACAAGGTGCGGCTCGGCGACGGCCCCGAGCGGATCGCGTGCACGTCGGTCTACCTCGACGACGCCGAGTGGGCCGCGCTGGCGGTGCTGCCGGCGACGACGTTGCGCAAGCGGCGCCACCACGTCTATCTCGACGGGCAGCACGTCGCCGTCGACGAGTTCCCGGACGGCACGCTCATGGCCGAGATCGACGGCGGCGACCGGCCGGTCGCCGCCGTACCGCCGGGCCTGGACGTCCTCCGCGAGGTGACCCTCGACGAGGCCTGGACGGGTCAGGCGCTCAGTCGCTGACCGATCACCAGATCCGGACCCGGTCGTCGGCGTCGAGCCAGAGGCCGTCGCCGGTCGCCGTCTCGAACACCTCGTGGAACTCGTCGAGGTTGCGCACGATGTTGGCGCGGAACTCCGGCGGGCTGTGCGGGTCGATGGTGAGGTACTGCTGCTCCTGCTCCTTGCGGCGCTTGGTCCGCCAGCAGTAGGCCCAGTTCAGGAAGAGCTTCTGCCGGTCCTCGACGTCGGCGGAGCCGCCGCGCGCGATCAGGTACGCCGTGTGGCCGATCGTGAGGCCACCGAGGTCGCCGATGTTCTCGCCGACGGTGAGCGCGCCGTTGACGTGCTCGCCGGGCAGGGCGCGCGGCTCGAACGCGTCGTACTGCTCGATCAGCTTCTTCGACTTCACCTCGAAGGCGGCCTTGTCGTCGGGCGTCCACCAGTCGTTGAGGTTGCCGTCGCCGTCGTACTGCGCACCCTGGTCGTCGAAGCCGTGGCCGATCTCGTGGCCGATGACGGCGCCGATGCCGCCGTAGTTCTCGGCCTCCTCGGCGTCGGGCGAGAAGAACGGCGCCTGCAGGATGCCGGCCGGGAAGCAGATCTCGTTGGTGCCCGGGTTGTAGTAGGCGTTGACCGTCTGCGGCAGCATGAACCACTCGTCGCGGTCGACCGGTGCGCCGATCTTGGCGAGCTCGCGGTCGGTCTCGAAGGCGGAGGCGGCCGCGACGTTGCCGAGCAGGTCGTCGCGGGAGACCTGCAGCCCGGAGTAGTCGCGGAACTTCTCCGGGTAGCCGATCTTGGGGCGGAACTTGTCGAGCTTCTCGTAGGCCCGCTGCTTGGTCTCGTCCGTCATCCAGTCCAGCCGGGAGATCGACTGGCGGTAGGCGGCGAGCAGGTTGGCGACCAGGTCGTCCATCATCGCCTTCGACCGCGGCGGGAAGTGCCGCGCGACGTACTCCTTGCCGACCGCCTCGCCGATCGCTCCCTCGACGAACGCGACGCCGCGCTTCCAGCGCGCCCGCAGCTCGGGGGTGCCGTTGAGGGTGCGGCCGTAGAAGTCGAAGTTCGTCTCGACGAAGTCGTCGGTCAGGTACGCCGCCGACGCCCGCAGCACGTGGGAGAGCAGCCACTCCCGCCACTCCTCGACCGGGACCTCGTCGAGCACCACGGCCAGGTGGGAGAAGTACGACGGCTGCCGGACACACGCCTCGGCCAGGGTCTCGTCGCTGCCGCCGAGGTTGGTGACGTAGGCGTCCCAGTCGAAGCTCGGGCAGAGCTCGACCAGCTCGGCCTTGGTCATCAGGTTGTAGGTCTTCTGCACGTCGCGGGTCTCGGCGCGCTCCCAGTGCCCGGCCGCCAGGCGGGTGTCGATCGCCAGGACAGTGGCCGAGGCGCCGTCCGGGTCGGCGTGGCCGGCGAGGGTGAACAGCCGGGTCAGGTAGCCGACGTACTTCTCGCGGATCTCGGCGAACTTGTCCTCGCGGTAGTACGACTCGTCCGGGAGCCCGAGGCCGCCCTGGACCAGGTTGAAGAGGTAGCGGTCGGAGTCCTTGCTGTCGGTGGTGACGTAGGACCCGAACAGTCCGTGGCCGCCGATCCGCTCGAACTCGCCCAGGAACGCGGCGAGGTCGCGAACGTCGCGCAGCCCCGCCACGGCGTCGATCAGCGGACGGGCCGGCTCGATCCCCTTGCGGTTGATCGTCTCGGTGTCCATGAACGCGTAGAAGAGATCGCCGATCTTGCGGGCGTCCTCGTCGATGTCGGCGCCCTCGGCACCTTCGGCGACCACGCGCGCGAGGTCTTCGATGATCGTGCGGACCTGGTCCTCCGCCACGTCGGCGAGCTGGACGAAGGGGCCCCAGCTCGAGCGGTCGGCCGGGATCTCGGTCTGGTCCAGCCAACGCCCGTTGACGTAGCCGAAGAGATCGTCCTGCGGTCGGATGGCGACGTCCATGCCCTCGCGGGCGTCCTCGAGAATGCTCACCCACCGACCCTAGCCGCCAAGGGTGGTGGGTGCGGAATAGACCGAATGGGCGTCGCGCCCTCGGGTAGGTACCTGGGGTGCGCCTGGGGGGGCGTCGGTTTCACCGGTGCACCGGTGAAACCCGCACTTCTAGGGCAACACTTCGGCCGAGAAGTGCAGGCATTGCCTGAGAAGTGGGTCTACGGTCGCCCGTATGACCGACCTGCCTGCCGACGCCCTGCGCGTCGTCGCCACCCTCCCGATCGACCCCGCCCGCGCCACCGAGGCCGCCGCGGCCCTCACCGTCCTCGCCGCCGCGTCGCGGGAGGAGGAGGGCTGTTACGCGTACGACGTCTTCGAGTCCACCACCGCGCCCGGCACCTTCGTGACCGTCGAGGCGTGGCGCTCCCAGGCCGACATGGACGCCCACATGGGCACGCCCCACATCGGCAAGGCCTTCGAGGTGCTCGGGCCGGCGATCGCGGGAGACATCGCGATCCACCCGCTCAAGGCGGTCTGAACCGGCCGCCATCACATGTGGCCGGGATGTAACGGATCGTCGGCGACGGGCGCTGACACCTATGTGACCCGACGACTGATCTCGGCGCTGCTCGCCGCCGCGCTCCTGCCCCTCGCCGCCGCTCCGGCCGTGGCCTCCGCGCCCGATCACCGTCAGCCCGCTCCGCGGGCCGCCGCACCGGTGCGGATCCTGGACACGACCTCGCCGTTCTCGCCCAACGGCGACGGCCACCAGGACCGGGTCGCCGTCCGCTACCGGCTCCAGGGCCAAGCCCGCGTCAGCATCGAGGTCAAGCGCAGCGGCAAGACGGTCTTCCGCACCGCCACCAAGACCACCCACCCCGGCGCCCGGACCTTCCGCTGGGACGGCACTCGCACCCACGGCAAGCACGTCGCCGACGGCCGCTACCGCGTCGTCGTCCACGCGACCACCCACGGCACCACCCGCACCGACTCGACCACGGTCGCCGTACGCACCACGCCGATCCGCCTCGACGCCGGCAGCTTCAAGCTCAACAGCAACACCGTCTACCCATACGCCACTGTCATCGACGACGTCGTCGTCGGCAACTTCAACCTCCCCGGCGAGAACTCGGACTACCCGAAGGCGAAGCAGGTGATCGAGGCTTCGCGCGCCCAGGTGCTGGACCGGGCAGGACGGGTGATCTCCTCCGAGCCGGTCGCGTTGGCGTCACGCACCAACGCCACCAACTATCAGGGTGGCTGCGACCCGTGTGGCCGGTTCACCTGGGACGGCCGCGACTCGGCCGGAGTCCGCCAGACGCCGGGCGCCTACCGGATCCGCATCGTCCAGGGACGCGACGCGGCCGGGAACGTCCGGATCCTGTCCGGCACGAAGACGGTGCAGGTCTCCCGCGCGCAGCTCGAGATGAAGACGACCGTCCTCGACCTCGTCCCCGCGGCCGCCCGGCAGACCATGGAGCCGGAAAACGGCTGCAACGGCTGCCCCTTCTACGAGTGCCGCGCTCTCGACTCCACCCGGTTCCCCGGCGGCCTGAACTTCAGGTGCAACGGGGCCTTCACGCACTTCACGACGTCGGTCCCCGGCCGGCGCACGCCGTACGACAGGTTCACCGTGACGGCCACCGGCGGTCCCTCTACCCCCGGAGCGACCGCGTCGGCGAAGCTGGGCGTCGGCTGGTACCCGTCGGTCGACTCCCCGATGACCGGCGACACGACGACGACCTCGCCCGCCGTGCTGATGACGCCGAACAGCGAGATCTATCCCGCCGGCTTCCCGGACGCCATCATCTGGTCGGTCGACAGCCTGGGGACGTCGTACGACATCGCGTCGTTCCAGGTCACGACCTACACCTACGTGCCAGCGGCCTGATCAGGAGCGGACCCGCACGACCGACTTGCCGAGGGTCAGTCGCTGCTCCATGTCGAGCAGCGCCTGCCCGAAGTCCTCGAGCTCGTACGTCGTCCCGATCGGCGGCTTGATCACGCCGGACTCCATCATCGGGAGCAGCTCGGCCCACTGCTGCTGCATGTAACCGGGGCGCATCATCGCGAAGGCGCCCCAGCCGACGCCGCGGACGTCGACGTTGTTGAGCAGCAGCCGGTTGACCTTCACCTCGGGGATGCCCTGGCCGGCCGCGAACCCGACGACGAGCAGCCGCCCCTGGGTGGCCAGCGAGCGCAGCGAGTCGGTGAAGACGTCACCGCCGACGACGTCGACGACCACGTCCACCCCGCGACCGCCGGTCAGCTCCTTGACCGAGTCGCGGAAGCCTTCGAGCAGGACCGTCTCGTCCGCGCCCGCGGCACGCGCGATCGCCGCCTTCTCCTCGGTACTCACAACGGCGATGGTGCGCGCGCCGTACCCCTTCGCGACCTGGATCGTCGCCGTACCGACACCGCCGGCGGCCCCGTGCACCAGCACGGTCTCGCCCTCGCGGAGGCTGCCGCGCTCGGCCAGCGCGAAGTGGGCGGTCAGGTAGTTCATGGGCAGCGCCGCGCCCTCGTCGAAGGACAGCGAGTCGGGCAGCGCGAACGTCGTGTCGGCGGGGCTCGCCACCCGGTCGGCCGCGTTGCCATAGCCGGCCACGCCGGCGACCCGCTGGCCGGGAGTGAACCCGTCGGGGCCGGAGAGGACGACGCCGGCGAAGTCCACGCCGAGCGTGAACGGCGGCTCGGGCTTGAGCTGGTACTCGCCCTTGCTCAGCAGCAGGTCGGGGAACGAGATGCCGACGCTGTGCACCTCGACCAGCACCTCGCCGGGCTGGGGCGTGGGCTCGGGTACGTCGTTGACGACGACGTCAGCGGGACCGGTGGGCTGGACGACCTGGACAGCGCGCATGCGCTCGAGGCTAGCCGGAGCTCAGCCCGGCGCGACCAGCCGGTTCATCTCGAAGTGCATCGGGTCGGTGTAGCCCCAGTCGCCGCCCCAGGTGAAGCCCCAGCTCTTGAAGATCGCGACCACGTCGCGGTCCATCTGGCCGACCGTGCCCCGTCCGTTGCCGGGGACGTTGAGGTCGAGCGCGAGCCCGAACGCGTGGTTGGAGAGCTTGGTGGAGCCGGCGATGAAGCGGGGGTAGTAGCAGCCGGCGTACTCGTCCGGGTGGATCTTGTCGGCGAGGTTGCGGGCGACCACCTCCTCGAGCGCGGCGCGCAGCTGCGGGAAGATCAGCTTGTTGCAGGTGACGTTCCCGAGGATCGGCACCGGCTCGGTGGTGATGTGCGACGCCGCCCAGGCGGGATCGGGCGCGATCTTGCCGCCGCCGAGCACCGAGTAGCGGTAGACGCCGACCGCGTCCGCGATGGTGCCGACGACGACGGCGGTCTGCACGACGTCGGGGTCGAGGCCGTAGCGCGCGATCGAGTCGGTCATCTGCACCGACGCCTTGGTGCCGGCCAGCACCTGCTCGATCGACTTGCGCAGCGTGGCGGGCGCGGTGCCGCCGGTGCGGATCAGCAGGGCGTTGTCGGGCTTGAGGCCGAGGTCGGCGATCCAGGTGTCGTTGACGACCGCGTCGACGAGCGGCGCCTGCGGCGCGTAGGCGCCGATGTGCACCTCGGGGGCGTCGGCCGTGCTGCCGAGGCCCACGAACCCGTTGTCGTCGACCGGCAGCCGCTTCACGAGCGGCTTGTCGATCGCCAGCTCGCCGGCGGCCACTCGGTCCCAGATGTCCTGGCTCTCCGCGACGTCACGGAGCGTGTAGTTGCGGTACGTCGCGGGGTCGACCGCGGCCACCTGCAGCGCCCGGTTCTGCACGACGACCTGCGCGAGCGCGATCGGCATCACGTCCTGGACGTCCTGCAGCCGCTCGATGGCACCGATGGTCCGCGCGTCGATGGTCTCCGAGCTGGTGACGACGATGTCGGGATAGCCGAGCACCCCGGTGCGCGGACCGGGCGTCTTGACCGCGTGCGCCGGGTCGAGGGTCGGGCTGCTCGCCGGCACGGCCGAGCTCGACGACGCGCGGGGCGAGTCGCTGGGCCCGACCGACGCGGTGGTGTTGGGGTCGGTCAGCTCGCCGTTCGCGGGCTCGGACCCGTCGCACCCAGCGGTGAGGGCGGCGACGAGAAGCACGGCGACGGCGAGCAGCTCTCTGACTCCCCCCGGTCTCACCGGACCAAGGGTAGGCGGACCCGCCCAGCACGTCAGGCGGTCATGCGGACCAGAGCACTGCCTCGCTCGTCAGGTCGGCCGGCTGGTAGACACCGGTCAGGTCCGGACGGCGGCCGAACAGGTCGGCCAGCGCTCGGACGTGGGTCAGTGCGCGGAGCTCCGTGGCCGACGATGTCGGCTCCTCGCGCACCTCGGCGGGCTGGTGCGGCTCCCACGTGCGGGTGGCTAGCTGGGTCATGGCGACTTCCTCTTCCCGCCCGGGTCTCGATCGGCCCGAGCGATGATCCAGGTGGCGACGTACGCCGCTCCTGCGGCGAGGAGCTCGACGTACCGGTCGGCGACCAGGAGCAGGCCGAGCGTCGCCACGGACACGATCACGAAGATCGGCCACCAGGGGTCGACGTCGGGCTGCTCCTCCACACCCGAAGTCTACTGACTTTATTGACTTACTCAACCACTATTTTCCAGCGGTCGGCTCAGGCGGACCAGCGCAGCGCTTCCGCCGTCACGTCGGCCGGCTTGTAGACGCCGGTCAGCTCCGGTCGGCGCACCAGCAGCTCGGACAGGCCGCGCGCCCGCGTGACCGCGGGTGGCTCGCACTTCCCCTCGACAGCTCGCTCGTCGTCTGCCATCCGACTCCCCTTCGCTCGACGGCCCTCGGGTGGTGGGCCGGTCTTCCTATCGGCAGGTGTGCCCGCGACCGCCAGTCCTGACACGGACCCGGCCCCGCCGGTCTGGACCTCCCGCCTGCGGGCGTCGAGGTGGTGGGATGGCCTGGTGGACCGACTCCGCCGTTTCCCCGAGCAGGGCGTCACCGATCGCGCCGCCCTCGACGCGTTCCTCGACTCCCAGTGGGTCGGCGTGCTGTCGTGCGTCGTCGACGGCCTCCCGCTGGCGGTGCCGATGCTCTACGCCCGCGACGGCGACCGACTGCTGCTGCACGGTTCGACGGGCGCCGGAGCGTTGCGGCAGGTGGCGTCCGGCGCGCCCGCGGTCCTGACGATCTTCGCGGTCGACGCACTGGTGGTGGCGCCGACGACGTTCGAGTCGTCGGTCAACTACCGATCGGCGACCGTGCGCGGGGCGTTGCAGACGCTGTCCGACGACGAGCGCGGGTCCGCCCTCGACGTCTTCTCCGAGGTGCTGGTCCCCGGCCGGACCGGCGAGGTCCGCCCTCCCAACCGCAAGGAGCTCGCCGCCACGCTCGCTCTCTCACTGCCGATCCGACCCGACGGGTGGCTGCTCAAGGTCGCGGACGACTGGCCCGCGACCCCGGCGGAGGCGGACGCCGACGAGGACGTGTGGAGTGGGCTGGTGCCGGTGCGCACCGTGCTCGACCCGCCGGTCCCCGCACCGTGGGCGACCGAGCTGCCGGTGCCGCCGTCGGTCCGACGCCTCACGCGCCCCGGCGACGCCTGATCTCGGCGTTGATCGCCGGGACGACCTCGTGCAGGTCGCCGATCACGGCGTACGACGCCTTGGTGACCATCGGCGCATCGGGGTCGGTGTTGATCGCGAGGATGGTCTTGGCCGACGAGCAGCCCGCCCAGTGCTGGATGGCGCCGCTGATCCCGCACGGGATGTAGAGGTCGGGGGAGATCCGGGAGCCGGTCTGCCCCACCTGCTCGTGGTGCGGCCGCCAGCCGAGGGAGGTGACCACGCGGGAGACGCCGAGCGACCCGTCGAGCAGCTCGGTCAGCTCCAGCAGGTCGGCGAACCCGTCGGAGCTGCCGGCGCCGCGACCGGCGCCGACGACGACGCGAGCCGACTTCAGGGTGCCGGACAGGTCGGGCTCGGGCTCCTCGCTCGACACGACGCGGGCGACCAGGTCGGCGGCGCCGATCTCCGGCGCGTGCACCTGGACGTCGGCCGGCCCGGGAGTGGCGGCGGGCGTCGCCTCGACCGCGTGCCCGGCGACGGTGAACACCGCGGGCCGGTCGCCCAGCCGCATCTCCTCCAACGCGGCACCGCCGACAACCTGACGGGTGACGACGAACGGCGCCAGCCCGCTGAAGGACAGCACGTTGGCCGCCATCGCCACACCCTCGCGGGCGGCGACGTGAGCCATCACCTCGTTGCCGCGTGGCGTGCCGGCCGCCATCACGACCACGGAGGACCCGCGCACGCCCTGGATCCCGGCGGCCCAGGCGGCGCCGGCGTACGCCGTGAACGCCTCGCCGGTCAGCGCGTGCACCGTGCGGACGCCGTACGACGCGAGCGTGGTGACCAGGTCGGCCGACGGCTCGCCCACGACGATGGCGTCGACCGGGACGCCGCCGCCCTCGGCGGCGAGCTCGCGCGCGAAGGTCAACGCCTCGCGGGACACCTCGACCGCCTCGCCCGTCGGCGTCGTCTCGACGAGCACGATGATCATCGGGCCAGCACCCCCAGCTGCTCGAGCAGGTCGACGACCGCGGGTGCGGCCTCCGCGCCCTTGCCGAGGACCTGCACGTCGGAGGGGGTCGGCGGTGGCAGCAGCAGCCGGACCCGCGCCGGCCCGACCGGCTCGGCGGTGGGTTGCCGCTCCTCGATCTCGACCTTCTTCGCCTTCATCCGCCCGGGCACGGTCGGGTAGCGCGGCTCGACTCCGCCCTCCAGGATCGTGACGACGGCGGGCAGCGGCACCCGGTAGGTCTCGTGGCCGTCGGGGCCGGCGCCGCTGGCCGTCACCTCGGTGCCGTCGACCGACACGGTGCTCACCCCGTTGACCACCGGCCACCCGAGCTCGTAGGCGAGCCGGATGCCGACCTGGAAGTCGCCACTGTCGGCGGCGTCGTTGCCGAGCAGCACCAGGTCGTAGTCGCGAGCGACGGCCGCGATCTCGCGGGCCACGTCGGCCGGGCCGAACGTCTGCGGGTCCGCGACCACGTGGACCGCCGCCGTACAGCCGACGGCGAGCGCGGCGCGCAGCTGCTCGACGGCGTCGGCGTCGCCGAGGGTGAGGACGGTCGCCGTACCTCCCGTCGCCGCGGCGATCTGGACGGCGAGCTCGACGGCGCACTCCTCGTGGGCGCTGGTCGTGAAGCCGGCGTACCGCCCGTCGACGGCCTGGCCGTCGTCGGTGAGCACGACCTCGCTCGAGGAGTCGACGACCCGCTTGATGCAGACGAGCACCTTCATCGCCGCACCTCCTGGCGTCGCCGGGCAGCGGTGAGCAGGCAACCGTTTTCAGCGAGCGAACGGGCCGAAACGGTTGCTGACGCACCGCCGCGCGGCATCGCCACCTTCATCGGATGCGCTCGTTCGCCGGGTCCAGCAGCGCGGTGGCGTCGACCGAGCCGACGGTGACCGGGTAGAGCTCCTCCATGTACGAGACCGTCAGCCGGTTGCCGATCGACGCCTCGGCGGGCGGCAGGTAGGCGAGCAGCAGGTGCTTGCCCAGCGACGGCGCGGAGCCGGCGGTGGTGACGTAGGGGTGGTGGCCGTGCCCGTCGGTGAGCGGCTCACCGGTGGCGCTGAGGATCGGCTCGCCGCCGAGCATGTAGCGCTTCACCCCGCTCGCCGAGGTGTGGTCGTCGACGACCAGCGTGCAGAGCACCGACTGGACGGGGGCGTCGCGCTGCGCCAGGTAGGCGTCACGGCCGACGAAGTCGGCGGCCTTCACCTTCGGCCGCTGCATCCCCGCTTCGACGATCGTGCGCTCCGAGTCGAGCTCGTAGCCGAAGGCCCGGTAACCCTTCTCGAGCCGGCCGGTGGTGCCGTAGACGCCGATCCCGACCGGTACGGCGCCGTGGCCGGCACCGGCCTCGAGCAGGGTCTCCCAGAGCGCGGCCGCGTCGTCCATCGCGACGTACAGCTCCCAGCCGAGCTCGCCGACGTACGAGATGCGCGAGGCGAGGACCGCGGTGCCCGCGACGGTGATCTTGTGGCAGGTGAGGAAGCCGAAGCCCTCGTCGGACACGTCGTCATCGGTCAGCGCGGCGAGGATGTCGCGCGCCCGCGGACCCCACAGGCCGATCGTCGACACCTCGTCGGTGCGGTCGGTGATCGTCGTGCCGTCGCCGGGCAGCTGGCCGCCGAACCACTGCAGGTCGGCACGCCCGTGCGCCCCACCGGTGACGACGCGGAAGACGTCGTCGGCCAGCCGCATCACGGTGAGGTCCGAGACGAAGCCGCCCTTGGCGTCGAGCACCGGCGTGTAGATCACCTTGCCGACCGCGACGTCGCACTGCGCGACGCAGGTGCGCTGCACCGTGTCGAGCGCTCCCGGGCCGGCGATGTCGAAGACCTGGAACGCCGACAGGTCGATCACGCCGGCCGCCTCGCGCATCCGCAGGTGCTCGGCATTGATGATCGGGCTCCACCACCGGGAGTCCCACTCGTGCTCACGCGGCAGTACGGCGTCGCCGTACTCGTCGAGCAGCCCGGCATTGGACTCGTACCAGTGTGGCCGCTCCCAGCCCGCGGTCTCGAAGAACATCGCGCCGAGCTTCTGCTGGGACGCGTGCATGGGCGAGAGCCGCTGGTCGCGGTCGGACTCGTACTGCTCGGCCGGGTGGATGATCCCGTAGGTCTTGATGAAGGCCTCGGTGGTGCGCAACCGGGTGTGCTCGCGGCGCATCTGGTGCGGGTGGAACCGCGCGATGTCGCTGTGGTGCACGTCGATCTCGCTGTGACCGTGCGTCATCCACTCGGCGACCGCGCGGCCGACGCCGGGGCCCTCCTTGATCCAGACCGCGGCGGCGGTCCACAGGCCCTTGACCAGGCTCTCGCCGAGGATCGGGTTGCCGTCACACGTCAACGACAGCAGGCCGTTGATCGCGTAGCGCATCTCTGCACCCTCGGCGCCGAGCAACTCCGGCATCAGCTCGTAGGCCTGCTCCAGCTGCGGGTCGAAGTCGTCGGAGGTGAAGGGCATCTCCGTCGGCGACAGCTTGGCCTGCTCGATCGAGGGGATGTCCTCCGGCTCGTGCAGGATCGCGCGGTGCGCGTAGGAGCCGACCTCCATGTCGGCGCCGTGCTGGCGCTCGTAGCAGAAGGTGTCCATGTCGCGGATGATCGGGAAGCTGATCTCGCCCTCGCGTTCGGCCAGCTGCGGGCACGGCCCGACGCTGATCATCTGGTGCACGGCCGGCGTCAGCGGGATCGAGATCCCGGCCATGTCGCCGATCTTGGGGCTCCACACGCCGCACGCGATGACGACGTACTCCGCCTCGATGTCGCCGCCGTCGGTGCGCACCCGTCGGATCCGTCCATCCTCGACGTCGAGGCCGACGACCTCGACGGTGGGTACGACGGTCAGCGCGCCGGACTCCAGCGCCTTCTCCCGCATGATCGTGCCGGCCCGCAGCGAGTCGACCACGCCCACGCTCGGCGTCCAGAAGGCGCCGATGAACTGCTCGGTCTCGATGAACGGCACCTTCTCCTTCACGAACTCAGGCGAGACCAGCTCAGCCTCGATGCCCCAGGCTTTGGCGCTCGACATCCGTCGCCGCAGCTCCTCCATCCGCTCCTCGGTCCGGGCCAGCTCGAAGCCGCCGGACTCGGTGAAGACGCCCATCTCTTTGTACTGCCGCACCGAGTCGAGCGTCAGGTCCGTGATCTCGCGGGAGTGGTCCACCGGGAAGATGAAGTTGGAGGCGTGGCCGGTCGAGCCGCCCGGGTTGGGCAGTGCCCCCTTGTCCAGCTGCACGATGTCGCGCCAGCCGAGCTCGGCCAGGTGGTGCACGAGGCTGTTGCCGACGATGCCGGCGCCGATCACGACGACCTTCGCCGTGGCGGGGACGGTGGCCATGATGCGCTCCTTCGATTGTTGCGTATCACGCAACGTACTTCGTAATGCGAAACTCTCTCAAGGATCGCTCGGACTCGGCTGGGCGGTCAACCCCCCGTTGCGGGTTTCCCCGGCTGCCCGGGGAAACCTGCCGACACGCCGGAGCCGATCGGCGTGTCGCGCGGGTTTCCCCGGCTGCCCGGGGAAACCCGCAACGTCCGATCGCGCAATGTCGACCCAGCTCAGCCGAGCCAGGCGTCGACCTTGTCCTGGTTCTCGTCGATCCACTTCGCGGCGGCGTCCGCGGGCTTCATGCCGTCCTCGGAGATGTACTTCGCCACGACGTTCTGGTCGTCGTTGGTCCACGTGAAGGCCTTGACCAGGTCGACCGCCGAGCCACCCTTGTCGGCCCACGAGGTCGAGACCACCTTCTGCAGCGTGGTCTCCGGGTAGTCGCAGTCGACCTTCGCCGGGTCGTCCTGGCAGCCGTCGGTGTACTCCGGCAGCTTCACCCGCTGCAGGTCGATGTCGGCGAACAGCCACTGCGGCTCGTAGAAGTACCCGATCAGGAACTCCTTCTTCTCCTCGGCCTGCTGGAAGGCCGTGATGCTGGCGGCCTCGCTGCCGGAGAAGACGACCTTGAAGTCGAGACCGAGGTTGCTGATGATCGACTCGTCGAACTGGACGTACGACGGGTCCGCGCCGAGGAACTGGCCCTTGCCACCGGACTCCGAGGTGGCGAAGTCCTTGGCCATGGCGTTCAGGTTCTTGTAGTCCAGGACCTCCGGGTGCTCCTCGGCCAGCCACGGCGGGACATACCAGCCGATGATGCCGATGTTGCCGGTCTCGCCGAACGGCTCGGCACTGCCGTCGCCCTTCTCGGCGAAGAACTTCTTCTCGAGGTCGGGGTGGCCCCAGTCCTCCATCACGACGTCGACCTCGCCGGTGCCGAAGCCCTGCCAGGAGACGTCCTCCTTGAGCTCCTTGTAGTTGACCTTGCAGCCGAGCTCGGTCTCCATCAGTGTGCCGACGACGTAGGCGTCCGCCTCGTAGCCGACCCACGGGTTGACCGCCATGTTGACCTCGCCGCAGTCGCCGGCCTCGGCGGCCTTCGACTCGTTCTCCTTGGTCTGGTCGGCGATCGACCCACCGCTGTCACTGCCGCAGGCGCCGAGCACGAGCGTCGCGCACGCCGCGGCCGCAGCCAGCCCCGCTCCCCGCTTCCATCCGTTCCGCGTGTTCCGCATTCCATCTCCTTGTCGCGTTGCGTGTGCGATCTCCCGTACCGAGCTTGTGGACCCTCAGGTGGCCGCCGGCCGCCACCACTGGCGCTTCCCGGGGTCGTGGGTGAGCGGCGTCTCGCGGGCGGAGGCGCGCATGATCCGGTCGAGCATCACGCCGAGCAGCACGATCGTGATGCCGGCGGCCGCACCCTTGCCCCAGTCCTCCGAGCGCGAGGTGCCGAGTACGACGTCGTACCCGAGCGCCTGGGCGCCGACCAGGCCGCCGATGACGACCATCGACAGCACGTAGAGCAGGCCCTGGTTGGCGGCGAGCACGAGCGAGCCGCGGGCCATCGGCAGCTGGACCTTGGTGATCTCCTGCCAGGTGGTCGCACCCGTCGACCGCGACGCCTCGACCGTGCTCGGCGAGACGCCCTTGACCCCGTCGGCCACGAGCTTGATCGCGGCGGGCGCGGCGTAGACGACGCCGGCGAAGATCGCCGTGAACCGGGACGGCCCGAAGAGGGCGAGGACGGGGATCAGGTAGACGAACGGCGGGATCGTCTGCCCGGCGTCGAGGAACGGCCGGAGCGCGATGTCGACCGCGCGCCGCCGCGCCATCCAGACCCCGAACACCACGGCGAGCGCCATCACCAGGATCGTGGCGACCAGCACCATCGTCAGGGTGAGCATCGCGTTGTGCCACAGGCCCAGGTAGCGGATGCCAGCCAGGCAGACGACCGCGGGCGCCACGCCCCGGACCCCGCCGAAGACGAACGCGAGCGCGAGGATCGCGGCGGCGACCAGCCACCACGGCGACTCGGCCAGCAGCTCCTGGAGCGGGTTCAGCAGCACGCTGCTGACGAAGTCCTTCAGCGCCTGGGTCAGCCCGTAGAAGGTGTCGGTGAACCAGGTGAAGAACGAGTCGACCGCGTCGGCGAGGTTCGGCCCCCAGGAGGTCTCCGGGAACTCCGCCAGGCGGAACTGCTGCCGGGACAGGTAGACCGCGACCAGGGCGGCGACGCCGGTGACGGCGAGGACGATCCGGCGCAGCCGCAGGTCGACGCCGCCGCGCGCTGCCTTCTCGGACGCCTCGCTGGCCGCCGTCGTGGTCCGGTCGAGCATCACCGCCATCACCACGATCAGCATGCCGGGCACGAACGCGCCGCCGACGTCGTTGCGGATCAGCGCCTGCAGCACGGGCTGACCGAGACCGGGACCGTCGACGTACGCCGCGATGGTCGCCATCGACAGCGCCGCCATGATCGACTGGTTGAGCCCGACCACGATGGTGGCCCGCGCCATCGGCAGCTGGACCTTCGTCAGCCGCTGCCATCGCGTCTGGCCCGACGAGTCGGTGGCCTCGATCGTGGTCGAGGAGACGTTCCTGATGCCGTAGCCCGCCACCCGGATGATCGGGGGCAGCGCGTAGATGAGCGTGCACACGACGGCGGCGGAGGCGCCGATGCCGAAGAAGAGCACGATCGGGCTGAGGTAGACGAAGGTCGGCATCGTCTGCATCAGGTCGAGGATCGTGGTGAGCACGGCGGTGCCCGTGCGGCCGGCCGTGCCGTAGTAGACGGCCAGCGGCAGCCCGATCAGGACGGTGACCGCGACCGCCACGAAGGTGACGATCAGCAGGTCCATCGAGTCCGACCAGTAGCCGAAGAGCCCGAACGACACGAACGACGCGCCGACCAGGATCGAGATCCGCCAGCCGGCGACCGCGAGGCCGACCCAGGTGGCGATGGCCGTCACGCCGAGCCAGCCGATCTGCGGCACCGGCCGGGGCAGGTCGGGGATCGAGATCAGCCGCTGGAACCAGTCGACGACCGAGACGAACCAGGAGCCGATCTGGTAGGTGAACTGGACGATCGGGTTCGTGTCGCGACTGGCCAGGACGGCGTTGCGGAAGTCGGTGAGTGACTGCTGCACGTCGTTCTGCACCCGGATCGGCACCTCGAGCGTGTCCTGGCCCTTCGTGAAGGCCCACACCACGATCCAGACGCCGAGGATGACCAGGGCCCAGGCCCACCGCGGCAACGACCGTCGCGGGGGCGGCGGTGGCGGCGCTTCGGCACCGGCGCTCGGTGTCGGTCTCTCGAGAGTCGGGGCGCTCATGCGATCGACTCCTCCGCGACGACGACGCGCATGATCGCCTCGTCGTCGACGATGCCGACCAGCTGCCCGTCGTCGACGACCCGGAGCGGGTGCTCCGAGGCGAGCGCGGCATGCGCGGCGTTGCGGACGACGGTGTCGGAGCTCATCACCGGACCTTCGGACGAGTCCTCGGGCCGGGGCTCGCGCATCACCCACTTCAGGGTGAGCACGTGCGACTTCGGCACCTCCGAGGTGAAGTCGCGGACGTAGTCGTCTGCCGGCGCACCGACCACCTCGTCCGGCGTACCGATCTGCACCATGGCGCCATCGCGCATGATCAGGATCCGGTCGCCGAGCTTGAGCGCCTCCTGGAGGTCGTGGGTGATGAAGACCATCGTCTTGCCGAGCTCGTGGTGGAGCCGGATCACCTCGTTCTGCATGTCCCGGCGGATCAACGGGTCGAGCGCCGAGAAGGGCTCGTCGAAGAGCAGCAGCGAGGGGTCGTTGGCGAGCGCGCGGGCGAGACCGACGCGCTGCTGCATGCCGCCGGAGAGCTGGTCGGGGTACGACAGCTCGTAGCCGGACAGCCCGACGAGGGACACGATCTCCTCGGCCTTCGCCCGGCGGTCCTTCTTCTTGACGCCCCGGATCTCGAGCCCGTAGGCGACGTTGTCGATCACCTGCCGGTGCGGGAGCAGGCCGAAGTGCTGGAAAACCATCGAGGTGTGCGTACGGCGGAGGTCGCGCAACTCCGACTCGTTGGCCTTCACGATGTCGTGACCGTCGATGACGACCTCACCGGAGGTTGGCTCGATCAGGCGGGTCAGGCAGCGGACCAGGGTCGACTTGCCGGAGCCGGACAGGCCCATGACGACGAATACCTCGCCGGGTGCGACCTCGAAGGAGACGTTCTTCACGCCGACGACGCAGCCGGTCTTGGCCTTCAGGTCGGCCCTCGATAGGTCCGCGTTCGGCGTACCTATGATCCCGTCGGCGCCTTTGCCGAAGATCTTCCAGAGGTTGCGGACGGTCAGCGCAGCGTCGCTCATGAGGGGTCCTCCTGGTTGCGGCTGTCGCCGGGCGGGTAGAGGGGCATGCCGTCGCGGTAGCGGTAGTACGGCACGTCGGCGGGCGGGAGCGGCGTGTTGCCGGCGATCAGGTCCGCGGCCTTCTCGGCGACCATCATCACGGGGGCGTAGATGTTGCCGTTCGTGACGAACGGGAAGACCGACGCGTCGACGACGCGCAGCCCCTCGAGCCCGTGCACCTTCATCGTGGCCGGGTCGACGACGGCCATCTCGTCGATGCCCATCTTTGCCGTGCACGAGGGGTGCAGCGCCGTCTCGGCATCGGCGCGCACCCAGTCGAGGATCTGCTCGTCGGTCTCGACGTCCTTGCCGGGAGACAGCTCGCCGTCGTTGTACGGCGCGAACGCGGGCTGGTGGAGGATGTCGCGCGCGACCCGGATCGCCTCGACCCACTCCCGCCTGTCGTTGTCGGTCGAGAGGTAGTTGAAGAGCAGCGACGGATGCACCTTCGGGTCGCGGCTCTTGATCCGCACGTGGCCGCGGGTGTCGGCGTACATCGGCCCGATGTGCACCTGGTAGCCGTGACCCTCGGTCGGCGCGGACCCGTCGTACCGGATCGCGACCGGGAGGAAGTGGAACATCAGGTTCGGGTAGTCGACGTCCTCGTTGCTGCGCGCGAAGCCGCCGCCCTCGAAGTGGTTGGTCGCGCCGAGGCCGCGGCGGTGGACCAGCCACTGGTAGCCGATGCCCGGACGCTTGCGCCACTTGAGTCCCGGGGCGATCGAGACCGGCTGCTTGGAGGCGTACTGGATGTAGACCTCGAGGTGGTCCTGGAGGTTCTCGCCGACACCGGGCAGGTGGTGCACGAGCGGGACACCCTGCTGCTTGAGCAGGGTCTCGTCGCCGACCCCCGAGAGCTGCAGCAGCTGCGGGGTGTTGATCGCGCCGCCGCAGAGGATCACCTCGCCGGCGTACGCCGTGCGCCGGAGCCGACCGCCGCGCAGGTAGTCGACGCCGACGGCTCTGCTCTGCCCATTTCTTGCCTCGAAGCGCACCTGCGTCGCCATCGCGAGGGTCTCGACCGTGAGGTTCTTCCGGTGCCGCACCGGGTGCAGGTACGCGCGGGCGGCCGAGAGCCGCCGGCCGCGGTGCAGGTTGCGGTCGAACCTCGCGAAGCCCTCCTGGCGGTAGCCGTTGACGTCGTCGGTGCGCGGGTAGCCCGCCTGGACGGTCGCATCGAAGAACGCCGAGAAGAGCGGGTTGTCCGCAGGCCCGCGCTCCAGCACGAGGGGGCCGTGGCCGCCGCGCCAGTCGTCGGCGCCGGCGAGACAGTTCTCCATCTTCTTGAAGTAGGGCAGGCAGTGGAGGTAGTCCCACTCCTTCATCCCCGGCTCGGCACCCCAGCGCTCGTAGTCGAGCGGGTTGCCGCGCTGGAAGATCATCCCGTTGATGGAGCTGGAGCCGCCGAGCACCTTGCCGCGGGCGTGGAAGACCCGGCGGTTGTTGAGGTTGGGCTCCGGGTCGGTCTCGTACTTCCAGTCGTAGAGCCGGTTGCCGATCGGGAAGGGCAGCGCCGCCGGCATGTGGATGAAGGGGTCGACCTTGAAGTCCGAGCGGCCCGCCTCGAGCACCAGGACCGTCGTACCCGGGTCGGCGGAGAGCCTGTTGGCGAGCGCGCATCCGGCCGAGCCACCACCCACGATGACGACGTCGTACCGGTCCCGGCTCATCCGCCGAACCAGCGCTGTTCGGTCGGCCGGATGTTGTGCCAGACGTGCTTGGTCTCGCGGTACTCCGCCAGCCCGGCCTCGCCGAGCTCGCGCCCGAAGCCGGACTGCTTGTAGCCGCCCCACTCCGCCTGCGGCACGTACGGGTGGTAGTCGTTGATCCAGACCGTGCCCATCCGCAATCGGCCCGCGACTCGCTGCCCCTTGCCGGCGTCCTGGGTCCAGACCGCGCCGGCCAGGCCGTAGATGCTGTCGTTGGCGATGCGTACGGCGTCGGCCTCGTCGGTGAACGTCTCGACGGTCAGCACCGGGCCGAACGACTCGTCCTGGGTGACCGACATGTCGCTGCGACAGTCGTCGAGGATCGTCGGCAGGTAGTAGAAACCGTCGGCCAGCGCCGGGTCGTCGGGGCGTGCCCCTCCGGTCCGGAGCACCGCACCCTCGGCGATCCCGCGCGCGACGTACGCCTCCACCTTGTCGCGGTGGGCGCTGCTGGTGAGCGGACCGGTCTCGGCCTTGTCGTCGAAGGGGCCACCGAGCCGGATCGCCTGCGCGCGCTCCACCAGCTGGTCGACGAACTCGTCGTGGATCTCGTCTTGTACGACGAGCCGGGCGCCGGCCGAGCAGACCTGCCCCGAGTGCAGGAAGACGGCCGTCAACGCGAAGTCGAGGGCGACCTCGAGGTCGGCGTCAGCGAACACCACGTTGGGGTTCTTGCCGCCGAGCTCGAGTGCCACCCGCTTCACCGTCCCGGCCGCGGCTGCCATCAGTCGCCGGCCGGTCTCCAGACCACCGGTGAAGGAGACCAGGTCGACCCTGGGGTCGCTCGATAGGGGTGCGCCGGCGGTGGCGCCGGCGCCGAGGACCAGGTTGCCGACGCCGGCCGGCAGGCCGGCCTCGGCCAGCAGCCGCATCAGATGGATCGCCGTGTGCGGCGTCAGCTCGCTGGGCTTGAGGACGAAGGTGTTGCCGGCGGCGAGGCAGGGCGCGACCTTCCAGGAGACCTGCAGGAGCGGGTAGTTCCACGGTGTGATCAGCGCGCAGACACCGATCGGCTCGTGCACGACCCGGCTGACGACGTCCGGGTTGCCGGTGTCGACCATCCGGCCGGCGTCCTCGGCCGCGACCCGCCCGTAGTGCCGGAAGACCCCGATCACGTCGGCGATGTCGCAGCGGCTCTCGACCAGGCGCTTGCCGGTGTCGAGCGACTCCATCCGGGCCAGGTCCTCGGCGTCGCGCTCCAGCAGGTCGGCCAGCCTCATCAGCAGGTCGCCGCGCTCGCGACTGGACGTGTCCGGCCAGGGTCCGTCGTGGAAGGCGGCGTACGCCGCGGCGATCGCCGCCTCGGTGTCCTCCGCGCCCGCCTCGTCGACCTCGGCGACCAGCGTCCCGTCGGCCGGACATCGGATCTCGCGGCGTGCTCCACCCCGCGCGCCCACCCACGCGCCGTCAAGGTAGAGCTCGGCCATTCGGACTCACCCCCAGCACGACCACTCAGTTGCGTATCACGCAACCAAGTGCTTGTCGCGCAACCGGTCGTTTGACCTGAGAATGGAGTCAGGCTCCCGGCACGTCAAGGGCAACGGCACCGATGTCACCCAACTTTGACCTCAGCGCTGACCCCAGCCGAGCCGGTGCGAGACCTCGCCGGCGGCCTCGACGAGCAGTCGTACGACGTCCTCGACCCGCTCCTCCGACAGCCGGAACGTCGGGCCGGACACGCTCATCGAGGCGACCACGTCGCCGTGCGCGTTGCGGATCGGGGCCGCCGCGGCGGTCAGTCCCTCCTCGAGCTCGTCGACCGCGACGGCGTACCCCTGCTCGCGCACCAGGGCCAGCTCCTCGCGGAGCTTGCCCTTCTTGGTGATCGTGGTGGCGGTGTAGCGGGACAGGGTGCCGAGCAGGTCCTTGACCTGGGCGTCGTCGAGGCCGCTCAGCAGCACCTTGCCGTTGCTGGTGGCGTGCAGCGGGATGTGCTGGCCGACCCAGTTGTGCGGCTGCAGGGCCGACGAGCCGGCGATCTGGTCGAGGTAGAGCGCGGAGCTCTCCGACAGGACCGCGATGTTGACCGTCTCGCCCGTGTCGGCCGCGAGCTGGCGGCAGACCGGCCGGGCCTCCTGGACCAGGTCCAGCCGGGCGGTCGTCGCGCCGGCCAGGCGGAGCACGCCGACGCCCAGGCGGTAGCGCCCCCGCTCGGTGGTCTGCTCCACGAGCCGGTGCGCCTCGAGCGTGGTGACCAGGCGGAACGCCGTGCTCTTGTGGACGTCGAGCTCGCCGGCGATCTCGGTGACCCCGGCCTCCCCCACCCGAGCCAGGACCTCGAGAATGGTGAGCGCCCGATCGACGGACTGGACACCCGCGCTGCCCTCGCTCATGTGCCCCCGTTCATGGGCGCAGACTAGCGCAGCGGTTGTTGCGTATCGCAGACTGCGTTTCGGCCAGCGCAACGCTCCCCTGGACAGAACATGAAGGCGGTCCTCGTGCCCAGTCTCGCCACCCCGACCATCGCCGCGGGTGACT
>Ga0190274_10000281_pt1 | contig 32437 bp, 33 predicted proteins | sample Popmic531T_FD_133002 | JGI IMG/M metagenome (GOLD analysis project Ga0190274, IMG submission 133002) | Populus adjacent soil microbial communities from riparian zone of Yellowstone River, Montana, USA - 531 T | ecosystem: Environmental > Terrestrial > Soil > Riparian zone | place: USA: Montana... | reverse complement strand
GGCCTCCTCCATGAAGACGTCCGTCGGCCACACGACGAGGCAGTTCTCCTGTCCCTGTGTGACCACGAGCCCCTCCGACAGTCGGTCCCTGAACTTGGCGGGGAGGAACAGCCGGCCCTTCTCATCGAGCTTCGGGGTGTAGGTGCCCATGAAGAACATCGAGCACCACTCCCTTCCTCCACTGCGCTCCACATTACTCCACAATCCACCACCGTCAACCACTCTACGCGTGTTGCGACGCCGTTTTCCGGCGTACGGCGGCATCGAGGCGCCTCGTGGTGCCGCCGCCCTTCCCGCCGTACGGCGCGTGTTTGCGCAGGTCAGAGCGCATATGGCGGCCGTAGCGGGGGCCGCGTGGAGCGTGGGTGGGGAGAACTGGTGCGGGTGGTGGGGAGTGGTGGAGCGCAGCTGACAACCAGAACGCGATCCCGGGAGTCAGATGCGTGGGAGCCATCGGGCCACGTAGGTTTCCCTCACGACTTACGGTGGGACACAGCGATGGCCGCGTCACCGGACGCGGCCGGGCACGGGGAAGGGACGACGTGGACAGTTCTTCGGGCGGGGCGGATCTCGAGACGCTGGCGAGGGTCGTCGGCCGGGTCCGGACCAACATCGAGCGGGTCATCGAGGGCAAGCCCGACGTGGTCAACTCCGCACTGACAGTGCTCATCGCCGAGGGGCACCTGCTCATCGAGGACGTGCCGGGCGTCGGCAAGACGATGCTCAGCAAGGCACTGGCGCGCAGCATCGACTGCTCGGTGCGGCGGATCCAGTTCACCCCGGACCTGCTGCCGTCCGACGTCACCGGCGTCTCGGTCTTCAACCAGAACACCCGGGAGTTCGAGTTCCGCCCCGGCGGGATCTTCGCCAACATCGTCGTCGGCGACGAGATCAACCGGGCCTCGCCCAAGACGCAGTCCGCGCTCCTCGAGTGCATGGAGGAGCGTCAGGTCACCGTCGACAACTCGACCTACTACCTCGAGCAGCCGTTCATGGTGATCGCGACCCAGAACCCGATCGAGATGGAGGGCACCTACGCCCTCCCGGAGGCCCAGCGCGACCGCTTCATGGCTCGGGTGTCCGTGGGCTACCCGGTCGAGGCCGCCGAGATCGCGATGCTGGACTCGCACACCGGGGCCAACCCGCTCGACGACCTCGAGCCGGTCACCGACGCCGCCGAGGTGCGCAAGCTCATCGGGATCGTCAACCAGGTCCACGTCTCGCCCGCGGTGCAGCGGTACGCCGTCGCCATCAACGCGGCCACCCGCCGCTCGGAGGAGCTCTCGCTGGGCGCCTCGCCGCGCGCGACGCTCCACCTGGTCCGCGCGGCGAAGGCCGTGGCGGCGATGGACGGACGCGACTACGTGCTGCCCGACGACGTACACCGGCTCGCCCGGCCGGTGCTCGCCCACCGACTGCTGCCGAGCGTCGAGGCCGCGATGAGCGGCCGGTCGACGACCGCCATCCTGGACGCGATCGTCGCGGGCGTGCCCGTTCCCGAAGCTCGCTGACCCGGGAGTGCCAGACCTGATGAGGGAAGGCTGATGAGAGAGGCTTTGGCGGGGCTGACCGTTCGCGGACGGGCGTTCCTCACCGCCGGCGTCACCGCGATCGTGTGCGCGGTCTTCCTCGACCAGTCGACGCTGGCGCGCGTGGGCGTGCTGCTGCTGGCCCTGACCCTCCTGACGGTCGGGATGCTGGCCCGCAACCGCTACCGGCTGACGCTGGTGCGCACGGTGACACCGCAGCTCGTCGCGGCCGGCCAGTCCGCGCGGGTCACGCTCACCTTGGCCAACGACGGCCTGGCGCCCAACGGCGTGCTCCTGCTCGAGGACCAGGTGCCCTACGTCCTCGGCACCCGGCCCCGGTTCGTGCTCGAGGGCATCAGCCAGGGCTGGCGGCACTCCGTGAGCTACCAGGTGCGCTCCGACGTGCGCGGCAGGTTCGAGATCGGGCCGATGTCGGTCCGGGTCAGCGACCCGTTCGGGCTGGTGGAGCTGGGCCGCACCTTCCGCACCACGGTCCCGTTGACGGTGACCCCGCGCACGGTCCCGCTCCCCCACATCCCGCTCGGCGGCGCGTGGACCGGGTCCGGGGACAACCGCCCCCGTGCGTTCGCGACCGGCAGCGCCGAGGACGTGACGGTCCGCGAGTACCGCCAGGGCGACGACCTGCGTCGCGTCCACTGGCGCAGCTCCGCGAAGCTCGGTGAGCTGATGGTGCGTCGCGAGGAGCAGCCCTGGCAGTCGCGGGCGACGCTCTTCCTCGACAACCGCGTGGCCGCCCACCGCGGCCAGGGCATCGCGTCCTCGATCGAGGCCGCGGTCTCGGCGGCCGCCTCGATCGCGGTCCACCTGACCCACCGCGGCTTCGCCGTACGCCTCGTCACGGCGAGCGGCGAGGAACCCGGCAGCGCGTGGCACGTCCGCGGGGCCGACCTGAACACCGGCCCGCTGCTCGAGTCGCTCGCCGTCGTACAGCCGGTCTCGATGCCTCGACTGGAGACCGGGTGGCTCGGCGAGGGCACCCACGGCGGCCTCACCGTCGCCGTCTTCGGTGCGGTCGACGCGGCGGACCTTCCCGTACTGCGCCGGATGCAGCACCACGCCGGCTCCGCGGTCGCGATCGCCGTCGACGTCGACGCCTGGATCGGAGCTCCCCCGTCCGGCGGTGCCACCCGGCTGCTCGCCCAGCAGGGCTGGCGGGCCGCGGCACTGCGTCCGCGCGACCGCCTGGAGGCGGTCTGGCAGGAGCTCGCCCACACCAGCGCCCAGAGCTCGCGCGGCGCCCACCAGGAGATCACCACATGAGCCGCTCCCGGGGTCACCTGAGCACCAACATCCTCTTCGCGGTGGTCGCCGCCGGCACCACCTGGCTCGCGATGTCCGCCTGGCGCGAGCTGACCGTCACGCCGGGCAGCTTCCTCAACCCCCTGCTCGTGCTGGCCGCCGTCGTGGCCGGCACCGGGATCGCCGCACGCTGGTGGCGGTGGCCGGGGCCGGTGGTCGTGCTGTTCCAGATCGTCGTGACCGGCGTCCTGACCAGCCTCTTCCTCACCGGCTCGCCGCTGCCCGTCGGCGGCGCCTGGGGCGAGCTCACCGGGACGATCAGCGACGCGGTGAACACCGCCCAGGGGTTCGCCGCCCCGGTCCCGGCTGAGGCACCGCCGGTCGACCCGCTGCTGATCGTCGGCGGCCTCGCCTGCCTGCTGCTGGTCGACCTGCTGGCGTGCACCCTGCACCGGGCGCCGTTGGCCGGACTGCCGCTCCTCGCGATCTTCACCATCCCCGCCGGCATGGTCGGGGACTCGGTCAGCTGGTGGATCTTCGCCGGTACGGCGGCCGGCTTCCTCGGCCTGCTCTTCCTCCAGGAGAGCGACCAGGTGTCACGTTGGGGGCGGCCGCTCGGGCTCGACCAGGAGACCGGCGACCCGATCTCCTTCAGCGCCGGCAGCAACACCGTGCGCGGCACGGCCGGAATCGTCGGCGGCGCCGCGACGGCGCTCGCCGTCCTCATCCCGGTCCTGATCCCCGCGACCGGCATGCACTTCTTCGACTTCGGCCCGGGCAGCGGCGGCGGTGACGACATCCGCGTCGACAACCCGGTGGCCGACCTGGTCCGCGACCTCAAGCAGGGCGAGGACGTCGACCTGGTCCGGGTGACCACCAACGACCCCGACCCGTCGTACCTCCGGATCCTGACGCTCACCCGCTTCAGCGACGCCGAGTGGAGCCCGGGCAACCGGGACGTGCCCGCCGACCACCTCGCCGACGGCGCCATGCCGCCGCCGCAGGGCGTCGCCGCGGAGGTGAGCCGCAAGGAGTACCCGTACGACGTGTCGGTGCTGCCGACCTTCGACTCCCGCTGGCTGCCCACCCAACCGCCGGTCAGCCGCGTCGTGGCCGACGGCAACTGGCGCTACGACGACAAGACGATGGACTTCATCGCCGGCGACGACGACGAGACCACCGCGTCCCTGGAGTACGCGATGACGGCCGTCGACCTCGGGCTCACGGCGGAGCGGCTGGCCGACTCCGGCACCCCGACCGGCAAGGTCAGCGAGATCTTCACCGAGCTCCCCGACGACCTGCCCCCGATCGTCCACGACCTCGCGGTGCAGGTCACGCAGGGCGCGACGACCCAGTACGAGGAGGCGGTCGCCCTTCAGCAGTGGTTCCGCGAGGACGGCGGCTTCGTCTACTCGCTCGACCGCGCACCGGGCAACGGCAGCGACGCGCTCGTCGAGTTCCTCTCCGACGGCCCCGGCGGGCGCGTCGGCTACTGCGAGCAGTTCGCCTCGGCGATGGCCGTGATGGCGCGGGAGCTCGGCATCCCGGCCCGGGTCGGCATCGGGTTCCTCAACCCGGCCCCCGACGGCCCCAACTCCTGGGTCTACAGCAGCCGCGACATGCACGCGTGGCCCGAGCTCTTCTTCGACGGCGCCGGGTGGGTGCGGTTCGAGCCGACGCCGTCCGGTCGCGCCGAGGACGTGCCGATCTACACGGAGCCGGGCTCGGGCGAGGACGACAACCCCAGCATCTCGCCGTCCGCTTCGGCGACGACGTCCGGAGCCGTACCGTCGCGTCGGCCGACCGACAGCGAGTCCGCGGCCGCCGCCGGCGACGACGAGGCCAGCGGCGGGTCCGGTGTCCCCTGGGGACCCACGCTCGGCGGTCTCGGCGGACTGGTCGTGATCGCCGGCGTCCTGCTGCTGCCCCGTGCCCTCCGCTCGCGGCGGCGAGAGCGCAGGCTGTCGTCGGGCGCCGTGGAACCGGTCTGGGCCGAGCTCCACGACACCGCCGTCGACCTCGGCGTGCCCTGGCCCCGCGACCGGTCGCCGCGAGCGACCCGGGCCGTGGTCATCGACCACTTCGGCGCGCCGGTCGGACCCGACACCGTCGAGCGACCGGCGCACGGGCCCACGGTCGCTCCCGAGGCGGTCAGCGCCCTCGACCGCCTCGTGTACACGCTCGAGCTGGACCGCTACTCGCGCTCCGGCGCCACCCTCGACCCGGTCCGGCTACGGGCCGACGGCGAGGCCTGCGTGGCCGCACTCGCCGGCGGCGCCCCCCGCTCCGCCCGGCGCCGAGCCACCTGGTGGCCCCGCACGGTCGTGTCCTCGCGCCGTCGGCGTACCACCACCGGCACCCTCGAGGCGAAGTACGGCGGGGTCGTCGACCACGTGACGTGAGCGCGATGTCGGGGTAGTCCCTGACGTTTCCGGGCTCTTCAGCGCCAGATCAGCCCGAAATCGTCAGGGACTACCCCGCCACTGCCATTCACCCGCACGTCAGCAAGCCCGCTGACGCGTCCTTGCTAGAACCCGCCGGTCTCGCGGCGGCGGTTCCAGCGCTCGTTCATCCGGTCCATGAAGGAGCCGTGGGAGGCCGAGCGGGAGCGCTTGTTGCGGCGGCCGCCGTCGATGACGGTGAAGCCACCTCGGCTGGGGTGACTCGCCCGCGGGTCGGACGCGGCGGGGCCGTGCTGGCCGCGCAGTGACGCGAGCGCCACGGTGGCGGAGGCGAGCATGACGACGAACCCGGCGATGCCGAGCACCGGGATGCTCGCAACGGCGCCGGTCATCAGGACCGCGACGCCGATCGCGAAACAGAATCCCGCGACGATCGCCCGCCGGCGAGCGGAGCGGCGAAAGGCCGTGCCGCGCAGCGTCGAGGCGAACTTGGGGTCTTCCTCGACGAGGGCGCGCTCCATCTGCTCGAGCAGTCGGAGCTCCTCTTCCGAGAGTGGCACCGTTCCTCCCCACGGGTCATCGCCGGACAGATCTTCTCCGGCGACTGCAAGTCTAGGCAGCGGCTGGGCATCCCGGTAGCCGGGATCGGGAAATTACCCACCTAACAATCCGGTGAACCGTTCCCAGGCGTCTTCCGGAGGTAAAGGTTCAGCGGGCGAGCAGGTGCAGCTGGGCCGCCAACGGCAGGTACTCCGGCCGCGCCGAGACCGCCCGTTCGAGCTCGACCAGGGCCGCCGTGGCGCCGGGTTCGAGGTCGAGCAGCGAGCCCGGGACCAGGTCGGCGAACACGCGTACGCCGTGGACGGACTCGACGGCGAACCCCGCACCGCTCAGCAGGCTGGTCGCCTCGTCGGCGGTGAAGCGGTGGCCCGCTCGACCATCGCGCTCTCCCGGCCCGGCATCGAGCAGCGTGAGCGCCTGGGTGAAGTGGCCGGCCATCGCCCGCGCGACCACCGCCGCGTGCCGCTGGGCGACGAGCAGGCTGAGGACTCCGCCGGGCCGCAGCACCCGGCGCAGCGTGTCCAGGGCGGCGGCCGGGTCGTCGACGACCTCGAGCACCCCGTGGCACAGCACCAGATCGGCGCTCGCGGGCCCGGTCACCTCCAGGAGTGACGAGAGGTCGCCCTGCCGGGCAGTGACCTCCACCGTGAGCTCACGAGCCCGCCTGTCCAGGGACGCGAGTGCGTCCGGGCTGGGGTCGACGACCGTCACCCGAGCGCCGAGCTCGGCGACCCGGACCGCGAAGCCTCCGGTACCTCCACCGATGTCGAGGACGTCGGCGCCAGCCGCCACGTGCGGTCGCACGGCATCCCAGACCACGGAGGTCCGGGCTGCGGCGCGACGTTCGCTGGGCCGGGCGGTCTCGGGCCGGGCACTGTCGGTCATGCCCCAACCCTAGGGTGCGTCGGCGGGCAGGTCAGCCCGCACGCACCACCGCGGCCCCGATCTCCACCGGTAGGTGCGGCACCAGACCCAGGGATCGCTCGACGACGGCGAGGAACCGGTCGGCGTCCCGGACCAGGTCGTCGGCCTCGCGCTCGGCGACCGCCCGGCTCGAGCCCGCTTCGGCCGCGGCTCGCTTGGCGGCGCCGCCCGCGAAGAAGGTCGCCCACTCACTGAGCTCGGGTGCCACCTCGGTGAGGAGCACCCACGCGTTCTTCTGCGGCCGGCGGCCGCGGCTCGCGGTGGGCCGCGCGCGGGCCGAGAGCAACGCGGCGGTCGCCCGCAGCGCGGCCACGTGAGCGCAGGCATAGCGGACCGGCGCCTCGGTCGCCGAGACGGCCTCGCTGAGCGACTCGGCCGCGCGGGCAAGGTAGGAGTGGGTCGTCGCGGGCAGGGCGTACGGGTTCATCGAGCACCTCTCCGGATGAGTGCGGACCCGGCGGAGCCGGGGGTCGAGGCCGTCTCCGCCGAGCCATGTTCGAACAGTTGTTCGAACATGCTCCAAGGTACACCCCGGTGCCGACACCGCGTCAAGGGTTCCGGCGGCCCAGGTCCGTGGAGGTCAGGAGCTCGCGGCCAGGTCCTTCGACACCGGATCGGCACGCAGGTACGCCGACGTGTCGCGGCGCCAGAGCGCGACCACGACCCCGGCCTGGAGCAGCAGGCCGACGACCGAGAGCACGACGAAGAGGGCCGGCGGGCCGATCCGCAGTGTCGCGAGGGTGCTGATCGCCATCAGCACGACCGTCGCCGTGAGTGCGTTCCGCGCCCAGCCGTGGCGAGACCGCAGGAACTGGACGAGGACCAGCGCGAGCAGGGCGACCACGATCAGCATCACGACCACGACCGGCACGATCGCCGGGGGCTGCACCGAGCCCGAGTCCACGCGGCCCGACCGCCAGGCATCCGTCAGCTCGCTCTTGAAGACGAGGGAGAGCAGCGCCGTGACGCCCGACAGCCCGACCAGCCCCCAGGTCATCCACACCGCTGCCGTCACCGAAGCCGGCCGGTCCTGACTCATGCGTCTCCTCCTCGTCACCGGTCGCCCACCCCGGGCAGCACGCTGCCCTAGGGTCTCGACCATGAACACCGAACACCCGTCGATCACCCGCTTCCGCGACGACCACGCGCGACGTGGCGGCACCGGCGAGATCGTCATCCTGCCCGACTCGGTGCACACCGCGGCGCTCGCGGCCGAGGCTCTGGGGTGCGAGGTCGGTGCGATCGCGAACAGTCTGCTCTTCGACGCCGACACGACGCCGGTGCTCATTCTGACCTCGGGCGCCCACCGCGTCGACACCGTGAGGGTCGCGGCGTCGCTCGGTGTGAGCAAACTCAAGCGGGCGACGCCGGAGTTCGTGCGAGAGCACACCGGGCAGGCGATCGGCGGGGTCTCCCCCATCGGCCATCCGGCGCCGGTCCCGACGTACCTCGACTCCTGGCTGCGCCGGTACGACGTCGTCTGGGCCGCCGCCGGTCACCCGGCCGCGGTCTTCGCCACGACGTACGACGAGCTCGCAGCGATGACCGGGGCCCCCGAGATCGAGGTCGAGTGATGGAGATCTGGCTCAACCCGGCGTGCTCCAAGTGTCGGACCGCGGTGGCCGAGCTCGACCGCGCGGGCGTCGACTACACGGTGCGCCGCTACCTCGACGAGCCGCCGACAGCGGACGAGCTCCGTGCCGTCGTCGAGCGGCTCGGCCTCGAGCCGTGGGACGTCGCCCGGCCGAAGGAGGCGCGGGAGGCCGGCATCGACCTGCCGAAGGACGCCGGGCACCGCGACGCGTGGCTCGCCGCACTCGTGGCGCACCCACGGACGATCCAGCGACCGATCATCACCGCTGCGGACGGCACGACCGTCGTGGGCCGCGACGAGGACTCGCTCGCCCGCGTCATCGACGCGGAGGCCTGAGCAGCAGATGGCACGGGTGGTGGTGGTCGGCGGCGGCTTCGGCGGCCTCGCGTCGGCACTGCGGCTCGCCAAGCTCGGGCACGAGGTCACCCTCGTCGAGCGTTCGGCCGCCCTCGGCGGGGCGCTGTCGGAGGTGGCCGCCGGCGAGTTCGCCTGGGACGCGGGCCCGACGTACACACTCCTCCCGGCGGTGGTGCGCGACCTCTTCCGCAAGTCCGGTCGCCCGGTCGAGCGCGAGCTGGAGCTGGTGCCGCTGGACGTCGTCCGCGAGCACCGGTTCGCGGACGGCTCGTCGGTGCGGCTGCCGAGCGGTCGGGCGGCGCAACTGGCGGCCTTCGACGGGCTCGGCAGCGGCCTCGGCCGGCGCTGGGTCGACCACGTTGCGTCGTACGCCGACGACTGGGAGGTGCTGCGGCGCGGCTACCTCGAGGACCCCTGGTCGCCCGACGACCTCCCGCGCGACCTCGCCGCCCGCCTGGACAGCCGGGAGATGCTCCACAAGCGGCTGAAGAAGACGTTCCGGGACGAGCGGCTGCGGCTCGTGGCCGCGCACCCCTTCGTCGCCGAGGGCCACGACCTGCGCAACGTGCCGGCCTGGGCCGGGTCGACGGCGTACGTCGAGCAGCGGTTCGGCGCCTGGACGGTCGAGGGCGGGATGGCGCGTCTCGGCGCCGCGCTGGCCGACCGGCTGACAACGCGGCGGGTGACCACCCTGACCGGCACGACGGTGACCGACCTCGTCGTCCGCGACGGCCGGGTCGTCGCGGTCTCCACCAGCGACGGCGAGCTCGACGCCGACGTCGTGGTGTGCGCCGTCGACCCACGCACGCTGCCGGCGCTCGCGCCGTACGTCGTGCGCACGATGCCCGCGATCCCCCCGGTGGTGGCCTACCTCGGCCTGTCCGGGGACGCACCGGACCTCCCACACGAGCTGGTGCTGCACGGCGACCCGATGCTCGTCGTCCGCACGGGCGGCCGGGCGCCTGCCGGCGCGTCCACCCTGACGGTGCATGGGCGCGGTCGGCTCTCCGAGGACATCCTGCGCGCGCTGGCGCGACAGCGGATCGACGTCCGTGCGCAGGTGGTCGAACGGATCGACCTCAGCCCGCGTGAGCAGGTCGAGCGCTGGGGCGGCTCCCCGATGGGGGTGCTCTGGCAGGGCCGGGCGACGGTGCGCCAGCGGCTCGGACCGCGCACCCCGATCGCCGGCGTGTACGCCGCCGGCGCGAGCGCCACTCCCGGAGCCGGCCTGCCGTTCGTGGGGCTGTCCGCGGCCCTGGTGGCGGCGGAGGTGGGTCCGGCGTAGGCCCGTCGGTTTCACCGGTGCACCGGTGAAACCGTCACTTCTCAGGCAACGCAACGCCTGAGAAGTGACAGCACTGCCTGAGGAGTGTGACGGGAGAGGCGTCCGGCTGCCGTCAGACCGACATGTTGAGGGCCGCGAAGATCTCGCGGGTCGCCTTCGAGCGGTTCAGCGTGTAGAAGTGCAGGCCGGGCGCGCCGCCGGCGAGGAGCTCGTCGCACAGCTCGACCGCGATCTTGATGCCCTCGGCACGTACGGCGGCCGGGTCACCCTCGCGGGCGGAGATCCGGTCGATGATCTCGGCCGGCACGTCGGTGCCGATCAGCTCACCCTGGCGACGGATCGCGTTGAGGTTCAGGATCGGCATGATGCCCGGCAGGATCGCGATGTCGACGCCGCGGGCCCGGACCCGCTCGACCAGCGCGAAGTAGTCGGACGCACGGAAGAACATCTGCGTCACGGCGAACTCCGCACCGGCGTGGGCCTTCGCGACGAGCACGTCGGCGTCGTGGTCGAGCGACTCTGCCGACGGGTGACCTTCCGGGAACGCCGCCACGCCGACGCTGAACTCGTCGCGAGCGCTCGCCATCTCGACGAGCTCCTCGGCGTAGTTGAGCCCGCCCTCGGTCGGCGTCCACTCGGCCCGGGGGCCCTCGGTCGGGTCGCCCCGCAGCGCCAGCACATTGTGCACGCCGGCCTCGGCGTACGCATCCAGGATGCCCTCGAGCTCCTCGCGGGTGTGGCCGACACAGGTCAGGTGGCCGAGCGGGGTGAGCGAGGTCTCCGCGGCGATCCGGCCGGTCACCCGGACGGTGGTCTCCCGGGTGGAGCCGCCGGCGCCGTACGTCACGGAGACGAAGGTCGGCCGATAGGGCTCGAGCTCACGGATCGCCTGCCACAGCTGGGCCTCTCCGGCCTCGTCTTTCGGCGGGAAGAACTCGAAGGAGAACGACCGCTCGCCGGCTCGGATGAGGTCGCCGATCCGAGGTGTCTGCGTGTTCGCCATACGCAACAGTCTAGGGACGGGGACCGCTCGCCAGGCATCAGCGTCCACTGGCTAGTCTCGTCCGGGTGACGGTGAACGCGTGGGACAGCGCCGGGTTCCGCGACCGGGTCCAGGCCGCGCTCGACGCCTTCGTCGACGAGCAGGCCGCGCTGTTGGCACCGCTCGGCAGCGACGCCGCTCGTCTGGTCGCGGAGGCCCGTACGTCGGTCAGCGGCGGCAAGCGCTTCCGGGCGTCGTTCTGCTACTGGGGGCACCGCGCCGTGTCCCCGACGCCGGACGACGAGGACGCCCTGGTCCGCGCCTGCGCGTCGCTCGAGCTCCTGCACGCCAGCGCGCTCGTCCACGACGACTTCATGGACGCCTCCGACACCCGTCGCGGCCGGCCGGCCACGCATCGGATCTTCGCCGCCGAGCACCGTACGGCGGGGTGGCGCGGCGACCAGGAGCAGTACGGCGCCGCCGCCGCGATCCTCCTCGGCGACCTGCTGCTCAGCTGGGCCGACGAGCTGCTGCGCCGCTGCGGGCTGCCGATCGGCCAGGTCGCGCCCGCGCTCGAGGTCTTCGACCGATGCCGGTCCGAGGTCATCGCCGGGCAGTTCCTCGACGTCTCGGCCCAGGCACGCGGGCGCGCGGACGTCGACGCCGCGATGACCGTGCTGCGCTACAAGTCGGCGAAGTACTCGATCGAGCGCCCGCTCCACATCGGTGCCGCACTCGCCGGCGCCGCACCGTCGACCATGCAGGCCCTGACCGACTACGGCCTGCCGCTCGGCGAGGCGTTCCAGCTCCGCGACGACCTGCTCGGCGTCTTCGGCGACCCGGCGAGCACCGGCAAGCCCGCCGGTGACGACCTGATCGAGGGCAAGCGCACCGTGCTGGTCGCGCTCGCCCTGGACGCCGCCTCCCCCGCGGAGGCCGCGCTGCTCGACCGCTCGCTCGGCACCGACCTCTCCCCCGAGGAGGTGGCCGAGCTGCGCCGGATCATCGACTCTTCCGGCGCCCACGCCCAGGTCGAGGCGGTCATCGACGAGCTCGCGACCCACGCCGTACGCTCGCTCGACCGGGCCGAGCTCGACGAGCATGCCACCGAGGTGCTCCGTGGGCTGGCGTCGGCGGCGACGCAGCGGGCCGTCTGAGACATGCGGTTTGGTCACCAACCGCAGATTTCAGGGCCGTTTTCATGCGGTTTGTGACCAAACGTGGCGTCTGGCGGGCTGCCACCGGCCAGCGGTGAGTCAGCAACCGATCCGACGACCACATCGGTTGCTCACTCACCGCCGCGCCGTCTGAGACATGCGGTTTGGTCACCAACCGCAGATTTCAGGGCCGTTTTCATGCGGTTTGTGACCAAACGTGGCGCGTGGCGGGCTGTCACCGGCCAGCGGTGAGTCAGTGACCGATCCGACCACCACATCGGTTGCTCACTCACCGCCGCGCCGTCTGACACATGCGGTTTGGTCACCAACCGCAGACTTCAGGGTCGTTTTCGTGCGGTTGGTGACCAAACGGCGTTCTCAGGACGCCTGGTCTCGACACGCCGGTCGCGGCTTCGTTCCTCAGCCGCGCGCCTTGCTCGACCACCATCAGCGGTCCGCTGGCGCGTCCGCGCTACAGCGAGATCGCCTGCGCCCGCCGCTTGACCTCGGAGCCGCGGTTCTCCCGCAGCGCGTCGATCGGACGACCCGGGTAGTTGTCGTCGGTGAAGATCCAGGCGATGCACTCGCGGTCGTCGTAGCGGCCGTCGTGCAGGATCGTGAGCAGGCCGGGCAGGCCCTTGACGACCAGCCCGTCCTGGATGAAGTCGGCCGGGACCTGCTGCCCCGCGCCGGGCGACGGGACGGCCGCGGCGAGCTCGTGGTCCCGGATCATCGTGCGCACCTTGCCGACCGTCACGCCGAGCGCCTCGGCGGTGGCGGCCCAGTCCAGCCACGCCGGGACCAGAGCGGCGAGGTCGGCGTCAGCGAGTCGCGAAATGTCCATGGGACCAGTGTTCCACCCGCAGGCTCGCCACGCCGCACCGCCGCCCAGCAGGCCAGCGGCGTACGCCGTCCGTACGATTGGGGCACCGGATCCTTCCCCGTCCGGCCACAGGAGGGTCGCTGTGCAGCAAGACGAGCACGGAGATCGGCGCGCCCGCGCAGGCGGCGCCGATGCCGCACCCGACCCCATGACCGGTCGCCTCCTCGATGGTCGCTACCGGATCGGCCCCCGCATCGCACGCGGCGGCATGGCCAGTGTCTACGAAGCCACCGACCTCCGCCTCGACCGGACCGTCGCGGTCAAGGTGATGCACCCGGGGCTGGGTGACGACAACGAGTTCGCCGAGCGGTTCGTGCGCGAGGCGCGCGCCGCGGCCCGGCTCTCGCACCCCAACGTGGTGGCGGTCTACGACCAGGGCGACGACGACGGCACCGTGTTCCTGGCGATGGAGCTGATCCCCGGCCACACGCTGCGCGACGTGATCCGCAAGGAGAGCCCGATGTCGCCGGCGAAGGCCCTGGCCGTCATGGAGCCCGTGCTCTCCGCGCTCGCCGCCGCGCACCGGGCCGGCCTCGTGCACCGCGACGTGAAGCCCGAGAACGTCCTGATCGCCGACGACGGCAGGGTCAAGGTCGCCGACTTCGGGCTGGCCAAGGCGGTCAGCACCGACACCCAGCACACCGCGACCGGCGGCGTGCTGATCGGCACCGTCTCCTACCTCGCCCCCGAGCTCGTGGTCAGCGGCCGGGCGGACGCCCGCGCCGACGTGTACGCCGCGGGCGTGGTCCTCTTCGAGCTGCTCACCGGTGCCAAGCCCCACGAGGGCGAGACCCCGATCCAGGTGGCCTACAAGCACGTCCACGAGGACGTTCCACCGCCGTCGAGCCTCGAGCCCGGGCTTCCGGCGTACGTCGACGCGCTGGTCGCCCGCGCCACGGCCCGCGACCGCGAGCTGCGGCCCGCCGACGCCGCCGTGCTGCTCCACCAGGTGCACCGGGTCAGCCACGCGCTCGCCGAGGGCGTCGTCGACGACGCCGACCTGACCGCCGACCTGACCCCGTTGCGGATGCGCCCCGAGGCGGTCGAGGCGCCCTCGCCGGACGACACGGCTCCCGAGCCGTTCGACGGCCGTGAGTTCGCGACCATGACCGCGCCGATCCGGACCGTCACCGCGCCGCCGCCGGCCCCGCCGCGGCAGCAGCCCCCTCGCCCGCCGGTCGCCGCAGAGCAACCGCCTGCCGAGCGCCGGCGGTCGCGCAAGGGCCTCGTGCTGCTGCTCGTCGCGCTGCTGCTCGTCGTCGGAGGCGGCGTCGGGTCCTGGTGGTTCCTGGACGGCCGCTACACGTCGACCCCCGGCGTCCTCGGGATGACGCAGAAGGCCGCCGAGCGCCAGCTCGAGTCGGCCGGTCTGGACCCGAAGGTGGGCGATCCCGCCTACAGCGAGACCGTGGCCGCCGGACGGGTCGTGTCCACCGATCCCGAGCCGGGCTCGAAGGTGCTCGACGGCGGCACCGTCACGATCACCCTGTCGCTCGGCAAGGAGCGGTACGACGTACCGAAGCTCAACGGGCTGACCGAGGACGAGGCGCAGGACGCGTTGACGGCCGGCCACCTCGGCAACGGCTCCACCACCGAGAAGTGGTCCGACAAGGTCGCCACCGGCGTCGTCATCTCCAGCTCCCCCAAGGCCGGCACGACCCTGCGACCCGACGCCCCGGTCGACCTGGTCGTGAGCAAGGGCCCGAAGCCGGTGGAGCTGAAGGACTGGGTCGGCAAGGACGCCGGCGACGCCACCGCCTGGTTCAAGTCGCACGGGCTGACGGCGAAGGTCGCCAAGGAGGAGTACTCCGACGACGTCGCCGAGGGCGACGTGATCTCGATGGACCCGCCCGGCGGCACCACGGTCCACCGCGGTGACACCGTCTCGCTCGTGGTCTCGAAGGGGCCCGAGCTCATCGAGGTCCCGTCGGTGCGCGGCCAGGGCGTGGAGGCGGCCACGGAGACGCTCGAGGACCTCGGGTTCGAGGTCGAGACCCACGCGGCTCCCGGTTCGCTCGGCCTCGGGTTCGTCTTCTCGCAGTCCCCCGGCGGCGGCGAGATGGCCCGGCCGGGCTCGACCATCAGCCTGAGTCTGATCTGAGCGCACCCCCCGGATAGGTTGTGCCGGTGTTTGATCCAGCCGGCCGCAACCCCATCGGAACCCATGTCCTGGTCGGCAAGGGCCTCGTCGACGGAGCCGTCGCCAACGCCGACGAGGTCGGCTGCGAGACCTTCCAGATCTTCGTCGGCAACCCCCGCGGCTGGGCATTGAGCCCGGGCAAGCCCGCCGAGGACGGCCGCTTCCGCGACCTGATGGTCGAGCGCGGCACGCGGGTCTTCATCCACGCGCCGTACCTCGTCAACCTCGGCTCGCCGACCGCGTCGACGTACGAGAAGTCGGTCGCCTCGGTCGCCCACAACCTCAAGCGGGCCGCCGAGATCGGCGCGGAGGGCGTCGTCGTGCACACCGGCTCGTACGTCGGGGACGTGGACGACACCCAGGCCATGAAGCAGGTCCGCGAGGGGCTGCTCCCGCTGCTCGACGCGGTCGCCGACGACGCCGCACCCTGGCTGCTCCTCGAGCCGACCGCAGGGCAGGGCCGGTCGCTGTGTGCTGGAGTCGAGGATCTCGCGCCCTACCTCGATGCCCTCGACCACCACCCCAAGGCCGGAATCTGTCTCGACACCTGCCACATCTTTGCGGCCGGTGCGCCGCTGGACGAGCCCGGCGGCACGACCGCGACCGTCGACCGGATCGTCGAGATCGGCGGACCGGGCCGGCTGCGGCTGGTGCACGCGAACGACTCCATGGATGTCCGCGGCGCCTTCAAGGACCGTCACCAGCGGATCGGCGAGGGCCACATCGGCGAGGGCGCCTTCCGTGAGCTCTTCGCCCACCCGGCCACTGCCGGGGTGCCGTTCATCCTCGAGACACCGGACTCGCGCAACGCCGACAACCGCGACATCCCGCTGCTCAAGAGGCTCCGCGGATGACCGCCCAAGCCCCAACAACGGAGTCCCGCCGTACGTCGCTGCTCGCGACGGCGGCACTGCTGTCGGTCACCGCCTGCTGGGGCAGCACCTTCTTCCTGATCCACGACCTGGTCGAGCGGGTCCCGCCGGTCGACTTCCTGGCGCTGCGGTTCACCATCGCCGCCGTCCTGCTGCTCCTGGTCGCACCGAAGGCGCTGCTGCGGCTCTCCGCCGAGGCGCGCCGCCAAGCCCTCGTCCTGGGTGCGTTGTACGGCGTCGCGCAGATCATGCAGACCGTGGGCCTCGCGCACACCCCGGCGAGCGTCTCCGGCTTCATCACCGGGATGTACGTCGTGGCGACGCCGCTCTTCGCCGCCGTGCTCCTGCGCAACCGGATCACCCGGATGACCTGGCTCGCCGTACTCCTCGCCTTCGCCGGGCTGGCGGTGCTCACCCTCGACGGCCTGTCGATCGGGTACGGCGAGGCGATCACCTTCCTCGCCGCGCTGCTCTACGCGCTGCACATCGTCGGGCTCGGCGCGTGGTCGAACGCCGCCGACGCGATCGGGATGTCGATCCTGCAGATCATCGTGGTTGCCGTGATCTGCCTGGTCGCGAGTGCGCCGCACGGGATCGTGCTACCGGACAACGGCCGCGACTGGCTGTCGGTGGTCTACATGGCGGTCTTCCCGGCCGCGCTCGCGCTGCTCGCCCAGACCTGGGCGCAGGCGCACCTGCCGGCCACCCGGGCCGCCATCGTGATGAGCATGGAGCCGGTCTTCGCCGCGCTCTTCGCGGTCTGGTTCGGCGGTGAGTCGCTGACCGTGCGGATGGTGACCGGCGGCGTGATGGTGCTCGCCGCGATGCTGATCGTCGAGCTCGGCCCGCGCCGCAAGATCGAGGCCGAGGTGCCGCACATCGCGGTGTAGCCGCCTGGAAGGATTCGGCCCGTGGATCTCAGCTCGACGCTCGCCCGCCACCAGGAGCGACTCTCGGACCTTCCGGCACTCGGCTTCGGGACGTCGTACGCCGGGTCCCGGACGGTCGTCGGCCACGGTCCGGACTCGTCGTACCGCATCGCGTCGCTCACGAAGGCCTTCACCTCCGCTGCTCTGCTGCTGGAGCTCCGCGACCGCGGGATCCCGACGAGCACGCCCGTGGCCGACCTGCTCCCCGCCCTGAAGCCGGACTGGCGTGCCGATCGCGGCCTCACCGTCGACCAGGTCCTCGCCCAGGTCTCCGGGCTCCGCGAGTCCGTCGATGCCGCGGCAGTCGCGGCCCTCGGGGACGGTCCCGACGCCATCGTCGAGAGTGCTCGGCTCGTCGTGGCCGCCGGCAGCGATCGCCCACCGGGGTCGGCCTGGTCGTACTACAACGGCAACTACTTCCTGGCCGGCGCGCTCCTGGAGGCGCTGAGCGAGACGTCGTACGAGGCGGCGCTCCAGCGACGCCTGCTCGACCCGTGGGGCCTCGGGCGGACCGGCTTCAGCGGACCCGCCGACTACCCCCGGGGCAGACGGCCGAGCGGCGGCCTGTGGTCCTCCGTCGATGACCTCATCACCTTCGGTGAGCGGCTCCTGTCCGACGACGACCTCGTGGCGCGGCTCGCTCGTCGTCGGACACCGGCCGCGGACCCGATGGCGTACGGCGCCGGCTGGGCCATCGGCCGGTCCGGGCAGCTCTACCTCAACGGCCGGCTGCCCGACTACCGGGCCGCCCTGCTCCTGGTGCCGGCGCATCGTCTCGTCTGCGTCGCGCTCGCCCACCAGCAGGACGCTCTGCCGGTCCTGGCCGCCGTGCTGAGCGACCTGCAGCGACCGCTCACCGGCGACGACCTCTCCGTCGCGATCGACGCGTTCGCCGCCTGAGGGCCGTCCGGGATCCGGGCAACACCCGGAGCCCGACCCGCGCTCCCCTAGGCTCGTCACGTGACGCCGACCTATTTCTTTGGACACCTGCCGGGAGCACCCGTGCGGGCCGTCCTCGAGTAGGCCGCGTCCACACCATCCAACGCCCCCGGCCATCCGCGGGGCGTTCTGCATGTCTGGGCCCCGACGACGTGGCCGGCTCCGCACCGAAAGAGGAACCACCATGGTCGTCGTCATGTCCCCCGAAGCCACCGACGAAGACGTCGCCCGCGTCGTCGAGCGGGTCGAGAGCGTCGGCGGCGAGGCCTTCGTGTCCAAGGGCGTCGTGCGCACCATCATCGGGCTGGTCGGCGACATCGAGTCGTTCCACCACCTCAACCTGCGCACCCTGCGCGGCGTCGCCGACGTGCACCGCATCTCCGACCCCTACAAGCTGGTCAGTCGCCAGCACCACCCGGACCGGTCGACGGTCTGGGTCGGTCGCCCCGGCCAGCAGGTGCCGATCGGTCCCGACACGGTGACCTTCATCGCCGGGCCGTGCGCCGTCGAGTCCGCCCAGCAGACCCTCGAGGCCGCACAGATGGCGAAGTCGGCGGGCGCCACGATCCTGCGCGGCGGCGCCTACAAGCCGCGCACCTCGCCGTACGCCTTCCAGGGCCTCGGCGTCGCCGGCCTGGAGATCCTCGCCGACGTGCGCGAGGCGACCGGGCTACCGGTCGTCACCGAGGTCGTCGACGTGCGCGACGTCGCCGTGGTGGCGGAGTACGCCGACATGCTGCAGATCGGCACCCGCAACGCGGCGAACTTCGGACTGCTGCAGGCCGTCGGCGAGTCCGGCAAGCCGGTGCTCCTCAAGCGCGGCATGACGGCCACCATCGAGGAGTGGCTGATGGCGGCGGAGTACATCGCCCAGCGCGGCAACCTCGACGTCGTTCTGTGCGAGCGCGGCATTCGCACCTTCGAGCCGGCGACCCGCAACACCCTCGATATCTCGGCCGTGCCGGTCGTCCAGGCCGCCAGCCACCTCCCGATCATCGTCGACCCGTCGCATGCCGCCGGCCGCAAGGACCTCGTCGTACCTCTCTCGCGCGCTGCGATCGCGGTCGGTGCCGACGGCGTGATCGTCGACGTGCACCCCAAGCCGGAGGTCGCGCTCTGCGACGGCCCGCAGGCGCTGGAGGGCACCGAGCTGCGTGAGCTGGCGCAGGCGATGCGTCGCTTCCCGGAGCTGGTCGGGCGCGAGCCGGCCCGGGCGCCGGCGTCTGTCGTCTAATCTGTCGCTCTGTCGCACTGGCGGGGCAGAGAGGGAGACCGATGGCGGACTGTGCCAAGTGCGGGCAGGAGCTCGGCGTCGGCCGCTACTGCACCAACTGCGGCCACCCGGTCGCCGACGTCGCCGAGGACCCTGGGCCTGACTGGCGCACCGACACCGCCGAGCGCCCGCGTACGCCGACCCCGCCCCCGACTCCCGCTCCGTCCGCGCCGCCGCCGGCGTGGACCCCGCCGCCGGCACCCCGGTTCCCGCTGTACGCCGACCAGGTCGACGCGGCCGGCGAGGTCGGCGAGGTCGACCCTCGAGATGGTGAGGTCACCGAGCACCGGCGGTCGCGGGCGAGGAGTGGGTGGGTGGCGATGGCGGTCGTGCTCGTGCTCGTCGTCCTGCTCGGTGTCTGGCTGCTGGCGACCGGCGACGACGACGAGCCCCCGACTGCGAAGCAGCCGTCGAGCAGCGCGCCGGCGACCGGCGACCAGGACGAGCCCGACGACCAGGCGTCCTCGCCGGCACCGGGCGGCCTGACCGCCGAGAGCCAGGTGACGGTGCCCGCGACCGCGGGCGCCGGGCAGGACGTCGACGGCAACCCGGTCACCTACGACGGCGCGAACATGCTCGACGGGGCGCCCGAGACCTGCTGGCGGATGCCCGGCGACGGCAGCGGCCAGGAGCTCGTCGTGACTCTCCCGCGGGAGACGCGGCTGCGCTCGGTCGGGATGATCAACGGCTACGCGAAGCAGGGCGGCGACGTCGACTGGTACCACGGCAACCGTCGCATCGAGCAGGTCGAGTGGGTCTTCGACGACGGCACCACGGTCCCGCAGACCCTCGGCGACACCGAGGCGGTGCAGTCCGTGGACGTCGACGTCACGACCACGACGGTCACGATCCGGTTGGTCGACGTGTCGGCCCCCGGCAAGGGACCCTCGCGGCGTGACTTCACCGCGATCAGCGACCTGCTCTTCGTGGCGCGCTAGCAGCCGAGGTCGTCGCGGAGCTCCCTCTGCTGCTTGTCGTACGTCTCGTCGCCGGAGTCGGCGAGGAAGGACTGGCAGTAGAGGGTCTTGGTCTGCATCCGGTCCTGGTGGGTCTCCCAGGCATTGACGCCGCTGAGCACCGCAGCCGCCACCGCGGCGACCGCGATCACCTGCAGCAGCAGGCGCTTGGTGCGCTCGGGGTCGTGCGGCTTGGGCGGCTTGGGCGGCTTCGCCGAGCCGATGGTGTCCTCGATCATGCCGTCCCGCGCGTCTTCCATGGCAGGACCCTAGAGGGCGCCCAGCACAGCGGCCGCCCTCTCGGCGTCGACACGCGTGATGTCGAGGTGCGTCACCAGGCGTACGGCGGTCGGGCCGACCGCCGACACCAGCACCCCCGCCTCGCGGGCGGCCGCCACGAAGCCGGCGGCGTCGGTCCGGGTGACGACCACGATGTTGGTGTCGACGCTGCTGGGGTCGACCCCGCAGGCCTCGGCGAGCAGCCGGGCATGAGCGTGGTCGTCCGCGAGTCGATCGATGTGATGGTCGAGGGCGTAGAGGCCGGCCGCGGCGAGGATGCCGACCTGGCGCATCCCGCCACCCATCCGCTTGCGCCAGATCCGGGACTCGGCGATCGCGTCGGCGCTGCCGACCATGAGCGAGCCGACCGGGGCGCCGAGCCCCTTGGAGAGGCAGACCGCCATCACGTCCGCGATCGCGCCGTACTCCGCGAGCGGGACGCCGGTGGCGACGTGCGCGTTCCAGATCCGAGCACCGTCCAGGTGGACGCCGACGCCGACGCCCGTGGCGTACTCACGCAGGTCGCGCAGGTCCTCGATCGGCAGCACCGCGCCACCGGCGAAGTTGTGCGTGTTCTCGACGGCGATCGCCGCCGTGGGCACGAAGAACGGTCCCATGTCAGGCGCGAAGATCGTCTGGATGGTCGGCAGGTCGACCTGTCCGCGCGGGTGGATCCAGGTCCGCATCGTCACGCCTGAGTAGGCGCCATGGGCGCCGAGCTCGGCCCGGGCGATGTGCGCGCTCGCCTCGCAGAGCACCTCCTGGCCGGGCGCCACCAGCGACCGTACGGCGAGCACGTTGGCCATCGAGCCGGTCGGCGTGAACATCGCCGCCTCGTGGCCGAACAGTCCGGCCACCCGCTCCTCGAGCAGCGTGACGGTCGGATCCTCGCCGTACACGTCGTCGCCGACCTCGGCGCGGGCCATCGCGGCCCGCATCTCCTCGGTCGGCTTGGTCAGGGTGTCGCTGCGCAGGTCGATCATGCGGCGATCCTGCCAGGGCGCCTCTCGCACATTTTACCTGGAACGCTCTTGTATTGAATACAGATACGTTCCACACTCGTCGCATGGACCAGCACCAGCCCAAGCGTGCGTACGACAGCTCGCGGCGCCGCTCGATGGCCGGGGAGAACCGGGCCGCGGTCTTCGCGGCTGCCGCCGACCTGTTCGCCACCCGTGGCTGGGCCGGCACGTCGATGCGTGACGTCGCCAAGGCAGCCCGGGTCTCCGTCGAGACCGTCTACTCGCTGGCCGGCGGCAAGTCCGACCTGCTCCTGGCGACCATCGACATCGGCATCGTCGGCGACGACCGACCGATCCCCCTCGCGGAACGCGACGAGTTCCTCGCCTTCGGCCGCGGCACCAGGGCCGAGCGAGTCGAGGCGGTGGCCGAGCTCGTCACGCGCTCGAACCAGCGCATCGCCGCCCTGAACCGCACGTTCTCCCAGGCAGCAGCCGCCGACGAGGCTCTCGCCGCTCGCTGGTACGCCGACCTCGCGACGCAGCGAGCGGCGTACGCCGACGGCCTGGCGCTCGTCCTCGGCACGACACCGCACGCCGACGTCATTGACGGCATCTGGGCTATCGGGAGCTCAGAGGTCTACCTCCAGTTCACCACGCCACCCGACCGGGGCGGCGCCGGCTGGACCTCCGAGAAGTACCGCTCATGGCTGGCCGACCGCATCGGCCAGCTCCTCCCCGAGGAGACCTCATGACCACTCAGCCCGACAGCCCGTGCGACACCCGGATGATGGGGATCGTGCACTCCGCCCTGCGTCGCGACCTCGTTCGGGTCCGCATCGTGCTCACCGCACCCGACCTCCTCACCGAGGAGCGCCGGGTCGGCGTCGCGGACCACATCGGCTGGCTGATGCACACCCTCCACCTGCACCACCACGGCGAAGACATCGGGCTCTACCCGATGGTGCTCCGCAACGACCCGACCACCCGCGAGCTGGTCGAGGACATGGACGGCGACCATCAGCGCATCGACGCCACCATGGACGAGCTCGAGCGCGCTGCCCGCGCCTTCGCCGGCGACCCGGGCGCCGACCCGGCCGCGCGCCTGCTGCCGGCCCTGACCGCGCTCGAGGACGTCCTGCTCCCCCACCTCGAGCGCGAGGAGCTCGTCATGATGCCGGTCGTCTCCGGCTGCGTCACCCAGCGCGAGTGGGACGAGTGGAACGACACGGTCAACGTGAGGTCCAAGCCGTTCCTCTACCTGGCCGAGGAAGGCCACTGGGTGCTGGACAACCTCGGCGCCGACGACCGCCACCACACGCTTCAGCTGCTCCCGCCGGTCCCCCGCTTCGTGCTGCTCAACCTCCTCGGCGGCCGCTACCGGCGCCGGCGCGCCCTGCTGTGGGACGGCACGCCCGCCGAGCACGTCCCGTCGATGAGCCTCGAGACCGCCCAGGGACGGACGGCATGAGCGCCCCGGCGCCCGCGCGGCCGCGACGCTGGTCGATCCCGTGGGCCGGGGAGGTCCAGGTGGTCGTCGACGCCTCGCCGGACCAGGTGTTCGCCGTACTCACCGATGTCACCCGCATCGCCGAGTGGAGCCACGAGTGCCAGGGCGCCGAGTGGCTCGACGGCGCCACCCGCGCCGAGCTCGGTGCGACCTTCCGCGGCCGCAACCAGGTCAACCGGTTCGGCTGGTCCCGGGTCTGCACCGTCACTCGCCTCGAGCCCGGTCGCGCGTTCGGCTACCGGACCAGCGGCGGCGTCCCGTCGGACTCGACCGCATGGATGTTCACCCTCGAGCCGGAGGGCGCGGGGACGCGCATCACCCAGCGGTACGACGTCATCAAGTTCAGCCGGGCCCTGGAGCTGATCACCTACGCGTTCGTCCCCGCCCACCGCGACCGGCGAGAGGCGCTTCGCGAGGACCTCGTCCGGCTCGGGGCCGTCGCCGGCTGACGACTCACGGCGTCAGGTCGGCGGTCACCGCCGTCGCGACCCTGCCGCCTGCGAGCACAGCGCCGCGCCGAAGGCGAGGTCGTAGCCCGCGCAGAGCGCCGGGTACCACCGAGGCAGGCGGCGGCCGTGCTCGTCTCCGACCAGGGCGTCGAAGATCGCGTGGGCCGCCCAGCCGAACCCGACGAGTCTCCCCGCTCCCTGCGGGTCACGGAGAGCCACGCACAGGACCCCCACCGTCGCCGCAAGTGCTGCTTGTTCAGGGCGAGAGGGCGCTCGGTCACCTCGTCGCCGCGCGAGCGGATAGACCGCCGCAGCGCCGACGAGACCGGCGGCAGCACCTCGTAACCCCAGCGGCGGGTCCGAGCGCGCAACGACTGTCGCGGCCACGACGCCGGCACCTGCACCGGCTCCGGCCGCGAGCGCGTGGACGATCACCACCGGGCCCGGCTAGAGCGGCTTGAGGCCGGTGATGACCCAGCCGGCGCCCTTCCGCTCGGCGGTGATGTGCAGCTGCGCCGCGGAGACCGACGCCTCGTCATCCGTCTTCCGGGTGCTCTTCTGGTCGACGAAGACCAGAAGAGTGGCCTTGGAGTCGGTGAGCTCCTCCACCCCGGCAACCTGGACCTCGGCCGTCAGCGTGAGCTTCTGGCCGGGCGCCCGGTCCTGCAGGCTGGCGAACAGCGTGTCGTACTCGTCGCGGGCCTGACCGTCCAGCACCTGGTCGGCGAAGGCACGGGTCGCGTCCGGCTGGGAGTAGTCGTAGCTGAGCACCTGGGTCAGGCCACGCGACACGACGGTGGCCACGCCCTCCTGGATGGAGTTGTCCAGCATGGCGCGGTTCTCCAGGGCCGGGTCCTCGCGCAGGGTGCGGGTCTGCCAGGCGAGCACGGCGGCGACCACCACCAGTGCGACGGCCAGCCCGACCACCAGCCCACGGAGGGTAGCCACCTTGCGCACCATCGTTGCGGTCTTGGCCATCAGAGGTTCACCGCCACTTGCTGAAGGTTCTCGATCTTCCAATGTCCGTTGACCAGCACCAGGTCCGCCGAGAACCGGTTGCGCTTGACCGCCGGCTCCTCGCTCCCGTCGGCGCTTCGAACCGTGACCTCGACCGCCGCGATCATCGTGGCCGAGCGGTCGTTGAGCTCGGTCAGCGCAGCCTGCACCACCCGCCCGGAGGCGATCTTGCCCTGGTCGGCGAGCATCTTCTGCTCGTCGTCGCCGACGGACAGCAGCTGGTCGTGCAGGACGCCGGTGGACACCGCCTGCCAGGCCTTGATGCCCGCCGGGACGTCGCGGCCGTCCATCGAGGTCATCGTCTCGACCGCGGTCGTACCGTCGATCAGCGCGGTGTCCCGCAACGCTGCCCGGTCCCGGTCCGGGTCGCCGTTGGCGTCGCGCCACGACAGGAAGGCGATCACCACCGCCACCACCGAGACCGCCAGGAGCAACCACACGAACACGCCGACCCGCGACTTCTTCGCACCCGAGGACGCCGTGGCGTCATCCGATTCGCGTGTCTCGTCCGGCTCAGCCGACTCGTCCATGTCGATCCCGTCGTCCAGCGTCATCGTCTCGTCGGACGTGTCGCTCACGGCTTGCCACCCATCAGGTCCTCCATGCTGTCAGCCGAGCTCAGCGTCGTGGTGCGCGAGCTCTTGCCGCCCTTCTTGCCCCCCAGGACCGCCTGCGGGCCTCTGACGTTCGTCCCAGAGGATAGCGGCGCGGTGCAACCGGCCTTGAGGTTGAACGGCTTGCCCGGGCTGGTGTCGGTGCCGGGGCGCATCTCGGTGCTCCCGTAGCCCTGGACGCAGGGCAGCGGGTTGAAGAAGGACAGCTGAGCGCCGGACTTCATCCCCTTGCTCGTCATCACCGCGTAGGTGATCGAGATGCCCTCAGGCAGCTTGATCATCGTCTCCTTCACGCCGTCGGCGTTGGCGCCGAAGACCTCCGCGGTCGAGACCAGGTTGCTCATCAGCTGGCCGAGCGGCTGACCGACGGTGCTGAACAACCGGTCCAGCTGGCGCGCGGCCGCCGGAGTCTGCTCCATCAGGCGGCGCCAGTCCGCGTTCTGGTCCTCGAGCGAGTGCGCCAGCAGGTCCAGGTCCTTGCTGAAGCTCTGGAAGCTCGAAGCGGTCGCCTCCTGAGTGGCCAGCACCTTGCCGGAGTTGTCGATCAGGCTCACGGTCGTCAGGAAGTTGCGGTCCGCGGTGCGGGCGAACTCCGTCGACGTCTTCAGCAGCCGCGCCATGTTCGCGCCGTTGCCGCGGGTGAAGTCGTACAGCTCGTCGGTCACCGTGTTCAGGTCGTCCGAGGGGATCGAGGCGAGCATGTCCCGGCTGCTGCGCAGCAGCCCGTCGATGGAGGGCGGCAGGTCGGCGGCGGTGAGCGTCAGGTGCGAGCCCTCCTCGAGCTTGTCGCCCTCCGTCGAGCCGCCACGCAGGTCCAGGTACTGCTCACCGATGGCGGAGCGGTCGACCACCCGCGCCTGGACGTCGGCAGACATCGCCGGCGAGCCCCGCTTGATCCGGAGCACCGCCCGGGCACCGTCCCGGTCGGCCTCCAGGGACTCGACCCGGCCCACCGGGACACCTCGGTAGGTGACCTCGGAGTTCTCGAAGAGGCCACCGGCCTCGGGCATGTCCACGGTGACCTCGTAGCCGCCGTAGTAGCGGTCCAGGCCCACGTAGTGCACGGCCAGGAAGGTGGTGGTGAACACCGCGATCAGCACGAACACGACGACCTTGGTCTTGGTCATGAAGGTCAGCATCAGTCGTCCTTCGTGCTCGACGTCGGCGACGCCTCGGCGGTCGCGCTCGGACTGGCTGTCTGGCTGGGCACCTGGACCGACGGCTCCGGCACACCCGGAAGCGCCGAGTCGGTGGGCGGCAGCAGACTGGGCGAAGGCGAGACCGACTTCTGCGGATCGGCGGAGCCGCTCGGCGGGGCCTTGCCCGACGGGCTCGGCTTGGCCGACCCGCTGGGCGCCTTCCCGCTACCCGTTGACTTGCCCGACTTCGCGGCGTCCTGCCCCCGGACCTGGGCACCGCCTCCAGACCCGACGGCGCCGGTTGGGAACGGCGGCAGGGTCCCGGTGTCGGGCAGCTGCTCCCACGCGCAGCCCATGCCAGTGCAGGTGGCGGGCAACGAGGAGTACGTCGCGGTCGCGAACACGTTCAGGTAGTCACCCTTGATCGCGTCGAGCACCGAGTCCGGGAACGGGTAGGTGAGCAGCAGCTCCAGCGAGTTCGGCAGCGCGTCACCCGACTCGGCCAGCTCGCGCAGGATCGGCTCGAGCAGCTTCATGTCCTCGACCATGTCCTTCTGGGACGCGTTCAGGGTCCGGACGCTGACATCGCTGAGCTTGTCCAGGGCCTTGAGCATCTCGACCAGCTGGCCGCGCTGCTCGGCCAAGACCTTCATACCGGGACTGAGCCCTTCCAGGGCCTCGGCGATCTTGGCCTTGTCCCGGTCCAGGGTCGTCGAGAGCCTGGCCACCGAGTCCAGCGCGGCCGTGATGGCGCCCTTGCGGGCGTCCAGGCTGCTCACGAAGGTCTCCATGTTCTCCAGGAAGCCCCGGATCTCCTCGGGCCGGCCCGCGGAGACCTGTTGCAGCTCCCTGGAGATGTCCTGGAACTTGGCCAGTCCGCCACCGTTGACCACCAGCGACAGGGCGCCCAGGACCTGCTCGACCTCGGCCACCTGGCTGGTGTCGGCGATCGGGATGTTGGCGCCCGAGTGCAGCGAGGCCGCGCCCGCCGCCGACTCGTCGGGACGGACCAGCGCGACGTACTTCTCACCCAGCAAGGAGGTCTGCTGGATCCGGGCAGTGGTGCCTTCCGGGAGATCGACGTCGCCGCGCACCAACAGGGTGGCCCGCGCACTGCGGCCGTCCGGGTTGAGCTCGATCGAGGCGACCCGGCCGACTGCGATGTTCTCGACCTTGACGCTGCTCTGCGGCACCAGGTCGACCACGTCGTCGAAGTCGGCGGTGATCTCCAGCGGGTGGTCGCCGACGTCGGCGCCGCCGGGCAGTGGCGTGTTGTACAGGTCCTTGCCCAGGCCGCAGCCGGACAGCAGGAGCGCCAGGACCAGGGCCAGTCCCACGACCGGCCCGCGCCCCAGAGAACGGCGCGGCGTACGACGGGTGCGGGTGCTCATCGGCGCCCCTCCTCGGTGGTGCCACCGAGCAGCGTCGGCGGGGCGTTGCGGGAGGTCTGGGCGGTCAGGCCGTCCTTGCTCCACAGCGAGACCTCGTTGACGTCGCCACGGGCGGCGATCACGCCGTACTCGGTGTCGTAGGCGTCTTCCAGGTTGTGCAGCAGCAGCGGAGCCAGCTTGATCATCTCGTCGAGCGACTTCTGGTGCTTCTTCAGAGCCTGCGCTGTCGGCACCAGCTGGTCGACGCTGGTCTCGAGGTCGGCCCGGTTCTTCTTGATGAAGTCGTCGAGCACCGCCATCGCGCCGGACAGGTTCTTGGCGGCCCGGCCCATGTCGTCGCGGTCGTCGGCCAGGAACCCGGCCACCTCGGCGAACTGGGTGCTCACCTTCGCGACCGCACCGTCGTTGTCGACCAGCATCTTGTTGAGCTTGTCGAGGTTGGCGAGCATGGAGAAGAAGTTCTCGTCCACGTTCGAAAGGGTCGCGCTGGCGTTGCCGAACTCTCGGATCATGGTGTTCAGGCCTTCGCCCTGCCCGTCGAGGTTGTCGGCGCCCACCTCGATCAACCTGGCCAGGGCGCCGTTCTTGTTGGCCCCCTTCGGACCCAGGGCATCGGCCATGTCCTTGAGCCCGGCGTACAGGTCGTCGATCTCGATCGGCACCGCGGTGTCGTCACGGTGGATGACGGTGCCGCTGCTCAGCTTGGCGCCACCTTCGCTCTTGACCCAGGGCTTGGTCATCTGCACGAACCGGTCACTGACCATGGTCGGCGCGATGATCACGGCCTTGGTGTTCGCGGCGACCGGCTGGTCCGGGTCGAGCTCCATCGTGACCCGCACGACCTCGCCCTCGGCGCTCACCTTGGTGACGGTGCCCACCGGCACTCCCAGCACCTGGACGTCAGAACCCGGGTAGAGGCCGACGGTGGAGTCGAACAGTGCGGTGACCTTGACGGGTTCGGTGCGGGTGAGGGCACGCGCCCCGAGGACGGCGACCACCACGAGACCGGCGACCAGCAGGATCACCAGGCGACGACGCATCGCGTGACTCATGAGGCACCTCCGGGGTAGCAGTTGCGGACCACATCGTTGTCCAGCACCGGATCGTTGTTCTTGTCGAACAGACCGCACAGGTAGGCGTCGACCCAGTGACCGTTGCCGGTGGCGGCGCCCAACACCCGGTAGTAGGGGCCGAGCTTCTCCAGGGCCTGGTCGATGTTCTTCTGGTTCCGGTTGAGGATCGCGGTGACCCGGTCGAGCTTGTCCAGGGCCGGCGCGAGGGTCTTGTCGTTGTCCTTGACCAGGCCGCGCAGCTGCTCGCCGAGGTCCGCGGTGCCGACGAACAGGGCGTGCACCGCATCCCGGCGGTTCTGCAGCTCGCCGAGGAGGTCCGAGCCGTCGTTGATCAGCGCCGCCAGCTCCGTGTTGCGCTCGGCCAGCGTGCCGGTGACCCCGTCGGTGGCCTTCAGCAGCTCGTCGAGCTCGGAGTCCCGCGACGAGATGGTGCGAGACAGGTCGGTCAGTCCGCCCACCATCTTCTGCACGGACGCCGGGGTGTTCTTGAAGGCATCGGCCAGCGCGTTGAAGCTGGCTTCCAGCTGCTTGGTGTCGATCTCACCGAAGGTCTCCGAGAGGTCCGAGACAGCGGCGTTCACGTCGTACGGCGTCGTGGTGCGCTCCAGCGGGATAGCCCCCTCGAGCGACCCGGTGCCGAGCGGGTCCACGGCGACGAACTTCTGGCCCAGCATCGTCTTGACCTTGATCGCCGCGGTCGTCGCGTCGTGTAGCTCCACGCCCTTGGCCTGGAAGCTCACGACCACCTTGTTGCCGTCGAGCCGTACGTCGGTGACCTCACCGACACGGACGCCGGCCACCCGGACCTCGTTGCCGGGCTTCAGACCGCCGGCCTCGGAGAAGACCGCCTGGTACTCCTTGCCGGCGCCGAGGATCGGCAGCGAGCTCATGTTCATCGCGGCGTAGAACGCCACGCCCATGACGAGCAGGCCGACCACGGCCAGCACCACCCGGTTGCGCTCAGCGAACGCGCGTGGGAAGCGGGACATCAGCGGCACCTCCCAGCGACCGGCCGTACGCCGACATCGCCCATGAAGCCTTCGGGCATCGGGATCCGTCCGTCCATCGAGCACAGGTAGAAGTTGAGCCAGGAGCCATAGCTGCCGAGCCGGCCGATCCGGTCGAGCTTCACGGGCAGCTTCTTGAGGAAGCTGTCGACCTCGGCGCTGTGGTTGTCGAGGTTCGCCGAGAGCACGCCCACGTGGGCGATCGACTTGCGCAGCGGCTGGCGAATGTCGCCCAAGAGGCCGGAGACCCTGGTGGTCAGCTCGCCCATCCCCTCGATGGAGTCACCGATCGACGCCCGGTCCTCGGAGAGGCCCGAGACCAGCTGCTGCATGGCGACCAGCGTGGTGTCGAGCTGACCGGAGCGGTCGTTGACCGTCGTCATCACGCCGCTCAGGCTGGTGATCAGCTCGCCGATCACCTGGTCCTTCTCGGCCAGGGTCGAGGTCAGGCTGGCGGTGCTCTGCAGCAGCCCGTCCACGGTGGCGTCCTCGCCCTGGAAGACCGCGATGATCTGGCTGCTGAGCGCGTTGACGTCCTCGGGGTTCAGCATCCGCAGCAGCGGCCGGAACCCGTTGAAGAGCACGGTCAGGTCCAGCGCCGGGCGGGTCTCGTCGACCCCGAACGTGTGGCCGGGCTTGATCTCCGCCTCGGTGCTGGTGGTGGCGCTCGCCGGCTGGATATCACCGCCGGCGCCGGGCAGGGCAGGCTGCTCCACGGCCAGGTAGCGCTGACCGACCAGGTTGCGGAACTTGATCTGGATCAACGAGCCGGCGTCGAGGCGCACGCCCTTGCGAATCGTGAAGGTCACCTTGGCCAAGCGGTTGCCGGTGATCGACACGTCCTTGACGGTGCCCACCTTGACCCCCGAGATCCGGACGTCGTCGCCTCGGTTGACGCTGGTCGCGTCGTTGAAGATGGCGGTGTAGTCCTGGGCCTCTCCGGCCGAGCTGTTGCGGATGGTGGTGGCCAGGATCCCGGTGGCTGTCACGGTGGCGATGGTGAAGACCAGGCTCTTGATGATGATGGCCCACATGGGGCCGTGGTTGGCGTCCTTGGCTGTCATTTCAGCACCACCTCGGTGTTGCGAAGGGTCGGCCCGAGCAGGAGGCTGTTCCAGCGCGGGTACTCGCTGGGCGCCATCCCCTGGGTGGGTGCGACCAGCTCGGCGATCAGCTGGTTCTCGCCTGGCGAGTTGGCGTCGCCGAGCCCGGCCAGTGCCATCAGGTAGGACTGCGCCTGGGCACCGGGGGGCGGGCCGATCTGCGCCGGGTCGTCGGTGGAGTCGGCCTCGGCGACCGGCACCTGCGGCCAGTTGGCCATCTGTTCCTCACTGGTGTCGGCGCTCTGCTTGGCGGCCTTGGTGCCGACCTCGCCGGTGACGTAGGGGCACCGCGGCGGCGGGTCACCCTTGGTGAAGTGGACGTCGTCCTTGCCGACCAGGTACTTGCTGCGAGCCGGCATCACGGTGAGGATTCCGTGGATGCCCGGCTCGTCGGTGCCCTTGCCCAGTGCCTCGTCCATCCGTGGCTTCATGTTCGCCACCGCCCGGAACAGGCAGGGGAACTGCGAGGCATAGGGCTCGGTGGCGTGCAGCGCCGCCTTGCTCTCCTTGGAGAGCACCACGATGGTGTCGTGGTTGTCGGACACCCAGCCGCGGGCGGTGTCGGCCGAGCTGATCACACTGGCGTAGACATCGCGCAGGTGGACCTGCTCGTCGACGAAGGTCTGCATGCTGGTCGTCATCGTGCTCAGGGCGTCGACCAGGTCGGGCGCGGCCACATTCCACTTGTCCGCCACCCGGGCCAGGCTGGCCAGGTCCTCGGTCATCTGAGGCACCTTCGGGTTGAGCTTCTCCACGTAGTGCGACCACTCGACCATCGTGTCGCCGAGCTCCTTGCCCTGCCCGCGCAGCATGTCGGAGAACTCGCTGAGCATCGCCGAGAGCTTCTCCGGCTGGATCGCCTTGAGCACGGGCAGCAGCTGGTCCAGCACCTGCTGGAGCTCGGCCGCCTCGGCCGACGCGTCCTGGTGGATCACGTCACCGGCCTGCAACGTGGTGCTGCTCGGCTTGGTGGGCACCACCAAGGCGACGTACCGCTCACCGAACATGGTCTTGGGCAGCAGCCGGGCGACCACGTTGTCGGGCACCTTGTCCAACGTCGCGGGGTCCAGCGCCAGCTTCAGGTCGGCGCCTTCGTCGGTGGCGGAGATCTTGGCCACCGAGCCGACCGGGACCCCGTTCAGCTTGACGTCCGAGCCCACCTGCAGGGCGTTGCCGACAACATCGGTGCGCAGGATGACGTCCCGGTGCGGGATCAGCGCACGACTGTAGGAGAGGTAGGCGACCGCGAGCCCACCGGCCAGCAGCGCCAGGGTGAGCACTCCGAGCACGATGTCCCGGAACCGACCCGCGCTCATCCCGCGATCCTGACGGTGGTGGCGGCGCCCCACAGGGCCATCGAGAGGATCAGGTCCAGCACGGCCACCGCGACCAGGCTGCGGCGCACGGCGCGGCCCACGGCCACGCCGACACCGGCCGGTCCGCCGGTGGCCTGGTAGCCCATCCGGCAGTGCACCATGATGATCATCACCGAGAAGATCAGCACCTTGACGAACGACAGCATGATGTCGACCGGTGGCAGGAACAGGTTGAAGTAGTGGTCGTAGGTGCCGGCCGACTGCCCGTAGACGAACACGGTGACGGCCCGGGCTCCGGCGTACGAGGTGAGCAGACCGATCACGTACAGCGGGATGATCGCGATGAACCCGGCGATCACGCGGGTGGTGATCAGGTAGGGCACCGGCGAGACGGCCATCGCGCGGAGCGCGTCGACCTCCTCGTTGATCCGCATCGCGCCGAGCTGGGCGGTGAAGCCGGCGCCGACCGTGGCCGAGAGGGCCAGGGCGGCGACCATGGGCGCCACCTCGCGGGTGTTGAAGTAGGCGGAGATGAAG
>Ga0190274_10000280_pt1 | contig 32560 bp, 22 predicted proteins | sample Popmic531T_FD_133002 | JGI IMG/M metagenome (GOLD analysis project Ga0190274, IMG submission 133002) | Populus adjacent soil microbial communities from riparian zone of Yellowstone River, Montana, USA - 531 T | ecosystem: Environmental > Terrestrial > Soil > Riparian zone | place: USA: Montana... | reverse complement strand
CCGTGCATGAAATATTTTTTGTAGAGCGGTTGCTTGGGATCCTGTCTTTTAACGTCTTCGGCTTTCAATAATCCCAGCCCAACCAATTCCTTCTCCATGATGACGCCTACTTCCTCGTGGTATTTCGGGATGATGTTACCCGCCACAAGCAATTTGGTGGCGGCACGCATCACGCGTAACACGGCATTGTAAACATCACGCTGACGTTTGGTGAATTTTCCGTTCACAGGAATCGAACGCGTGAGGTCGGCGGCGTAATTGGCATACTCAGCGCCGAAATCCATCAACACCACATCGCCGTCTTTCAGCTCCTGGTTGTTGACAGTATAATGCAGCACGCAGGCATTGGCTCCGCCGGCAATGATGGGGGTATAGGCATGACCTGTGGCGCGGTTGCGGATAAATTCGTGTGTGATGTCGGCTTCCACTTCGAACTCCATCGTGCCGGGACGAATCGAACCGAGGATCCGGCGAAATGCTTTTTCTGTGATGTCACAGGCGATGCGCATCTGTTCAATCTCCAGCGGATGTTTGATGGCTCTCAGTTTTGCCATCACCGGTCCCGATCGCTCGTAACGGTGATTCGGGTATTTCGATTTCAGATCCCTGGCAAAACGTTCGTCGCGGTAAGGAACGTCGGTTACCAGCCTGTCGTTCTCGTTGAGGTTCAGGTAAACCAACTGGGAATGATGCATCATCACCGGGAGCATATTCTTAAAATCATCCACCCAGTAAACAGAAGAGATGCCGGAGGCTGCGCGGGCTTCGTCCTTGGTATATTTATGTCCTTCCCACACGGCGATGTGGTCGCTGGTCTTTCGCAGGAACAGGACTTCACGGTATTCAGCAAGCGGATGGCCAGGGGCAATTACGAGAATGGTCTGTTCCTGGTCGATGCCCGACAGCCAGAAGAGATCGGAGTTCTGGCGGAAAGGGAAGCTGCCGTCGCCGTTGCGGGGCATTTCGTCGTTGCTGTTGAAGAAGGCAATGGAATTCTGTTGCAATTGAGAAGCAAATTTCTTTCTGTTCTCGACGAACAACTTTTTGTCTATGGATGTATACTTCATATGCGGATCGTTTTTTCCTTTTCAAAGATAAAAAATCTGTTTGATTTCTTTCCCGGGGTAATGCGTGAAGGTTCTGCGATTTTCTGATTAATTTTAGGCCACCAAGAACCAAATACCATAGCCATGAAAAAAGCCTGGATACCGGTATGCATCGTTTTCCTCTTGCATGCATCCATTCTGCCTGCGCAAACCCCGGCAACGAAGGACCCGCATTGCTGTGCAGCAAAGGTTACCGATAAGGACTGGTATACATCGGGGAAGCAAGCTCCCTTTCTCAGCGGCCTGGAAGGAATCACATTTCCCATTTCCACTTCTCAGGATATGGCACATTCGTTTTTCCTGCAGGGGTTTATGCTGTCGTACAGCTTCAACCATGCCGAAGCTGCACGTTCCTTTTACGAAGCGATACGCATCGATTCCAATTGCGCCATGTGTTATTGGGGTTATGCACTGGTACTGGGTCCTAATTACAACGGCGGTATGGAAGCCGACAATTATCCGCGGGCTTACGATGCTGCGCAGAAGGCTTTAGCGAAGTCCGGCAGTTGCACGCCAAAGGAAAGGGACCTCATCGCCGCTCTTGCGAAGCGTTATGCAAAAGATGCGCCCGAGGACCGCAGTGCGCTCGATACAACCTATGCAAATGCCATGCGAGAGGTGTACAGAAAATACAAAGACGACGTGGATGTGGTCACTCTCTTTGCCGAATCGCTCATGGACCTTCATCCCTGGGACCTTTACGACAAGCAAGGAAACCCGAAAGCCTGGACGCCGGAGATTGTGAAAACGCTTGAAGCTGCCATTGCGTTGTCGCCGAGACATGCAGGAGCCAATCATTTTTACATCCATGCCATGGAGGCTTCCAAAACACCGGAGCAAGCTGAAGCCAGTGCCGACCTATTGCGTGATTTGGTTCCCGGCGCAGGTCACCTCGTACACATGCCTTCTCACATCTATATACATACGGGTCGCTATCACGAAGGGTCGTTGTCAAACCAGCAGGCAGTGCTCGTTGACAGTTTTTACTTCACTTCTTGTCATGCGCAGGGTGTATATCCACTGGCATACTTTCCACATAACTACCACTTCCTTGTAGCATGTGCTACCCTGGAAGGCAATAGCGCACTGGCCATGGATGCGGCGAAGAAAGTGTCTGACTTTTCAGACAAAGAGCTGATGAAAAAACCGGAATGGGCCACGCTGCAACACTATTCTACCATTCCATACTTCGTGGCTGTGAAATTCGGCAGGTGGGAGGAGATCCTGAAAATGCCGGAGCCGGAACAGAAATATCCTAAGATCATATTTCATTATGCCAGGGGTTTTGCCGGAATTGGGATGGGGGACCCGGACCGCGCAGAAGAAGAATTGAATCGCATAAAAATACTGATGGAAGATCCCGCACTGAAGGAACTAACGATCTGGGGCATTAACAGCCTGTATGCCATCGGCGAAATTGCGCAAGCGGTACTGGAAGGAGAACTCAGTGCGTACCAGGGAAATTATCCCGATGCTATTTCGCGTTTAGATCGCGCAGTGATCCTTGAAGACGGGTTGAATTATGACGAGCCCCCTGACTGGTTTTTTTCGGTGAGACATAATCTCGGAGCAGTATTTATCGCTGCCGGCCGGTACAAGGAGGCAGGGCGCATCCTGGAGGAAGACCTCGACAAGTTTCCGGCTAATGGATGGGCACTGGCCGGTTTAATGGATGCCGCTTCTCGTGCCGGAGACAAGGAACGTGCAGCGCATTATAAAAAACAATTTGATGAAGCCTGGGAATATGCCGATATACCCATCGTTACTTCCCGGATCGGAAAGAAAAAATGACTACCCTTATTCGAACTCAATCACCGCTGCAATTTCTTTACCTGAAAGGACCTTCTCCATCCGAAGGGCAATATCTTCCGGCTTATTCCATTTGCTGAAGTCGGCGTTGGGCATGGCCTCGCGGTTGGTTTTTGTGTCGAGGGTTCCCGGCACAAACACGGTGGCTGAAATATTTTTTGTCCCGAGAGAATTCGGGATTCCTTCCTCGTTTATGATCTCGGCCATCCGGAATACAAGTGATTTTGAAAAAGCATACGCTACGGCAGTCCTGGCAGCAGCAGGATTTTTTCCCGGCTTAGATCCCATTAAAAAGATTTTGCCTCCTAAGGGCTGCTGTTTCATCCGGGAAATCAGCGGGCGCACATAATGAAACGCCGTTTCGAAATTCAATGAAATCATCTTGTGAACATCTTCCATCGAAGTTTTTTCCATCGTGCCGGGAGCAAATCCGCCCACCAGGAGTATGGCAGCATCCAGGCTGTTGTGACGAGTCCATATTCCATCCACAAAATTCGTGACTGCATCGGCATCGGACGCATCGACTACATGAATTTCGGGATTGTGGCTGGCTGCCATTTCTGACTCCGTAGCAGAATGTACTGCCGCCACCACCTGGTAACCTGATTTAATAAGTGTAGCAACGACGGCATCGCCGAGGTTGCCGTTAGCGCCTGTTACAAGTATATTTTTCAATGCTTCCATGAACGTGGAGGTTTCTTTACCGGAGCGCTCCGCAAAAATCGAGAATTTTTTTTCCTGCGGGTAAAACAATATTCTTAAACGCTTTGTGAGGCACCAGGTAAACGATGAGGTCGGCGGCAAGTACGGCTTCTTCTGCATTGGTTACGGCATGTGCTGAACCACTTGGGAGGTGAGGTTCTACACCTTTCACCTGGTCGTTCTTTTTTTTCAGGGTCCTATAAATTTCCATAGCCGGCGACTCACGCACATCGTCGATATCGGCTTTGTAAGTGAGTCCCATGCAAGCAATCACCGGTTTGCGGTTCAGCTGTTGTTCCAGTTCAACGGAGGCTTCTTCGATTCTCGACAGCACCCAATCCTTCTTCGCGTTGTTAGTCATGCGTGCCTGGCGGATGAGTTGCGCTTCGTTTTCGAAATCAGAAATGATAAACCAGGGATCTACGGCAATACAATGTCCGCCTACTCCCGGTCCCGGCTTCAGGATTTTGACGCGAGGGTGCTTGCTGGCCAGTTCAATCAGTTCGTTCACATCGATACCGGCTTTGTGGCTGATGATGGAAAGCTCGTTGGCAAAGGCAATGTTTACGTCGCGGTATGCATTTTCGGCAAGTTTGCACATTTCCGCCGTGCGGGCACGGGTAGCATGAAGGCTTCCTTTTACGAACCGGGAATAAAATTCAATGGCAGCATGGGTAGACTTTTCGTCGATGCCACCGATTACGCGGTCGTTGTGCTGCAATTCATGGATCACATTGCCCGGAAGGACACGCTCGGGACAATAGGCTATATGCATTTGATCGCGTAGCTCCGGACGCTGGGAGAAAATTAGTTCGGCCATCTTCTCCGTAGTACCTACCGGACTTGTAGACTCAATAATATAAAGGCATCCCGGTTTCAGGAAGGGCAGCACCATTCGGGTTGCCGATTCCACGTAGGACAAATCGGGTTTGTTATTTTCTTTAAATGGCGTGGGTACGGCTACTAAGAAAACATCGGCATGAACAGGCTGGGTAGCAGCCACCAGCAAGCCTTGCTTCACACAATAATGGACGAGTCCTTCCAGGTCAGGTTCTACGATATGGATTCGTCCCTGGTTGATGGTCTCTACCGTTTCCGGGTTCACATCGACGCCATATACATGGAGACCTTTTCCTGCCATCAAGGCAGCCGTAGGTAACCCTATGTAGCCCAGGCCCATCAACACGACTTTTAATTCATCTTTATTCATGCGTTCTTGTCATGCCGACAAAGATAAAAAAGGAAGGGTGGAGGGGCCGGACAATCGCTGCCCTTTTTTCTTTTTCTCCAATGCATGTCGCCTAAACCCATTATTGGAGTAAATGAAGCGGAATTGAGGCAGAGAAATTTCTAATGTTAAGGAGAGGTGTAAATCGTTCAAAACCAAAGAACGGAGCAATTTGTTAAGGGTTATAAAACCTCGATAATGAAAAATTTTTTAAAGTTTTTTTCATGGGTATGTTTCTTCTGATAAATTTGCACCTTGTTAAAAAAATTAACAGTTTTGGTCTTGCGCTTTTTAATTGGTTTTAGCGTCGGGCTGAAGCATATTTATTGGGTCTAATTCGCTCGCTATGAACAAAAAATACCTGGTTAAAAATCTACCCTTCCTTTTTTCGTTTATCGGTTTAATTTTTCTGAATCTCTTTCAGGCATCCGCTCAGGACGGAAAGGCCCTGTTTAAAGACAACTGTACGCAGTGTCATGCAGTGAAAGACAAGGTAATAGGGCCTGCGCTGGCAGGTGTGGAAACACGTCATTCTGAAGAGTGGCTCATTAAGTGGATCCGGAATTCAGCGGCTATGATTAAAGCCGGCGATCCCGAAGCCGTCAAGCTTTTCAATGATAATAATAAGGTACCAATGACATCCTTCAACCTGAAGGATGAAGAAATAAAAGCAATCCTTGCTTACGTTAAAGAAGAAGCTAATAAAGCACCGGAAGTTGCCCAAAAAGTTGATGGAGGTACTGAAGGAGAGAAAAAGGGCGAAAACAAATGGATTTACCTTATTGTAGCTGGTGTTATTCTTTTCCTGCTCATCCGTGTTTTAAAGAGCGTTCAAAATGTCCTTGCCCGTACCGTTCGTCAGAAACAAGGTCTTCCTGAGCCTGAGCCCAAGACCCGCTGGCGCGCCTTTTACGATTGGGCACGCATGAACAAAAAGCTGGTTGCTGTGATCCTGATCTTCCTCTTTTTATTTGGTAGTGTACAAGCATGGTATGGCATGATGTCCATCGGTATTTCCCAGGGTTATACACCGGATCAGCCGATTGCATTTAACCATAAGTTACATGCAGGTACGAATGGAATCTCCTGCGTTTACTGCCATTCTGGTGCAGAAAAAGGCAAAACAGCCGGTATTCCTTCTGCTAACGTTTGTATGAATTGCCATAAATTCATCAAAAAAGGCCCAACAACGGGTACGGAAGAGATTGCAAAGATTTACAAGGCGCTAGATTACGATCCTGATAAAGGCACTTACGGACCGAACCAGAAACCCATTCAATGGACACGGGTTCACAACCTTCCTGATCTCGCCTATTTTAATCATTCCCAACACTTTGTGGTTGGCAAAATAGAATGCCAGACCTGTCATGGACCTGTCCAGGACAGCATGACTGTGGCTATGCAATATTCGCCGCTTACCATGGGCTGGTGTATCGATTGCCACCGCAAAACGGAGGTGAAGATGGCAGGCAACAATTATTACAACGAATTTCATAAGGAACTGCTTTCTAAATACGGTAAAGATTCACTGCTTACCGTGGAGAGTATCGGCGGAACCGAATGCGCGAGATGTCACTATTAATATAAGGTATCGGTTACCTGTTATCCCTTATCGGAAAACCAGGTCGCCGGTTCTTACAAAACATCCCAGCAGCACATTACGGAAAACAACTAACGGTTAACGTTAAAAATCATGAGTAAAAAATATTGGAAAGGCGTTGAAGAGCTTCGCAACGATGCGGAGTTTGTAAAGCTGAAGAACAATGAATTTGCAGAGCATCTTCCTCTGGATGAAATTCTTAGCGAAAAGTCTTCCAGCACGGACACCACGCCGCGTAGAGACTTTTTAAAGTTCCTCGGTTTCAGTGTTGCCGCTGCATCACTGGCTGCCTGCGAAGCTCCTGTACAGAAGACTATTCCTTATCTTATCAGACCCGAAACGATTACGCCGGGTGTGGCCAACTGGTTCGCATCTACTTTTTTTGACGGGTATGACTATGCCAGCATTTTGGTTAAGACCCGCGAAGGCCGTCCCATTAAGATTGAAGGCAACCCACAGTCATCTGTTACCAAAGGCGCCGTGAATGCACGTATCCAGGCTTCCGTCCTCTCCTTATATGACAATGCAAGGCTGAAACATCCGATGGCTAAAGGTGCTCCTGCTTCATGGGGAAACGTGGACAAAGAGATCTCGTCCACGCTGGCTGAGATTGCTGCCGCCAACGGTAAAATCCGGATTCTTTCTTCTACGGTGATCAGTCCTTCCACGAAAAAAGTGATTGCTGATTTTACAGCGAAATACCCGAATACCAAACACGTCACTTACGATGCAGTCTCCTCTTCGGCTATGATCCAGGCCAATCGCGAGAGTTTCGGAGTCGCTGCTGTGCCAACTTATAATTTTGATAAGGCTAACGTCATTGTCAGTTTTGATTCAGACTTCCTGATGCACGGATCTTCTCCACTGGAGCATGCCGGCAGTTATGCAGTAGGAAGAAAACTCGACGACAAGAAGACGATGTCACGTCATTACCAGTTTGAGACTGCCATGTCGGTAACCGGCAGTAACGCGGATTACCGCTTTGCAGTGAAGCCATCGTTGCAAGGCGCACTCGTAGCTAACTTATACAATGCAGTGGCTTCCAAAGCCGGTGCGACAGCAGTAAATGCTGCATCTGCCGGTGAGCTGAGCAAAGAAATCGATGCGATAGCCATGCAACTTTTGGAAAACAAAGGCAAGTCATTGGTGGTTTGTGGAATTAACGATGCAGCCATACAAAATCTGGTGAATGGAATCAATTCCATGCTGGAAAACTACGGCAGCACCATCGACCTTGACAATACCAACAACCTTCGCCAGGGCGACGATGCCCAGGTAGCTGCGCTGTTGGATGAAATGGCAAAGGGCGAAGTAGCTGCTCTCTTCGTTTACAATTCGAATCCTGTCTATACGCTGCCGAACGGAAAAGATTTCGGAAGCCAATTGAAAAAAGTCAAGATGTCCGTTTCCTTCGCCGACAGGCAGGACGAGACAGCAGCTTTGTGTACGCATGTTTGTCCGGATCACCATCCGCTGGAATCGTGGAATGATTTCGAGCCCCGCAGAGGATGTTACTCTCTGGCTCAACCGACAATTTCTCCTTTGTTCGATACCCGCCAGGCGCAGGAAAGCTTCCTGGTTTGGGCCGGCAATACCATGCCGTACCGTGATTACCTGCAACAAAACTGGAGCGCCAGCATGCACAAGATGCAAACCGGTGTGAGCATGTTCACAGGATTCTGGAACGAGGCCTTGCAAAAAGGTGTGTTCGAGACGTCTGCTTCAACAGCAAAAAATTACAAATCTTCGGCCGCTGCCAAAACAGTTTCTGTAACAAGCGGAGGCGGCATGGAGATAGTCGTATACGAAAAAGCAGGATTGGGTAATGGCAACCAGGCAAACAACCCCTGGCTGCAGGAACTTCCTGACCCCGTTTCCAAAATTACCTGGGATAATTACCTGTGTGTATCTCCCAAAGATGCACGCGATAAAAGCTGGAACCAGGGCAATGTAGTCACCGTGAAGGTGAATAAAGTAACCGTAGATCTTCCCGTGGTTATACAACCCGGTCAGGCTGTCGGTACTGTGGCAGTAGCCCTGGGCTATGGCCGTACCGGCATTGGCAAGGTGGCCGATAACATCGGAGCCAATGCCTATGCATTCACATCCCTGAACAACGGTTCTTTCAGCTATGCTGCAGGTCCTGTTGAAATCAGCAAAACCATCCACGACGACTACCCACTGGCTGCCACGCAGACCCATCATACGATGATGGGACGTGCCATCGTAAAAGAAACGGTGCTTGGTGATTTTGTTAAAAACCCAAGAGCCGGCAACAAAGCGCTGGAATATGGCGTGCACATCGGCCACGAGGAAGAAATCCGATCCGCTACCGAAGTGAATTTGTGGGATGACCATGCCGTCGGCAATCATCACTGGGGTATGTCTATCGATCTGAATTCCTGCATCGGTTGCGGCGCCTGTGTCGTTTCCTGCCAGGCAGAGAACAACGTTCCTGTAGTAGGCAAAACGGAAGTGATGCGCAGTCGCGAAATGCACTGGATTCGTATTGACCGTTACTATACCAGCGATGCGGATCCGAAAGAAGGACAAGCCGGCGATAACAAAGCCATGGAAACTCCTTCCGACAACCCGAGGGTGACTTTCCAACCCGTCATGTGCCAGCATTGTGCGCATGCGCCGTGTGAAACGGTATGCCCGGTGATCGCCACCAGCCACAGCTCGGAAGGCATGAACCAGATGATTTATAACCGTTGTGTGGGCACGCGTTATTGCGCCAACAACTGTCCGTATAAAGTAAGACGTTTCAACTGGTTTAAATATTCCGACAACGAGGCTTTTGACTTCAACATGAACGATGACCTCGGCAAGATGGTGCTGAACCCGGATGTCGTAGTACGTTCACGCGGGGTGATGGAAAAATGTTCCCTCTGCGTACAGCGTCTCCAGGAAGGAAAGCTGACTGCGAAGAGAGAAGGCAGAACGGTAGCCGACGGCGAAGTCAACACCGCCTGTGCGCAATCCTGTCCGACACATGCCATCACCTTCGGAGATTATAAAATCAAGGGCGGCAAACTGGACAAAGCATGGAGACCGGAAGAGCGTAGCTACCATCTCCTGGAAGAGCTGGATGTGCAGCCGAATGTATTTTACCAGACCAAGGTCCGCAACGTGGAAGGATCACATAAAGCGTAATTCTGTTTTCTAAAAAGAAATTGTAACCAACCTATTCGATGAGCCATAAACCTGAAGCCGTTGTCAGAGATCCGTTAATTCTGGGTACGAAGACCTATCACCAGATCACGGAAGACATTTGCCGTCCGATCGAAACCAAGGCCAATAAATACTGGTGGGCTGCCTTCACGATTGCCGCCACTACCATGGTATGGGGAATCCTTTGTCTTGCATATACTATCGGCAATGGAATCGGTTCCTGGGGATTGAACAAAACGGTAGGATGGGCCTGGGATATTACCAATTTCGTTTGGTGGATCGGTATCGGCCACGCCGGCACCCTGATCTCCGCCATCCTGTTGTTGTTCCGCCAGCGCTGGAGGATGTCCATTAACCGTTCCGCAGAAGCGATGACGATCTTCGCCGTAATCTGCGCCGGGTTGTTCCCTGTGTTTCACACCGGCCGTCCGTGGCTTGACTTCTGGATGCTTCCTCTGCCTAACCAGTTCGGTTCTCTTTGGGTGAACTTCAATTCCCCGCTGCTGTGGGATGTGTTCGCCATCTCGACGTACTTCTCTGTATCACTGGTATTCTGGTACTTGGGACTGATCCCTGACCTGGCGACCGTGCGCGACCGTTGCGTGGATCCTACGAAACGTTTCATTTACAAAATTCTTTCTTTCGGTTGGAAAGGCACAGCACGCGACTGGCTGCGTTTTGAAGAAGTAGCCCTTGTATTGGCCGGACTCTCCACACCACTCGTACTGTCGGTACATACTATCGTATCCTTCGACTTCGCCACTTCCATTGTTCCGGGATGGCATACCACGATCTTCCCGCCGTACTTTGTGGCCGGCGCTATCTTCTCCGGATTCGCCATGGTACTTACGCTGATGCTCATCGCCCGCAAAGTGCTGAACCTGGAAGAGTACATCACCATCCAGCACATTGAGCTGATGAACAAGATCATCATCATCACCGGATCCATCGTAGGAGTTGCTTACCTCACCGAGTTCTTCATATCCTGGTATTCAGGCGTGCAATACGAGTCGTATGCCTTTATGAACCGTGCTTTCGGACCCTATTGGTGGGCGTACTGGAGCATGATGACCTGTAACGTAATCACGCCGCAGCTTTTCTGGATTAAAAGGATCCGGACCAGCGTCATGGCTACTTTTGTGATTTCCATCTTTGTTAACATCGGCATGTGGTTCGAACGTTTCGTGATCATCGTCACATCATTGCACCGCGATTACCTGCCTTCAAGCTGGACGATGTATTCGCCCACCTTTATCGAAGTAGGAATTTTCGTAGGTACCATCGGTTTGTTCTTCACGTGTTTCTTAGTATTCTCACGCGTATTTCCGGTGATCGCTATCAGCGAATTAAAGACTGTACTGAAGAGCACAGGAAATCAATATCTGTCGAAAGGAGACCATCATGAGTAAACGCATTTACGGCATCTTCGAAGACGAAGAAGTGCTGAAAGAAGGAATCGTTAAACTGAAAGCACAAGGAGTTGTGTGCAAGGACCTGCAAAGTCCGTTCCCGGTGCATGGCGTCGAGCACCTGCTGAATATTCCGCGTACACGGATCTCCATCGCCTCATTCATGTACGGCATAACCGGCACCTCGCTGGCTTTGTTCATGATGTGGTACATGATGGTGCACGACTGGCATATCAACATCGGCGGCAAGCCTAACTTCATGCTGTATCTCAACCTGCCGGCCTTTATCCCGGTAACATTTGAGATGACGGTATTCTGTGCAGCCCATGGCATGGTGATTACTTACCTGCTCCGGAGTAAATTACTCCCGGGAGTCACTGCACCCATGCCGGTGAAAGGTATTACCGATGATAAATTTGTGCTGCACGTGGACGTGAAGGACGAATCGAAAGTTCAGGAAGTTGCCGGGTTGATTCGCAATGCCGGCGCGACAGGTGTAAAAATCTAATTTTCTTTGACTAAGAGAACCACGATGAAAAGATTGAAGGAATTTGTAAAACTGCTGCCGGTTACGGCGGGTTTGTTATTCATGGCGTCGTGCACGAACGACGATCCGAAAAAACCGGGATACGAGTACATGCCCGATATGTACCGTTCACCGTCGTACGAAACGCATTCGATGAACCCGAACTTCAAGGACAGCTCGACGGCCCGTCAACCGGTTGCCGGCACAGTGGCTCGCGGCAACAGCGTTTACAGCGATATTGACATGATGCCCTACCCATACCCCAACACTACGGAAGGATATGAGGCAGCAGGAAAAGAACTGACAAACCCGCTGGAGGCCAATGAAAAAAACATGGCTGAAGGGAAAAGAGTTTACACCAACTACTGTACCCATTGTCACGGTGCCAAAGGCATGGGCGATGGGCTGGTAGCGCAAAACAACGGGCCGAAACCACCGGCTTACAGTTCCGATGCACTGAAGGACCTGTCGGTAGGAAAAATGTACCATACCATAGAGTTCGGAAAGAACATGATGGGATCGCATGCTTCCCAACTCACTGCGACGCAGCGGTGGAAAGTGGTAATGTACGTACAGACCCTCCAGAAAGGGGCTGCCGCACCCGCAGCGCCTGCCGACACGGCAACTACGGCACAGGCTACACCTAATGTTAAATAGTAATCGTAAGCTCAATACCCATGATGGATACGAAATATACGCTCACCAGGAATAACAAGATCATACCGATGATACTGATGGCCATTGGAGTCATCGCCATCGTCGTAGGCTTCAGCTCGGATCCCACACGGGCCTGGGCAGCCTTGCTTCACAACAATTTTTACTTCATGGGCCTTGCCTTAGCCGCTACATTTTTTGTGGCCGTTCAATACGTGGCGCAGGCCGGATGGGCCATTGGTTTTATCCGGGTGCCTGAAGCCATGGGCGGATACCTCAAGTTTGCAATGCCTATCATGGTGTTGATTTTTATTTTCGGTCACCACGACCTGTATCATTGGACTCATGCTGAATTGTACGATCCAAACAGCCCTGAATACGATCCTATTCTTGCCGGTAAAAGCGGGTTTCTGAATGTGCCGTTTTACATTGTGCGTATCGTTGCTTACGCTGCGATCTGGATCGGCTTCACATACATGCTCCGCAAAAATTCCACGCAGGAAGATCTGAACGGCGGATTGGATTACTACAAGAAGAATATCAAACTGGGCGCAACCTTCCTGGTGCTGTTCGCAGTAACCTCCTCTACATCGGCATGGGATTTCCTGATGTCTATCGACGCGCATTGGTTCAGTACACTTTTCGGCTGGTATATATTTATCGGCATGTTTGTAACCAGCCTGTCAATGATGTGTCTCTTTATCCTTTACCTGAAGCTGAAAGGCTATATGCAGCATGTAAATGAAAACCATCTGCAAGACGTAGGTAAATTCATGTTTGCATTCTCCATTTTCTGGACCTACCTGTGGTTTTCACAGTTCATGCTAATCTGGTATGCTAACCTTCCTGAAGAAGTAGTTTATTACAAAGTGCGTTGGGAACTGTTCAAGCCATTGTGGGCTGCCAACCTGCTTATCAACTTCTGCCTTCCTATCCTGATACTCATGACACGGGATGCAAAACGCAAGACACGGATTCTGTGGGTGGCGGGAATCATCATCCTCGGCGGCCACTGGCTGGATATTTACCTGATGGTCACGCCGGGAACCGTTGGCGCCCATTGGCATATCGGGTTTACAGAAATCGGCACCATGTGTTTCTTCCTGGGACTCTTTATCTGGAGCACCCTGTCGGAGCTGAGCAAAGCTGCGTTGGTTCCGAAGAACCATCCTATGCTTCCCGAAAGTCTGCATCATCAGATCTGATCGAATTCTATTGTATACTGAAACGAATAATCCAAACCAATGATAAAGCTTTTAACACTGATAGTTGTAGCGCTCGCCATCATCGCCATCGTACGCCTGGTAAGAGTGCTGGAACTGGTGAATGCACTCAACGATGAGAAAGAGGAAATTAACGAGGCTGACAACAAATTCAACGCGTGGATGATGTTGATTTTCGGCGGGGTCGGAATGTTCCTGGCTGCCTACCTCACCATTGATTACCAGCGTTTATTGCTTCCTGTTTCGGCGACCAAACACGGTGTGATTACAGACAACCTTCTTAGCGTCAGTTTTATTATCATCGGCATCGTATTTTTCATCACCAACATCCTGCTGTTTTATTTTTCATTTAAATACCGTCACCGCGTTAAGAACAAAGCATTGTTCTACCCGGTGAATCACCGACTGGAATTTATCTGGACCATCATTCCCACCATCGTACTGGGAGCGCTGATCATTTACGGACTGAAAGTTTGGAACAACATCACCAAACCGGCACCTAAAAACGCCATGTTGATTGAAGTCTATGGCAAACAATTCGACTGGCTTGTCCGCTATTCAGGAGGAGATAACACATTGGGCAAATCCAACTTCCGCCTGATCACCGATGAAAATCCACTGGGCGTAGATTCCAACGACGTCACTTCCAAGGACGATAAAATCTCTACCAAGGAACTTCACCTGCCTGCGAATACACCGATCTTCTTTAAGTTCCACTCACGCGACATCATTCACAGTGCCTATATGCCGCACCTGCGTACTCAGATGAACTGCGTGCCCGGCATGACGACCACGTTTTTTATTGAGCCCGTCATCACGACCGACAGCATGAGGTTGATTACCGGCAACGATAAGTTCGACTACATTCTTCTTTGCAACAAAATCTGCGGAGCGGCACATTTCAACATGAAGATGAAACTGGTGATTGATTCGCCGGAAGAATTCAAGAAATGGTACAAGACGCAGGAATATGTATTTCAGCGCACAGCGGCGCCGGCTACAGAGCCCGCGGCCGTGAAAGACACCACCGCCAAACAGGCCGAGGCAACCGGTAGCCATGAGAAACCGGTGGTTGCAGCAAAATAATGGAGTGGCTGAATAGTAGAAAGTATTACAAACGATTAAAATAATATCCAATGTCAGATCATCAGAACGATCATGCTGCAGATGCTCACGGAGCGCATGATCACGAGCATCACGATACCTTCTGGACCAAGTATGTGTTCAGCCAGGATCATAAAATGATCTCCAAGCAGTTCTTAATCACCGCCATCGTCATGGGCTTTGTGGCGATGATTATGTCCATGATTTTCCGGCTGCAACTGGGCTGGCCCGATCAGAAATTCCCCATCATCGAAAGCCTGATAGGCCACTGGGGAAAAGGCGGCAAGCTGGATCCTAACTTTTACCTCGCCCTGGTTACTATCCACGGTACCATCATGGTATTCTTCGTGTTAACGGGAGGGTTGTCGGGAACGTTCAGTAACCTGCTTATCCCGTTCCAGTGCGGAGCGCGCGATATGGCATCCGGTTTCCTGAATATGTTGTCGTACTGGTTCTTCTTTGCTTCCTGCCTGGTAATGACCGCTTCCTTGTTTGTTCAGTCGGGGCCGGCATCGGCTGGCTGGACGGTGTATCCGCCTTTAAGTGCATTGCCGCAGGCCATTCCCGGTTCAGGGCTTGGCATGACGCTGTGGCTGGTAAGTATGGTATTGTTTATCGCATCGGCCCTGCTGGGTGGTATCAACTACGTGGTAACGGTTCTGAATCTTCGTACGAAGGGGATGAGCATGACACGTCTTCCGCTTACCATCTGGGCATTCCTTATCACTGCCATCCTCGGAATTCTTTCTTTCCCTGTATTGTTTGCGGCGGCCCTATTGCTGCTGTTTGACCGAAGCTTCGGCACCAGCTTTTACTTGTCCGATATTTTCATCGGCGGAGAACCGCTTGCACATTCCGGAGGCAGCCCGGTCCTGTTCCAGCATTTGTTCTGGTTCCTCGGTCACCCGGAAGTATATATCGTACTGTTACCTGCCCTCGGCCTTGCTTCGGAAGTAATCGCCACACAGGCACGCAAGCCCATCTTCGGCTACAAGGCCATGATCGGTTCCATGCTCGTGATTGCCTTCCTTTCGTTCATTGTATGGGGACACCATATGTTCATCACCGGTATGAACCCGTTCCTGGGATCCGTATTCGTATTCACCACCCTGCTGGTAGCCATTCCTTCGGCTGTAAAAGTGTTTAACTACATCGCCACGCTTTGGAAAGCAAACATCGTGTACTCTCCGGCCGTACTGTTTGCCATCGGACTCGTATCTACTTTCATCACGGGCGGACTTACCGGTATCATCCTGGGTGACTCGGCACTTGACATCAACATCCACGACAACTATTTCGTAGTGGCTCACTTCCACATCGTAATGGGTAGCTCGGCTATCTTCGGAATGTTTGCAGGTATCTACCACTGGTTCCCACGTATGTTCGGCCGCATGATGAACAAGCGCCTGGGCTACCTGCATTTCTGGTTTACTATCATAGGTGTATATGGCGTATTCTTCCCGATGCATTTCGTCGGGCTGGCAGGTGTACCACGCAGGTACTATGCAAATACATCGTACGAAGGATTCCAGGCTGTGGTCAACATCAACGAGATGATCAGCGTATTCGCACTCATCGGAGGGTTGTCGCAGTTTATCTTCGCCATCAATTTCTTCTACAGCATTTTCAGGGGTAAGAGAGCAGTGCAGAATCCATGGAAGTCCAGTACCCTGGAGTGGACGGCACCGGTTCAGCATCTTCATGGCAACTGGCCTGGAGAGATCCCTACCGTATACCGCTGGCCATATGACTACAGCAAGCCCGGGCACGACGATGATTACATTCCTCAAACAGTTCCGCTTTCAAAGACTACGTCTTCGAACCTGCCGGGAGAAGAGTAATTAAAAAAACATTCAATAGAAAAAGTCCTTCGGAATTTCCGGAGGACTTTTTTGTTTGTGTCCTCTTTTAAATTTCTCCCCAGAAAAGGGGAGAAAAGTTCTTCGAAGAAGAACGAAGAGGGGTTACGAAGCCCCTCACCCTACGATAGAGAATCTATCAAATTATCAAAAATCTAATCCGCGCAAATCTTGACTAATCTTGAGAATCAGCGGTCCTGTTTTTTTTTAATTTAACAGCCTGCCTGCAAACAGGTAATTTATGACAAATTACTTCTATAGCGACGCACTGAAATCCGAACGCCTCGTCACGCGATTTCTTACGGAGGATGATATCATCCCCTGGACCTCCTTTTGTGCCGACGAGGAATCCATTGAATTTTTTCCAAAACTGAAATTAATTACGCCGCAGCAAGCATCGGAACAATGGATCCGCAAACAAATGGATCGTTATTCCGAAAATCGTTACGGGTTACAGGCTATCCTCCATAAACAAACGGGAGAACTCATCGGTCAGTGCGGGTTGCTGGCTCAAGAGGTCGGGGAGCGGAAGGAGCTGGAAGTAGGCTATCATGTTTTTAAGAAATTCTGGGGACAAGGCTACGCTCCCGAAGCGGCAAAAGCATTTATCACGTATGCATTTCAGCATAACATCGTAGATTCAGTTATTTCCATTATCGATGTGAAGAATATTAAATCGCAAAAAGTGGCAGAAAAAAATAACCTGGTACAGGACACGCAACTTACCTGGAATGAAATAGAGGCATTTATTTACCGTATCAAAAAAACCAATTTCCAAAAACAGTGACTTTGCAAATGGCAAAAGAACATCGCTATACACTTACCGCCCGTTGGGACGGTAACAGGGGAACAGGCACCAACGGAGTGCGTGATTACGACCGAAGCCATACCGTCACTATTGCGGGCAAGCCCGATCAATACCTGACTACCGATAACCCGGCAGTAGGCGATAAGACAAAACTCAACCCCGAAGATCTGCTGGTCACTGCCATTTCCTCCTGCCATATGCTTTCATACTTGTATGTCTGTGCCCTGGAAGGAGTGGTTGTAACCGGTTACATTGATCATGCTACAGGCATATTGATTGAGAATGAAAACGGTGGCGGTCAGTTTAAAAGCGTTACCCTGAACCCGGAGGTGACTGTTGCCGACGCTTCCATGGTTGAAAAAGCCAATGCCTTGCATCACAAAGCACATGAAGTATGTTACATTGCCAACTCAATGAATTTTCCCGTTGAGAACAATCCTATTTGTAAAGTAAAGGAAGGATAACATCAGGTAGACTGTGGTTTTTTTCCTATTTAATCTAAGTGCTTAACAATGAGTATACACTACTGTTGTTCATAGGATTTATGCACCTTTCGTTTCGTTGTTGTAGGTAGCGGAACAAAAAAAATTATATTTAACAAAAACTAAAATATGGCATTTGGATTTACGCCCAGGCACACGGAAGAATTATACCTGGGCAAGTTTACACCCCAACAGTTTTTAGCCCTGGCAATAGAAGCTGCTAATAAAGCTGAATGGCAGATTTATTTTACCAGCGAAACAGGTTTTATCGCCCAAACTAACAAAGGAACCTTCAAAAGGAATTCTGAAATAACTTTTAAGTTGGAAGGTGAAAAGGCCACCATCATGAGCGAATCAACCGGTAGTGAAATGATGGATTGGGGAAGCAATAAGAATACGATAAAGAAATTTACGGATGCCTTCATTGAATTAAAATACGTGCTCAGTCCCGAAGAACTGGAGCAAAAGTTTGAGGAGTTGAAGCCGAACCTGGCTTTGCAGGAAGAGGATGTATTAAGCCGCCCACCAAAAACGAAATCAGAAAAGATAAAAGACTCTTTTAACATGTTTATACCCCGGGAGGGATATTTCATCACACCGTTATTGGTGAACGCAAATATCCTGATCTGGCTGGCGATGATTGTTACAGGCGTGCATTGGTTTTCACCCGACAATGAAAGTTTATTGAGCTGGGGTGCAAACTTCCGTCCCCTGACACTGGATGGCGAATGGTGGCGATTGATCACCAATTTCTTTTTGCATATCGGCATTTTCCACCTGCTTATGAATATGTATGCTCTGCTCTATATAGGGGTGCTGTTAGAGCCGTATTTGGGCAGGACACGATTTGTTGTAGCCTATTTCCTGACTGGGTTCGCAGCCAGCATGACAAGTTTATGGTGGCATGATTTGACGATCAGCGCCGGCGCATCGGGCGCGATTTTCGGCATGTATGGAGTATTCCTGGCCATGCTTACCACGAACCTGATAGAGAAAACAACGCGAAAGTCATTGCTGACAAGCATTGGAATTTTTGTATCATACAATTTAATAAACGGGTTGAAGGGGGGGATTGATAATGCGGCGCACATTGGAGGACTGATCTCTGGAATAATAATAGGTTACACAATCCTGCCAGCGTTAAAGAAGCCGGATGCGAAGAACCTGAACCTGTCCATCATCGGAATACAGGTCCTGATTGTTCTGATGTCTTCAGCTGTCGTCTACCGTGTTTTGCCCAATGATCTTCCTAAGTACGATGAAAGAATGAAATCCTTTGGAGCTATGGAAAATATGGCATTGGAAATCTATCGCATGCCGGCGAATACTTCGGGGGAAAAGATGATGAAAGAGATAAAAGACAGGGGGCTTTACTACTGGGCGGAAAATATCAAATTGGTGAATGAGTTGGACGCTTTGGAGCTCCCGGCGTTCATTCATGAAAGGAATAAGAAACTGGTAGCCTATTGCAACCTGAGAATAAAAAGCTATGAATTGATTTATAAAGGAATCAAGGAAGATACCGGCAGGTATAATGACGAAGTCCGGGGTTATACAGCGCAAATCGAAACTTTGCTCACAGAGCTGAAGCAGAATTAAGCGACGGGATCCTTCCGGGCAGATTTTTATTTCCCTTGTTGTTTGCCGGTTTTTAACACTTACAATAATAAACAAGTACTATCTTGCCATTCCATTCCATTCATTCCTATTACCTATGTTTAAATCAAAGTTAGCCGGCTTGCGAACACTTGCCTGGCTTGAAGGCATAAGTTTCCTGTTGATCCTGTGCGTAACAATGCCGCTCAAGTATTTTTATGCCATGCCTGCACCTAACCTGGTGATCGGTATGATACACGGAGTTTTGTTTTTGGCGTATTGCGTATACGTTATCCTGGTCCGGTATGAAAAGAAATGGAACATCTCGGTAACATGCTGGGCACTTATCGCATCCCTATTGCCATTCGGCACTTTCGTTGCCGATGCAAGACTGTTCCGGAAATATTGATTTATACTCTCGCCTGCAACTAAGGAAAACTATCAAAAAAAAATTATATTCGCAGGATTCGAACCATACGCTCCCCGCAGATATGATTCCATGCAAAAATTGTCAGCAGCCGGTTGCTGAAAAATTTTGCCCCCGATGCGGGCAGAAGGCCAGCGTGGCCCGTATTACCTTAAAGAGATTTTTTATCGATCTGCCTCACGCCGTCTTTCATTTGGACAGCGGCTTCCTCTTTAATCTTTGGGAAATGTTCAGTCGGCCGGGCATGGCCATTCGTGAATACCTTGGCGGTAAACGCAAGCCGTTCTATCATCCGGCCAGCTACCTGGTTATTGCCCTTATCGTGAATTACCTGGTTGTAAAAATTACGAACCTGCATTTTTACGACGAAGTCGAACTAGCAAACATGCATCCCCTGGCAGCGCAGGCAATCACCGATTACGATGCGATGCAATGGTGGTTCCTGGAGCATACCTATATATACATTCTTGTCGCCATCACAACGTCCAGCTTATTTTTGTTTGGCATTTTCCGGCTGATGAAAATGGGTTTTAATATTGCGGAAACTGCGGCTATTGTACTCTTCACTATTGCGCAGGGAGTACTTATTCAAAGTGCTATTTATCTATGCTTTGGATGGATTCATTCAGGTCCTTTTATAAGGACAATCGAATCAATAAATTCAGCTATCCTGGTTTTTTATGCTTCCTATGTGATGTTCCAGTTAATGTCTTCGGCCAGGACCAGGCTGGTACGCTTTTCCGTTTCAGTTTTGGCGGGATTGGGCCTTGCTGTCGTCTGGATTGCAACAGCGTACTTTTTGTATCTTCTCTTCAAATGATGTAAAAATACTTTACGGTAAAATGAAATTCCGATGGTAGAGACAGGTCGAGAAAACAAGATTATCCAAGGTCTTATAGCCGACTACCGTTATGATGCTGACGGCATTTTAGTTTCCTTTTCAAAGAGCCCGAAACGTACTGTGCAAAACATCACCGACAATATTGCCCTGGTACGAAGCATTACCGGCAATAAAAAAGTTCCGTTGTTGATATACCTGTCTGACTCGTCCGTTCCCGATAAGGAAACGCGGCGATTTTCTGCAGCTCAACTGCCTCATGTGTATTCTGCCATGGCTATGGTTTCAAAACCCGGCCTGTCCAGGTTGATTATGAATATTTTATTCGGGTTAAAAAAACCTCCCATTCCAATGAAAGCATTCACGGAAGATAAAAAGGCGAGGGAGTGGCTGAAACAATATGTGTAAATCAGTTTCGTGTTGTATTGGGAACATTTCATAAACAACAGAGCGTATGGAACGAGGTTATTTTTTTAAAATGTTTGCTGACCTGTCCCGTATCGGTGCACGGCCGGATGACAGTGAAGAAGTCCGGTTACGTAAATCACTGCTTGTCATTAGTACAATTCCGTTCGTGTTTGTAGGTGCCTTATGGGGTTCCATGTATTTTTTATTTGGTGAGCAGCAAGCCGGAATAATTCCACTGTCCTATTCCTTGTTCTCGATAGCCAGCTTGATCCATTTTGGATTCACCGGCCAGTTCCGCGTCTTCCGTTTTAACCAGCTGCTCCTAATTCTGCTTCTGCCATTTGCGCTCATGCTTGCGCTCGGAGGTTTTATTAACAGCAGCGCCGTGATCCTATGGAGTCTGATCTGTCCGCTGGGTGCGATGCTTTTTGATGAGCAGTCGAAGTCCCCTGCCTGGTTGTGGGCATTTATTTTCCTGGTCTTCCTGAGTGTATTTTTACAGTTTGTTTTCCCGATGGAAAGCAGCATGACTCCTTTACAGATCCAATTGTTTTTTGTCCTAAACATCGTGTTAGTAGGAACGCTGATATTCATGATGTTTTATTATTTCGTCGAAAAAAAGAACTACTTCCAGGAGCGATCCGAAGCGTTGCTGCTGAATATTCTACCGTTGCCGATAGCCGAGGAGTTAAAAATGAAGGGAAGAACGGATGCAACATTTTTTGAGAATGTAACGGTACTATTTACCGATTTTAAAGACTTTACACAGATTGCGGAGAAACTGCCGGCGTCTGAGCTGGTGGCCGAAATAGATTATTGTTTCAAAGCCTTTGACAGCATTGTCGGCAGGTACCCGATTGAAAAGATCAAGACCATCGGCGACTCTTACATGTGTGCCGGCGGGGTGCCTGTTGTAAACAGCACTCATGCGAAGGACATGGTGCGTGTGGCGTTGGAAATGCGTCAGTTCATGAATGAATATGCCCTCACCCGCACGACCGAAGGCAGAATATTCTTTGAAATCAGGATCGGAGTGCATACTGGTCCTGTGGTGGCGGGAATTGTTGGGGATAAAAAATTTGCATACGATATCTGGGGCGATACGGTGAACATTGCATCACGCATGGAGAGCAGTGGGGAAGCAGGAAAAATAAATATCAGCGGCACCACCTATGCCCTGGTGAAGGATGAATTCCATGGGTTGCATAGGGGAAAAATACATGCAAAAAATAAGGGTGAAATAGAGATGTATTTCCTGGAAAGCGTTTCCGGCAAAGGATAACGTCAGGAATTGACTAATATCATTGGTAAAAGGGAAAAATCAAATCGTAAACATATGCCACATTTTATTATCGACTGCTCCGAAAATATCCTGAGAATGAAGTCTCCAGACGAAATCATGGAAGCTGTTTACCAGGAAGCCGAATCGACGAAGTTGTTTGCCGACGGTGATATCAAGGTACGGATTAAGCCCTATGCCTATTACAAACTGGGTGAAGGGAAAAGCAGCTTCATTCATATTTTTGGAAATATCCTGGAAGGGCGTAGTACCGAACAGAAGGCAGATCTCTCCAGTCGGATTATTCGAAAGTTAAAATCGATGTTCCCCGATGTGCCAATCCTTTCCATGAATATCAGGGAATTTGAGAAAGCTACTTATTGTAATAAGGACATGGTGTAAATGAGGTGGTTAAGGTAATTATGGTAATTAAGGTAATTAAGGTAGTTGCGTTAATTCGTTAATTCGTCCCGCACGTGCGGGATTCGTTATTCGTTGGTTAATAGCCATTTGCCGGTTAAGTTTATTTAACCGTATATTTCGAATACACAAAAACCACACTTACATGAAAAACATTACTAAAAAACTAGCTCTTCTTTTTGGAATGATGGTCTCGATGACTTCATTTTCTTCTGCGCAGGATCAAACATGGATTGACCTTGATGGAGTTAACGATTACCTGGATTTCGGTACCGACAATATTCTTGCAGGCAAGAATCAGTTCACCGTTGAAATGAAAGTACATTTTGACAACAGCGCCGGAGATTATACTATCCTCGGGCAGCGAACCTCCGACGGCAACAGGACCATTGTCATGCAAAGATGGGCAGGAGGTATTTATATCTTTATTTCAAACAGCAATTGGGGAACGTGTTCGTTTATTCCCTGTTCTGCATCGCTGTATCATTTTGCTATCGTATACGACGGTACGGGCGCTACAAACAGCGACCGGTTAAAATTTTATATTGACGGCGTATTGCAGGCCCTTACTTTTGCCGGGACTATTGATCCTGCTTCTTATACTACTTCGCCAGCCGCTAATCTGGTGTTGGGATGTGAGCATAATGGTGCGACCAGCCAGCTCCAATACCTGGAGGGACAATACGGTGAGTTTTGTGTTTGGAATTATCCGCTTACTCCGACTGAAGTAAATAACAGGATCCTTCCGGAGGTTGTAGGCACGGAAACGGGTCTCGTTGAATATTTCCATTTCGACAACGGAAGTCCGGGTGGAAGTAATACTTCCATTATTTCTTTTGCAGGGGGCAAAGGTGTCAGTACCATCACTCCGCGAAATATGGCGATGACGGGGTCTTCATCCAATTTTACCAGCATGCCTGTTTTGTTTAATTCGGTAGATACTACGCTGAACGTATTTGATCCCATTATTACGTCGAATGCATCCGGCGCGACATTTCAATGGCTCGATTGCAGCATTGGATTTTTTCCGATTCCCGGAGCTACTTCCCAGTCCTTCACGGCTCCTACCAATGGATTTTATGCCGTGGAAGTCACTCAGGGCGCATGTTTTGACACTTCCGCTTGCGTATCTATTTTCAATGTAGGTATCCCCGAATTGCAGAATGAGAATATTTTCATGTATCCTAACCCGGTGTCGGATAAACTCATCCTGGAAAACAAAATGAAAAATGAATCCATGGATTACGAAATACTGAATTCAAATGGCCAGGTTGTACTCAAAGGGATTTTGATGGAGCAGGCAGTAGTCCGGACAGCGCAACTTTCACCTGGAATTTATACGGTAAAGCTTCAATCCGCGCAGAGTTTTTCAGTGAAGAAATTTGTAAAGGAATAGAGAATCATTTCTGTGCCCTCTGTGGCTCCCTGCCTGACGTCACCGTGTTGTGGCACAGATTATCAAGATGGTTCTGAGCAACCCGGCAGGTCGCGCAGTCCCGAAGAAATCGGGACTGCGCGACCTGCCGGGTATGGAAGCATATCCATCTTTTATTTCAAGGATTTTCAATAAGGAAAAAATTTCGTGATGAGAAGTTTCGCAGGGAGGCACGGAGAGCACGGAGGGATTTTGGAAAAAGAATGTCTTTCGTGCTATTGAAGCATGGGTTTCGTAACCCCTCTTCGTCTCGCTCTGCGAGTCTTTCTCCCCTTTTCTGGGGAGAAAAGGAAAATTAATATGCCCGTTCGTTGATGCCTTGCATGTAATTTACAAAGGCACGGCTTACTACTTTGTTGCCACCGGGAGTGGGGTAGTTGCCGGTAAAATACCAGTCGCCCGAATGATTTGGGATGGCGCTATGCAGGTCTTCGATCTTCTGGAATATCAAATGAAGTTCCGCTTTGCAGTCTTTAGGTTTGATAATTTCCGCAATCTTGGCTGAGATTTGTTCGGCCGTAAACGGATGATAAATTTCACGCACAAAATTTTTCATTTCATTCACACCCAGCTCCAGCTGTTCTTTGCAATGCAGGTACACTTCTTCAATCACGTGTTCCATGTTGTGTTCTTCCAGCAATTGTATGGCTGCTTTGAAAGCTACAAAATCGCCGATCTTGGCCATATCGATACCGTAGCAATCGGGGTAGCGAATCTGTGGAGCTGATGAGACAATTACGATTTTCTTAGGCTCCAGCCTGTCGAGCATGCTGATGATGGAATTTTTCAGCGTAGTTCCCCTCACAATACTGTCGTCGATCACCACGAGGTTGTCCTGTCCTTTACGTACGGTTCCGTAGGTGATGTCGTAGACATGTTTTACCATATCGCTGCGGTCGTCATCGCTGGTGATGAAGGTGCGCAGTTTGGCGTCTTTGATGGCAATTTTTTCGATACGTGGCTTGATGGTGAGAATTTCATCAAGCTGTTCTTCGGTCATGTCTTTACCAAGAGCCAGGATCTTTCTTTTCTTCACATGACGCAGGTAATCTTCCATCCCTTTGGCCAGCCCGTAGAAGGCTACCTCGGCAGTATTCGGAATAAAAGAAAATACGGTGTTGCGTAAATCCTTGTCGACAGAGTCCAGTATGGCCGGACACAATTTGCGTCCCAGCTCCTTGCGTTCTTTGTAAATATCCTGGTCGCTGCCGCGGGAAAAATAAATACGTTCGAATGAACAACTTCTTCTTTCCACCGGCTCCTTAAACATTTCCTCGGTGACTTTTCCACTCTTCTTAATGATCAGGGCGTGGCCGGGTTTTATTTCTTTGATGCGGTGGATAGGAACATTAAAAGCGGTTTGTATCTGGGGGCGCTCGCTGGTAACCACCACTACTTCGTCGTCGGCATAATAATGAACCGGGCGGATGCCTGCAGGATCGCGCAGAACGAAAGCGTCGCCATGACCCATAAGCCCGGCGATGACGTAACCGCCATCCCAGTTTTTTGCTGACCGCTGGAGGATACGCGCAATATCAAGTTCTTCAGCAATCCGAGGTGAAGCTTCCTGCTTATTAAAACCTTGTTCTTTAAATTTATGATAAAGCGTGTCATTTTCTTCATCGAGGAAATGACCGATGTTCTCCATCACCGTTACGGTATCGGCTTTCTCTTTCGGATGCTGGCCGAGTTTTACGAGGTCGTCAAAGAGCTCGTCTACATTGGTCATGTTGAAATTGCCTGCGACCACGAGGTTACGTGACATCCAGTTGTTCTGACGAAGAAAAGGATGACAGGTCTCCACGCTGTTGCTGCCGTAGGTGCCGTAACGAAGATGTCCGAGTAAAAGCTCCCCGCTGAAAGCAATGTTCTTTTTCAGCCATTCTGCATCGTAGAGATGCTTGGGGTGGTTCTTGGCGACATCTGCAAATTTTGCATTTATTTTCTCGAAAATTTCAGTAATAGCCTGTTTGCTGGGCGAGCGGTACCGGCTGATATAGCGCGTTCCCGGGTCTACGTCAAATTTGATGTTGGCCACCCCCGCGCCGTCCTGGCCGCGGTTGTGCTGCTTTTCCATCAGCAGATACAGCTTATTTATGCCGTAAAGGGGCGTTTTGTACTTATCAATATAATACTGAAGGGGCTTCAGCAGGCGGATTACGGCTATTCCGCATTCGTGATGGAGGAAATCACTCATTCTGGTGCAAAGGTACGGCATCTACGAATACGAATCAATACGAATAAACGAATGGTTTGCCTTGCTATAATGAGCACCGTCGGCAGGATTTGCCGGCGGTACTCATTATAATAGGAATTTGCAGATTTTCAATTATTCTGTCTTTATTAGTTTACGTATTAGCCGCTGGCCGTCGATCACCAGTTCAAGATAATAAACTCCAGGTGAATGGACGGTAACAGCATACACCTTTTCGCCCGTTTCCTGGCGCCCGGTTGAATATATGGTTTTGACATGCTGACCTAGAACATTCACTAGATTGATGGAAACGGTTGCTTCTTTCATGAGCCGGTATTTCAAGACCGTTTCATCACGGAACGGGTTTGGAAAGAGAGAAATGGCAGACACCAGTTTAAGCTCGTCCAGGCCTACCGGTAATATGACGAGTGTATCGGAATAGCTACCAAAACATCCGGATGCATTCGATACGAATAGGGTCACTGCATAAATCCCGGCCTGGCCATAGGTATGTGCAAGAGAGGATGCTGAATCCAGATCTCCGTCTCCAAAATCCCAGAGCCAGTAATTGGCACCGGCAGCGGTGGAAGAAAAACTGATGGACTGCCCGGCCACGAGGCTTCCAGTCCAGGTAAAGCCCGGCACCAATTGTGCAACCTGGATATTGTAAATAACCGTATCACAGGCAATGACATTGCATGCGATCAGTTGCACAGCATAGAGCCCGGCTGATGTATACTGGTGAACAGGGTTTCGGATCGTATCGGTGTTGCCATCGCCAAAGTTCCATCGCCAGGAAGTCGGCGGGCCAAGCGAGCTGTCGGTAAATGCAATCAGACCAGAACAGGCGTTGGCCTGGTAGCTGAAGGAAGCCACAGGTGCGGAAGCTACGACCACGGTATAGTCTTCACACTGGCCATACTCCAGCGCTGTGCAGGATTGCGGCGCAGGGGAAGAAGCGTATTCCGACATGATGCGCATTCTCAAAGAGACGTTGTGCACGGCGGAGACTGGTATTACGATGTTTCCGGAATGGCTGAGCAACTGGTTGGACGATGTCAGCGCCAGTTCATTGGCCGAAAATATTCCGTTGTTGTCGAAATCGAGCCACACCTTCACCGTCTCGTTGTAGTCAGGGCCCGTAGTGATGCTGATCGGGTATATCATACCTTCCATAACGGTGGTACTATGTGTACAGGTAAAATCCTGGTAACCTGAAATGCCGTTGGAAGAAGTATTATTGATGGTGTTGAATTGCACCTGTGTTATTCCCCGGTCGCAGCAATAGCTGGTCGTCACCGGTGAGCAACTGGCAGGAATCAGGGTCCCTCCGATGGTCATCGATACCGGGATTGTATCAAAAAGATGAAGCGGATCATTGGTGGCAATTATAAGATCATATTCATAAGTACCTGTGTTGAGGCCGGCACTGCTTAACGTGAAGTAAACAGTAGCTGTATCCCCGGCCGCACAGTAAACGGAATCAGGAGCAGTATGAACCCAGGAAGGCACCATGAATGCTTGGGCCCATTTCACAGCATTCGAAACAATGTTTCGGGTATTGAATGAATAATCAAAGTAGTCGAAAGCAATGTATATAGCGCGCCCCAATCCGATTTCCCTGTAGGTTAAAGCATCATGGCCATTATACTCTATGAGACTTACTTTGTCGGGATTGGTGATATTTAAAATATACGTTCCGTTTGTTGCAATTAAAGGAGGGGTCACGCCTTCGAGTAACGGATGTACCGGGTTGATAATAGTAAGAGCCTGACCCATAGCATTTATGTCGAAGTCCCCGCTAAACAACCCGGTGTTGAAGATACAGGGTGACTGCGAATTATAAGTTCCGCACAAGATGACCGTTCCACCGTTGCTCACAAAATCCTGCAATACGGATGCAAAGCCGCCATATACTGAGGCACTGCCGGTTTCCGGTTCAGTTACCAGGAAGACATCCTTTCCTACAAGTGCAGTTTGCAAAGCTGTGGCAGAAATTGTGTTGATGGTAGTCAGATTATATTGCGTAAAGTATTGGTTAATGGCGGAAAGCGTATTGGGATATTCTTCGGTGAGATCTGTCCCATATTGAAGCGCCAGCACTTGCAGTCGTGTATTTTGCTCACCGTTTAACCGCGCATTTACTACCAGGTCACCGGTTCCGGAATTGACAATACGGACAGGTACTCTGATCGAATCCCCGCAGGAAACAGAAACATGTATGGAATCAGGAGTAATTGAGTATGTGGGAGCACCCTGCACCAGCACGGATTTGGAAATGGTATCGGATGCGATGCAGGTAATTGCAATGAGCTGTACGTTGTGCGTGCCCGGAGATGTATATACATGGATCGGATTTTTTTCGGCGGAAGTATAGCCGTCGCCAAAATCCCAGAGCCAGGCATTGGGAGAATTCGTTGATACATCGGTGAATTGGACAGATACGCCAAGAGGCGGGGTGTTATCGCTGATATTAAAATTGGCAACCGGGGGTGCTATGGGATATTGTTTGGTCACCCATTCTAACGTAAACCCTGAAGCCTCGTTTGAGGCATCGGTTCTAAAGTTAATAAGCATGGCACCCGATGTTGCTTTCACAGGTGCATGCGTACTGATGCCTGAAAGCGAGACGAGAAGAGGTGAGGCTGTCGTCGTTCCGTCATAGACATACAAAGAATCGCAACAGCTTTCCGTAATGACATCTATAAATGAAAGCGTAATGGTATCTGCACAGGGAGGCTGAATCAGGAAACTGCAGTTTTCTCCGTCTTGATAAATTGCTAAGGGACCGCCTGAATCATATAAGACTCCTACCAGTGATGAGGAGGCGGTGCTTTTGCACATGTTGTATTTATTTACGACTTTGATGTAAGCAACCTGGACCAGCGAATCCGAACCAAAAGCATTGCTCACGAATAATTTCACGGTATAGGTACCGGTTGTATGATAGATGGTATACGGCGTCCGAAGTGTGGATGAAGTAATGCTCCCACCATTGAAGTTCCAGAGCCAGGATGTCGGGACATGCAGGCTCGCGTCATAAAAGCGAACGGTATCGCCCACGTTTACAATACCGTCTGCGGAAAAATTGGCAATCGGCGGAAGGGTATTCTCTGTAAATGTAATGGCGTAATCTTCCGCCTGTCCATTCTGCAAATTGGTACAACTGCTGTTGATAGGGTGGCTGTACGTATCGCTCATGATGCGAAATCGCAAGGGTGTGTTGAGGGTGGCTGTTACGGGTGTGTATATAAACCCAAAATGATTCTGTAATTTATTGTCGGATGAAAAGACCAGCTCATTGGCGTTATTAAACTGTCCGTTGTTATCATAATCAATATATGCTTTTAGATTTTCATTGATGGTTGAGCTGGTTATCGCGAAGAAGGCTAACGCATCGCCGGCGGCCCAGGTGGTGGATTGTGAACAGGTGTAATCCCTGTATCCATCCACAGCATTGGCCGTGCTGTTGTTGACAGTTCCGAATATCACATGCGTGATGCCTGCATTGCAGCAGTAGCTATGCGTAGCCGGAGTGCATGCCGCGTCGACGGGGCCCACGCCGTTGGTCACTGAAATGAGGTTGGTCTGTATTAACGTGTCGGTGGAAGCACAGGTTGCCGTACCGTTTGCAATCAAAGTGACCGAATAATTTCCCTGCGTGGCATATGCGTGGTTGGGGCTGGCAGCAGAAGAAGAATCCCCGTCGCCAAAATACCATTTGTACGAGGAAGAATTGATGCTGGTATTGCTGAAGTGAACAGTGGCGGGTATCGTACAATAAAGATTTTTAGGCACATTAAAACCGGCAACGACTGCATTGCTGAATAGTCCTCCCACACCTACAGCATACCATGCATTGGTGGTTTGTATCAGCTGGGTGGAACAATTACCGAATAGATCTGTTGCCGACTGAATAGCGTAGGCACGCGCATCAGCGAATGTCGAATTGGGTGTCAGGTAAACCGTGAGATTCCGGTAAGCAATAGCCGCCGCATCCGCCATGCCGATTCCATTGATAAGAAAGCTGCTTCCGATATCATTCAATCCGCTGCCTCCATTGCATAGCAGGTAATACCAGTAATTCATCACGCTGCTGTTGTAGTGCACGATATCGCCGTTGTTCCAGAACAGCCCGCCGTAGGTATCCGGACAGTCGTATAAATTAGGGTCCTCCATACTGCGAAAAGGAATTCCGTTTACATTGATCTGGTCCCCTTCCAGCCAATTGGCTGTCGCCGGATTTGTATAGAAGTCGATGGTGATGCCGAAGATGTCACTGAATGATTCATTGAGCGCTCCTGATTCACCGGAATAGATCAGGCCTGCGGTATTTTCAGTGAGACCGTGCGTGATCTCATGACCAACAATGTCGAGGCAGGTAAGGGGGAAATTATCAACTCCGTCACCGTCACCATAGGTCATGCTTGCACCGTCCCAAAAGGCATTCACATAGCCACTGGAATAATGCACATAGTTATTGATGGGAAAACCTGCGTTGTCAATCGAATTACGGCCGTAGGTGTTCCAGAAGTAATCATAGGTAGCCTCGGAACCGAAATGCGCATCGTAGGCTGCATCGTCAAAATTTACAGTGGTGTTCCATAAATTGTCCGCGTCGGTAAAATCGACAGCGGTGCCGTAATGGGTCGTGTTATTCAGGTTCCACGTCTGAAAGCCGTTTCCTCTAGCCGACTCCCGCAGGCGATAGGTAGTGGCGTTCACACTATCCGTGGTTATGGTGCGTGTGCCGTTATACCGGGTTACCGCCATGCCGGTGGCGTTACCCGTATGGATCCGGTTCAGCTCCAACAGGATTTCGCCGGTGGCGGCACTGACGTAAACGTACGATCGTTTCAGTGGTGTGTGTGAGTAAAGATCAAATTTATAGGCCAGCTGATATCCGCCCGATATGGGCAGGATTAGTAACTCCGGCTTTTTGAGGTCATCCGTATTTCCGATCAAGGGAGCTTTAAAATAATCCAGCGCCTTCTTCATCGCTGCTGCTTCGCTGAGGGTGGCGGAAGCCGGCACGGATATGTTGTCGTAGCATTCCGCATTGGAAGAAACGATTTTATCGTGGTAAGAATGTACATTCAGCGTGCTCCATTCCACGGGAAAACCATGGATGTATTGCTGGTACTTCGAATGGATGTATCCGAGTTTGTCCTCATCCTGCTTTACTTTGCGCAACTCGGTCGACAAAGGGATGTCGTAGGCGGATCTCAGCCAGCTTCCCGATTGGCTCACCGGAACATTCGAAGTGCTTTTCAGGCGCACGAATGAAATGTTTTTTCTTTGGGTATCGACGACAACGAGTTCGGCGTCTTTCACCTTTGCCGAAGCCGCGGCATTGGTCAGCGTCTGTGAAAAAGAAACGGGAACAAGGCAAATCTGAAAAAGCGTCATCAACCAAGCAATCGTTTTCGTGTTCATAAAGAGAACAGTTTAAAATAATTAAAAAAACAATGCAGAACCCGTGCTACCCGCGTATGAAAATAAGAAACTAATTGCATATTAATGAATTGAAAATTGCCTTGCAAGCGAATACCGGCCTCTACATGACGAGGAAGAAGGGGCTTTGCTTTTTCGCGGAATGGCTGTATTAATTCGTTTCCCGGCATTCTATAATTTATGAAAAAAACGCCGGAACAGGTCTTCCGCCCGGCAGGCCTGGTTCCGGTCATTTTGGATTGGCTGATGGATTGCCATCTTTGCATTTCTATTATTTTCGGTAGCGATGAACGGGTATTCCAATGACTTTGTAGCTCTTTCCCAACCAGCGGGCAGGCAAACCTATTACCGGTTAATTGCCCTTTGGGTTGTTTGCGAAGCATTCCTGGGAGGCATCATCCACGGTTTGCGACTTCCTGTGTCGGGCCTTTTGGTAGGAAGTTGCTCTGTTATCTGCATATGCCTGATCGCAACCAGCAACGCCGATAAAGGTGCCATCCTGAAAGCCACCATCGTCGTTGCTGTTTTCAAAATGATGCTCAGTCCGCAAAGTCCTTTTCCGGCATACATCGCTGTATTTTTCCAGGGACTAATGGGCGAATTGCTTTTTGCAAACAGGAAGTATTTCAGAACCGCCTGCCTGTTACTTGGAGTAACGGCCTTGCTTGAATCGGGCATCCAGCGCATCATCGTACTGACCCTCTTGTACGGAAATGGTTTCTGGGAGGCAGTGAATGAATTTATACGTGGTATCACGCATGAGAAAACCGTCACTTATTACAGCCAGTACCTGGCTGCCGGGTATGTGGTACTGCATCTCATTGT
>Ga0190274_10000279_pt1 | contig 32700 bp, 23 predicted proteins | sample Popmic531T_FD_133002 | JGI IMG/M metagenome (GOLD analysis project Ga0190274, IMG submission 133002) | Populus adjacent soil microbial communities from riparian zone of Yellowstone River, Montana, USA - 531 T | ecosystem: Environmental > Terrestrial > Soil > Riparian zone | place: USA: Montana... | reverse complement strand
TGCACGGTTGTGATCGTTCCAGTTTTCCTTCGCCATAAGCGCAGGAACTCCAACCATACAAACAGCAGTTGCAACTGCACCCGCTGCCATCGGCGATGTTTTACGCGACAGCCATTCTGCAATCGCCATCACACCGAGCCCGATCCATATCGCGAAAGCGTAGAACGAACCTGAATATGCATAATCACGTTCACGTGGCTGATAAGGAGTCTGGTTAAGATAAATTACGATCGCAATTCCTGTAAAGAAAAAGAGAAGCATAACTACTGCACCATCTCTCTGACTTTTTCTGAACTGATAAATCAAACCGATCAATCCTAAAATCAAAGGCAGGAAATAATATTTGTTCATCGCCCTGTTCCAGGTCATACTTTCAGGAAGTTTATCCTGTGGCCCTAAACGCATAGCATCAATTCCGGGAATACCACTGATCCAGTTTCCTTTATTAATACCACCATGTCCTTGCAAATCATTTTGTCGTCCAACGAAATTCCACATGAAATAGCGCCAGAACATATGTCCCATCTGGTACGAGAAAAAGAATTCAATATTTTCTCCCATAGTAGGAGTCCGATCATTTTTAATATCGACCCACTCCTTATATGCACCTACGTGATTTTCCTGGTTGCTGTGCATCCTTGGGAAAACAGTACTTGCCTTCGGATCGTAAACCGGTTCGATTTTCTTTCCTGATTCAATGTATTTACCATCCTTAGCGGCATACGTCATCGATCCTTCTTTCTGATCGATCATTTTAGCATTGTAATACTGGCCATAAAGAAGAGGACGATCACCGTATTGTTCACGGTTCAGGTAACTGAGAAGTGCAAACGCGTTTTCTGGATTGTTTTCATCCATTGGTGGATTCGCAAGTGAACGTATAACGACCTGCGCATACGAAGAGTACCCGAGTATGATAAATGCGAAACACAACAAGGCAGTATTCCAAAGTGGTTTGTTTTGTTTGACAGTATATTTTAAACCAAATACGACTCCTGTTACAATTAACAACACAAAAAACAGGAAGCCTGACCAGAAAGGCATACCAAGACTGTTCACAAAGAACAGATCGAAGTACGCTCCGATTTTCACAAAGCCCTGGATGATTATATACTGCACAATCCCGAGGATAGCCACGCCCATGATTCCGGTTTTAACCAAACCTGCAGTAGTGATTTTGTGCTTTTTGAAATAGTATATATAAGCAAGGGCAGGAATGGTAAGCAAGTTCAGCAAGTGGACTCCGATTGAAAGTCCCATCAGGTAAGCAATCAGGATCAACCAGCGATCAGCATGTTTTTCATCAGCGTGGTGTTCCCACTTCAACATTGCCCAGAAGACGATTGCGGTAAACATCGATGACATCGCATAAACCTCACCTTCCACAGCCGAAAACCAGAATGAATCAGAGAAAGTATATGCAGCAGCACCTACAAAAGCGCTACCCATTATCATCACAATATGACCGGTAGTCAACTGATCGTCAGTAACCTTAACTAATTTACGAGCAATGTGAGTAATCGACCAGAACAGGAACAGGATAGTCACTGCAGAAGCCAGTGCCGACATGGCATTCACCATCACAGGAACCATTTTCACATCGCCACCTGCAAACATTGTAAAGATCCTTCCCAACAACAGAAACAGGGATGCCCCGGGTGGGTGACCTACCTGCAATTTGTAAGCGGAAGCTATAAACTCGCCACAATCCCAGAAGCTTCCGGTGGGTTCCATTGTAGTGAGGTAGGTAAAAGCAGCGATTGCAAAGGCAATCCAACCTGTTAAGTTATTGATCTTGTTGTAGTTTTTCATCCTAAAGGGTTCGTATTGAATGTGGCGAAGGTAAAAAAAAGAAGACAGTAGGCAGCGGCAGTGGGCAGAAAAAAAGTCGGCAGTAGGCAGTTGCCAGTCGGCAGTCAGCCCAGATGCGTAACTTCAGGAAGTTGAAACTAAACCATGATATTAAAAAGAATATAATTCAAAGTAGACTTTCTGTATGAGAGATAAATGCCTGAAGTTTCTGCTTCTGGGTCGGCAGTCGGCAGTCGGCACCTTCGGTGCCTCCTGAATTGAATTATATAGGAGTTTTGATTTTAGATGTTCAGGAAAATACAGAATGATATCCCTGATTTTCAGCGGTATAAATGAGATAATTGAAAATAGCGTGATAAAAGCAACTGGACACGTTGTAACTTTTTATCTTTTTTATACTTTTGCAGTCCCGAATCAGAAATGGTTTGGCCATGAAGCAGAAGCGAAAGCCACACTTCATGGTGCGCCATGTGGTTGAAGCTTCCACTCAACAACATGGTACACTGTCCGATGGTGTAATGGTAACACAGCAGATTTTGGTTCTGTCGTTCAAGGTTCGAGCCCTTGTCGGACAACTAGAAAACATGATAAATCCCTTGAAGTTCAATACTTTAAGGGATTTTATTTTTAATGGGTAGGCTGTTAGGTCGGTTATTTTTAAGGCCTAGGTAATTTTTTAGTAGCAATCTCTTTCTTTTGAGATCAGTTTAAAGCACCTCTTTAAAGCGGATTCAATAGCGGAAAGATTTCCATTAAAAAGAATATTGGCCTATTGAGAGGGGGGGGGGGGTATTTTGAAGGGACCCAAATTTTTGTTAAATCGGTAGTGGCTTTCCACATATACCTGGTTGAAAAAATATGGAGATTGAAGAGCTGACACCGCATTATTTAACTTCAAAGTATCAGCCTTGTCTATGAATCCAAAAGCTGTTAGCAAATTAAAAATTTATCGGGATGATAATTTTAACATCCGTAGGTCTGTTTCCATTTAAACCCGGTTTAAATTTCAACTTTTTACATTCATCCCTTATAATTTGATTTTCTTTTTCAGATAACCCTTTAAGAATAGAAACTCCTGAAATATCCCCTATTTTGTTAATAATCAACTCAACCAATACCAATTGCTTTATTTTAAGTGATTGGAGTTTCGCCACAATGTTTCTTGAAATGTGATCTTGCAATCCAAATTCTCCCCCCTCTACAAATTGTGGCATTACTTCAGGAAAGAAACCTATAATTGATAATGTATCATTATCAAAAAGCAACGGCTCACCTGTGAGAATGAGACCGTCTAAAGCATTTACTCCCTTTTGATCATTTGATTGACAAACACCAGGGGTGCAATAACATATGAAGAAGAGTGAAATAAAAAATTGGAAGATTTTAGTCATATCATTTTCATTTTGTGAAATCCCGCAGGCTTAAATTAATTAAAATAACTTATTATTTTTTGTATTGGTTGTCAATGTATGTTCCGCATTACCCAAAACAGATTGTTATTAGCAATTCTGTTCTGTAAGTAAATTTGATATGTATTTATCCAATAAATAGCAAATGGATAACGAAAATGCATAAGTAAGGATATCGTATAGATCAAAAACACCAGTTACCGGATTGATAAACTGTCTAGTTTCCCATGCTATGCATGCGCCTAAAATTAATAAAAAAGTTACTGATGCAGGTAAAGGATCTTTACGAAATAATGCAAAAATCCCTATATTTTTTCTTGCGAAATAATAAAGAACAATAGGTGCAAAAAAATCGGCCCCATATGCTGTTATAATACCAAGATTTAATTTTAAAACTTGCAAATATGCTATCAGAAAAGTAATAAACACAAGCGATCCAAATAAAATTTTCTCATTCCTTACAATGAAAGTTACTGGTACTCTCATATTATTATTGTTTTATAATCTTCCCATACACTATTTCACCCTTAATGCTTTGTACCTCATAAAAGTAAAGTGAAGGGGTGAGGTGACTAATATCAATGCTTGAAGCTTCATTCATACTTTTCTCAAAAACTAAACGCCCGGTTGTATCATATATCAAGAGCTTTTCAACATCAAAATAGCTGTTTGTAATCAATGATATCATATTAGTGGCTGGGTTTGGAAATATTGAGATTGCCTCAGGTAAAGTTGGTACTTCATTGGGTAATCCAACAAGACTATCTACATACATTGCAATTCCCGGATAACAACAGCTGCTGTCAATTTCTATAAAATTACCTGCAGCATACATCGCACCTTGATATTCACATAAATCATAAACACCCCCATTGGTAACATTAGAATTTAGTGGTATCCAGTTTTGACCATCTAATCTTACCAATTTATAAGGATTAGTATGTCCCGAAGTTAAACCTGCATAAAGAAATCCATTATATTTTAATAGTGAAAAACTTGAGTATGGTAAACCATTACCAACTTGATTCCATTGTATCCCATCCCAACTTGCTATGAATACTATTGGGGTTACTCCAGACCCAACAATATTTCCTGTAGCATATAATGTATTGGATACTGAATCAACGTATAAATAAAAAACATAAAGATCTAATCCATCACCCATACTATGCCATTGATTTCCATCCCATCTTGCAATATTATTAACACTCACTCCACCAGCATTCGTGAACTGACCTGCAACTATTAAATCCCCATTGTACTCTGTCATACTATAGACAGTGCAATTAAAACCTGAAAGTCCTCCTCCAAATGCTGACCAATTTACACCATCATATTTTGAAAGAGCAATAATATTTCCACTTACCCCAGCATCATTGAAATCACCACCCATAACAAGGTTATTATTATATACAGTCATGGAATATACATAACTGCCTATAGAAGTTGAAAGAAATGCAGCAGGATTGGAATATTGAATTCCATCCCATTTTGCTATTTTATTGATTCCATCAATATTAATATTATTAACAGGTGAACCGATATGCCTAAAATTTCCAGCCATGAATAAATCACCATTGAAAGACTCCATAGCTTGAATGTTACCGGAATAAAGTTTTCCAGGCAGAGTATCCCATACTATTCCATCAAAAGTACTGACAAGTTTATCATTACTTGTTACTGTATTTGTATCATTTCCACAAGTATATAATTTGCCATCAAATACTTTCAAAACGGTTCCAATCCTAATATTTGAATTTACATTACTCCAATTTTGTCCTGTAGATTGTTTTGTAAAAAATACGAGGACTATTAAAATAAAACTAAAATTTAAGGGTAAATTCATTTTTTTTGCAATTATTTTCAATGACTCACATATGAGGACTGATTGACAAAGATAATGATAATCTAATAATCTAAAATCCAATTCGCAATTGTAGGATTTCTACTATATTATTTCATTATCAGGACTATTTCAATTTCTAACAGACCTTTACATCAATACAATTTTCCAGCAAGCTTAAAACTTTATAGTCCTGTAGGTAAACTGAAAGGGGAGTATCAGATGAAGTTTCTATCCAATTGGATTTGTGAATATCGAAGATTGATTCAGGATTTTATCTTCCAAAAGTAGTTGAGGTTATCCCGATTTGTGCTAATGTATCAAGTCAGGAAATGGTATAATGTAGAATAAACTACAAGACTTATATTTTAATAATCTTTCCCGATTCTGTATAATTACCGGAATCATTAATATGGTAAAAATAACATCCATTAGGTAAATCTTCAATATCAATTTTACTATAGTTTTTAATCTTCAAATTTTTAATTTCTTTTCCTAAAATATCATAGATAATGAAATTAAAATATTCACTTTTTGAATTTAAATTAACAACAATAATGGCTTGGCTTGGATTTGGAAAAATTGACATTTTATTTGAAATATAATCCACGATTGATAACGGATCTACAACTTTAATATAATGCCTTTTTTCTAAAAAATTATCACACAGGGAATCATTAAAAGCGGTAAGTTGAATCGTATACGTACCAAAATTAGTAAAGCTGTGAGAAGGGTTTTCGAGTGAACTTGAAGTGCTGTCTCCAAAATTCCATAAATAGCTTGTTGAATAAATACTTGTATTAATAAATTGTACTGGAACATTAATGTCTACAATAACTGTATCTGAGTGAAAAGAAGCGACTGGTGAATTAAACAATACAGGATGATATGGAGTATCAAATAATAATGACTCTGCAATTGTTGAAGTATCTGTAGGGAAAAACTTATTATTATACATGGCATATTGATCATGTCCAACCCCTGGTATTTCTTGATATAGCCATTGTAATGATGTCCCTCTATTTGTTGCATTACTATCACAGAAATTAAAAAAAGTTTGAGCTCTTTCATAACGATTATTTCCTTGAATCATAGCACATGCATTATCATTCAATGGACTAACATCTCCGGTTCCAATTAAAACAGCATAGTTTTCATTATAATATTGAATCACATGTTCAGGACAATTCCATACATACATATCTTTTTGTCTAAAACAATCACCGATCGTTGTTGGGGGCATTATTCCAATTCCACACAGCCATGGCATTGAAATCCCCAAAAAGCTATCTGTTGGAAATGTATAATAATATGCATTGGAGGAAACTGCCATTTGTAAAGGAATAGAATCAGGATAAGCTTGTCTAATTAACATGTATCTTGAAACGAATTGACCACCTGCCGAAAAACCAATTAAATATGTTAACATTGAACTTCGGTTTTCCTTAAATAAAACTGATTCATATATTTTCTTTAATACATCAGTAGCAGGCCTTAAAACTACACAAAGGTTGAGTGAATCCACATATACCATAACAGGTTCCTGATGTCGCATTGTACCTTTAAATCCAGAGGCCGCAAAATTTGGAGCAATTATTAATGCATTTCTTCTAGTTGCTATCGAATCCAAATCATTTATTGCGCTAATACCATTTCCACCAGATCCATGAATAGCTATGATAATTGGTGAATTAGAATTATATGTTGTTGGTTTAAAACAATGAAATGACTGAGTGTTGGTTAAAGCAAAATTATCAAAAATTACAGAATCTAGGCTAATTCCATAAGGAATGGTTTGAGATAATACAGGGATACTACTGAGTAATATCAGTAGTATCCCAGTTACTATAGTTAATCGAATCATAATTTTACTTAATTGGAGAACTGCGACTTTGTATTGATAGACTATATCATTTGATTGCAATATAGCAAAATAAAGTCCTTAAGGCAAATTCTTTACCGTACTACAGTGAATTATATCTACGTGAGTAATTGCATTGAGTAAATAATAGAACCTATAGAATTTATAGCTTGAATAGTCTGTGAATCGCACGTAAATCTTAATTCTTAAAATTTCAGCTTTTTTTCATTGTTCAAATGAATAATAATCCTTGCACCTGTTGAATTCTGTATCGCATTTAAGTTTGAATAAAATTCTAACCCAAGTCCTAATCCTTTAATCAACTTTATGATTAATTCGGCGTTTATTGAAAGTCCTGGTTTTACAAAGTTGTCACCTTCATGATTACCCCACATTATTCCCGGTCCGGCCAACAAACTTAGATTGTAACTTCTGCTATTAATTGTTTTTCCAATTCCTCCATTTATAACATAAAGAGTGTTTTCATAATTTAATAACTCACTTGTGGCACTACCTCCTGCTAAGAATGTAATTCGCTTAGGTTTCCAATGATAGTTCAAAGCTACATTCAATCCGGCAATGCTATTAAATAAGTTGTCTGTTGAATTGCCAAAACCTAAATTTGCCCATTGCAATGTTTCCTTTTTGACACTGTCAGGGCAAAAAACTGCTGGTGAAGACTTGTTTGTTTGACCAAAGGATTTAGTGATTAATAAATAAAACGTGAAGATCAATACTACTTTAATGGTATTCGGTTTAATTTGCACACTTGTTGTTTTTTAATTTTCAGAACGCAATCAGAATGTTATCTTTGTAAACACCCTAAAAAATCACACAGTCTTAAAGTAATCACAAAAACACTTAATTGCAAAAATATCATCCACAGTATTGAGTCAATCAGTAAATCGTATTTGAAATCAGTTTAAGACTTGTCATTTAATCAACATCAATTTCTTATAAACAACATTAATCCCGTCACTTATTGCAATACTGTACATACCCGAATAGATAGAACTTGGGAGTTCAATTGATTGAGAAAGGACATCTGTCTGCAGATTTGTTTTAAAAATTTCTTTTCCTGATAAATTTATTATTTTAATATAATTATCTCTGCTTTTTTGAAACTGGTAATTAATCCAAATTGTACCATTCGTTGGATTTGGAGTTACAGTTAATAGGTTGTTTAAAGTGAAAATACCATCTGAAACTGGTAGTGAAATTTTGCAAATGTGATTTACTTGCATGCCATTTACTTCGGTAAATGCCCCGGTAATGTAAAGTTCGCTGTTCAAAAATGCCATACTTGAAATTGCTCCATTCATGGTTAATCCAAGACTATGCCATTGGATTCCGTCCCACTTTGCTATATTTGAAACGGGTATTCCGCCAGCAGATTGGAAAATACCAGCTGCATACAATTCGTTGTTGTAAACTTTTAAATCGTAAAGGCCATTGTCTATTCCAATACCTAATTGTGACCAAGTAGATCCATTCCAAGCGGCAATACCATTTCCTGGATCACCCCAAGCTGTCTTAAATTGACCCCCAACTATTAATTTATTTTGGTAAATCACCGAAGTGTTTATGAAAGCAAAGGAACTATGATAGGTATTTCCTACAGTATTCCAATTAGTGCCATTAAAAATTCCTATATCCTCGATTTGTGGATTTGTTGCACTTAAAAAATTACCTACCAGATAAATTTCATTATTCAAGATGATCGGAATAGCTGCACACCAACCAGGATCAGCACCGAGTGATGGTAAAGTCGATAAATTGTATCCATCAAATGAATATAGCAGATCTTGGGCAAATCCCCCTATTGTGTCTGTACATCCTGCAATGTATAATAAAGAATCAGTTGCAATCATTCCTACTGCATCAAAGATGCAATTATTACAAATGCTATTCCAGTTTACTCCATCCCATTTCATAATCCCACCAGGTAATATTGATGAAGCATAAATGGTATCTTGAAATTTAGTTATATTTAACATTCCCCAAAATTGTGTGGAATCAGTTGCAACCCAATTTATGCCATCCCAAATTGCATTATGATATACAGGTATTCCACCGGCATGATCAAAATTTCCACCAACGTAAAGCAATCCCGTAGTAGTGTCCGCATACAATGTTCTGGCATAATTATCCAAACCAATTCCTAGATTTGTAACCGTTTGCGATTGGGCGAAACCTATTAAATTGACTAAAAATATTATGACAACAATGATTTTTTTCATTCTGTAGAAGGTAGGTATAAATTGCACTGGAAAACCAGTAAATCTAAAGTGTTAGGTACTTACATTTGATTTTCTCCCGTATTTTGTCGAAGCTATACATAATTTCAGAAATAGCCTAAATTATTGAGGATTATTGAACTTTTGATGCACTAATTTTTGGAAATCATCTAGGATGGCTATTTTGTCAATTAAACGTTTCTTAACCAACAAATTTCCCTACCAATGCAACTTTATGGTATGGTATATAATTGAATTGAAGGAGAAACAGTTGAGCCCTTTAAGTCATGTGGCAATTCACCTACAAACAACTCCTTTGATTTAGTAGTATATTTGGTCTAAATTATTTCATCCAAGGATCAGAGCACAGGAAAGATTGTTGTAGTGGATTGAGTCATATTTAATACAATTCAAGAAACAACAGTAAATATATATCCTTAAAGGTTAAATTCAAGAAATACTCCTTGTAGCATTTTATTCAAATTTAGACTAATGAAACCAATTTATTTATTGATTCTGATGTGTTTTTTCAAAATCAATATTGTCCAATCTCAATCCTTCCATAATTTGGATGCTGGATTTAATTATCCTGTTTATAGTTTGTTTCATGACAATGATGATTCAATATTGTATGCTGGTGGATGGTTTTATTTACAAGGAACTGATACTATGCGTAATATTGCCCAATGGGACGGAATAAAATGGGATTCACTTGGATCCGGAGGAAATGATGGAGGCAATGTTAGAGCGATAACAAAATACAATGGCAATTTATTTGTTGGAGGTACTTTCAGCAAAATTGGAGGAGTAGTATCCAAAGGATTAGCAACCTGGAATGGAATGAGCTGGAATTATTTTGGTGATTTTAGCAATGGTGGATACGGTTACGTTTTAGAGCTCTTGGTTAACAATAATGATTTATACATAGGTGGAGGATTTGATTCCATAAATGGTGTACCTGCTAATGGGTTAGTTAAGTATGATGGAAGCAATTTTTGGGTGTACCCTTCTATAGGATCAAGTTTCACTGCAATTACTTCTATAGCATTTTATAACGGAGAGCTTTATGTGGGTGGAAATTTTGATCCTGGACTTGGTAAAAATGATATAGCTAAGTTTGATGGAACTAATTGGGTAAGTGTAGGAGGAGGATTGTCAGGGGGTGCTACTATTGTAGATGATATGATTGTTTACAATGGAGAGCTATACATTTCAGGACATTTTTTAACAGCATACGGAGACCCGGGAGATTTAATTGCTAAATGGAATGGAACTTCTTGGTCATCAGTTGGAAGTGGTTTAATAGGTGGAAACTGTTTTGATTTAGAAATTGTAAATAATGAATTATATGTTGGTGGAAGTTTGCTCAGTGCTGGTGGTATACCAATAACACACATGGCGAAATGGAATGGCGGGGTTTGGAGTAGTACGGGTGCAAATATCGATGCAGCCATTTTGTGTTTTGATGCAACTAACGATAATTTATTTATTGGAGGTGGTTTTCAAACTATCAATGGAGATACAATGAATCATATAAGTCGATACGATTTGCTTACAGGAACTAATGAAATTGAGCAACTCACATACTTTGAATCATTTCCCAATCCAACTAGCAATAATTTTACAATATGCTTTCCCGCAAACAATGAATTTGGAAATCTTGAACTCATAAATACATTAGGAGAAGTTGTTTTCAAGGAAGTAATTAGTCCCTTGTGTGAATCAAAACAGATGGATATTTCGAGTTTGACATGTGGAGTTTATTTCTGTAGATGTTATTGGAGGGATAGTAATTCCGTAATTAAATTAATTAAGAATTAAATTTAGTTCCTAGGCACATATGAAGTCATGAGAACCATCCATTCAGATGAATTAGTAGTGCTTTTTAATCATAGATTCCCTAGAATATCTCCTAATGACCCAAACAAAAATAAAGGTTGGGAAATATGGAAAAAAGTTAAATAAAATGAATGGCTTTGGAACATATTAGCACAATAATATTAAAAATTAAATGAAGCAATATTTCAGAAAATTAAACCGATTAAGATTTCTAAATTTATTGGGATTATTTGTTCCAGTTTTGTTTTCAATATCCTTTCCGGCATTGTCACAATCTACAAAATATTTTGAAAAAGTATTTTCAACTCCTTACCCGTTTTTTGAAGAGGGATGGCATGTGAATTCATTAATTGACGGATATGCTCTAAGCTGCGGAAGAGCAGTTGCTCCTTCAGGGATTACCCAAGCATTTGCTATGAAAGTTGATTTAAGTGGTAATTTGAATTGGGAATTCTTGATTCAAGATACAAGTTCTTCAAATGGATTTTTAAGTGGATGTGTAGTTAATGATGGTTTTGTTCATACTGGCTTTAGGTATGATTTAGCTACCGGTAAGGATAGAACTTTAATTTGCAAAATAGATTCCTCAGGAAATCAACTGTGGCAAAAATTAATTGGTGATACTATAAAAAGTAATTTTATTCGTTCCATAGGAAAAACTTCTGATGGCGGATTTATACTATCTGGTCATATTGAACAAGTATATTGGGAAGGATATGTTATTAAAACAGATTCATTAGGCAATGTTGAGTGGACAAGACAATTTAATGGACCACTAATTGATGATTTATGGTCGATTCAACAGTTGGGTGATGGTTCGTTTATTTCCTCCGGATACACAAATTATGCATTAGGTAGCGGTTCAGTCCGTATTATTAAAATGGATACACAAGGATTTCAGGTATGGGATTCTTCTTATACATTTCAAAATAACACTCAAATTGGTAGAAGTATTATTAATTCCGTTGATGGAGGATACATTGTTGGGGGAATCACAGGATCCAGCGTAGCTACTACAAGTGGCTTAATTTTTAAGATTGATTCATCTAAATCAATTTTATGGTCAAAAATACTTACGGAATTCAGTAATGGAACAGGTAATCCGTATGTCAGCAGAATTATGTCACTTAAAGAATTGGCAGATAGTTCTATTATATGTGTTGGATCAATTGTCCTAACTACTGGATTGCCTCAACCAACAGATAATAAGTTATTACTTCTTAAATTAGATAAATTTGGAAATGAAATATGGAGAAGAATTTATGCTCCAATGAGCTCAGGAGATACATATGGCGAACATATAGATTTAGCATCTGATGGCGGATTTATAATGTCAGGAAGAACTGAAAGTCCTAATAATGCAGATGTTTATTTACTTAAAACAAATTGCCTTGGTTTTATAACTGCTCCGGTTGCAAATTTTGATTATTCAGTTATAGGGACAAATGTGACATTTCAAAACTTAAGTCAATTTTCGGATACCTGTGTGTATTATTTTGGAGATGGTGATAGTTTATTGATTACTCATACAGATACTATTCCGGTAGTACACAATTATTCCTCTCAAGGATGGTTTAATGCATATATGGTTGCTTACGCATGTGGTGAAAACGATTCTATTCAAATTCCTCTTTATACTGGAATAGATAACGGGTATGAATTCATTGTCAATTCCTTTACACTAAATCCTAATCCCACAACTGATTTTTTATCCATAAACTATCGAATTCCTAAAAATGTCAAGACTCTAAAATTAATTTGCCTGGATATTACAGGTCGGTTGATTAAGGAGTTATTGCTTGATCCCAATGATACTGATTACACAATGGACGTTGCGGATTTTTCTCCAGGAAGTTATATGTTGTATTTACAACCAGATGTATTAAGAGTGATTGGTAAAAAATTAATTGTTTTGAAATAGGCACTTGATACAATAGCACAAACAGGGACAACTTCAACTACTTTTTTGAAAATGAAACCCGAAATCAACCTTTGGTATTCAAAAAACGGATTGGATCGGAACTTCATCTGCTACTCCCCTTTCGGAATACAAACCAGACCTAAGGGTTTCAAACCTGCAGGAAGATTGTATTGAATAGGCTTAACCGAAAATTTTGTTAGCTTTGTATTCCCTGGATATTCCGCACAATCGGTTTAAAAACTGGGGTTAATTTGATGCGAATAAGTGCGATCTATTATCGCGGAATTTACAATAATGAAAATACCACTATTTCTACAAAAATATATTTTTTATTAATACGGTGAGCAAAAAACTTAATCAAAGTAGGTTATTTATTTATGGCATAGTATTTTTCTGTTGCCTGCTTATGCAAAGTTATATTTGTGTATCACAAATAACTTTTAATAGAACATATGATGCATTAGGGTCTGAAACAATTTTTAACATTTTGCCATCAAATAATGGATATAAGATGGTCATGAATGTTAATCAAACACCAGATAAATTTCAATTTTGTTCACTTAATAGTTTGGGTGATACCATTACTACTAAACTATATGAAACACCGAACAAAAACACTATTTTGTTTGGACTTTTACAAACCAAGGATTCTAGTTTTGTGACAGGTTGTTTTTATGAGGATCTATTATTAAACGTGAGGAGTTTATTCTTAGTAAAGTTTGATGAACTTGGTGATACTTTATGGAGCAAAGTAATTTCTGCAACCCCCGGGTATGAATTTTTTGGAAGATATTTCATTGAAACCAGTGATGGTGGATTTTTATTCACTGGTGCTTACGTTGATGTCGGATGGTTAAACAGCGAAGTATTTATATTAAAAACCGACAGCCTTGGCAATCTAGAGTGGATGAATAATTTTGGTGGACCAATGTATGATGATGCATTTTCCTCAATCGAAACTACCGACAAAGGATTTTTAACTTTAGGTTTAACCAGAAGTTTTGGCTTCGGTAATTCCTCCAACCGTGACGACCTTTTAGTCAAGTGGGATAGTTTGGGAAATTACCAGTGGCATAAAACATTTGGATCAAGCGATGAAGAAATTGGAGTAGGCATTACTAAATGTTTTGATGGAAATTATATTCTGGGGAGTGGAAAACATGTCAATTCCAATTTTGCTCAGGGTAAAATTATCAAAATAGATGTTGACGGTAATATTATTTGGCAAAAACTATTTGGAAATCGGAGTGATTCATTTTGGTGGGTAAGAGAAAAATCTAACTTCGATCTGGTCGCAATTGGTTCAGAAAAAAATATAAATAACAAAGATGATGGATTTATTGTATGCACTGATTCAGCTGGAAACGAAAAATGGCAACGTAATTACCGATTTGGTTCAGAACACTGTTACTTTCGAGATATAAAAGAAACGCTTGATGGTGGTATCATTTGCGCCGGATTTGTATTCGATGGGGCCAGTGGTGGCCAAGATGGTTGGTTGGTAAAATTGGATAGTACCGGATGTCTTTCTACAGGTAATTGCGGAGAACCTACTGGAATATTTGAAACCCCAACTTCATCTCAATTCCATATGAGCATATCACCAAACCCGGTCAGCACTCAAGCAATGATTAAGATCGACGGACTCACTCCGAGATTATTAAATGAACCTTATTTGTTACAGGTATATAATTTGCAAGGGCAATTAGTGCAATCACCAAAAATAGGGTTCCTGGTTTCGGACACTTGGATTCAATGTGTTTGGAAACCCTATGGATTAATTAAGGGTATTTACATGATCGCTGTAACCACTTATGATGGCGAGCGTCTTGGGACAGTTAAAGTGATTGTGGATTAAATGAAATTTCAGACAATGTGGATATTCCGCGCAAACAAACCCCATTTCTTCGCACTAAACTGAGCCCTTTAAATCAAGTGCCGTTTTTATAGTTAAATAATGAAACTGTAACCTCCGTAAAAATCAGATAGTTTATGAGAAGATATTCGAAGGTTTATTCCTGTCGAATTGTAGTCATTAACAGAATAACGGTAGAAGAAAAATGTCCTGAACAATAAGCTTTCCGATAAGAAATCCAAAATACAAAACTAACATTACATTTTAATTAGTTTCTGCGTGATCGGACCAGAAGGAAGTTCGATTCTTAGGAAGTACGGCTGTGACGACAATTTGCTCAAATCTATACCACCACTGTTTAACCTGCCTTTTGCGACTTCAGCACCTTGTAGGTTGAATATGAAATAATCGTGATCAATTAGTTGTTTATCACCTGAAATCACCTTTACATTTTGCAAAGAAGGGTTAGGAAACAAAGTAATATTTTCAGGTTGTGATCTTTCCGGCAAAGAAACTGAATACACATCACAGGATGGAAATGTATTCGTATCAAACCAGTATTGAACCTTGTCAAGATCAGCTTGATTTCGGGCAATAGAAGTGGTGAGACCGTTTGGACTTAAAGAATCCCAAGAGAAGACATAGGCAATGTCGAATGTTAATGTATCACCCACATTAAGTGAAACCGGACCGCTACTCATAATAAATCGGCGATCTTCAGGGGGATTTCCTGCATTGAATTCATTCCATACATTTACATCATATGGTACACCTGAAAACATAAAATTAGTTTCTGTTGCTAGAGAATCCCTACCATCATTTCCATATGTCAAATGCTGCCCATCAATCCACACGCTCTGCAAATACCGGTAATAAGCAATAGAGGATAAGGGATTTCCAATGGGTGACCATTGCACATTATTGTAATACATGAAATGATTCATGGCTGTTCGTTCTCCAATTTCATCAATAGTACCATCGAGATTGTTGTCTATTCCATCTCCGGCATCTGCTAAAGTGCCCCGTAATATTTTAACATTTTGCATTGGAGGATTCAAGCCATATCCGGATTGTGTTTCATCATCGTTATCTCCATTATATACAAAAGCCGTCTGTCTGGTAGTATCGCAACCAACATAATCATCTGTTGCAAGTCCTAAATCCACATCATTCCAGATTCCAGTATAAACATCGTGATAATCCTTTAAACTCCTATTTATGATTGTATAGTGATATAAGGTTGTTCGGTTTAATACAATATTGCTGTCTACGATATTTGAACAATTATATGCATAAGCACTCCCATGCACTTCTATTCCCAGTTTCTGTCCTCCTGTTTCACCATGGGGAGCCAGAGAGTCATTAAAAATAAAATATAACAACTGATCTCCTTTTATTTCAGGATAATCGCCATTTATAGGATTGTACAACCCATCATTATTGAAATCAATAAAGGGAGCGAGTTTATTGTTCACAATCCCGTTTCCTATCGCTGGCCAAGATGTAATTTCTTCTGGAATCGAGTAGCTGCCATTAGAAACATTTCCAGCGGAATATGCATTTTTAAATTCTTCGATTTTCCATTTGTCGATTTTCCAAATTTTATCAAACTGGCGGCATGAATTTGAATCAAAAGGAATCGATATATTTCCAATAGGTCCTGCCCAGAAATCCTGACCTGTTTGACGGTAGGTTTGAGCTGCTGTGTGTAATTGTCCACTGGCATCTAAACCTCCTATCCATAAAGCCGAAGCAAATACACTATTTTTGCCGGAATTTTTTGGTACTTCATACCTCGGTGTATTGATTCCATTCCAATGCATATCCCCTGCAACATTGATTCCTGCATTTACATCATTAATATTCAAAGCCCGGTGATTTTTTATATTGGGAGCATTCAAGGGGGTAAAATAATTTGAGAAATCAAGTGAATAAATAGAATTAGTTGAAATTGACCATAATTTATTCTGTTGATCAAATTGCAAGATATTGCCACCATACGGAACGCACAACATTTGATCTATTGAGCTATCATTAACACGAAGGATTCCGTAAGAAATGCAATTCAAATAAATATAAATTGATCCTGCTGAATCCTTTCCAAAATGATTGTTTCCATAAAAAATAATTGGTGAATAATCTTGCAAATAGGTGCTTTTGAAATTTGAAATTACGCTATTTGATAGAATATAGATACCACTTACATTGATTGCATAAGGTTGTGTGCTTGTCTTGTGTCCAGAAGAGATCCAAAGCCTATTCTGGTTATCTGTTTCAATGTCGATAACAAACCGGTCAAGAATGGAATTTGATGTAGTAAAATTTGTCCATATGTTATTGAAATATTGCGAAAGACCATTGCGTGTACCCACCCAAAGTTTTCCATTTGCATCACGCTGAATACAGGTTATGGAATCATTTGCAATTCCGGAGTTAGTTGTGCTGTATGTTGTCCAGTTAGTTCCATCAAACGATGTAAGACCATTTTGAGTACCAAACCAGGTAATATTTGGTTCGCAATATACAGCAGAAACAACATTGGATGGCAGACCGGAATTGCCCGAATCATAAAGTGTAAAATTGGTTCCTGCTTTATACACTGCTCCGGCTTTGGTGCCAAGCCATGCATTTCCCATTCCATCGAATGCTATTGCAATAATGGAATCTGATGGAATTGTGGAATTGGAAGTATTGAATTGAATCCACGAAGTTCCATCATAAATGCAAAGACCAAATTTTGCAAATGCTACCCATTTATTATCTGAATTATCTATTTGCAAATCATTCTTAAATAGATTGGAGCCTCCAGCAGGGATTCCCGGAGGTTCAGGATATTGAATATGTGTCAGCTGACCGTTGGCAATTTTTATTCCCAAAACTATAACTAATAAAAAAAACAGGTTGCAAATTTTTTTAATCATAAAAGAAAGCTAATGAAGTTCTTGATTTCCCTCAAATAACCGACTTTTTGCGACAGTAAGCAATACAATATATGATCTAAAATATACAGGTCCAATGGAATGAAAAATGTAGAATAATTATTACGTCCAAGAGACTAAAGCTTTGGTATTTAATTATTTGATGGAATTACCATCTGAAAATCACATCACAGTTAATGAATTGAATTTGCTAGTTTTCTATTTGCGATTGACTGGCCTCAAATGACAATCCCTGTTTCTATTTTTTAATTCTCCCATTGTCCGTGACCCCTCATATATCGCCTCAAGAAGGTTTTAAAAAAAAGTTGAATCAATCATTTTAACCTTTTTGTGTTTTGATTTCATGAATAGATTGTTTTTTGACATCAAGGTAATTCCAATTTTATTTAAGACTCTTCAGCTACTGTGTCATTCTGAGAAGGAAACTTTAAGACTTTATGTCAGTCGTGTAAGGGTAAACCCTGAGACACAATGGCAGGGTTCTTATTAATTGATACGTTTCCTCAGAAATATGGCCCGTTCCCTAAAAATATTAGGTTGTTTCGAAATTTAGGTTGTGATTTACAAATATTGATTTAAGTCAGGACTTTTCGGTTTCACCTTTTAACAAATTCATATTTGTCAACATGAAGTCAATCCAGTCAATAATTTCAACTATTCACTTATGTTCACTTTAATTTAATAAACATGAAATCAATAATGAAGTCTCTTTTTGTAGAAATTGAAATAAATAGGGTGAATTGTTTAGGCAGATTCAATCCACATCGACTCAAATTATTTGGACTGTTATTGTTTACAATTATTTCACCAAGCCTTCATGCGCAAAATACAGAGCCACCTTTGGATTGCTTTTTAAGAAAAGATTCGGTGCAAAACTTTTTAGTCGTCGAATTACCAGATACCATTCTTGTAAGCAATATCGAAGTGAATATTGGTTCAAGCACTGATACTGATGATTTGGTTGGATACACTTTTGTTTATGACCAAAGCAATGGACTTCCTAATGGATATTCATATTTACGAACTGGGACAATGTTAATATTAGGAGTCGGCTTACTTGAAACATCGTCAATCGTTTATTCAAGGGTTCGATTGCAGTATTCAAATAGTACATGGAGCAATTGGCTTCAATTTATTTCAAATTGAGTCAATCCTAAACTTAACATTAAATTAATAAGCATATTTCACTCGTAACTAAATCCATTTTTTATGAAACTATCAATATTAAATAGCCTTTATCTGATATCCATTTTATTGTGTTTTTCATTTGTTACAAATGCAACCACGTACACATGGTCAGGGAGGACAAATACCACTTGGTATAATTCAGGCAACTGGAGCCCTACCGGTATTCCAGGTACTGGAGATAATGTTATAATTGTTAGTGCTACTAATAATCTTATTATGGATTCCAGTAAAACAATTACTGCATTTACAATTACATCTGGAATTCTAAATTTAGGAACAAAAACATTGTCTTGCACAGGAGCTGTAAGTGCAAGTGCGGGTACAATTCAAAATGGCACATTAAAGCCTAGGGGCGCTTCAGCAATATTTTCAGGAGCTAATTTCAATTGCAGGATTGAAGCTAATTGTGGATCAATTAATTTAAGTGGAGGCACCTTCAATTCAGTTTGCATTTTGGTTGACTCCTCTGCGGCTCAATCTACTGGTGATGGCGGATGTGTGTTTAATGATTCCCTTACTATTCAGCATACGGGATCAGGGCAAAAATTTTATCTTGCTAAAATGACAGGTGATACTTATAATGGTCCTGTTTCCATTGTCAATTCAAGCAATCAACCAATTAAAATGGCAGATGCTGGAAATAATTATTTTAACAACAGTCTGAAATTAGGAAGCGAAAATACAGGAGGAATTACAATTGGAGCGGGTGGAGGCAGGTCAGAATTAGATACAAGTATGAAAATTTCAATTGAAAGTTCTGGATTTAGATTAGGTAATTTAGAGTTAAATAGGTTCGTTCAGCTAAGTAATACTTTACAAAATTTATCTTTGATTGATTCTGCAAATATTAGCTTAGACAGTTGTGTATTCAATGGGCCTTTTAGTCTATCGGCTAAAGGATTTTTATTAAAATCATGTACATTTCAAGAATCTGCATCATTTACAAAGAATGGGTGGCAGAATTACCAGAGTTCAGGAGGAAATACATTCAATGGAGAAACAACATTCAACAATATTGGAACTGCTGGTGAAATAAGGTTAGCTTCCACATCCCCTGATAATTATAACGGGAATGTTACCTTTTATAATACTGGGGGTCTATTCTCTACAAGTAATACTATTAGAGTTGCTTATAACGGAATCAATGTTTTCAAAAATGATATTACAAATAATGGTACTTATATATTTTATAATTCTTCAACTGGAACTGTAAAATTGTCTGGTACAATTGATCAGAATCTGAACGGCTCTACTGCTTATTCATTTAGAAAAATTGTAATCGATAAAAATTCTGGAAATGTGAATGCAAATATATCACTGATAGTTGAAGACTCGCTTGTTTTAACACTCGGGAAATTAGTGACTACGAGCACAAATCTTTTGACAATGAATGCTGGTTCAAAGGCCGTTGGAGCAAGTGATAGTAGTTTTGTTTCAGGTCCAATAAAAAAGATAGGAAACAGCTCATTTGTATTTCCTGTTGGGAAATCAAATTTAATTCAACCATTAACCATTGAAGCTCCAGCTTTATCCACTGAATCCTTTACTTGTGAATATTTCAATATTGAACAGCAAGTTGGATTTTCAAGAGATTCAACTTTGGATTTTATTTCCAGATGCAATTATTGGGAACTAATTAGGAATACAGGTTCATCTAATGTTAAAGTAACTTTATCATGGAAAAATGAATGCACTTTATTGGATTCACTGGATGCAAGAATTGCTTCATGGGATGGTTCTAAATGGAAAGATATTGGATATGGAATTTTTTCAGGCTCTAAAAATCAAGGTTCACTCACCAGCGCTTCCTCTACCAATTCTTTTAGTTATTTTGCCTTAGGTTATAATATGTCTTCTACAAGCTATTTACCCAGATTAGGATTATGTATGTCCTATGCATCAGGTGCTAATATTCTTTGCTCAGATTCTCCAGGAAATGTAAATTATGGTAATTATTGTGAAGGATTATCATTTGATTTTAATCTTGACGCATATACAGTGAATTTTATTAATGGTCTTTATTCAAACCCCACACTGTATTGTTTGCAATGGAGTTTACCAGGTAGTAACTGTTCTAATCCTACTTCTTGTGGTAATTATTCCGGAACAGTAACATGTGGTTATGCTTCTGCCGGCAACTATTCTATTTCAGCTCAAATTATTTATCTTGGAACTGGTTTGCCGGTACTTTATGGAGGTGGCTCGGGATACACAATGAACATATTAAGCACTCCAAACCCTACAATTACAGGAACGTTGTCATTGTGCAACCAATCGAGTACAACATTAAATGCTGGTTCTGGTTATTCAACATATTTGTGGAGTACGGGTGCAACAACTCAGAACATAAATGTAATAACTGGGGGAACATATACTGTTACAGTAACTGGTTCAAATGGATGTCATGGGTCTACTAGTGTGAATGTTGTTGGTAATTATTATGCAATTTCCATTACAAATTCCGTTCCTAACATTTGTTTTGGCAATCACAATGGGTCATTAACGGCAAATATCACTAGTGGTATACCTATTTCTCCAGTAACATATCTATGGCAAACAGGCGTAGCAACAGTTGGAACTACATCAACTATTAATAACCTTTCTCCTGCCGTGTATAATGTTACTGTTACTGATGCATCTGGTTGTTCTCACACAGCATCCGCTACAATTTCTTATTTTCCTGTAATGACATTGACAATGGATCACTTAGATGCAACAAGTTGCGTTACTTCTATCAATGGAAGTGCTTCTGTCTCAGTATCCGGAGGAACTACACCATATACTTATTTATGGAGTAATTCTGCAACTACTTCAACAATAAATAATGTAGTTGGTACCTATACTGTTACCGTCACAGATGCCAATGGCTGTACAAAAGTTGATGAAGTAATTGTAAGTTTATTTGATCCTATTGAACCCACAATCCTAGGACCTACCAGCAACTGTGCCTTGAGTACATCATACGTTTATACAATTACTAACACGACTAATTTTCCTGTTAATACAGTTTTTTCTTGGATTGTAATAGATGGTGCTACATCAAATTTTCCAGGTACCACCTTGGACCTTACAAGCACACCTCCTAGCTTAGGAGCTACTATACAAGCCATAGCAACCAATAATGGCTGTATAGGTGAATCTGCTATTATAACAATTCAAGGATGTTGCGATAATACCTCAACTTTTACTGAAATAAATGATGGAAATTTATCTGACTTTTTAACTAGTTATAATGGTGGTGCGCCATTATTTAATGGATTAAGTAATGTCGGAGGAATTGGTCCAGATATTATTTTTAATGGAACTTTTACATGGAATAATGTTTTAGGAATTCCGAGATTTATTAATTGTAATCTTATTTTTGGTCCTGGGGCTAGAATTCTAAATAATTCAGGGGAACCTATGCGATTCGAAGCTTGTACCTTTGAATCTTGTGCTGAATTGTGGCAAGGAATTGAATTATTGACATCAAGTGATATTAGACTTGTTGATTGTATTGTTGAAGATGCTTATTATGCGATTTGGCAAAGAAAACCCTGTACAATGAATCTAACTGATGTAACTTTTGACAATAATTATATAGGGGTAAAGTATGGATCATTTGGTAGTATTGGTGCCTATCCTATTACAAGTTTACTTCCAGGTCATTATACTAGAGTTAAATTTCATAGCACAAGTCTATTAAAAGGAGCTTATCCAGGGTTATTTCCGGATCCAACAATACCTGGAAATCATGCATATGCGGGAATTTATTCTCAATTTGTACAAGGTTTCGATTTAAATAATGATGTAGAATTTGGAGATCCTACTGCCTCCTCTACAAACCGACTTAATATGGGTATTTATATGCAATATGGTAGCCTTTCAATTTCTGACAATGTTCATTTTGGAAATATAATTCGAGAGGCAGCTTATGGAGTTGGTGCTCCAAATGGTTGCGCAATTTATGCTTTAGGAAATCCACGTGAATACCCAGGTTCTTTAACTGTTATTGGATCTATTGGCAGTCCATCCTGGGATAATACCACATTTAGGAATTGTGATCGAGCCGTGCATTCAGAACTCATGGATCATAACGTAATTGCAAATGTTATGACAAATGATGTTGATCGAGGAGTCTTTATAAATACTGGTTTTTTTGATGTGAATATCGTTGATAATTTATTTAATGTAAATCGTACCGGCATTCAATTATCAAATTGCTCAGCTTCCACTGTCCCATTGAATGATCCTTTCGATATTACCGATGCTTCAACTCATGCCATTTCAATGATTGGCAATACTAGTATGTCAATTGGAAATAATGCAACAACTTTTAATGATGCAGTTGGAATTAGGATTTGGGAACCTAATGATTTAGCACCAACGGAAGCGTATTTAGAACTTAATCAAGTTGACATGGGCATAGGACTCCAGGCATTTCATTTTGTAAATAATAGATTTATAGGGTGCAAATGGAACAGCGCTACTTTAAATTCAACAAATCAATCATTCGGTTTTTTAGTACAACGATCATTTGGAGTTGTCAATTTGTGTTCAGGAGTAAATTCAATGAGTACTTTCTTTGGCAGTAATATTCTTCATTTTGGATATTTTAATTCTATGACAAGAGCTCAAATTATCCAGCATGGTGCTGCAGAAAATATGTGGAGAGGTTTTCATTTCAATGGAAACTGTACCCCACATTTTAATATTGAAAATTATATTGACAATGCAAGTAACTGCGGATATTTTCTTTCGCCTACTGGAAATACTGGTATCCAAGACGTTTTTGGAAATATTTGGTCAGATCCGGCAACAACTTTTCCAGCACTTAGAGCGGCTTTCAATAGTAATTCAACATCATACCTTACATCTTGTGTAAGGGTTAGTCCCAATAATATGACTTATGGCTCGTATTATTTTTATCCAAATTATGATCATCCATTCCAAGAGTACACTTCACCTGGTCAACAAATTTGGTTCTTCGATTACCCATTAGTTGATAACCATTTGGATTTTACAGAATGCTCAGTTGAAACAGCTTTAAAGCTTGAATCTAATTTAGATTCCTTAATTGTTTTAGACAGTGCCATAAGCAGTGAATTTGTAATTGAAACGGGCTATATGGCTAGGTATAATTTATACAATGATTTAAAAATTAATGAAGAACTTAGAGACACAAATAGTTTTTTTGCAGATTTTTTTGCTGATATGGACTCTTGCAACATCCCCGACTTTTCAGACATTGATTTTCAAATTAAGGATATAGATATTGCTTTTGCCGAATATTTAAATTCGGTCAGAATGGATAGAAACAATTTAGATTCATTAATAAAATTGATGAATTATAATGATAGTTTATTAAATACTGATTCCATTTCAAGTATAGATAGTTTGAATTTACAAATTGAAAATGATACAATCAGCAACCTATGGAATGAAATAAATAGTGAATTAACTGATAAAAATGCCATTTATTATGATAATAGATTCAACGAATTGGATGCTCTTATTGAAGATGTATCTGCTATTGATCCTGATAATTTAATAGAAGAGAATAAACAGTTTGTAACACTTTTGTATTTGAATACAATTGCTAAGGATATTTATAATTTTACCAGCTTAGAAAATGAATTACTTTTTGCGATAGCATCTCAGTGCCCTGACCAAGGAGGAGAAGTTGTTTATGATGCAAGAATGTTATATTCTTTCATAGATGAAGAAACAAATTTTGATGATTTCCTAATTTGCGAAGGTTCCTCAGCTTACAGAAGTTCAAATCAAAATTCAAATGCAATTATCCATATTAAAGATTTCATGCAAATCAATCCAAATCCTGCTAAATCTTTAATTAATATCAATTACAAAATTGAAACTGATGGTAAGCTATTTATTCGTAATTTAGAAGGTAAAATTGTCAAGGAATTACAAATCTCTAAAGAAAATCAAGAAATCACAATTGATTTAAGTTATTGTAAATCAGGGTTATATAATGTAGAAATGCTTACTGAAAGTAATTTGTTACGGAAACAAATAACACTTATAAATGAGTAGAAAAATTGTAGTAATTCTTGGATTTTTAATTATTTTAACTAAAGCGGGCTATAGCCAAAGAGATGCGCAATGGATTCTTGGATATAACTACACAGGTATTCCTCAAGGAACAACTGATGTATTTGGAATCGATTTTCATAATCCTACTTCAACATATCTTTTGGATACAGTAAACTATGAATCTTTCATTACCACAGCCAGTATATGTGATTCTATTGGAAATCTTTTATTTTATTCAAATGGTATAGCTGTAATGAATGCAGTACATGATACAATGTCAAATGGTGACAGTCTTAATCGATATTGTGTTAATTATGTATTTGGAAATGATGTCATGGGACAAAATCAAGTACAATCAATGTTAATTCTGCCTTCGCCAGGTTCAACCAATTTATATTATTTAATTCATCAAGGTGAATTTACTCATGGATCAACATATAATTATTGGTGGGCGGTTTGTGACACTTTGTACTATTCAATAGTTGATATGAATTTAAATGGAGGATTGGGAGAAGTAACTATAAAAAATCAACCGTTTTGGGTAGGAAATGTGGCAACCAGAATGTTGGCCGTTATTGGTTCTTTAACAGCTTGTAAGCATGCCAACGGAAGAGACTGGTGGATTGTATCCCATAGAGATACTTCAAGTGAATTCATGAATTTTTTACTTACACCACAGGGCATTAGTGGTCCTTCTTTTCAAAATATTGGACCTATGTGTTTTCAATATAAAGCACAATCGGTCTTTTCACGTGATGGAACAAAATATGCATTTTTTGATTATGGGAATAGCAAAATAAATTTGTTTGATTTTGACAGATGCACAGGTCAATTTAGTAATTATGTCAATCTGACAAATGTTAGTAATTTGCATTATGGGTCAATAGGCACAGCGTTTTCACCTAACTCACGATATCTTTACACAAGTTTAAATCAGAAAATAGTGCAGTGGGATACTTATTCAAGTAACATCGCATTAACCAAGACAGTTGTGGCGGTTGCCGATACTTTTTATTGTCCTAATTACGCTGTATGTTTCAACCTGATGGAACTTAATTCAAATGGTAAAATTTATGTAAGCAGTCCTAATAGTAGTTATTGCCTATCAGTAATTGAAAATCCTGATGTTGGCGGTTTAAGTTGTAATGTAATTCAGCATGGATTTACTGCTCCAAGGTATATTGCTGCTGGCATTCCTAATCATCCTAACTTTGATTTGGGACCTATTTCTGGATCTGCTTGTGACTCACTTACAAGTCTAAGTGAATATGGAGTTTATTCAAATCAAAACATTTCCATAATTCCAAATCCAGCTTCAGGCAATTTTCAAGTTAAATATCTAGTTGAAAACATCCCAGGTGAATTGCTTGTTCAGGATAATTTAGGTAGAATAATTTTCAAAAATTATGTATCTCCCTGGACAAATTCAATTGAAGTGCATTTACCTAATGTCGATTCCGGATTGTATTTAGTTAGAATTATTAGAGGACAAAATGTATTGCATTCGAAAATTCTAATTGAAAGTAATTGATAGTTACTAACTATAAATATCTATTTCTATTTTTCAAAATTGTAATGCTAAAAAAAGTTGAGTACGTCCATTTCCGACAAGAGTGTATCAGAGAACATTAATTGGAGGTAATCTGAAATCCTGTAAAGCAATTATTTGATTATCTTCTTAATTTGTTCCTTTAATTCAGCAGGTCCAGTTACTATGAAATCACCAGTTACTACGTCTTTGGTAATCTTAATCTTTTCTATTGGAAAACTTGGAATTGCTTCCAATATTTTTGATTTCATCCCCTCGATGATTAGGTTTTCTTGATATTCCGGAGATTTTAATTTGTTTAAGAATTCATTTGTGTCCATCTTTTTTTTAGTTTTTAGTCAACGAATTTATGTCTTATTGTCCACCTATTTTCTCCATCGTCATCAATATAATTTTCTCTTTCCATGACACCTTTAATGCTTAATAGGTTTGATAATTTATAACCTAAAATAAAAGAGGTCAAAACAATTATAAAAACAGACAGCATATAATAAAATTCCAAAACAGAGGTTTCTTCTCCTAGCAAATACAGTCCTAAAACGATTATACCAAAAAATCCTCGTATAGCTATCAAAATATATTGCTGAAAATTATAGCTTGCAACTGCATATATCAATATTAAATCAACCATTAAAAATTTCAATCCAAAATTTAAGTCTAAAATTCCAATTAGTACAAGTAAAATTAATAGAATGGTATTTTGAATCTTATATTTCCTTTTTGACCCTTTCGATACAAAATCATCTATGATCTCCGCAACTCCTCCTCGATCATTATGATCCTCTATTAATTCATCATAAATTGATTGTTTACTCAGTCCTTTAGAAATTTTTGATTTAATTTCCTTTTTTAATATTTCCTTTTCACTATCTGACAATTTCATTTTTATTTCATTGGTATTCTAATCTCGGATTGATTGGGAGCTAACTCATCCACATCCAAAGTAAAAGTATAGGACTGCTTCCCATCATTCAGTGTAATCCTGCATCCGGTGAAATTGGTTACCTCAGCTTTAGATGCCAGGATTTCTATAAACTCCAGGTTTGTTAGTTCTAATTCGGCCACTTCCTGGTTATCGGATAGAAAAGTTATATAGATGGGAAGGGTTAGGTCTTTTGAGGATTTTCCGTCACTTGGCATGTTAAAAGCGGGATTAAGTTTGTCTTCTGCATTCAATTCACTTTGCTTCAATTTTTTCATCAGAGGTATCAGTTTTTGGGCTGCCCTCAATTTCATTTCTAATTTTTCCTTATCCGATTTCATTCTTCTATTGGATGATATTGATAAAAAATTTGTCTTGCTACTACTAATTTAGAATAATGACTTAATCCTTTTGGATTGGATGCTCGGATGGCAAATGCTGCACCAGGTTTATGTGCATCAAAACAATCTTTTATATCTTTTTCTAATGATGAAAAATCTAAATCAAATTCTAGATTATAAAATTGAATCTTACAGGCTGCAACTTGGTATTGAGAGCGTAAAATAAAAACAGATTCTTCGTGACTATTTGATAACATAAAAAACCACTGTTCTTTAGGAAGTGGTATTAAATTATAACCTTCTTTGGGAGGAAAGTTAAAATATTTTGTAGTCGGTTGAGAGGATACTTCTTCAATTAATTCTAATATAGGTGTATTTTCATTATCCATGATTATATAGATTTCTACTATGATCAATAAAAATTATATGAAATAAAAACCTATTTCTATGCCCTAAAAATGGCAACATATTATGAAATCTAAACGCCAATAAAAATTTTACGTCATCAGTAATGAATTTGGGTACTTCTGCTTTTATGGAAGTTAAGAAAATTTTTTCTGAACCAGATTTATGCCTGTTAGTGTTTATCAAATCATCCCACGTCATTTGACTCATTTGATATAATTTATCTATTAATCCACCTTTTAACTCAGTATTGCAATGGGATAAATTATATTTGTTATGAAGATGTTTAAAACAAAAAACAGGATATTTAAAATTCTCCATGTTTACTGAATCTGGAGGCGCAATTATTTTGCCTGTATTTTTTTCAGGTGGTCGTATTCTGCTCATTTTTATTAATGAAGTTTGTAAAATATTCCTTTAATATTTCTTTTGGAATTACTTCACTATAATCTACACTTAAAAAAGGTTTTTCAGTGTGTGTCATATCCATTAATTTTAATGCCGAAAATTGTCCCATCACTTTATACACATCTAAAAATAATGCGGTTTGTTCTTCGGTCAGTATTTCAAAATTAATTGCCTTTGATTTTGGTATTGGTTGTGGTCCATGTTGTTTAAAGGAATGATATACTTCCGCCACAACTGGTCCATATTGCCATTTTACTAATTCTTCCTCAAACAATGGCGTATTAAAATACGCTAAGTGATACCCTTGAAGGTAATATAAAAGTTTTTGAAGTTTTAAGTTTGTAATATTATCTCCTACATCGGGTTCAGATAAGCTTAAAACCAAGTGAGATGCTTCTAGTGCTGAAATAATATTTGGTTGCATTGAAAAGTATTTTATGTTTCAAAGATAATCTTTTTTTCAAAACATTTAACATTCTTGTCATAATTTATTGTTTTTGAACTATTTAGGATGATAATTTAAAAATCAAGGTAAAAAAGTGCAGTAACTAATTCCAAGATATTGCTTTCATGAAGTGAAAAATCTGATTTAATTCAAACACACGCTTCAAAGGAGGAGCAAACTTCACTCAAGAGAAATTACGCATATTTTTTACTTAAATTTTTAATCTCAGTCGCAAAACAATCAGTTAATAATATTTTATTCGTTTGAGACGTTAATTGCATTTAATGCGGTTGCAATATAGGAACCCTCTTCAATAATAATAATGTGGTTTAAAACAATAATAATTTCGCCGGAGTGGTGATTCTGATTAATTCTATCTAAGAAATTATTTAAAGCTCCTTGAACTGAAATTCCGTCACCATGCGATTGTCTTAATTTTATTATTTGTGGGCGTGTTTGATTTTATAAATATTCTTATCGGATTGTAAATTTCTATTATCCTTCCCTTTTGGTAACTCAGGGTGCGGTTTACGTATTTTAAAGAGGGCTAACACTACTAATATTGAAAAAAGAGCAAAGAAAATATTACTAATTTTCTCATTCTTAATTTCTGGTATTTGTCCTATTGTTAATTTTTGAATCCAAAATACCAAAGATACCAATAGTAGAAACATTCCTACAACTGATAATTTATTTAAGGTTCGGTTCATTTATTTGTAACAATTTCTTCTTTAAATGGTTTACTTTTCTTCCTCACCTTGTTTTCCTTTAATCTGCTTTCTTTGATTCTTAGGTAACTGTTTGATTTGTATATTTTCTTCTAATGAATTAATGATACCCCCCTGTAAAAGTTTATTTAATTCTTCAGGAGTTTTTATCTCTAGTTTTTCTGTGCTCTTACGAAGTATATCTGTAAAGGTTTTTTGGCTTTTGTAATTCATGATTGTTTTAATAAGCCCTTGTGTTCGAAATTTTAATGCACCACTAAATCCTTTTTTTGTAATATTAAATTTAGAATCCACTTCACCACCTGCAAAAGCCACTAAAATCACACCTATTACAAAGCCTGCGCCAAAGGCGTATGAAATTATTTCAACAGCTCCGGGTGAATTAGCTTCAATCTTAACAGAAAGCGGGTATTTAGTAGCATCAACTCCTAATTCAGACAATACATCCTTATATATAACATCCAAACTGTAATTAAAACCAGCCCATTCATCAAATGGAATAGGATGTTGAGTTTGAATGTCTAAAACAAAATGAAATTCATTACCTTGTTTAAAGAAACCATCTAAGTCCCTGTCAAGTATATCTTGAATATAATCAACATTATTAATTGTTTGTTGAGAATACTTCATACCCCAAAATTCACCAGGCAAACTCCATAATGCCAATTCTTTTATCCATTTAACTTTTCGTCTTTTCTGATATGGACATTCTGTCCATTCTCCATAATGGTGGTCAGTTTGTGTGTACGTTATATTGTCTTCTATCACACCTATACTTATTTTCTCTGAACTATGGGAAGGTATTATAACAATATCACCTTTCTTCATTTCATTTTTGAATCGAAGTAATTGTGAAGCTAATTGTCCTGGCTTTGCAACTTGTTCTTTGGTGTAATTAGCTTTAATATAATTCACTAAATATTCTTGGGCTTTTTGAACTCCATTTTTTTCTGCATCTGTAGCCGCTTTTATAATTGAATAATTTATATCCTCTTGACCATATGCAATAACATTATTCATCCTGAAAGTTTCATAATATAAACCACCCTCTGTTCTAAAAAACCAATATCTTCTTTTTTCATTTATTTCTGGAATGGTTTTCTCAATCTCATCTAAATCATACTTATCAAAATCATTGTCATTCGACTTATCAGTTATCATAAAATCTAGATTTCTTTGTCCGTTATTGAGATGTACGCAATATTAACAGATTTGAATGACTTTAAAAACTTCTGATTTGTATAAGTTATGGATCCACAATATCCACCAAATTTAGTTTCGTAATGTATTATACATTGAATTACAATTACTTATAACATAATATTGATTCATTCAGGTTTGTCAAGTCCTCCCTCATGCATCGCCCTCAAATCCAAACCAATTAACTTCCATGGTTCAATTTCAAATATCCGGCTGAACATAGCCACATATAGTATGCTATAATACCTTTTCCCTTGCCCGTTAAGAAATGACTGATAACTGCCCCTTATTCCCTTTAACTTAATTTTTCGGAACAGGTCATTTAAACCAATTCCATGTAGATCGCAAAGGAACAAGACATTGTTCTTGAACAAACTTTGTAGACCCCCTCCCAGCTTCTTATTAGTTTCTTGAAAAATTGTCTTGGTTTCACTAAAAATTGCCATTAATTCGGCTTTATTTTTGGATCTGAAATCAGTTACTAATTTATGCATATCCAGGTGCTCAGTATTAGGAATATATTGATTGGGAAACACCTTCTTCCTATTACCATGTGGTTTCAAGGGTTGTGTAGATGAAGAATTATCGACTTTGGTTTGGGGGGATTTTGAGTTTTTCATGGTGTTTTTTATTTTTATAAATGGTTGATATTTAAAGTTTTAGTTACAATTTTCACCTGGTGTTGCTCGATTACGTTTGAGAAGAGGATAATATTTTTTTCAGCTCTATCAGTCTGCTGAGGTATGGTAAAAACAATTCCTTTCCATGATTCGCTTTGATTACAGACAAATGGCTCTCAATAAATCGGGGGGTATTGGTTATAGTGCTGCATTGATCAAACTTTATATGCTGTGTTGGAAGTAATATGCTGGAAAAATAAGTTTCAAGTTCTGTAATATCCTTTTGCCAGGATACAGGTGGATTCAGTTTAGATTGACTGAATAGACCATCCGGATTTGAGCTTGATGTGTTTGAATTAATCTCACCTTCGTCTACCACACTATTCGGATTTTTTCCATTCAATTGGAACCATTCAAATTCTTGGTGCAAAACAGATTTAAATAGGTTTTTTGTCTGGATATAATCGGACTTTTTGATAATTATTTCATCATGTACACTCAAGAAGGGGATATTCAGGTTAGCAAGTTTTTGCCATACCTTTTCCATAACCTGAACTTCTGTTGTTTGAAGTAACCAAGCCAAATTGGTGTGATTCTTTTCATTTGTATGGGGGTTAAGTTCAAAAGGCTTCGATTTAAGGTCATTTATCCACTCAATCCAACTGGCATTTCCGAACATTATTGAGAGTCTGTCATTAGGTTTTGAAAAGAGTATTTCGAAGAATCGCTTCTTTGCTTCATCCCTGGTGGTTAGATTGGCCTTGTCCTGAATGATTAGATAAATGTCCTTTCCGGAATTGATCCAATTTGAAAAATCATTCTCTCCAATTTCAGCTTTCAGGATCTTTCCCAGTAGTAATGGCTGCATTGTCATTACATCGAGCGAAGTAGTTTCCTTTCCATCAATAAGTAAATTTGGGCGGTGAGTTCGGTGAAAGTTGGTTATTGGTGTATGAACCCTGCCACTGAATGAATCAACGGTAAAGTAAAGTCTCAAATACTTTTTCCTCAATAACAGAAATGAATCGAAGTATAGCGTAGTCGGGGAATTAGTACTAAGAGACACTTTTTGTAAGGTGTTTTGCATGTAGGTTGTTAAGGGGGTTAGGGGTTGGCCAGTTGACTTCAACATTGAAGGGTTA